>Ga0136617_10001804_pt1 | contig 19041 bp, 15 predicted proteins | sample AntDrymUQ3222106_2_FD_129672 | JGI IMG/M metagenome (GOLD analysis project Ga0136617, IMG submission 129672) | Polar desert sand microbial communities from Dry Valleys, Antarctica - metaG UQ322 (21.06) | ecosystem: Environmental > Terrestrial > Soil > Desert | place: Antarctica: Dry Valley... | reverse complement strand
GACAGCTCGGCCGGCTTCGGGCTGGTCAAGCACCAGGTCGACGCGATGAAGCGCGGTGGGCATTACTTGACGCTCGACAGCATCGCCGACTTCCGCGAACTCACCGACATCAAGATCAAGGCCGGTACGTCGGGCCTGCTGATGATCGGCGGCGGCGTTCCCAAGAACTTCGTCCAGGACACGGTGGTCTGCGCCGAGATCCTGGGCCATGACGATGTCGAGGTGCACAAATATGCGGTGCAGATCACCGTCGCCGACGTGCGCGACGGCGCCTGCTCGTCCTCGACGCTCCAGGAAGCCGCGAGCTGGGGCAAGGTCTCGACCGCCATGGAGCAGATGGTGTTCGCCGAGGCGACGAGCGTGCTTCCCCTGATCGCGTCGGACGCCTATCATCGCGGCCACTGGAAGACCCGCGCCAAGCGGGCTTTCGCCAGGTTGTTCGACTAGCTTCGAGCATTTGCCGGGGGAAGACATGAACAGTCCGATACTGGGTCCGGTCGTCGCGCTCGTCGCGTGGACGCTCGTCATGATGCTTTGGATGATGGTCACCCGCTTCGCCGCGATGAAGGAAAAAGGCATCAGCCTCAAAGGCCGGGTGGGTACGCGAACCGGCGCGCTCGAGGGCGTGGTCGACGATCGGGTGAACTGGAAGGCGCACAATTACATGCACCTCGTCGAGCAGCCGACCCTGTTCTACGCGATCGCGATTGCGCTCGCACTGATGGGCGGCGGCGGCGGTTTCGACCTCATCCTCGCCTGGGCCTATGTCGGCCTGCGCGTGCTGCACAGCCTCATTCAGGCGATCACCAATGTGGTGCTCCATCGCTTCGTAGTTTTCTTGCTCTCTTCGGTGGCCCTGATCGCGCTCACTGCCCACGCGGCTATCCACCTGCTGCACCACTGATGCTGCGCCCGCTCTCGCTCCTGCTGCTGCGGCTCGGCACCGGGCTGCTTCTGATCCTGTGGGGCGGATTGCGGTTGACGATGCCCGAAGCGGGACCGGGCCTTGCCGACAAATATTATGGCGGGCTGGCTTCGGCATCCACGGTGCAGGTCGGGTTCGGGGCCCTCGAGGTTGCGCTCGGTCTCCTCGTTGCGCTCGGCCTGTGGCGGCGCGTCGCCTATCCCGCGCAGGCGGTGCTGCTGATCCTTGCTACGTTGATGATCGGCAAATATCTGCTCGATCCGCTTGGGATGTGGCTGCTCGACAAAGAGGATGCGCAGATTCTCTTCTTCCCCTCGATCACCCTCGCCGCCGCCAGCCTGGTCCTGGTCGCGTTTCGGGCTGAGGATGGCTGGTCGCTCGACAGCAGGCTCAGACGCGGCTGAACGACGCCGCCAGTTCGACATGGGTTGACCAGCGGAACTGGCCCACGGGCTGGACCCAGTCGAGCCGATAGCCGCCGTCGACCAGCATCTTTGCGTCGCGCGCGAAAGTGGAGGAATTGCAAGAGATCATCGCGATCCGCGCCAACTCGGACGAGGCCAGCGCGGCGACCTGCTCCTTGGCGCCCGCACGCGGTGGGTCGATCACCACCGCGTCGAACCGCGAGACCTCCGCGGCGTCGAGGGGTCGGCGAAACAGGTCGCGATGCGACACCTCGATGGCGCGGCCGGCGCGCGCGGCGCCGGATTGCAGGGCCTGCACGACATCGCGCGCGCCTTCGGCCGCAAATTTTATCGACTCTACGGCGAAGGCGAACGTCCCCAGCCCTGCAAACAGATCGGCTGCAGCCGTGGCATCCCCAACGATCTCGCGCACGCAATCGACCAGCGCCGCCTCCCCGTCCGCGGTCGCCTGCAGGAATGCGCCGTGCGGAAACGGTACCGGCGCGCCGCCCAAGGTGACCGTCGCCGGCTCCGGTTCCCATTGCGTCTCGGGGCCGCTGCCATCTTCGGTTGAAAATCGCGCGAGGCCGTGCCGCCCGGCAAAATCCGACAGCATTTCGGCCGCCTGGAGTCCATCCGGCGAAACCCCTTGAATAAGAAGATCGACCCCCTGGTCGATGAACGTTAGCGACACGGAGGCGCGGCGGGACGGGCGCCCGAGCCGATGCATCAGTGCGCGCAACGGCGCGACCAGGGCGAAAAGCTCGGGCCGCAGGATATGACATTCGCGCATGTCGACGATGCGGTGACTCCCCTCGGCGTTGAAGCCGAGGCGGCCGTCCTGCCACGCGAGGACCGCGCGGCGGCGGCTCATCGGCGGCGATAGGATCGGCGTACGCATCGCTGGTGCGGATATGCCCTGTGCCCGCAGGGCCCAGAGGATCCGGTCGGCAAGGAAATCGGCGAACGCCTTGTCGCTGACGTGCTGGAGCCGGCATCCGCCGCATTCGGGAAAATGTACGCAAGGCGGGGCGCGATGCTCCGGACCGGGAACGATCGCGCCATCGGCATCGACCAGGTCGCCCGGCGCCGCATAGGACGCATGCCGCCCGTCGGCAGTGACCCCGTCCCCGCGCGAAGCGATGCGAACCACGAGCCCGCTTTCGCTCACAGGCATTCGCCCATGGCGTCGGGCAGTGCCGCGACAAGATCGTCGGCGATCAACCACGGCCCGGCGAGCGTGGCGGCACGGCCGTGCAGCCAGACCGCCGCGCAGGCGGCTTCGAACGGCGCGAGGCCGTGTGCCCGCATCGCCCCGCAGATGCCAGCCAGCACGTCGCCCGTCCCCGCGCTGGCCAGCCAGTGTGGTGCCGGCGCCGCGATCGCCGCGCGACCGTCGGGCGCGGCGACGACGGTATCCGCGCCCTTGTAGATAATGACCGCACCCGCTTGCGCCGCAGCATCGCGCGCGCGCTCGAGCTTGCTGCCGCCGGTCACGCCGAACAGTGCGTGGAACTCCCCCTCGTGCGGGGTAAGGATGACATCATCCGGGAGCGCCTTGAACCCGATCCGCTTCAGCAAAGCGAGCGCATCGCCGTCGAGCACCAGCGGACGTTTCGATCGCAGGGCCGCGCGCAGCCTGGCGACCGTCGTATTGTCCCGGCCGAGCCCGGGCCCGATCACCACCGCACCCACCCGCTCGTCGCCGAGCAACGCTCGCCAGCCGGCCTCGCCCCGCACGATCGCGGCGGCGGCGGCCGGTGCGTCGCCCGCAAGCCAGACATAGCCCGCGCCCGCGCGCAAGGCGGCATCGGCGGCAAGGGCCGCCGCGCCGGGCATCACGCCCGCGGCGACCAGCACCATGCCGCGCCGATACTTATGATCTTCGGGCCCTGGCGCGGCGAGCCGGGGACGGGCAATTGCCGATGTCCGGCTCGTCGCGGCGATCCCGATATCATTGAGGATGATCCGGCCCATCAGGGCAGCGGCGGGCTGGAGCAGGTGCGCGGGCTTGAAGGCACCGAACGTCACCGTGATGTCGAAAGCGGGCACCGGCGAGATCAAGCTGCCGTCATCAGCGGAGACCCCGCTGGGAAGGTCGACCGCAACTTTCACCTTCGCGCCAGCGGCGAGGCGGGCGAGTGCCTCAGACAAAGAGGCATCGAGCGGCCGGGCGAGGCCGGTGCCGAACAGGCAATCGACGAGGATCGCCATCGGTTCAGCCGCCCCGATCGCCGCGACCTGCCCTCCATAATCTCGCCGCGCCGCAATCGCGACTTTTGATTTCGGTGGCCCCGACGCCGCCACCCGCACGTCCATGCCCAGCGCGGCGAGCTTGCGCGCGATTACATAACCGTCGCCGCCGTTGTTGCCGGGTCCGGCCAGGATCAGGGTCGATGCCGGTCCGGCGAAGCGACGCAAGGCAAGGGCCGCCGCGGTTCCGGCGCGCTCCATCAGCGCGTTCTCGCTGGTGCCGGCCGCGATCGCCTCGGCTTCGGCGGCGCGCATCTCTCCTGCGGTGAGGATCGGTAGCCCGGTCATTCCTTCAGGGTCGCGGGAAGTCGGTACCGGTCGCCGGCTATGGCGACCTCGATCCGGCTGCCATCGAGCAGCGTCACTCGGGCCGGCTCGGCGCCGTCGGCAGCCGCAACGCCGCGACCATCTCCCGTGACTTCGAGACGGCGAAACGAGCCGTTGGGTGCGCGAACCATGAGAATCAGCCGGTCGCCGCCCGCAAGCCGCTCGACCGTGCACACGCGCTCGAAGCGCGCAGCGCCCTCTATCGCGCATTCGATGCGACCCGCATCGGCATCGGCTGCGGCGATAGCATCGCGCCGTGCCGCGTCGGGATCGGAGCAGGCCGGGACAAGAAGGAGGAACCAGAGCCAGCGGCGCATCGTCCGGCTATCACCGATCACTTCTTGTCCGGCAAGCGCGCGCGTCGCATCCCGGCGATGCGCGCGCTCGAGGCGAGCAACCTGTCGAATTCGGCATCCTGGTCGTCGTCGGCGGCGATTCCGGCCCCGGCAAGCGCGATGCCGCGCTTGAGCAAGGCGAGGCTTTGCGAATCATTGGCGAGCATGGATTCGACATGGGCCCGGCAGGCGGAAACGGGATCCGCGGCGCGTGTCACGAGCCCGATGCGCTCGGCCTCCGGGCGTCGATCGTATTGGCGGTGAGCAGCAGGATCAAAGCTTCCTGGCGGCCGACTAGGCCGACGAGCCGGGCGATGTCCTGTTGCGGAAAGGCTATTCCGAGCCGTGCCGGCGTGATCGCAAAGCGCGCTTCATGCCCCGCGATCCGGATATCGCACGCCATGGCCAGTGCCACCCCGGCGCCGAAACAGGCCCCCTCGATCAGCGCGATAGTAGGGATCCCGAGAGCAGCCAGGGCATCGAGCGCGCCGCGCATCGCGCACCGGAATGCTGCGCAGGCAGCGGAGTCGCCGGCCATGGCGGCAAGATCCCCCAGATCGGCTCCCGCGCAGAAGGACGCGCGGTCTCCCTCGATCACCAGCAAGCGGGCCGCGCGAACTGTCGAACCTTCCACCAGGGCCTGCAGGTCACGCCAGCCCTCGGCCGGGATTGCGTTGCGCACCTGCGGGCGGCCTAGGCGAAGCCGCGCCACATCGCCTTCGATTGTCAGGTGGAACATCGAGCCGCTCATGGCTTAGCTTCGGCTAGAACCAAAGCGCGACCGGCCCGTACTAGGACTACGGCGCCCGACGCTCGGGGCGGCGGAGACGGGTTGGAAGCTGCCACCAGGCGGGAAAACGCGCCCGGATCGCGGCCGAGGCGGCGTCTCGATCGCGGTCGCCGTCGAACAATGCGAAGCAGGTGGCGCCCGATCCCGACATGCGGACATGGCGCGCACCTTTTGCTTCGCGCAATGCGTCGAGCAAAACGGCGATGGCGGGGCACAAGGCGATCGCCGATCCTTCCAGATCATTGCGGCCGACACGCCAGTCGACGGGCAGCGGGCCGCTATCCTCCCCGTCCCAGCCGGCGAACACCACAGCGGTCGGCAGGGGCGTGCCGGGATTGACCAGCAGCAGGGGGGTCCCCAACAGTCCCGGATATTCGGCCGGAACGAGCTGCTCGCCCCGGCCGGTGCCCCGCATCGCCCGCGAGGAGACGCAGGCGGGCACGTCCGAGCCGAGGCTTGCGGCAATGGCTTCGAGCGCCGGCAAGTCGGCGTCGAGGCCCCAAAACCGGTCGAGCAGCCGCAGCGCGGCGGCGGCATCGGCCGAGCCGCCGCCTATCCCGGAAGCGGGGGGCAGCCTCTTGTCGAGCCGTATCGCAGCGCCGCGCCCGCTGCGCGCCGCGAGAGCCCGCGCCGCTCTGATCACCAGATTGTCCTCGCCGCTGGAAAGCGCGGCAGCGAAAGGACCATCGAGGGTGAGGCTCAAATCGTCGGCCGGCTCTGCCGACAGCACATCGCCCTCCCCGGCGAAGGCAAACAGGGTCTCGATATCGTGAAAGCCGTCGGGGCGTCGCCCACGCACATGGAGCGCGAGGTTTATCTTGGCAAAAGCGGGTTCGCTCAGGCTCAGGGCGCGCCGAGCTCCGGCCGTAATCCCTTTTCCACCTTGGCGCCTATGCGGCGGGCCGCATTGCCCTCGGCGTGGATGAGCGCCGCCGACCAGGCGTAACGCGCCTCATAGCGCCGCCCTGCCTGGAAATAGGCGTCGCCGAGATGCTCCTTGATCGCGGGATCGGAGGGCTGGCCCTGGGCGGCGCGCTCGAGGAGCTCGATCGCCTTGAGATAATCACCGCGAAGATAATGTGCCCAGCCCAGCGAATCGACGATCGCATAATTGTCCGGCTGGAGCCGGTTCGCCTCGCGGATCAGCCGCTCGGCCTCCGCCACCTCCTCGCGCCGCTCGAGCAGGGAATAGCCCAGATAGTTGAGCACCACCGCCTGGTCGGGGGCGAGACGGAGCGAGGCGCGCAGTGCATCGCGTCCCTCGGGCCAGCGCCCGGCCTGGACCAGGGCACCGCCCTGGAGCAGCAGCAATGCCCATTCCTGCTGCACCGAGCCTCCGCCGCCGCGGGCGATGGCGAGCGCCTTGCCATAGGCCTCGGCCGCATCGCCGTGCCGCTGCATCCGCGCGAGGAGGTCGCCCAGCCGCGCCCATCCGGTCGCGGCATCGGGTGCCGCCGCCGTCGCGGCGCGCGCGACCGCCAGCGCCTCCTCGGGCTTGCCCGATTCGTACAGGAGGTCGATCCGGCTGTCGCCGGCGAGGCCGGCAAACGGATCGGCAGCCGAGACCCGGGCGAGCGCGGCGAGCGCGGCCCGGGTGTCGCCGTCCTCGGACAGCAGTTCGGCCGCGACGATCCAGCCCTCGCTGTTCTCTGGCGCGAGAAACGTAGCGAGGCGCGCGAACTGGATCGCGAGCGAATCGATGTTCTGGGCGCTGAGATCGATCGCGACCCGGATCAAAAGCTCGGCCATGCCCTGGTTCGGCGTGGCAATCTCTCCGGGCAGTCGCCGGCCCGCCTCCACCAGACGGCGCGCGGCCGCCAGCGCCTCGGCGTCGCCTTCGAGCAAGGCCAAAGCTTCGGCTTTTGCCCCGCGCCGCGCGAGCGCGGCTGCCGAGGCTATGCGCAGCCGCGCGCCACGGGTCCCGGCCTGCGCGAGCAAGGGGGCCAGCGCGGCCAGCCCGTCGCGCGATTTGCCTTGGGCGAAGAGGATGAGCGGCCGCTGCTCGGCCGAATAGGCGGTGGCAACCACATTGTCGGCGGCGAGATAGGTCAGAGGGTCGCTCCCACCCTCGCCCTGCGCGCGCCACGCGCGCAGGGTCGGGACAAGGAATGCGAAGGCTTCGGTTGCTTCGATCGCATCGATCCGGCGCGAGGCCCCGCGCCAGTCCTTTTTGCGAAACGCCTCGCCGAGAAGCAAGATCTGCGCGTCGATCGTCATTTTGTCGGCGGCCTCTAGGATCGCGACCGCCTTCAGCGCCAGCGCGCGGTCGCCGCCCGCGATCGCCTCCTCCATGGCGCGTGCCGCGAGCACTGCATCATCGGGTGCGAGCGCGAGCGCGGCGCGATACTCGCCGAGTGCGCTGGCGCCCGCGCTCTCCGCGGCGCGGGCCCGCACATAATGATCGAGCGGCGTCTGCGGATCGCGGCTCGCGATCGCGGGCGCCGCCGCGAGCGCGATCGCCAGCGCGCCCGTCGCGTACCGCCGCTGCTTACATGTTCGGATAATTGGGACCTCCTCCGCCTTCGGGGACCACCCAGTTTATGTTCTGCAGAGGGTCTTTGATGTCGCAGGTCTTGCAGTGCACGCAATTCTGGGCGTTGATCTGGAGCCGCGGGGCGCCCGTCTCCTCCCCGATGATCTCGTACACCCCCGCCGGGCAATATCTCTGCTCGGGCGCGTCATAAAGCGCGAGGTTGACCGTGATCGGTATGTCAGCGTCTTTCAGCGTTAGATGAACGGGCTGGTCCTCCTCGTGATTGGTGTTTGAGAGGAACACCGAGGACAGGCGGTCAAAGCTGATCACGCCGTCGGGCTTGGGATAGGCGATCGGCGGCACCATGTCCTTGCGCCACAGGGTTTCGTTGTCCTTGTGATGCCTGAGCGAGAACGGGAGACCGATCCCGAGGCTGCGCATCCACAGATCGGCGCCGGCCAGCATTGTCCCCATCAGGCCGCCGAAGCGGGCGACGAACGGCTGGGCGTTGCGCACGCTCTTCAATTCCTTTGCAACCCAGCTTTTCTCCAGCGCCTCGGGATAGGCGTCGAGCCGTGCCTGGCCTTCGCCATTCGCGATTGCGGCAAAGGCCGCCTCGGCGGCGAGCATGCCCGATTTCATCGCTGTGTGACTTCCCTTGATGCGCGGGACGTTCACGAAGCCCGCCGAGCAGCCGATCAAAGCCCCGCCCGGGAACACCAGTTTAGGCACCGACTGCCAGCCGCCCTCGTTGATCGCGCGCGCGCCATAGCTCACCCGCCGCCCGCCCTCGAGCATGCCGCGGATGGCCGGGTGCTGCTTCCAGAGCTGGAATTCCTCGAACGGCGACAAATGCGGATTGCGATAATCGAGCGCGACCACGAATCCGATTGCGAGCTGACCGCTCTCCTGGTGATAGGCAAAGCCTCCACCCCAGGCTTCGCCCAATGGCCAGCCCTGGGTGTGGATCACCGTGCCCGGTTTGGCTTTAGCGGGATCGAGGTCCCACAATTCCTTAAGGCCAATGCCGTAGACCTGGGGTGCCCGCCCCTCATCGAGCGAGAAGATGCGCTGCAGCTCCTTCGTAAGATGCCCGCGCGCGCCCTCGGCAAAAAAAGTGTAGCGGCCGTGCAGCTCCATCCCCGGCTGGTAATCCGCGCGGTGGGTGCCGTCCCGGGCGACGCCCATGTCGCCGGTCGCCACGCCGCGCACCGACCCGTCGTCGGCGAATAATATCTCGGCCGCAGCGAAACCGGGAAATATCTCGACGCCCAAAGCCTCGGCTTCACCCGCCAGCCAGCGGCAGAAGTTGCCGAGGCTCAACGTATAATTGCCGCGATTGCCCATCATCGGCGGCAGCAGGACATGGGGCAGGCTATATTTGCGCGTGCGCGTGAGCAGCCAGTGCGAATTGCGCGTGACCGGAACGGTGAGCGGGCTTCCGCGGTCGCGCCAGTCGGGCAGCAATTCCTCGAGGGCGCGCGGATCGAGGACCGCGCCCGACATTATATGGGCGCCGACCTCCGATCCCTTTTCGAGCACGCAGACCGAAATCTCGCTTTCGGCCTCGGCGGCGAGCTGCTTCAGCCGGATGGAAGCGGCGAGGCCAGCGGGGCCCGCGCCGACGATCACCACGTCATAGGCCATCGATTCACGATCGGGCATCCACGCCTCCGAAGCTCCTGTCGTCGCAGCGAGCCAACGCCTGGCAGATAGAAGGCTATTTTTCGGTTGACCAGAGTCGCGGCGACTGACTCTGTGGCGAGGGGATGGAGCAAAAGGATCGCATCGCGCCGGACATGGCGGCAAGCCTATTCGCCTGGTGGCGCGACGCTGGGGTCGACGCCTTGGTGGGCGAAGAGCCGCGCAACCTTCTCGCCGCGCCCGCGCCGGTTCGTGCGTCCGAGGCAGCGCCCGCCCTATCCGCAGACCGACCGGAGACGCTCGACGGCTTTCTGGCCTGGCTCACCGAGACAAGGGACCTGGCCGGAGCGGCGCCCGGCGCCCCGCGCATCGCCCCCGCCGGCGATCCCGCATCAGGCCTGATGATCCTCGCCGACATGCCCACGCCCGAGGACTTTGCGGAAGTCCGACTGGTCTCAGGCGCGGCGGGACGTCTGTTCGACTCCATGCTCGCAGCGATCGGCCGCGACCGCGCGCATGTCTGGCTGGCGCCCCTGAGCCCGCTTCGCCCGCCCGGCGGCAGGCTTGCCGGCGCCGAGATCGAGGCGCTGGCTGCGCTCGCCCGGCATCATATCGCGCTGGTAAAGCCCAAGGCTTTGTTCCTGCTGGGAGACGTCGCGACGAAGGCGCTGCTCGGCCTGCCCCTCAATTCGGTGCGCGGCCGCGTCCATTTGCTCGAGCCCTCGGGGGTGAAATGCGTCGCCAGCTTCAAACCCGAATTCCTGCTCGCGCATCCCCAGCAAAAGCGGCGCGCCTGGGACGATCTGCGGCTGCTCATGAAAGCGCTCGCGTGATCCGCCCCCTTGTCCTTCTTGCAATCATGCTCGCCGGGTTCGCCCCACCTGCTTTGGCTCAGCAGAGCGCGAGGGCATCGCCGCCGCCCCACGCCCTGACGCCCGACCAGCGCGCGACCTGGCGCAGCCTGTTCACCGCGATCCGGACCAGCGACTGGGCCAGCGCCCATACCTTGCTTCATGCCACGCCGAGTGGTGTCCTCACCGATGTCGCCCGCGCCGAGCTCTATCTGGCGCGCGGCTCGCCTCGGGTCGAAGCCTCTGCGCTCGTCGATCTCCTCCGCAGGGCACCGGAATTACCGCAGGCCGGCCAGATCGCACGCCTCGCCGAGACGCGGGACGCCGAGAACATGCCGTCCCTTCCTGACCAGGCGCGGCTGGTCTGGCAGGGAAGCCAGCCGCGCCGCGGTATTCCCGACCCGGTCCGAGGCTCGGGCTATGCCGCACTCGACGCGCGCATCCAGCCGCTCATCGTCGCCGACCGGCCCGCCGAAGCCGAAATGCTTTTCCTTGAAACCCGTGGCGGTCTTTCGTCGGAGGCACGCACCGAATTCGCGCAACGCATCGCCCGCGCATATTTCCTGATCGGGGACGATGCCTCCGCGCGCCGGCTCGCGTCCGAAGCCGCCTCGGGCTCGGGCGAATGGGCGGTTTATGGTTCCTGGGTCGCAGGGCTCGCGGCGTGGCGCGCGCGCGATTGCGAATCGGCTTCGCGCGGATTCGGCGAGGTGGCGTCGCGCTCCACGGACACCGAGCTCGCTGCCGCAGGCAATTACTGGGCCGCGCGCGCCGATTTGGCCTGCAACCATCCCGAGCGGGTGCAGGGCCGGCTCCGCACCGCCGCATGGGCGAAGGAAAGCTTTTATGGCCTGATCGCGGCGAGCGCGCTCGGGCTTCGCGCGCCAGGTTTCGTCGGCGCGCACGATTATGGGGACGGCGAATGGCGCGCAATCGCCAGCAAATCCAATGTCCGCGCGGCGATTGCGCTGGTGGAGATCGGTGAGCCCGGGTTGGCCGACACCTTTATCCGGCACCAGGCGCGGATCGGCGGCGCCGGCGATCATGCCGCGCTTCTCCATCTGGCCCATGCGCTCGATCTGGCCGGAACCCAGTTCTGGCTTGCGCACAATGCACCCTCGGGGGCGAGCGTGAACCTCGCCGCGCGCTACCCGGCGCCCGACTGGCGCCCATCGCGCGGCTGGCGGGTCGACCGCAATCTGGTCTACGCCCACGCCCTCCAGGAATCGAACTTCCGCACCGATGTGGTGAGCCCGGCGGGCGCGCAGGGGTTGATGCAGGTTCGGCCCGGCACCGCCGGCGACATTGCCCGCGCCCGCGGCGAGCCCTTTTCGCGCCATATGCTCAATTTGCCCGCGGCCAATCTCGAATTTGGCCAGACCTTCCTCGAAAGCCTCCGCGACATGAGCGCAACCGGCGGCCTCCTCCCCAAGGTGATCGCCGCCTACAATGCCGGGCCGGTGCCGATCGCCGCGTGGAATGGCCGCCGCATGGATCGCGGGGATCCCCTCCTTTACATCGAGGCGATCCCCTATTGGGAGACGCGCGGTTACGTCCCGATCGTGCTGCGCAATTACTGGATTTACGAGGAAGGCGCCGGCAAGGTCTCGGCGAGCCGCATCGCTCTCGCGCAAGGCCTTTGGCCGCGCTTCCCGGGCATGGGCGGTGCCACCGGGATCCGGCAGGACCCGGGCCCGCCGATCACGATCTGGCGACCGCAAGTTCTCCCGTCGATGTCCGTTCCGCAGCCACCTGTGGAAGTCGATGACAGCAATTAGAGGTTCTTGATATGTTCCTTATCTGCGGCTAAACAGTCGGGGTGACCCGTCCCGATGCCCGTGCTGGCCGCGGCGCGCCGGAAAACCGGACGCCGACCCGCTTCGACCTGCCCGAGCGCAGCGCCGACGGCGACTGGCTCGACGCCCGCGGTTTGATCGACGATGCTTCGCCGCCGCTGCGCACCACCGTCACCATCGAGCATCCGCGCACCATCATCGCGCGCAACGTCTCCCCCGACATCGGATTCGACCGCTCGATCAATCCCTATCGCGGCTGCGAGCACGGCTGCATCTACTGCTTCGCGCGGCCGACCCACGCCTTTCACGACCTGTCCCCCGGCCTCGATTTCGAAACGAAATTGTTCGCGAAGCCCGATGCGGCCAACCTTCTGCGCGCCGAACTCGCCAGGCGGAATTATGAAGTCCGTCCGATGGCGCTCGGCACGAACACCGATCCCTACCAGCCGATCGAGGGGCAGCTTGGCATCACCCGATCTGTGCTCGAGGTGCTGGCGGAGACGAAGCATCCGCTTACCATCACCACCAAGTCCGATCGCGTGGTGCGGGACATCGACATATTGGCGCCGATGGCGGCCGAGGGACTCGCGGCGGTCGCTTTGTCGATCACTTCGCTCACACCAGAAATCTCGCGCACGCTGGAGCCGCGGGCACCCGCCGCGCGCAAGCGGTTGGTCGCGGTAAAGACGCTAAACGAAGCCGGCATCTTCTGCTCGGTCGCGATCGCGCCGGTGGTGCCTGGGGTGACCGACCATGAGATCGAGGCGATCCTCGAGGCCGCGGCCGAGGCCGGCGCGCGCTTTGCGTTCTATTTGCCGGTGCGCCTTCCCCACGAGGTCGCGCCCCTGTTCCGGGCCTGGCTCGACGAGCATTATCCTGACCGCGCGGGCAAGGTGATGGCGATCATCCATTCGCTGCGCGGCGGCCGTGACAACGATCCCAATTTCTTTTCGCGGATGCGCGGGCAAGGCCCGTGGGCCGATCTCCTCGCCACCCGCTTCGCCCGCGCCGCGCGGAAATATGGGCTGAACAGGGAGAAGCCGAAACTGCGTACGGACCTGTTCGAGCCACCCGAGCGCGACGGGCAAATACGGCTGATCTAGCTCAGCGCGTAATCCTTATACTCCTCGCGCAAGGCGGTCTTGAGCAGCTTGCCGGTCGCGGTGTGGGGGAGGCTTTCGACGAACTTGATCTCGTCGGGGAGCCACCATTTGGCGACATGCTTGGCCAGATGCGCCTGTATCTCCCTGGCGGTCACGCTCGAGCCCGGCGCGCGTATCACGAGGAGAAGAGGCCGCTCATCCCATTTGGGATGCTTGATGCCCACCGCCGCCGCCTCGGCAACGCCCGCGCAGCCCACCGCGGCATTCTCGAGGTCAATCGAGCTTATCCACTCGCCGCCCGACTTGATCACGTCCTTCGAGCGGTCGGTGATCTGGAGCACGCCGTCGGGGTGAAGGATGGCGACGTCGCCGGTATCGAACCAGCCGTCCTTGTCGGCCGAAGACCCGGCCTCGTCCTGGCAATACTGGTCGATGATCCAGGGGCCGCGGGTCTGCAGACGCCCCGAGGCCTTGCCGTCGCGTGGGAGCAGATGTCCCTCCTCGTCGACGGTGCGCAGCTCGACCCCGAACGGCACCCGCCCCTGCCTCGCGAGATGGTCGAGCCGTGCCTCCTCGCCCATCGCCTCCCAGTTGACGGTCGGCGCGCCACAGGTGCCAAGCGGCGACATCTCGGTCATCCCCCAGGCGTGTCCAACCCGGATGCCTCGGTCGGCGAAGAACTTTATCATCGAGCGCGGCGCCGCAGAGCCGCCGATATGCACCGTCGCGAGGATGCCAAGATCCTCGCCGCTCGCCTCGACATGGCTCGACAGGGCCAGCCACACGGTGGGTACACCGGCGCTGTGGGTGACGCCTTCGGCTACCATCAGGTCGCGCAGAACCTTGGGCGCATAATCGGCCGAGAACACCATCTTGCCGCCCACCATCGCGGTCGCGAACGGCAGGCCCCAGGCGGCGGCATGGAACATCGGCACCACCGGCAGCACCACCGATTGCGCCGAAAGGTCGAACACGTCGGGGCTGATCTCGAGCATCGAATGGAGCACGGTCGAGCGATGCTCGTAGAGCACGCCCTTGGGATTGCCGGTCGTCCCGCTGGTGTAGCAGAGCATGGCGGGCTCGCGCTCTGCGCCCTCCACCCATGCGAAATCGTCGGTCTCGGCCCCGATCAGGGCCTCGAACCCGTCCTCGCCGCCGGCGGGATCGAAGCAGATATAATGATCGATCCCCTTCGCGCTCTCCTTCAGCCTATCGGCGATGGGCGCGAACGCCGCGTCGTAGAACAGCACCCGATCCTCGGCATGGTTGGCGATATAGTCGATCTGCTCGCCGAACAGGCGCGGGTTGATGGTGTGGATGACCCCGCCCATGCCGATCGTGCCGTACCAGGCGACGACATGGCGGCTATGGTTCATCGCCAGCGTGGCGACCCGGTCGCCGCGCTTTATGCCCAGCCGCTGCAGCGCTTGCGCGAGCTTGCGCGAATCGCGCGCGATCCCGGCCCAGTCGGTGCGGGTGATCTTGCCATCGGCCCAGCGGGACACCAGCTCGCGCGGACCGTGCTCGCGCGCGGCATGGTCGAGGATCCGCATAATCCGGAGAGGCCAATCCTGCATGCCACCAAGCATCTCCAACCTCCCGAAATTTCTTGAATCTTATCCCGCGCTCAGGAGACCAGCGCAAGCGGGGCCGGCGCGATCGTCGTCAGGGTAACCTCGGACAGGCCCTCCAGGGCAATGAGCTGTGCCTCGAGCGCAGCATCGATCCGGAAATCGCGGCCGAGGACGAGGACCGCCATGCCTTCGCCCGCCTGCACCCTCAAATGGACCTCTCCGGTGCCACCGCGCATTCCGGCCAGCATGTCGCCCAAGCGGCGAACCGCGTCGGCATCCACTGCGGCAAGATCAAGGCGCAGGCGCATGGTGCGCGAAAGGCTTTCGAAGCTCTGCAGCGACCGGATCGTGATGCGTGGCGCATCCTCGCCCGGCCGCCGGTCGAGCTCGACCTTGAACAGGGCACATTCGCTTGCCCGGGCGGCTTCCTCCATGCGCTTGGCGACATGCTCGTCGAACGCACTCGCTTCATACTGTCCGGACTCATCAGAAAGGGTCGCGGTCGCATAGCGCGTGCCGCGCTGCGAAGTGCGCCAACGCACGTCCTCGACCAAAGCGGCCATCACCGCCGCGGTGCGACCTCCGTCGATCGAGCCGCGCTGAGCTGCAAGCGACGCATAGCTGCGCGCGCCGCTGCGCTCGGCGAGCTGGCGCACCGCATCGACCGGATGTCCCGAGAGGTAGAAGCCCAGCGACTCCTTTTCCGCGGCAAGGATCTTCGGCGTCGCCCAGGGCTCGCTCTTCGCGATCCGGATCGGCACGACATTGGCCGCGCCGCCGCCGAACAGGCCATGCTGGCCGGTCTCGCGCCCACGCGCCGCCGACGAGGCTATCGCCAGGATCGTCTCCGACGCGTCGAAAGCCTCGGCCCGTCCCGCGACTCCGTCGAACGCGCCCGCGCCCGCAAGGCTCTCGATCTGGCGGCGGTTGAGCAGGGTCGGGTCGACCCGGGCTGCGAAATCTTCGAGGCTGGCGAAGTCGCCGCCCTTCTCGCGCTCGTCGATGAGCTGCTCCATCGCTTTCTCGCCGACATTCTTGAGCGCAGCGAGTGCGTAGCGGACTGCTGCGGCGTCGCCCTCAACTTCTATCGTGAAATCGGCGCGGCTGCGGTTGATCGAGGGCGCGAGAAGCCTGTGTCCACCGCGCCGCATGTCCTCGACGAAGATAGCGAGCTTGTCGGTCTGCGCCATGTCGAACGACATGGATGCGGCGTAGAAGATCAGGGGGTGGTGCGCCTTCAGCCAAGCGGTCTGATAGGCGATCACCGCATAGCCGGCGGCGTGGCTCTTGTTGAAACCGTAGCCGGAGAATTTGTCGATGAGGTCGAACAGCTCCGAGGCCCGCTCCGGGGGAATGCCATTCAGTGACTGGCAGCCCGCGACGAAGCGCGCGCGCTGCGAGTCCATCTCGGACTTGATCTTCTTGCCCATCGCCCGGCGCAGCACGTCGGCCTCGCCCAGGCTGAACCCGGCAAGAATCTTGGCCGCCTCCAGCACCTGCTCCTGATAGACGAAGATGCCGTAGGTCTCGGCCAGAGTCACTTCGAGCAAGGGGTGCGGATAGGTGATCGGCTCACGCCCGTTCTTGCGGTCGCCGAACGCGGGGATATTGTTCATCGGCCCCGGCCGGTAGAGCGAGACGAGCGCGATAATGTCCTCGAAACGGGTCGGCTTGACGGCCGCCAGCGTGCGCCGCATGCCTTCCGATTCGAGCTGGAACACACCCACCGTGTCGCCGCGCTGAAGCAGCTCGTAAACCTGAGGATCGTCCCAGGTGAGCGTCTCGAAATCCACCGCGACGCCCTGATTGGCCAGCATGTCCTTCGCCTTGTCGAGCACCGACAGGGTTTTGAGGCCGAGGAAGTCGAACTTCACGAGGCCGGCTTTCTCCACATACTTCATGTCGAACTGGGTGACCGGCATGTCTGAACGTGGATCGCGGAAGAGGGGCACCAGGAGATCGAGTCGGCGGTCGGCGATGACCACGCCCGCGGCGTGGGTAGAGACATGGCGCGGCAGGCCCTCGAGCTTCATCGCGAGATCGATGAGGCCGCGCACCTGGGTGTCGCCCTCATATTGCTGCGCGAATTCAGGAATCTCGCGCAGCGTCCGCTTCAGCGTCCAGGGATTTTCGAGGTCGATCGTCGCGGGCACAAGCTTGGCGAGCCGATCGACCTGCATGTAGGGCATCTGGAGCACACGGCCGATGTCCTTCAGGACCGCGCGCGCTTTCAAGGTTCCGAATGTGATGATCTGGGCGACGCGGTCCGCGCCGTAGCGCTGCTGGACGTAGCGCAGGACCTCGCCCCGCCGCGTCTCGCAGAAGTCGATGTCGAAATCGGGCATCGTTATGCGTTCGGGATTGAGAAAGCGCTCGAACAGGAGGCCGAGCCGCAGCGGATCGAGGCCGGTGATGGTGAGCGCCCAGGCAACCAGCGATCCGCCGCCCGAGCCGCGCGCGGGGCCCACCGGGATGCCGGCGTCCTTTGCCCATTTGATAAAGTCGGCGACGATCAGGAAGTAGGCGGCAAAGCCCATCCGCACGATGAGATCGAGCTCATAATCGAGCCGCTCGTCATAGGCGGCGCGCTCCTCCTCTCCCAACCCGGCATAGGCCGCGAGCCGCGCCGTCAGCCCCTCGCGGGCGTCACGCCTCAATTGCTCGGCCTCGGCCGCCTGGTCGCCCGCGATGCTGGGGAGGATCGGCTCGCGCACCGGCGCGGCGAAGGCGCAGCGCCGCGCGATTGTGGCACTGTTGGCGATTGCCTCGGGAAGGTCAGCGAAAAGGTCGCGCATCGCGGAATCGGGCTTGATCCAGGCGTGCGGCGAGGACCTGGGACGGTCGTCTCGCGCGATCTGGCTCGAATTGGCAATGCAGAGGAGCGCGTCGTGCGCGTCGTGGAAACCGGGCTCGGCATAGCTCGCCGGATTGGTCGCGACGAGCGGGAGCGAACGGGCATATGCCATGTCGATCAGCCCCGCCTCGGCGGCCTCCTCGACGGAATCGCCGCGCCGGCTCAGCTCGATGTAGAAGCGGTCCGTAAACAGGGCCTGCAGCCGCTCGGCCATTCGACCAGCTTCCTCTTCCTGGCCTTCGGCGATGAGCCGCGCCAACGCGCCCTCCCCACCCGCGCCCAGCGCGATCAGCCCCTCGGTGCAGCCTTCCAGCCGGCAAAGCGGCACGTGCGGCGGCTCGGCGGGCGGCCGGTCGAGATGCGCGGCCGAGACGAGGGCGAGCAGGTTGCGCCAGCCGGCCTCGTTCTGCGCATAGAGCGCGAGCCAATCGAGCGGAGGCGTCTTGCCTTCGTCCCGATCGGGGCGGGCGACCGCCAGGAAAGCGCCGACGATCGGCTGGACGCCGAGCTGGATGCAGGCATGGCTGAACGGCATCGCCGCATAGAGACCGTTGCGGTCGGCCAAGGCCGCCGCGGGAAAGCCGAGCTCGCTCGCCCGCCGGGCGATCGCCCCCGGATCGATCGCGCCCTCGAGCATCGTGTAGCTGGAAAATATGCGCAACGGCACGAAGGGAAGCATGGGCGCTTTATGCGCATTCGATCCCGCCGCGCAAAGCGCCGTCAAAGAGTTTTCCCCAGCTTATAATCGCCCCCAACCCGTCGGCGCCGCGGACGGGGAAATTTCAAATGTTTTCCACTTCTGTCGTCGCCCTCTCTGGGGAGAATTTCAAACAGGCAGGTTCGTGCTCATTTTCGCGCAACCGGCTGCTGATTTCATTGCGAATTTTCGGAGAATCTCTAAAAAGACAGGAAAAGGACATTCGCCGGGCGAGCATCAAACGGCGACGTTTGTTTACCCTATGTTCTCTCAGACTGCAAGGCAAGAAATCGGCAGGTCATTCTCCCGCGGCGATTCTCTCGATCTCGTCGACCCTTGTTGCATAGACCGCGGCAACGCAGGCCTCGTCGCGGCAATTCTCGCGCCGCGCCAGGAAGCGGTCGCGGGTGCGGCGGAGGCGCCGGCGGGTGTCCTCGTCGGCTTCGCCGATGCGGCGATAGTAAAGCGCGGCCATGTCCCGGTCGCGCGCCGCAAGATAGTCGTTGGCGCACACCATCCGCTCGGTGACGGTGCGCGCGTAGCCGCAATCGAAGCTGGGCCGCGCAGCCTGAGCGACCGGCGGTGGCGGCGGGACCGGTCGCGGCGGGGGCGGCGCAATGCGCGGCGCCGGCGTGCCGTCGGCCGCCACGCCGCCCACCGTTGCGAGGCGATAGATGATCGGCTCGGCACCCTTGATGAGATAGACGAGCCCGCTGCCGTCGGCAGCGGCCTGGGCGGAATATTCTACGTCGGCGGCGAGGCGCCGCTCACCGTCGAACGCATTTTCCGCGCCTGGCGGCAGCTCGAGGATCAGCCGGCCGGTGCAGACCGTCACGTTCAGATCCTCAGCGCGTGACTTGACCAGGGGCTTCTCCATCCGGAGCGTCGAGGATGCCGCGATCCGGTCGAGCAGCATGTCCTGGCGCCGGCCGATGCGCTGGGCCTCGTCGAAGGTATAGTCCTTGAGCCTCGCAAAGGTGAGCGGCGAGGCACAGGCGCGGCGCAACTGCGCTTC
>Ga0136617_10001803_pt1 | contig 19041 bp, 15 predicted proteins | sample AntDrymUQ3222106_2_FD_129672 | JGI IMG/M metagenome (GOLD analysis project Ga0136617, IMG submission 129672) | Polar desert sand microbial communities from Dry Valleys, Antarctica - metaG UQ322 (21.06) | ecosystem: Environmental > Terrestrial > Soil > Desert | place: Antarctica: Dry Valley... | reverse complement strand
GTCATCGCTTCAGCATCCAAGTCTTCGAAATCGATCGGATGCCCGAAATGGTTTTCCAGATCGACCACCAGTTCCATGATGCCGAGCGAGTCGATGACGCCTTCTTTCAATAAATCGAAATCGTCTGCGACTTGCTCTGCTTGCAGCCCGCGGGCCTGAAATTTCGCGGCATAGCGGGTCAGCAAAAACTCGCGAACTTCGGTTCCAGTGTTCATGCGCACGAAAATTCTACTTCACCATCAACATTGAGGCCACCTTGTAGTCACCACCGGAGTCGACCCCAGTTCCCTCACGGAGAGTTTCAAAGCCGGCACTGCGATAAAGAGCCAGCGCGGCGGCGTTGTCGCTTCGCACATCCACCCGAAAGCGCTGAAATTTTGCAGCCGTCCCGTCATCGACATACTGCTGCAGAAGGCGGCGCCCCAACCCTTTGCCCCGATGAGCCGCATCTACCGCCAAGATCCGAAGATAATAATCTGCGGGATCGACGGGCGCTTCCATTCCGGAGAGGAGTGGCAGACGGCGCATCAATTCTACGCGTTCGCCGCTTTGGTATGACTTCATCAGCACCATGATATCCGCCCGCTGGCAGGCCGGTAATTCCTTGCCGGCTCTAGCTAAAAACACTCCCGCCGGCTCGTCGTCCGACAGTACCAAAGTAGCTGTCAGGCCTGAAAATTGGGAGTTCGCCCTGCGAGTCCAGGCGGCCAGGTTATCAAATGCCAGCTCTCGGTTTCCGAAGAGCCATTCGAAATGTCTCGGGCCGGTTTCATAGATCCAGGCTACGAGTTGAGGCGAGTAAAGCTCAAGGGCAGCCTGCTCGCGAACCGGTAGAAATGTGACCTGCATCCTTCTGGAGCAAAAATCGAATGCCTAACGACCGCTATTTTCTTTGCAGCTTCGCGCTCAAGAACGTCTTGATGCGAGTGCCCCAATAATAATGCGGATGCCAGATGCCCCGTTGCACCTCGGCGCGATCGCTGCGTCGTAAGATCAGCACGCAGTCTTCATAAGAGGTGATCCCGACGCGTTCGAAGTGCCGCTGGCGATCCGGCGTCCTCGGATGCGTCCTCGAAAGCAGGAGCTGACTCACATGCATCGGTGTCTTTTTAAGTCGCTTCGCGACGTGCGTGAGCAAATGCCTGCCATCCGGCCCGATCGGGTCCACCGTGTAGAAAAACGCGATCCCGTCCTCATTCAGCCGGTCCGGAAGCTCGTCGAGCAGAGCGAGCATGAATTCAATTCCGAGATCTCCGCCGCGCAAAGGGAGATCGCTCACATTCGGATTGTATGGCATCGGGACGTACGGCGTATTCGCGATGATGCAATCGAACCGCCCCTCGATCTCAGCGAACATGTTACTGCGGATGGCCCGGACGTTGTTCGCCGCATTAAGTTGAGCATTGGCTGCGACAAATCCGAGTGCGCGGTCGTTTACATCCACGCAAAGCACCTCGTCCGATTGCCGGGCGATCGACAAACCCTGGACGCCGCTCCCGGTGCAGAGATCGAGCGTGCGCTCAAAGCGCCGATCCCCGCAAAATTCGCGCACAATTTCGGCCAGCCAGATGGAATCCGGACCGAAATACACGTAGTCCTTCCGGCTGGAATCGAAGTCGGAAAGGAGCCGGCGATCGAATAGATCAAAGCAACGAGCCGTCGCTCTCACCGAGCCGTCGGAACGAACGAGCAGGCTCGATTCCTCCAAGGTTTGTAGTTCCGCTGGGGTCAATAATGCGCTGATCGCTTTTTCCAGAACCACACGTCCGGCCCAGAACAAGTCGTGAAGGACGACCGGGGAGGGTCCCTTCCGCCATTCGGTGAGTCGCCCATATAATCTTTCGGCCATGGATTCATTGAACGAATTTGTCTGGCCGCCAACGAAGCGAAGCAGGATCAAAATCTCCAAAGCGGCCTGCAGCGGGGACGCCTTCGAGGCAGCCGGTTTGCGGTCACCAGGAAGCGGAACCATCTTCAGGTCGGCGTAGCCTTCTCCCTGCAGGAGGGTAGTCAGGATGGCACCTGCTTCGTCCGTGAATCGCCGCGGATCAAATCGGTCAGCCGACGTCTCCGAGCCGTTTAAGTGCGTGGAATCGATTAACATTTTTGAAAGAACTATGGTTTCGCCTCGAGGATTTGCGTTAGCGCCGCGCGATCATATTTCCCGTTGGCGTTCAGCGGAAATCGTTTCAGCAACCGCACCGTCCGCGGAACCATATACGGAGGAAGCTCCGCCTTCATGGTCGCTAACAGGCCGTCGGTGTCGAAGGCCTCCGCCTCCAGGAAAGCTTCCACCGCGTCGGCTCCGCTCGGCGTAGCTGGCCAGCCAATGGCCACCACCCCTTCCAAACCCGACGCATCCCTGATCCGCGATTCGATTTCGCCCAGCTCGACCCTGTGTCCGAGAATCTTCACCTGGTTATCTATCCGTCCCAGATATACGATCGGCTTTCCTTTTCCGGATCGACGAACCCGGTCGCCGGTGCGATAAAAAACGCGATCTTCTCCGGGAGGGACGACAAACGCGCGCCGGGTTTTCTCCTCATCGGTCCAATACCCGAGCGTCAATTGTGGCCCGGTCATGAGAAGCTCGCCGTCGTGTCCGAGCGGCACTTCGTGCAATTCGCTGTCGGCGATCAACGCTTCCATTCTCTCAAACGGCTCCCCGATCGGTACGGTTCCCTGTTCGCATTCTTCCGGGGAACGCTCCGGGTCCCACCGGTATGCGGCGCACGCGATGGTCAGCTCGGTCGGTCCGTAGATGTTCTCGACGATTGAATTCGGCGCGGCTGCACTCCAATCGATCACGGTTTGCACCGGAAGAGCTTCGCCGCAGAAGAGACTCAAACGCAGGCGCGGGTACGAGGCGGGCTTCAACAAGCCGAGACGACGCATGAAGATCGCGGTAGAAGGGACCGAAAACCATGTCGTGAGGCGGGACTCATTGATGAAACGGTCGGGCTTGAAAAGCTGTTTCTGCGATGGGCAACAAACGCAGGCGCCTGTCTCCCAAGCGACAAACAGATCGTGCGCGGAAAGGTCGAACGTCATGTCGAACGTCTGCGAGCAACGGTCCTGCTCGTTGATCCCATAACGGGGAATGACGTAGTCCAGATAGCTCAGGACGTTCTCGTGGGAGACCATGACACCTTTCGGCTGACCGGTGCTGCCAGAGGTGAAGAGAAGGTAAGCGATGGAGTTAGCGGGAGGGTTCGTTAGGCGCCACTCGTCTGCTTGGGCAAAGTCATTCTCCCCAATCACCCGATGCCTGGGAAAGGACGCTGCTAATTCGGCGACGTCGGTGCGGTCTGGACAAATCAAGAGGAGCGGCTGGTCGGCGCCGGATAGCAATTCTCCTAACTGTGCCTCCGACTCGCGATCGACGATCAGAGAGCGACACATCGAGCGCTCCAGCATGAGCCGGCTTCGCTCGACCGGAAACGTTCGGTTCAGCGGCACATATCCGTGACCCGCCATTAAAGCTCCCAGCACGCCGGCATATGCAGTTTGGGAGCGGTAAGCAAAGATGGCTGTTAACGGAAGACCATCTGCCGGACTTCCAGCCTGGATTGTGGCCGCGAGACTCTTGGCCCGGTCTCCCAACTCCCCATACGTGGTTTCGCGCCCCCCCACGTCAACTGCGCATCGCTTGGGGAATTCTGCACAAGATCTTAAGAACCCGCTCCATAACAAACGGTTCGATTGCAAAGTGTCACTCATAGCTCCGTGCTCAGCCGGTGTCGGTCGGGATGCAGCCAGATCTCATGCCTGCCGCGGACAACTCTCTAAAACTGAAAATAGATAAATGGCGCAGAATCCGTTGCGGCAAGGCATGCCAGAAGTAGCGCGAGGGAAGTGTAAGCGAAGATGCGAAACGCGGGGGCGCGAAGAGGAATTTCGTGCGGCCACACCCGATCTTTTTGCACACAGAGATGAACAAGAAAAACAGCTCCCGTAGCGGGAAGGATGTAGGGCGAAATCACCCTCGTACCACCGGACTCCCAAGCGAGAAGCCGTGATAGAAATTCAGTCGCGACACCCCACGACTCGGCGCGAAAGAAAATCCATCCAACCAGGACCACTCCGAGAGTCAGAAAGCGCGAAAACGAAGACCAGACAAAGCGAAAGACTGTGTTCAGCTGTAGAGCGCCGATTGGATTCCAGGCAAGCCATGCTTTGTGAATGGCTAGTGAAAAGCCGTGCAACGCACCCCAGAAGACGAAATTCCAACTCGCTCCATGCCACAATCCGCCTAGCACCATGGTCACCATGATGTTGACGTACGTTGGCACCGTGCCGCCGCGGTTACCGCCCAGAGGGATGTAGAGATAATCGCGCAGCCACGTAGAGAGAGATATATGCCACCGGCGCCAGAACTCCGTGATTGTCACGGCACTGTATGGCATTTGAAAGTTTTCCATAAAACGGAAGCCCATCATCCGTGCGCTTCCAATTGCCATGTCGGAGTAGCCCGAGAAATCGCAGTAAATTTGGAGAGCGTATCCAATCGCGCCTTGAAGGAGCGTGAATCCGTCGTAGTTGCCCGGCGACTTGAAAATCAGATCCACATGCGGGGCGATCTGATCGGAAATGACGAGCTTCTTAACCGCGCCGACGGCGAACTGGGCCAATCCGGTTTCGAAATCGAGTGCCGTGGCGCGCACCCGCTGCAGGAACTGAGGCAGCAAGTCAGCAGCGCGATTGATCGGGCCCGCTAAAAGCTGTGGAAAAAACGCGACGAAGAGCAAGAAATCCCGCGGACTATGGCATGGCTTAATCTTCCGGCGATACGTCTCAATCGTATACGTCATGCTCTGAAACGTGAAGAACGAGATTCCCGCTGGAAGGATGATGTCGTAGTGCCAACGATCCATCTTGTATCCGAGCGAACTAAGTCCCCACCACGCGTTATCGAGGAGAAAATTAGTGTACTTAAAGAAGCCCAGGACACCCAGGTTTGCCACGATGCTTATGATCAGCAAGAAACGCCGCTTACTCTGAGCCTCGATGCGTCCCAGCCCTTCGCCGACGAAGTAGTCAAGTAGTGACGTGAGCAGGATTAGCAGCCCGCAAGGGATGCTCCAACTCATGTAGAACACGTAACTCGCGACTAGCAAAAACCATTTCTCGATCGAATAGTTGCGTATGCAGCTCCGAATCAGCAGGACTGCCGCGAAGAACACTACATACTCAAAGGAGGTGAAGATCACTTCGGATCAGTCAAGCCCCGGGACGCTTGCTCCATTCGACTGAAGAATGCTGCGGTCGCAATCGGCCGCCCGAGGGTATTGATGTGGACCAAGTCAAAAAAGTACTCGTCCGAATCAAGTTCCGGCAAGGTGTCGAGACGAAGCCACTGCGCCTCCGGAAAGCTCCCTTTTGCTCGGGCAAGCGCGCCTTCAAACTGAGCTGTGACTGCCTCGTTAAGGAACTCCCCCTTGTAAGATGGAGATACCGGAAGCACTACCACCACGACCCGGCCACGTTCACGCGCGTAGTCCAACATGCGGTAAAACGATAACTGCTTGGGCCCACTGAAGGATTGATTTCCCTGGCACGCAGCACGCATGGAAGCCTTTCGACGCAGCATCCTGGCCGGGGTCCAGTCACGTATTGTTTCCTTCTTGTAGTCGTCAGCGGCTGCAGGTTCCCCCACTCCTAGTCTTGGACTGACCTCCGTTGGCGCCGCGGATACCCGCGGGCTCCAGAGCGCACGAAGTATATCACGTGTCCCTTCCATTACTCCTTGAGCACGCCCTGCTGTTGGATACAGATTGCGAAGGTAGTAGAGCGGATACTGGCTCATTGCTCGCTTGGTAAAGGCCCAACCTGCTTCGCTCTTTAAGAGGTCTCCCGCAGTTTTAGTGAAGGGCACTACGTCAGCGTGGAAATCACACAAGAAATGCTCGTTTAGATCGTAAGCAGAGACCACCAGAAAGGTCACTCCAACGTCGGGCACGGCCGCCTGAAATGATTCCCATTCCCATGGGGAGGAGCCGCCCACACCCCAGCCGCGCAGGCTCGCGCTGGACGCTGTGGCGACATTCCCCCAATCGATGCCGTTGGCGAGGGACGAGCCAGCCATATAGCCCACGGTGTCAATCTTAGATGGCTGAATCTCCCAAAACTTACCTGTTGACGTCTCAATCCCTAGGTGCGCAGCGACCAGGTGGCTAATCGCGGCCGAAAGCGCGAGCACAACCGCAAAAACAATCCCTAACTGCGGCCATTTGCCAGCTAATGGTTTTGCCGTTTGCAGCCGGTGAGCAACATTCATTTGATTCAATGAATAAGACCTTGCAGGGCATGCTTACTCAACTGCCCTTCGCCTTGCGCCGCGACATCAAAAGGGTCGGTCGTTGAACGATCGATCCTGTGTGGACATACGGGAGAATCGCTTCTGCCCCCGTAAGGCGACTGACCGATATTGAAGCCCGAATCGAGACGCCTAACAAATGTTCAAACGGAGTTGCAGATGTAAATCCAGTCGGCCGACCAGAGAGATCTGGAGGATCTTAGCGACTATCTACACTTCAAAGAACACTTCCCGTCCGAACGCAAGCAATGCCCCTGACTCGGGACGCATAGCGTCTTGGTGGAAGACTATTGAGAGACGAAGTGAAGGTTCTTGGGCGCCGTCGGCCGCACTGTTAGCGGATGCGGATAGGTGTAGGGGGTGTAATAAGCCGTCCAGACATTGTTTGCCGTGGCTTTATACAGGGTTCCGTTTTGAATCACACCGGGGTCGATCGTGGGGGTCGGAGTGCTGGCCTTCCAGTAAGCAACTCCCGCAATACAATCTCCATTTGGTGCGTCCGTACCCCGACCAATTCCCGAAGTGCCATCGAAGGATGGGTTAAAGTTCCAATAGTGCGAATTTTCTTTTATCCCACAGCCGTAAACTCCTCCGGGCGTCATGTTCTTGATTGTCCCGTTCACGGTGTTGTTGAAAACGTAGGTGTTATTTATCTCCGCTCGATACACTCCGTTTGCTCCAGGCACCTGTTCAGTGCAGCCGCTGCCGCCGGTGTCGCCGACACCATACTGCAAGGCATGTATGACGTTGTTACCGGGGCCTGTGATAACGTTGTTGTGGTACAATCCCCAACTACCGCGATGGGCGACAGTCCTATTACAAGAGGCTTTCGCTATGGTGTTCCCATAAAACTCAACAATCATTGTCCCGGTCTGTCCATAGTTGCCGGAGAACCAATTCTGGAAGCCGTGAACGTCAAAGATCTCGAGGGTTGTCATATGCGTGCCATCGCTGGCGTTCGTCATGTCCCAAGTGTTATACCGGCACACGACCCTCGCACTTTGTCCACTTTCCAGCCAACCGGGAGTAGAAGCTGCGAAGGGTGAGGAGAAGCGAATCGTATTTCCCTCGAAGAAAAGGTTGTCCGCGTTCCCGTAGGAAAACGGGAATTTGCCATTTGACCACTCGTCCGTGTAGCCGCTCCCCAGGTTTTGGAACATGATGTTGCAGCGATTGAAGTCGTTGTTGAAAATCGCTCCTCGATTCTGCCCGCGCAGCAAGAAAACGAACCCGGAAACGTTCTGAAAACGGCAATTGCCGACCGCGAGATTCTTGAATGGCTTACTAGTTGTCCCACCACCTTGAACGTAAATTAGTCCTTGGTAGCCAATCGAGTTATCCCCATCGAGAGTTAACCCTTCGACGCGGATGGTCTCTTCGCCCGCAATCGCAGTCGTATCCGGTAAGATCGCGATCGCTTGCGCGCCAGCACCTCGCGTAATGGTCGTCAAATCTCGGCCCGCGCCGATGACATTGATTCCGCGTGAAAGCGTTAAGGTACTCGTCCACGTCACCGTGCCGGGCGGGATCATGACCGTATCCCCTCTGCCGGCTGCTGACACAGCGGCACTTACGTCAGAAAAACTTGCACTGGCAGCCTTTCGGATTTCAGCATTCGCCCCACTGCAGATGGACGTAAGAATAAGAGTGGCCGCGAAAATTCTCTTTAAAGCCGTAACGGGAGGAATCATTAACATGGTGCCTAGGAACATAGAACGAGCTATACTCATGCCAGTCGGCCGCGGTTTCCAGCGTGGCGAGAAAAGAAGATCTGACTGCGTGGATGGATTCTTGTCACCCCGCGATCGACGAACCGCGGCATATTCTCCGCCACCCCGGAAGTCACGACTCACGGCACCACCAAGTGGGGTTGACTAATCGGACGTGTCGAAATGGATCCGGTTCTCGACTGAACGGCCCCGCCCGCGCCACTCGCCGTCGTCTCGACGCCACTGTTGCCAATACAGACGAAAATTAGCGACATCCATATCACGTCTGATGCGACGAGAAAGGCGGCCTCTGTAATTTCATGCAGCACCAGCATGAGTAAAAGACCAATTCCGAAAGCCGCCCAACCAAAAGCGCCCGGCTGCCAAAGCTCCAACCGCAGTTTACGATAATAAGACACACATAGTGCGAACAGCAGACACAACCCAACAAATCCCAATTCCAAGATAACGGCAAGATAGCCATTGTGTGCCTCGTTTAGCAGCCCTTGGGTCAACATTTCCCAACTCCAAAAGCCACCGTAACCATGCCCAAGGAAGGCATTCCCCAGCGCGTGCGGGGTAAGGCTCGCCCAGATTTCCGAGCGTCCCGTCATCGTTCCATCGCGACCAAGCAGGGCGGCGACCGACGACATGGAAGAGGTGCCGACAAAGGGTAAACACGTTCCCACGAAAAAGACCAAGACCAGCGGGACGAGAAATATACCGGTTGCCCCTTTTAGCTGCCGCTTTCGAAAACGAACAAGGAGAAGGAGCGTCAGCAGCCCGACCGGCAGGCAGACAAGCGCAGTGGCGCTATACGCTCCGTCCGCCCGCAACATATAAAGAGACATCATCAAAATGGATAGATACGTAAACGATTCCAGTTTGAAACGAGATGGGTTTCGCTCTCTCCGATTCACAATGTAATTCCAGATTAGGAAAAACGCCGAAATCATGCAAAGGCCGGCAAACCCGTTTTTAGTCCCAGTGACGCCAATCCACATCGTTCCACCGCTATGTGGGGTATAGGCGCGTCCAAGCGCCGGGAAATACTTTATCAAGACTAGTGAGAAAGGGACGAGGATGTATACGAGCCGTTTGAATACCGTCACCAAGGCTTCACGGGGAACCGCTTCACTAAAGATCACCAAAGCCATCAGCACGCCGCCAACGAATTTTACGAATCGCTTAAGAGAAACATACAACGTGATATCGGCCCAAACAGCACTAAGCATCGCATAGACATAGAGTGCTATCAGCCAGGCGTGTTCTCGTTTGAACAAGTCCCATTTTACGGGGCGCGAAACGAGAACGGCTGTCCCAAGGAGAATCAAAATGGTTAGGAAGCTCCGGTCGACAGTGCTTCCGTCTTCGAGAGGGTTTCCCTCCGTTATGGTGCCGGCTCCCAGCCAATAAATGAGCGGTCTTGAAGCAGAGTATAGAAACCACAGTGTCGGTATCCACAAGGCCCACGAAACGTTTGTCTTAGGTCTATCTGCGCGAAGCTGATAGAACACGAAGGCAATGCACAGCAGCAGGGCTACTTGTGGAGGCACGGGTTAAACGGGCCGACGCGGCGCGTATGTTGCGGCCCGTACCAATCGAGGTCGCCTAGGCGGAAGACTGGGACAATGGAGCATTGGGAGAGTCGCGCGAGTAACGACGCGTCAGACGAGTTAGTTCTCGTAAAGTATGTATCGGCCGGTATCGCGGACAATCTTCAGGAGCTTCGACCCATCGAGAGCGGAGCGATAGCACGGTTTCACATACCAAATATATATTTTCCGTGGGTGCGTTTTCAGCGAATCTTCAATGTGTGAGACCACCAGATGCATGACGTGATCGTCAAAAGGATTACACAAGAAGATCAGTAAAGGTTCGTTGGGAATCTCGAAGGTCGAGCCGTCTTCGCAGATCGCCACGAGGTCGGTGCACTTCTGTCTCTTGTCTTTGAAAATCTTGATGTTCCTTACCGCCGCGTCGTGCAACATCTCCGAGATTTCAACGCCGATAATCTTCCGGAACGGGAAAAAAGAGGCCAGGAGAAGCGCACGACCTTTCCCGGAGCCTATGTCGATGAAGGAAAGTTCTTCATGGCGGAGAGAGAAGCTGTTCACGGTTTCCATGAACTCGTCTTCGCCAATCGGCCCATAGTGCATAGAATGCTCCATCTGGTCCTCAGGGATGTCCAGGGAGCCGACGCCGATGATGCCAGTTGTATCCGTCCCGTATTTGTCGTCGAACGGATCCGCTGCCCCACCGGTGGGAGAAACTAACCCCCGCGCCCCGTGAGCTAGCTTGGCTGTGACGTGCTTCGCCGTCCCCCAAAGTCCAACTTGACGAACTTTCCGGACAAGCTCGCGCTGCATCCCTTTTGCTTTTGACACTGTTCTAGTTTGCATATCTCTCTTCCTTCGTTCCTGCCGTTGCTTCCAACGAGGCCTCTTTCTCCGTCCCCCTTTGGGCGATGACGACCAGCTTCAGCGGCCTCCCTTCGGTAGGAAGAGCGCCCCCTAACCTGCCAAGGTAATGCTTGGCGTAACGATAGAGAAGTCTTAAGCGCCTTTTCAGGCTCAACCCTGGCGCCTCGGAGTTCCCATCCTCACGGAGTCTCATTTCATTCGCGGCCTTCGGATCCTTGAGCGAATCCTTCGCGCCCCAAAAGACCTTTTGGAGCAGGAGTGGTAGCAGGATCCCTTGCTTCTGCACATGGAGGCAGCTGAATCCCGTCCGCTCGAGTAACAGGCCTATCGATCTCTCCCCGAAGAAAAACAGGTGGTCCGGGTAGGAAAACTGGGAAAAGTGCTTCATATACTCCGGCCGCACGTCAGCGATGTTGCCGGTCTCGAAGACAACGAGGCCGTCGTCCTTGAGCGCCCGGTGCATCTCCCGGAAGGTGCTGATGGGATCGGATAGATGGCTGAGCACGTCACGATGATAAATGATATCGAAGCGCTTTCCCTCAAACGAGCGTTCGCTCAATTCCCTAGCCTCGCATGGTATGTGCAACTTCTCGTTGATCCAGCGTGCCTCGATTGGGTTGAGTTCTATCCCATGCGGTTCGTAACCTAACCTGCGGGCTTCGGAAAGGAAGCAACCCCCGCCCGCACCCAGTTCCAGAATCGAGCCCCCCTTCCGGTAAGCTCCAATCGTAGCGAGTGCCCTCGCCGCCTCCATCCTGTTGAACCCATCGAATTGGAATTGAGCGTCGGCGTAGAGCACCGCATGCTCATCCGTGTAGAGACGGGTAACCTCGGAGGCGCCAGGTCGAGGTGAGATGTAGATGAGCTCGCAGCGCGCACACCTCAGACCGGTGAAACCCTTTTCGGTGATGGCAACGTCGGAGTTTTTCGCTCCGCAGAATATACAAGAGATCTTCTCCATAATTAAGAGTAAGACAAAGTGGTGGCAGTCGCCAACTGGTTAGGAATGCCCTTTACGGAATCACCTATCCTCTCGTGAATTTGTCGCAAGGTAGAGACCGGAATCCCTGCTTTCTCAAGGTAGGTTAAGAAGAGCCTTACAGTCTTAAAATCCATCAGGTCCTTGGTGTGCCCGATGGCTACGATTGGCTTAAGTATTCCGGGACTCGCCCGATCTTCACGGATAGCTTTCTCCACGATGGTGGTAAGCTCGTCTAGAGTCATACGGCAAAAATCGAACTTTAATGGCTGTCGAAGTCGCAGGAAATCCTGCAGACGATTAAGCCTGTCTCTGTGCGTGCGAGCGGCTGATCCGGCTTTGTATTGCAGACCAATTCGCTTTCTCGTGAGCATCCTCCAGAAAGGCACCATGGTCGTGTAAATCGGAATTTCGAGCAGAGAGCCGCATGGATCCGGGATGGTCACGTCGTCTTTGAATTTCCAGTGATAACCATTTCTGACCGCTTGGCGGTAGTCGAGTTTATGCTTGTGCTGTCGCCCGCCTTTAAAGACCGACGAGTCAATTTGCAGCCCGTGCCGGGCGAGAACCCGGGCAATCTTGGCCGTCGGCTGCAAAAGCCAGTTTCCAGCGCGGAACGACACAGGCCTAAAACCCGGCACACCTACAATGTCTCGCAGATACGAGATCGATCGGCCGACTATTTCGGTGATCCTTTCTTCCGGCAAGGTGCAGAGATTGTATTCGGTGTAATCGAGCTCCCACTTCCCCTGCCGATGCCGGCCCTTAAACCACTGCGGATGCAGATGTAATCCGATCTCGAACCCGCTCTCGTGCAGCTCGCGGACCTGCTGCTTCACCTCATCAATTACTGGATCCGTCCCTGCAGTCTCGATCTGTTGCAGTTCGGCGACTTCGACAAAGGCCACAAATTTCGCGCCCGCATCGTCGAAGAGAGACCGCAGGCGTTCCGTTGGCTCGTAGACCAAGTCTCTGAGTGAGCCCTGGCCATTGCCGTAGATTTCGTAGTCGATCGTAAACACGCACTCGAGCATCGGATGAAACTTCGCTAATTAAAATCGGCGCACGTAAGCAGATTCCGAGGTGGGTGGTGGGCGATGAGAGGATTCGAACCTTCGACCTCCTCCATGTTATGGAGGCGCTCTACCAACTGAGCTAATCGCCCTATAGACTCCCGCAGTTTATTCGTCCGTCAAAGACGGAGAACTCGATCTCCCATCCCGGAAATGCCGGCTCGGTTAATCTTCACCCCTGTCCTCGGCCTCTGCAAAGATGCGGCTTGTCCCAACCGGGCAGATACTACGGCCCAAGTTTCGTTCACTGCCTTAGCAATACGCTTTAGCTCGAACCTTCCGAGACGAAAGTGATTTGGAATAACGAGCACTTGTTTCGCCAATTTTTCTGCAATCGGGCAATCGCCTTTGTAGCCGTAATACTTTGCCGTGACTTCGGCAATTTCATCGAGCGGCTTGGAAGAATCTACTCCCCGTTTATATAACTCTGAGGCCATCGAGTCACGATGTTCCTGAGACGGGAAAGTAATTGGAAACTGGTAATGGTTGTAAGACGTATCCGCCTCCTCGAAACACAGCATCGCCGGATCAAGACTAAGATTTTGTTTATAAAACTCGGCGTTTCTTCGCTGTGCGACGATCATTGAGTCAAGCGCAGCGAGCCGCCGTTCCACCAGAGCACGGTCAGTCTCAAAGATCCTTCCGACAACCAATTTAGCCTTCTCGGAAAATTGCACCCTGGCATTGTAGGCTTCCCAGAGGGCATAACCCACGATCCCGTAAAGGGGCTTACTACGAAGCAACGATCGAAGGTAAGTTTTGGCCACATGAATGGCCTCGTCGGATCGCGTGGGAGCAGGCATTGCCGCAACCTCCAACGCCGCTCGCGCACGAATCTCCGCGCGCGGAGAAAATAACGCTCCGCCCTCTCCGACTGAGAGGTATTTCCCAGACCGGAAGCTAAAAACGGCTGCGTCGCCGAATGAGCCGGTCGCTTCCACTCCCAACTTGCTGCCCAAAGAGAGAGCGCAATCCTCGATGACTGGCTTATTATTCCCTGCAGCTTTACGCATGGCAGGCACATCGCAAACGTGCCCAAACATGTGCACCGCGATCACAGCGTCGAACTCACCGCGTTTTGCGCGCAGGTCGTCGGCGCAGAGGCAGAAGGTTTTCGGACTCACATCGAGGAAGCGTGGGGTGAATCCGGCTGCTTCGATCGCTTTGAAAACTACGGAGCAACAGTAAAGGGGCACGCCGACGCGCGCGCTGGGCGCGAGGTCCAGGGACCGAAGCGCGACTACGAGAGCCGCCCTGGCCGACCTGACTGGAAGGCTCTCCCCGACACTTGGCAAAAGCAGCGGACTTTCTCGGTTTCCTGACCGAAGTGCACCGATGACTCCATTCGCAAAATCTCGCATGCGATAGTCCCAGAGTTCTGCTGGAAGAAGCTTATACATCTAAACAATCGACCTAGTTGGGAAGAAAGCGAATGGCCCGGCTCCCTCAACCCGCGACGCTCGCGGAGGCAAAACGATGCGACAATCTTTCACCCTGGGCCAGTTTGTGACGCTCGAGGTCGACGATATCGCCGCCTCTTAGGTATCGCACCCCCAAGGAGTAGGCCAGGGCCCGAACGGGACGAAGCGGATACTTCCAGATGTATCCGCGCCTAAGCTCCGCTCCGAGGCGCTGCTTGAACAAGTTGATGGCTTCCTGCTTCGATCCCTTTTCGGGGTCTATCCTGGCTCCCACAAAATCGAATTTCGCTACTCCAAGCTGTTTGAACAAGCGATATGCCTCCCAGTAAACTAGCTTATTTGCCCCTTGGTGCTGCCGCGCAACGTTGCCCGCGTAGATTGCATAAGCGCAGTAATCACTGAAGGCATAGATGACGCAGCTCTGCAGGACGTCTTGATAATAAGCGCTGATAATCCTGCCATTGTCTTCAAGGCCCGTGACGAACCGCTGAAGGGCTTCGAAGCTCATGAAAGGGAGTTTTGACCTTTCGAAGGTGGCTTTGATCAAGGCGTGAACTTCGGGCAGCGACTCGGCCCCCACGTGGATCCTTACTCCGTCTTTTTTTGCCGTGCCGATGTTTTGCCGGGTAATGCGGCTGATCTTTTGCCACAGAGTTTCTTCCGGCGGTCGAAGGTCGACCACATAGCTGCCGTACGGAGCCGCATCAGCGCCGTCCGGGTAGGTTCGAAAAATAGTATTCGTAGTCGGCGGGATAATCACATCCGCGCCTAAGGCACGGAAGTACGTAACCGAGCTATTGAGAAAGTCCCTTTCCTCGTTCGGATCGAAATCTTCTTGCAAGGGAATGGTCTCGACCCGGAAGCGGACCATCCGAACGATTCCCTTTCTCACGATCGTATACGGCAGAATGCAACAAAGCTTGCCGCGGTCCCGCACCCCCCCGAGCCATCCGTATTCGTTGCTGACAGCCTTGAGGAAAGGTTCCGAAGCAAAGATAGGTAACGCGGGCTCCCATTTGATTGGAATTGGGACCGCCTTCATGCGGGTTTGTTTTGCTGCGTAGCGGAGTTCAGGTTCTCGTTCTTGGCCGCGCCTCTCAGCCACGACCAAAGCTGGCGGAGATAGATCGTTAGCCAGCGCCTCTGTTCAACGCGACGAAATTGGACGAACTCCGGTGAGACCGGCTTCGGGGCTCGAACAATCATGGCCGAGACATAGCCTAAAAGGAGTAGAAGCCCTCCGACGACCCGTGGTTTGCGGCTCATCTGATAGATAGAACGAAAGAGTTGCCAAATCGGATCCACCCCCATCCGGTAGTCGCCATAGCCGCTCTTAAAAGTCGCTGAAAAGACATCGTGAGTCGCCGTCCCCATAGGGCGGTGATGAAGGCAGTATTTTTCCGGAAACGTCTCGGTTCGCCAACCTTTCATTCGTGCCGTCACGACTGCCACCAGGTCGATTGCACCCGTTTTCAGCGGCAGATATCCACCAATAGCTTCAAAGCACTCGCGGCGGAAGAGCTGACAAGCACCGGAGACGTGCTCCTTCCGCGAGAAACGATAGTCGTATTGAACCCCACCCTCCTGATAGGGGACTCCAGCTACCCCCAACTGCGCGTCTTCCGAAAACTTGCGCAAGAGATAGGTAAACAATTCAGGATCATCGAAAGAGATGTCTCCGTCGAGATTACCGACAATGTCGAAGTCAGCCTTTTGAAGTTTCTCGTAGCCGGCCTCGAATGCTTTCACCTTCGCTGCGAAGTGTCGCTCCGTCCGCATCGGGAGAAACACTGGCTCGATCCAATCGTGCAGAGCGGCGAAGCGCTGGATAATGGCGTTGGTGCGATCCGTAGAGCCGTCGCTAACAATGACCCATTTAACCGGTCGCACAGACTGTTGCCCAACAGATCTCAGCGTCTGCTCCAGATGTGCTTCTTCATTCCGAACCGGTGTAATGAGAGCTAGTCGCATTTCGGGACCCGCAATAGCGTCATTCACTTCAATCGGTTCCAACTTTATGAGGCTAGGCTAGGCGGAGACAGTTAGGGCCTCAGCGTCCACGGACACAGGATAAATTTCCCCAAAGATCGCGTCCATGATCCGCGCCGTGAGCAAGATTTCGCGATAGGCTATGGGCGGCGGTCCATCCTCCGTGATCGAACGGTAAAAGGATTCAATCAGGAACTTCATTCCGGACTTCATATGAAACTCGTTTCGAAGAAATTTCCGGACATTCGTGCCGAGGTTGGCAAGCTGCTGCGCAGCCAGCGTCACCGGTGGGATGAATTTTTCGGCGTAGCTCTTGTAGCGATCCCCCCGCAGCTTGATCAGGATTTCCCGGTCTTGGTCCAACGAAAGCCCGTTCCTGGGCCCGTAGATGCGAAATGAGTTAAGAGAAGGCCGCATCTGTGATGAAAAAGTAAAGTAAGCCGTCGCAGGAGTTTGGTCCCAGACCGTGACTCTTAGTTCGTCGATAATCTCTCTCTCGCCCAAGCTCCGGAGGAGCGTACTGACGAACCCAGTAGCCGACACACCAGGGTTATCACTGCGCAAAAATTCCGCGATGCGAGCAACGCCGTGGCTGATGATGTTGTGCAGCAATTGCCCGGGAAGCCTTCGGACCCAGTGATTCTTGTCCGAGAGCAGCGCTTTAGCGTAACGAGGGTCGCTGAGATCGTAACAGTAGAAACTCTCCATGTGGACTGGAGGTCCTCCAAGGTACCCATCGCGGATCAACGCCCGCATCCGTCTTGCGACCGGACTGAACTGGAGGTCGTGACCGGCTGTTAGTTTGAGCGACAAACGTTCGGCGGTTCCAATCAATTCTTTCGTCTCCGCAACGTTGAGCGCGAAAGGTTTCTCAATATAAACATGACACCCGGCATGAAGGCATTGCATTCCGAGCGGGTAATGGCTCTGCGGCGGAGTCGTGATGTGGACAACGTCGGGCTTAGATTCTTCGAGCAGTTGGGTAACATCGCTGTAAGCGCGCTTGACCGGGTAGCGCGCGCAGAGCTGCTGAGACATCAGCGGTTCACGATCGCAGGCAGCCACAACTTCGCATCGGGGGATCTGGTGGATCAGTGCCAGATGATCATCCGCGATCTTTCCGCATCCGATGATCGCAACCTTAAGCATGCGCCTGCCCTTCGCGGACGCTCGCAAAAAACTGTGTCAGCCCCTCCGCGGTCGTTACCTTGGGCCGCCAATCCAGCACTTCTTTGATCTTGCGGTTGGGATAGGTGGTTCGCTTCCAGGAAGCCGCCCATTGCCTTCGGTTAAAAGCCGGCGGCAACTGGCCTCCCGACCACGCAGAATACCTCTCCCAGCCCAAGCAGAAGAGATAGCTCAGCCAGGGAGGCACGTAGATTGAATTGAATCGCTCAACCTTCTGTTTATACGCCGCCAGAAATTCCTGGCTGGTCGGGAGATCGTCGTCGACCACGTTGAAGACTTCCCGTTCCACACCTTCCTTGAGTCCGGCCGCGACGATCGCCTCCGCACAATTATCTACATGTGTGAATGGGATCACGTTCGAGCCGCCGAGATGGAGAAACACGCCGAAGGTATCCATTCCGATGCGTCCGTGGATTCTCGCCTTCCCCGGACCATAAACTACGCCAGGTCGAACCAGAACATACGGCAGCCCGCATCTGTCCCCATAATCCATGATGAGTTCGTCTTGCTTTACTTTCGCGAAGCAATAGGGGTCGCCGCGCAGCTCGGACTGCCGGTCGATGGGGGACGCTTCATCGAGAACATGATTCGGCTCTTCCCCCTCGTTCGTGTAGACCGCAAAAGAGCTAATGTTAACAAAGCGCTTTAGCGTCCCCTGCTGAAGAGAAGCCTCGACAAGATTCCGGGTCGTCACGACTGAATTTGCGAACGCGTCCGCAAACGACTTGCTACCGGTACCCGCGGCGAGGTGATAAATGACCGTGACACCTTGAGCGGCTCTTTCACAGTCTGCGCGCGAGAGGAGGTTACCTTCCACCCACTCGATCGCGGAAGAGCCATTTGTGTCGCTCGCGCTGCGACGGCTCTCGTCCGAGTCAGTTGCCGGCCGCACCAGGCAGCGCACGCTAGTGAAACCTTGTCGCTTCAGCTCTGCAACCACACTTCGCCCGATGAAGCCAGTGCCTCCCGTGACCAGGATGGGTTCGTCTCGCTCGATGATCACCGTTTAACCCGCACGCTTCGTGACCCACTTCTCCAAGACGAACAACCTCCAGATAAAGTCGCCATAATCGTGTCTGCTCGTCCTGTTCGCATCGACGATTCGCGCAATGACCGCGCCATCCAGACCGAAGTCGCTTCGCTCCAGAGCCTCTAATTTATCCTCGAAGTTTTTGTCTTTGAACCACTCCCGGAGCGGAACGCTGAAGGATTTCTTGGGCGCGTTGACTAACGAACGTGGCAGGCGCTTTCCGTAAGTTTGCTTCAGGATATTCTTCACATTGTAACCGGGCAGCTTCACGTCCTTATGCACGCTACAGGTCAGCTCGACCAGGCGATGGTCGAGAAATGGCACCCTCGTTTCGAGCGAATGCGCCATGCTCATTCGGTCCACCTTGGCCAGCATATCGTCAGGCAACGAAACCTTAAGATTGACATACATTAGTCGGTAAAACGGATCGCGGTAACTGCACTTCGCGAAAACATCGCCCAGGTAGTCCTCGATTGTCAGTTGGGGCACGTCCGATGGAATCAGGCTGCGAATGGAGCCGCGGTCGAGTAAGGCCAATTTTTCCGTTAATCTCTCATCGAAGGACGTATCGGATAATTCCATGAACCGCTTAACCCGATTGAGCTGATAGCGCGATTTATTTCGAGCCATTCCGCAAGCCACGCTGGTTAGCTCATAGGCGCCCCGTCTGGCCGCTTTCGGGACTCGGCGATACTGGCCGGCAACCTTTTCCGCTGTGTAGCTTGGATACCCTGACAGAACTTCGTCGCCGCCGTCGCCTGTCAACGCCATCGTTACCCTTTGTCTGGCCAACCCGGAAACTAGTCCCACCGGAACGGCCGAAGCATCCCCAAACGGCTCGTCGAAGTGGTGGATTACTTTGTGCAGCGATTCGTCGAAGCTCTCCGGCTCCGCCATTTGCTCATGGTGATTG
>Ga0136617_10001802_pt1 | contig 19057 bp, 24 predicted proteins | sample AntDrymUQ3222106_2_FD_129672 | JGI IMG/M metagenome (GOLD analysis project Ga0136617, IMG submission 129672) | Polar desert sand microbial communities from Dry Valleys, Antarctica - metaG UQ322 (21.06) | ecosystem: Environmental > Terrestrial > Soil > Desert | place: Antarctica: Dry Valley... | reverse complement strand
GTCCGGCATCATCGGGGTGATCACCTGGTAGCCGTCGGCCTGGGCCAAGGCGAGGTCGGTCACGTACCTGGCCGTCGCCAGTCACCAGGGCCGCCATCGACAGGACGGCCCAGAGTCGGGCCCTCATGTGCTCGGGGTGTAGAAGTACGGGTCGAGCACGCGGACTTCGGTGATCTGCTCGACCGGGAGGTGGTTGCGAGTGGCGGCCCGCCGGATCGCCTCCGGGTCGGGACCGTCGTAGATGCAGAACGTCGTGCCCCGGTCGGGTGTCACGTACGAGTGCACCCACGTGACTCCTTCGGTGGCGTTCTGCTCGACAACGCCCGCCACCGCCTTGGCGCCGACATCGTCCATCGGTATCGCGAGGCGCTGGGGGAATGTCCGCTCGACGAGATAACGCGGCATGGTGAGCTCCTTCTCCTGTGAGACCGGGCTGTCCGGTCACTGCAGCGAAGTCTCGAGCCGTCGATCCCGCGCGGAATCGGGAATGACTCCCTATCTCTTGAGCGCTGGTCCCTATTCCGACCGGGCGGTGGCAGCGAACCTGAACCGGACTTTTTCCGGAGAAAGTGCCCTCTGGCCGCGGCCTGATGTGACTTTCTCCGGAGAAAGTCCCTGGGTTCGGTCAGGCGCGGGTCCGTACGGCCGACCCGACGTCACGCCGGCTGCTGACCGCGAGCTTGGCGAGCACGCTCGAGACGTGGTGTCCGACGGTCTTTGCTGAGATGAACAGCCGCCCGGCGATCTCGGCATCGGTCAAGCCGTCGGCCACCAGCGCAGCCACCTCGACCTCACGAGCCGTCAGACCTGCGGGATGTTCACGGGTCCTCGCACTACGTCGCCGAGGAATCCGTTCGCCGAGTGCCTTCAGCCGTACTGTGACCAAACCCGACAGCGGCTCGGCGCCGAGCCGGTCCAAGATCTCGAACGCCGCCCTGAGTCCGTCGGCATCCTCGCCGTCGGAAAGTGCGAAGGCAGCCTCGTACGGACAGCCGATGGCGGTCCATGCGGCCGCCGCCTCCGAATGACGTCCCGCGCCGTGCAATCTGTACGGCGCCCCGACGCCCGTCCCGGCATCAGGCAGGGCCTCCGATGCCGCGTCGACCCAGCCGGCCTTTCCCAACCATAATTCGCGTCGCTGACTGTCAGCAACGGGCCAGGTCGGCTTCGGTCAGGGCTACGTGGCGAGGCATGCCGAGGTGCCGGTAGCCGCCGAGCGCCGCTGTCAGCAGGTCGCGTGCCCGGCCAATGTCGGCCGGGTGTCGCCGGTGCAGGAGGGCTTCAGCCCAGATGCGGCGGGCTTCGGATTGTTCGAGGCGGTGTGGCAGCGCGTCCGCCTGCGCCAAGGCGTCGGCGAAGTGCGTCTCGGCGAGCTGCCAGTTCCCGGCTGAGGCGGCGCTGATCCCGGCGGCGGTGGCCAGCAGGCGCAGGTCTCCCATCGAGATGAGAGTGCCGTGCGCGATCGCGTCGGTGATCTGCGAGTACAGCGCCGCCGCCTCAGCATCCTCCCCGACCAGCGCCCAGGCCTCGGCGCCGGCCACCGCCATCTGCCGGTCACCCAGCGACGACCAGGCCCCTGAGACTCGGGCCGCCCGGTAGTTTGCCCAGCGTCCCCGCACGGCGTCGTCCCGGCCCGCGTAGGCGTCGAACCGCAGCAGGGCCGCCTGGTTGCGTCCGACGTTCGTGCCGCCCGGTTCCAGCCGAGCGCCTTCCTCGAGGTGGGTCGCGGCCGTCTCCCATTCGCCGCGCCAGAAGGCGGCCATCCCGACCATGGTCTCGGCGTCGGACAGCCACCGCACTCCCCGGCCCCGGCAGTCTTCGAGGTACCGCTCGACCGACACGGCATAAGCAGCGAGGTCGCCAGCACGCAGCAGCGCCAGGGTGGCGCTGTTGCGGGTGACCAGTTGAGCGACCAGGTGGTGGCCGACCCGCCGTGCCGACCGCACCAGGTCTTCGGTGAGGCCGTCGGCGTCGGCGAACCGGCCGGTGTGTACCAGGCCGATCTGCGCGAGGACACCGGCCAGGGACGCCTCCCACTCCTCGCCGGCCACCCGGAGCAGCCGGGCCGCGGCCAGACCGGTGTCCGCGGCCTCCGCGCAGTCGAACCGGGCGAAGGCCGCGTAGCTGCGGGCCTCCAGGATGTGGCCCGCCGCAGCCGGATCGTCCAGCTCGGCGCCGCAGGCGCTCGCCTGGCCGAGCGCCAGGTCCGAGGCGGCGAAGTCCCCGTCGAAGGCCGCCGAGCGAGCGACACGCGTCAACAGCTGCACCCGGATGCGGGTCGGCGCGTCGGCCAGCGCGCCGAGCGCTCGCTGGGCTACTGCGGTTCCCTCGTGCCAGCGTCCCAGCTGATCCAACAGCCAACTGATGTCGAGGGCGAGCACGGCCGCCGCCTCCGCCTCGTACAACCGCTCGAAGCCATCCAGCGCCTCGTGCAGGTCGGCCAGTGCCTCCTGCAACGTTCCGACGCCGCTGGCCGCCCGGCCGCGTTCGGTCAAGAGCTCTGCACGCGTTCGGTCCGCCACCGGGCAATAGGCCAGGGCCCGGTCGAAGTGCCGGTGCGCGTCGGCGAAGGCCGCCCGGGCCATCGCCTGGGAACCCGCCCGGCAGTGCGCGGATCACCCGGACAGGCTCGAGCGTCCTCGCCTCCAGCAGGTGGTGCACCAGGTCGGCGGCCAACCCTTCCGCGGCGTCCACCCGCTGCTCCAACGCCTCGGCCACCCGCGCGTGCACCCGCCGCCGCCGCGGCAACGACTGACCCTGCAAGACGGTGTGGCGGACCAGGTCATGCGCGAAGCACAGACAATCGCCGTCCCCGTTGGTGCTCACCTCCAGCAGCTGGGCGTGCTGGGCGTCCTCGACGGCCGCCACCAGCGCGTCCGCGTCCAGCTGGACGACGTCGCTGAGCAGCGAGAAGTCGACACTGCGGCCAATGACCGCGGCCACGTCGAGCATCGCGCGGGCGTCGTCGCCCAGGCCGGCCAAGCGATGCCCGAGGACCAGGCGGACGGTGTCGGGCACCGCCCCACCCATCGCGGCGGGATCGGCGCTGACCAAGCCCTGGTCCTCGAACAGCAGCGCCCGATCGGCCAGATGCCGGAACAGCTCCTCGACGAAGAAGGGGTTCCCGGCGGTCTGGGTGAGCACCGCATCGGTCAGATTCTGCGACGGCGGCTGGTCCGCCAGCGCCTCCAGCATCGCCGCGACCGCTGGCGACGGCAGCGGGTCCAGCCGCAGCTGGTTCCAGACGTGCAGGCGCTGCAGCCGCTCCCGTGAGCGGGCCAGGGGATGACCCGGCTCCAGCCCCCCAGAGCGAGCGGTAGCCACCACCAGCACCGGCAGTTCGGCCAGCCGCTCGGCCACATGCTCCAGGCAGGCAAGCGTGCCCTCATCCGCCCACTGCAGGTCATCGAGAATTAGCACCAGACCCCGGTCGGCCGCTGCCCGCACCAGGAACCTGGTCATCCCGTCCAGCAGCGCCTGTCGTTCCGCGGCGGGCGGCAGCGAGCACGCCTCTGGGGTATCGGGCAGGCGGCGGCGCAGCAGCGGGAACACCTTGGCCAGCAGGGGTGCGTCGTCGCCTGCCGCGTCGACCAGCTCGGAGTCGCTCATCGACGCCGCCAACGTCTCCACGACCTGCACGAACGGCAGCAACGACAGGCTGTCCTGGGCCTCCGGGCAGCGACCCAAAGCGGTGCGGGCCTCGTGGGCCGCGGCCCGGTCGGCGATCTCGGCGGCCAGCCGCGTCTTGCCGATACCGGCATCACCAGCCAGGACCATCAAGCCACCGCGACCCGAGAGGGCAGCCTTCAGCAGCGGCCAGAGGTGCGCCAGCTCCACCTCCCGTCCGACCAGCTCAGTCGAGGACGTGCCGAACGGCGGGCCTGGCAGCCGGGAAGCAGCCGGCGCCACCCTCGGCCCAACCTCCCAGGACGGCGAGCTACCCGGATCGGGCTGGTAGGAGCAGTAGCTCCCGGTGCGAACGTCATGATCCAGGTGCGATCCTAGGGCGGGGTGGTGCCCGCCGATGCGCCGGATCGCCACCCTCAGCGCCTTGGTGACACTCACCCGGGCCCGCTCCGCGGCGTCGGCCACCGGCCGATCCCGTCCACCCAACCCCACCGCGGCCGCCACCTGCTCGGCCAACATCTGCAGCTCGAAACGCGCCCGCGACGCCCGCTCAGAATCACCGAACCCCTCGGCCTCATCCAGATCCTCCCGCAGCTCGACCATCCGCCGGCGATAGGCAGCCTTGGCCGCTTCGTCCAGCATCGGACCGACAGAGCCGCCCCGCCCGGTCGTCACGCCGGCCTCGGGGTCGAGCACAACGACCGCGCCACGTCCTCCCGGGGCGGCGACCAGATCCAGCGCATGAAACTCCCGGCCGGGCTCGGCCAGTAGCCGAGCCAGATACCGCATGCCCTTCGTGTCGAGGACCCGTGCAGTCGCACCGCTGTAAACGACCACCCAGTAGTCGCCCTCCTGGCGGAACACGTCCACGCTCGCAGTCTAGGAGCGCTGTCCTGAGCCTCCCGGCCCGAACGAACCTCGCCGTGCGGTCAGAACTCACATCGTGACCCCCGCCGTCACGACCTATGGCCGTACCCCCCACGCCCGGCGACACGTCGAACCGGTCGCCGTCGAAGGAGAAACGCATGTTCCCCGCCACCGTGTCGACCGCCGCCCGCATCAACGTCGCCGGCCTGCTCGCCGCCGCCGTCGGCATCGTCATCCAGATCGCCGGCGGCGTGGACTACCCGACCGTCCCGCCCGGCTTGATCATCCTGCTCGTCGCCGCCGGCCTCGTAGCGTTCGCACCCTGGGGGTGGGTGGCTGCCGTCGGTGTGGCCGTGCCGGTGTTCCTGCTCATCGGCGGCGCCATCACCTCCGATGCTCGTAATAACCTCACCGATCCCGGCGAGTTCGGGCAGTTCGCTGGGACGCTGCTCCAACTCGCCGCGTTGATCGTCGCCCTGGTGGCGGGCCTGCTGATGCTGCGCACCACGCTCGACCGCCCGGCACCGCGGACACGATGACGCTGCTCGCGCCGCCACGTTCCATCGAGCGGACCTGCTACCTCGTGGGGGCGGTGCTGATCGTCTCGGGACTGCTGCATCTGTTGATGTTCGGGATCGACCCGCGGCCGTGGGAGGGCCCGCTGTCCTGGCGCAAGCCGGTCACGTTCGGAGTGTCGTTCGGTCTGACGCTGGTCTCGATCACCTGGATCGCGTCCTACCTGCGATTGCGGCACTCGACCCGACGATGGCTGCTCGGCCTCTTCGCCGCGGACTGCGTGCTCGAGGTCGGTGGCATCACTCTGCAAGCGTGGCGGCACGTCCCGTCGCATTTCAACACGACGACCACGACGAACTCCGTCGTCGCGTTCAGCCTCGCCGCCGGCGGCGCACTGCTGATCATCACCCTCGGAACCCTGGCGCTCACCGCCTTGCGTGGACGCATCCGCGGGCCGGGCAGCATGCGGCTGGCGCTTCGGGCCGGCTTCGCGCTGCTCCTAGCAGGTCTCGGCTCGGGGGTCGCGATGATCGTGCGCGGGACCACACTAGGTCGCTCCGGCGATCTCACCGCCGCCTATAGCGACGGCGGTTACCTCAAGCTGTTCCACGCCGTCACCCTCCACGCCGTGCTCGTGCTGGCGCTGCTCGCTTGGTACCTCAACCGGACCCACAGCGATGACCACCGGAACACCATGATCGTCGCCGCCGCGGCCGCCGCGTACACCCTCGTCGCGGCCGGCACCCTCCTCGTCTCCCTGATCGAGAGATGACTACCGAGCAGCAGGGCAACTCGTCCTGGCGATTAGACGGCACGTTCTCACACTGTGAAGGAAGGTATTGGCAATGGGAAAGGTAGTCACGCAACCGTCGATGGCGTTCGACGGCTTCATCGCCGACACATCGCACCCAGTCGGTCCACGCCTCGGCTGGTATGGCCGGTCTCACCACACTCCGGTCGACTGAGATCATGACCAGTTCACCGATCCTCATCCTGGGCGGCGCCGGCAAGACCGGGCGCCGCGTCGCGACCCAGCTCGGCGCCCGGGGCGTCGCGTTCCGGCTGGCCTCCCGGTCCAGCGAACCGCGCATCGACTGGTACGACGAGTCCACCTGGTCGACCGCGGTACACGGCACCGATACGGCCTACCTGGCACCGCCGGTCGACCCCGCCGGCCTGGACGCTGCGGGACGGTTCGTCCGGCAGGCCGCCGGCGACGGGCTGCGGCGCGTGGTGCTGCTCTCCGGCCGCGGGGTCGGCAGCCCCGGACGGGAGTTCGCGGTCTACGACGGCCAGCTCGCCCTGGAGGAGGCGGTCAAGGGCAGCGGGCTGGACTGGACGATCCTGCAGCCGGCCTGGTTCATGCAGAACTTCAGCGAGGCGTGGCTGCGCGACTACGTGCAGGCTGGGCAGCTGCGGCTGTCGGCGGGCGAGGGTGCCGAGGCGTGGATCGATACCGACGACGTCGGCGACGTGGCCACCGAGGCACTGCTCGAGGACCGGCACCTCGGGCAGAGCTACGCGCTGTCGGGTCCGCGGCCGCTCACCCTCACCCAGGTCGCGGCCGGGCTGACCGCGGCCACCGGCCGCCGGGTCGACTACCTGCCGCTGGACCCGGACGAGCACGTGACCGAGATGGTCGGCTTCGGCGTACCTCGCCCGGAGGCGGAGGCGCTGCGTGACCTGTTCGAGGTGATCCGCAACCACCGATCCGAATACGTCTCTGACGGCGTCGGCCGAGTGCTGGGACGCCAGCCCCGCGACTTCACCGACTGGGCCCGCGCGACCGCAGCGAAGGGAGCGTGGACGGCGTGGACCTCACCCGCGCACACCTCCTGACCGGCTGACCGGCACCGCCCTGATGGCCGGAGTCTTCTTCGCCTTCTCAACCGCGGTGATGGGCACCGCTCAACAACCAGCTCGCCGCCGACCCCCACAACAGCGGCCGGCCTGGCCCAATGGCACGACTAAGAGAGGAACCATGGAGTTGAGCGTCCTAGCCATGGATGGGTCTAGCGGAGGCGACTTCACTGATCGCATGGCCAAAAACATCGGCGTGCGTGGCGCTGTCATCGGTATGCATTGCAGGGATGGAGACAAGGCGCTCACGAGCGTGACTGGCGGGTGCAGCCGGCTAATGGGTCACCCATCCCACGACTTCAGTGACGACGCCTCGGCAGTATCCGCCGCCAACCTCTTGCGGGCTGGCTCATGAGTTCTTCGAACCTGACCACCAGATCCTCTCAGTCGGACTCGGTCGCGAGGTGGGCCTCGGTAACGCTCTACGCCGCTCTCGTCACGATCGGACTCATGGCGGGCTTCTTCTGGGCCTGGGACGTCCAGATCATGCCCGGCTTCGCGCGCCTTGACGACCGTACTTTCGTGGCCGCGATGCAGATCCTCATCGTGGTCACCGAGAACCCCGCATTCTTCCTGGTCTCTGTCGGCGCCTTCGGGTTCACGGCAGCCGCCGCTCTCGTGCAACGTCGGCGCGGACAGCGACTTGCTGCTCGGTGGATCACCGTGGCATTCGCCCTCTACGTTGTCGCGCTCCTCGTCACGATGGCGGTACACATGCCGATCAACTACGCCCTAGTCGATGAAGGTGATCCCAGCCGGATAACCGATCTGGCTGCTGCGCGCGACGGCTTCGAGGTGCTGTGGCGGGTCGCTAACGTGGCCCGTACGGTGACCTGCGTCCTTGCGCTGGTCTGCCTTGGCCGGGCGCTATCGGTGGAAGGCCGGGAACAGGGAGAACGACGTTGAGCCCGGACGAGTCCGATCGGCCGCGCAAGCCGTCTCGGCCCACGGGTCGCGGTCTTCCGCATCCGTCATGATCCCGCCGTCACGAGGTCGTCCTGGGCCAGGTGGGTCTCGCGCAGGGGCGCGAGCGCATCGCTCAACGCCCGCAGCTGGGTGAGCAGATCGAGAGCAGCCTCGGTCATGACCTGATCCGGATGCAGCACGCCGTCGGCGTCGAGCCGCGACCGCAACGGGATGCTGACCGCGTCGTGGACCGGGACCATCTGCAGTGAGATCAGGACCGGCTTGATCATCTCCACCGCGCGCAGGCCGGCCGAGGTCATGCCGTAGCTGACGAAGCCGACCGGCTTGAAATTCCACTCGGTGTAGAGGTAGTCCAGGGCATTCTTCAGCGGCGCGGTGAAGCCGACGTTGTACTCGGGCATCACGAGCACGAAAGCGTCCGCAGCGGTGACGCTCGCGCTCCACCTGCGGGTGTGCTCGTGTACGTACACGTGTTCGGCTGGGTGGTGTGGCTCGTCCAGCAGCGGGAGCCCGACCTCGGCGAGATCGACGACCTCGACGTCGAAGCCGAGCACGGCCGGGATCTGATCGGTGAACCAGTCGGCGACGGTCTTGCCGACTCGACCGGGACGGGTGCTAGCGATGACGACGTGCAGCTTCAACGGGCTTCTCTCCTAAGCGAGCAGGGATGGTGAACAGCGGGATGAAGATGTGGGCCAGGGGGCCGATGGCCAGCGCGTAGGCGACCGTGCCGAGGCCGACCGTCCCGCCGAGCAGCCAGCCCAGGGCGAGTACGGCGACTTCGATGGCCGTGCGTGCAATCCGGATCGAGATACCGCGGGCGGCCAGTCCGGTCATCAACCCGTCGCGCGGGCCAGGACCCAGACCCGCACCGATGTAGAGACCGGTCGCGACGGCACTTCCGAGGATGCCCGCGACGAGAAAGGCGATCTGCCAGGGCAACTCCGTCGGGGCGGGCAGGACCGCGAGGGTCGCGTCGAGGGACACTCCGACCAGTAAGACATTGGCCAGGGTTCCTATCCCTGGACGCTGGCGCAGCGGAACCCACAGAACCAGTACGAACACGCTCGTTGCGATGACCACGAGCCCTAGCGAAATCCCGGACTTGCCGGAGATGCCTTGGTGCAGAACATCCCAGGGGTCCAGCCCGAGTTCTGCCCGTACGAGCAACGCGACGCTGGCTCCGAACAGCCAAAGGCCCACGAGGAGTTGCATCACTCGGCGAGTCGTTGACATGTCATCGACTGTAGAGCGAGGTTGATGACATGTCAACGAGACGAATAGAATCGGTAGATGGCGCAACCGAACTGGCTCACCGAACGCGAGGACCGCGCGTGGCGCGCGTACCGCCGGATGCAGACGCTCCTGCCGGCGCAACTGGCGCGCGACCTCGGACGGGACTCCGGGCTCTCCGACCCCGACTACGACGTCCTGTCAACGCTGTCGGAGCGGCCGGATCATCGCTGGCAACTGCGCGAGCTCGCGGCCAGGATCCTGTGGTCGCGCAGCCGGCTCTCGCACCACATCGCCCGGATGGAGCAGCGCGGTCTGGTCGCGCGTGAGGACGACCCGGACGACCGCCGCGGCTGCATCCTGGTGCTGACTCCGCTTGGACTGAAGACGCTGAAGCAGGCAGCCCCGCTGCACGTCGCCTCGGTCCGGGAGCACTTCCTCGACCTGGTGACCGACACGGAGTTGGCCACGCTGACCGGGATCTACGAGCGGGTGGTCGAGCGCCTCGAATCCCGCGGCGAAGCCAAAGTTGATCATCGGAAATTTGGGCGTTGATTCGACTCGGGGAGGGTGAAACCCGGTCACATTCCGATGATCAACTCCGGTGGGGTCGAGTGCAGCGGGGCGTCGAGTGCGGCGGTGTCCAGCGCGTGCATCAACTCCTCGCGGAAGGAATGGATGGCGTCGGTCATCAGCCGGGCGGCCAGTGCTCCGCCTCCGCTCTCCAGCGCGTCGAGCAGAGCGAGGTGCTCGGCGTGGGCGCGGACGCCGTGTTCGGCCGCACCCGCGCGCAGGGCGATCAACCGGGCTCGTTCGCTGTCGTCGAGCAGTCGGGCCACGATCGCAGCCGCCCGCTGGTTGCCGCCGGCTTCGGCGATGCTCAGGTGGATGTCGCGGTTGGCCCGCAGGAAGCGCTCCGCCGAGGCGCCGTCATCGAGGTCGGGCACCGGCTGGCACAGGGTCCGCAGCCGGGTCAGTTCAGCTCGGGTGATCCGACCGGCCGCAGCCTCGGCCGCCGGCGGCTCGAGCAGCAGCCGCAGGTCGTAGATCTCGCGTACGTCACGCATGGTCAGCGGTGCGATCACGTGGCCACGGCGCGGCTCAGCGAGGACGAGCCCATCGGCTCGCAGCCGGGCCAGGGCTGCCCGCACCGCCGCTTTGGACAGGCCGAAACGCTCGACCAGCTGCGCCTCCGAGATGACGTTCCCGGGTGCCAGCTCGACGCGCACGATGGCCCGCCGCAACCGCTGATAGGCCGCCGAGGCGGAGGATTGGTCCACAGGAGGCATTCTATTGACATGTCAAGAAGGCCGTGTTGACATGTCAGTATGACGACGGACCAAGAAGCCGGAACAACTCGAGAAACCACCCCTGCTGACCGCCCGGCTGAGCCAGCCGATCGCGTCACCTCCGCCGGCGCGCCGGAGCGCTACGAGATCCCTGGCGTGGATGCGCAGTTGATCCGCTACGCGGGCGCGTTCGCCCAGTTCGTCATCGATCGGGCCGAGGGCAGTTGGCTCTACACAGAGGACGGGCGGCGGATCCTGGACTTCACCTCTGGTCAGATGTGCGCGACCCTCGGGCACGGGCATCCCGCGATCCGTGAGGCGATCGAGAAGTCCAGCAAGCAGGTCATGCATCTGTTCAGCGGCTTCCTGGCCCGCGACGTGATCGAACTCGCGCGCGAGTTGATCGCCGTACTCCCCGAACCCCTCGCCAAAGCGATGTTCCTGTCCACGGGAGGGGAGGCCAACGAGGCTGCGCTGCGGCTGGCCAAACTGCACACCGGCGGCCATGAGGTGCTGGCCTTCGCCGGGTCCTGGCATGGGATGACGGCGGGCGCGTCCTCGAGCACGTACAGCGCCGGACGTCGGGGGTACGGGCCCGGGCTGCCGGGCACCATGGCCCTTCCCACGCCGAATGCCTACCGGTGCCCGATCGCCCACTGCCGTGAGCGCTGCGACTTCACCTGCCTGGACGCTGGCATCGCACTCACCGACGCCCAGTCTGTCGGGGCACCGGCTGCCGCGATCGTAGAGCCGATTCTGAGCGCTGGCGGGGTCGTCCCGCTACCTGAGGGCTACCTCGCGCGGCTTAAGCAACTCTGCGAAGAACGCGGGATGTTGCTCATCGTCGACGAAGCCCAGACCGCGCTCGGTCGGGTCGGCACGATGTTCGCCTTCGAGGCGCACGACGTGGTCCCCGACATCCTGACGCTGTCCAAGACCCTCGGCGGCGGCCTGCCCCTGTCGGCCACCGTCACGACCGAAGCCATCGAGCAGGACGCCGCAGACAAAGGATTCCTGCACTTCACCTCGCATGTCTCCGACCCGCTGCCGGCAGCCGTGGGACGCGCGGTCATTCGTACGGTCATCGCCGAGGACCTCGGCGCGCGGGCGATCACGATGGGGGCACGCCTACGGGCGGGTCTGACCGAGCTGCAGAACCGACACGAGGCCATCGGTGACGTTCGCGGGGTCGGTCTGATGCTCGGGGTCGATCTCGTCCGCGACCGTGAGACGCGCAAGCCCGACGAACGCTTCGGCACCGCGGTCACCGAACGTTGCCTGGAGCTGGGACTCAGCGTCAACATCGTCAAGTTCCCGGGGCTGGGCAGCGTGCTGCGGATCGCACCGCCGTTGACGATCAGCGCCGAGGACATCGACCTCGGGCTCGCGATCCTCGACCAGGCACTGACCGACTGCCGCTGACCCCGGACGTCGCGCCCCACTTGCCAGCGGGTTCAGCGGGACCGAACGACCCCCTTCGGCGGTTTGCCAGCAAACCGCCGAATGGGTACCGAAGGAGCCGGCGAAGTCACGGGGTTGTCCCGACCAGCGCGGGGGCATCCGGCAGCGGCAGGCGCAGCGCCGAGTGGCTCGCGTCCCAGCTGTCCAGCAGCAACGTGCTGAGTCGGTCGGCGAGCAGCACGCTGGCCCGGATCCCGAACACCACGTCGCGGGCCAGGCCAGGTTCGGCGGCCAGCATCGGGGTGATCACGCCTCTGCGTACGAGCTGTTCGTGAACGGCGTCGGCCTCGACGTGCTCGGCGTAGAACTCGATTGCCGCTTCCGGTGCATCCAGTCGGCGCAGCGCCTTGACCAGCCGATCCGAGCCGGGTGAGGAGGTCAGCTCCACTGTCGCGAACTGGCCAACCAGCGCCCCCCGCAGGGCCCGGTGCAGCCCGCACATGGACATCAGATTGACCTCGGCCAGCACCGCGGCGGGCGCGGCATCGAGGTAGTGCCCGTACGCCGAGGACAGCTCGAGGGCGTCCATCATGTCCGCGAACAGCCTGGCGTGCATGCGGTCCGGATCGCCGGCGCCGTACTCGTCGTGCTCGATGCTGACCAGGGCAGCCTTTGCCGGGCCGTCCAGCCGGGCGATGACGAACGCCTGCGGGTCAGCCTCTTTGAGGTGATACAGCGAGCGCAGCGCGACGTACTCGCGCATTTGCCACAGCTCACCGTCGCGTCGCAGGTGATGCGAGACACCTTGGACATCAACGGGTTCCACGAGCAGCGCGGCGAGCTCCGCGTCGACATCGTCGTCGTCGGGACTGCCGGGTACGTCCGCCCGCAGTGCGCCGAGGAACAGCCGCTCCATCGCAGCCCGCGCGGTGAGAAGTGTGGGATCCCATTCCCGCTCGTCGGGAACTCCGGCGAAGCCGCGGTAGTGCAGCTCGTAGCAGCAGTACAGGGCAAGCTGGAGATCGTCGCCGTACGGATCGGTGTCGTCCGGCACCGCAAGGATCACCGGCCCGCGCCGAAGGGCATCGAGCACCGCCGAGGACAACGGACCGCGGGGCTCGGGCAGTGCCGGCGGCTCAACCGGTCGCGGCGGGTGTCTGCTGAGCACGGTCCTCCTCCTGCACGATCTCGTCGGCGTGTACGCGGCACCGGTGACTGGTGTCGCAGAACGGCTGTCGGCGGCTGCGCTTGCAGACGCACAGGGCGGTGACGGGGCGGTCTGACTTTACTCGCCGTCCGTCGGGCATCACGATCTCCACCGGGCCGGACACGAGCAGCGGCCCGTCGGCGGTGACGATGATCTCGCGGGCGCGCGGTGCTTGGTTGCGCCCTGCGTTGTGGCTCGGTTCAGCCATGCCGCGCTCCCACCACCACGAGTTTCTCGATCCGTTGTCCTGGATCGATCATCCCTCGTGCTTCGAGCATCGCGGCTCGGGACCGCAGAACCGGACCGAACGGGACGTGCGCGTGGGCCAGCACCCGAGCCTTCAGCCCCGCCGTGGTCAGGGCGTCGAGGGTGGCCTGGGTACCGCACAACTCGGAGTGCACGAGCAGTACGTCGCCGTCCGGGGCCAGGACGTCCACCACGCCGGCGCAGATCCGGTCCAGCAGCGCGCGCCCGTCGGGCCCGGCGTCCCAGGAGCGGGCTATCCGATGCCGGGGCAACTCACTGCTCTCCGACGGGACGTACGGCGGGTTCGCCACGACGAGATCGAAGCGTCGGCCGGCCACCGGTGCAAAGAGGTCCCCGCGCCGCACGGACACCCGCGCACGATGCAGCCGGCTGTTCAGCCGCGTCGCGATGACCGAGCGCAGGGACAGGTCGACCGCGGCCACTGAAGCGGCTCCGGCCTTTGCCGCGGCAATGGCGAGCGCGCCGCTCCCGGTACCGATGTCCAGCACGTGTCGGCCAGCGGCGAAGTCACCGCGCCGCATGACGCCGATCAGCAGATCCGTGTCGTCCTCGGCCCGGTACACACCCGGCGGATACAGAAGCATCACATCACCAGTGTGCCCCGACACTCAAACGTCAAACGCCGACGGCATGGCTGATGATCGTTTTCGCTCGTGCGCACGCTACTTGTCACCCGAGTCAGGTGCGTTGCACCTCTCGCTTCGGGTGGGATGCGTACGGAACGGGTGCACTGCGTTCGTGCGGGCCGATTACCGGGCGTCGGGTGCACTGCGTACGGGCCGGGTGCACTGCGGATCCGGCCGGGTGGTCAGCCGGAGGTGGACGCAGCGGCGGGTTCGGCGGGGAGTTCGAGCTCGGCGCGTAGTCCGCCCCAGCTGTTGTCGGACAACCGGGCATGTCCGCCGTGCAGGGCCGCCTGCTGGGCGACCAGGGCCAGGCCCAGCCCGGAGCCGGCGCCGATCGCTTGTGAGCCCCGGGCGAAGCGCGCGAACACCCGATCGCGTTCAGCCAGCGGCAGGCCGCTGCCGTCGTCGTCGACGCGTACGACGATCCGCGCGCCTTCCCGCAGCACACACACCTCGACCCGACCGGCCCGACCGTGGCGCAGGGCGTTGGACAGCAGGTTCTCGATCGCCAGCCGCAGCCCGCCCGGCGATCCGATCATGGCTGTCTCCTCGTCGGGAACCACGACGGTCAATTGCACGCCGTCGCCCGGTCGCGCTGCGCTGACGACGCGTCGGGTGAGGTCGCCCACGTCGACCGCAGTCGCATAGGCACCGAGTCCGCCGGTCGCCACGTCGCCGTCGGCCAGCGAGCGCAGGGCCTGCAAGGTGTCCACCATGCGGGACTTGGCACCGGTTATCTCGGCAAGGATCTCTCGTCGCTGCCCGGCATCGAGGTCCGGATGAGCCAACAGAACGTCGAGATCGGTCTGGATCGTCGTCAGTGGCGTCCGGAGTTCGTGGTCCGCGGCCGCGGCGAAGTCCTGGGCGTTCTGCAACGCGGTCTCGGTCGCATGCCGGGCCGTCTGAACCCGCTGCAGGAGTCCGGCGATCGCGTCGGCGAGCTGCTCGGTCTCGGCCGCCGATCCGGGTGCACCGGCGGTCAGCTCGGCCCGGGTGGGCATCGGCCCATGACCGTCGATGGCGCGGGTACGGTCACGCAATTGCCGCAGAGGTCGTACAGCGACCCTGGCCACGGCCCAGCCCAAGCCGGCGCCGAGCAGGGCGGCCAGACTCCCAATCGCGATGCCCCACAGGCGGATTGCGCGTACGGGAGCTTCGGCGAGCTCGGCTGGAAGCCCAACACTCAGCGTCAAACCAGGGGTCCCGTCGAGCTCCACGGTCAGCAGTCGATAGGACGTCCCTTCGACTTCGACCGTTTGCTGCCCGGGCGCACTGACCGGCAGCTCGGACGGCGCGGAGGCGGCGCTGCCGGGGGCTGAAGCGGTACCGATCGTCCTACCGTTCTGCCCGACGGTGGCGATCAGCCCCGGTGCCAACGCCCAAAGCACGGCGCGCGCACGGGGATTGCCCATCGAGTCACCCAGACCGTCCGGGAAATCCTCAGCCACCGCCGCCGCGAGGGACTGGGACACCACTGCCAGCCGCCGATCGAGCGCTGCGTACTCGCGGCGACTGAGCACCGTCGTGACCAGCACGGCCAGCACGACGACCACCGCCACCGCCACCGCTGCGCACGCCAGACTCACCCGTGCTCCGACTGAGCCCAGTGGCCACGCCCGGCGTGTCATGCCGGAGGCCGCAGGGTGAAGCCGACGCCGCGAACCGTATGCACCATGCGGGGTACGCCGGTCGCCTCGAGCTTTCGGCGCAGGTAGCCGACGAACACGTCAGCGACGTTGGTGTGTACGGCGAAGTCGTAGCCCCAGACGATCTCGAGCAGCCGTTCCCGGGTGAGGACGGTCCCGGCATTGCGGGCCAGGGTCTCCAGCAGGTCGAACTCCCGCTTTGTGAGTTCGACCGGCACGTCACCGACGCGCACTTCCCGGCGCTCCGGATCCACCGTCAACGGGCCGACCACCAGCGGCCCGGGTGGTCCTGCGGGCATCCGGCGGAGCAGGGCGCGCAGCCGGGCGATGAGTTCGGTCAGCGCGAAGGGTTTGACCAGATAATCGTCAGCGCCGGCGGCCAAGCCGATCACCCGGTCATCCACCGAGACCAGGGCGCTCAGCATGCACACGGCCGCTTGGACGTTCAGCTCGCGCAACCGGGTCACGACCGCCACACCGTCCATTCCGGGCATGTCCACATCAAGAACGATGCAGCTCGGTTCCCGCTCGGCGACCGCTGCCAGCGCCTGAACGCCACCCGCGGCAGTTCGTACCGAGAAGCCCGACAGCCGCAGGCCACGCTCCAGCGAGACGCGGATGTCCTCGTCGTCGTCCACGACCAGAACATCCGGTGCGGGTTCGGTCGCCATAGGAGAAATCATGACGCGTCCCCGCCGACTGTCCCGGCGCAGCTCAGCGCAAGGTCCGCGCGAGGAAGTCCAGGACGGCCGCCCGCACCGCTTCCTCGTCGAGCAGGCGCGTGGCATGAGCCTGACCCGGCTGGATCAGGACCTCGGCGTTCCCGCCGCCAGCGGCCAGGGCAGCAGCCATCGCCGAGGTCTGCTCCACGGGCAAGCTCTCCTGCTCGGACTGGACGAGCAGGAACGCAGGATCACTGGTATCCACGTGCGTGATCGGGGAGGCGGCCGCGGCTGCTGGGCAGTCGTTGATCTCGGAGCAGCCGAGGTAGTCCAGCACCCTGTCGATCTGCACGTCCAGTGGCTCACCGAGAGCCAGCCCGCGTTCGGTCAGGTCCGCAGCCCCGGACAGCGAGACCACAGCGGAGACCCGCGCACCCTGGTCGGTGGGCCCAGATCCGGATGTCCCCAGCAACTGGGCGAGGTTGGCTCCGGCCGAACCGCCGAGTACCCCGACCCGTTGCGGGTCGATGCCGTACGTCGCCGCGTTGTCGCGGGTCCACAGCACGGCTGCCTGGATGTCCTCGATGGCTGCCGGGAAGATGTGTTCGGGAGCCAGGCGATAGTTCAGGTTGATCGCAACGTATCCCGCCTCGGCCAACCAGATGCAGGTCTCCCGCCACTGCTGGGTGTCCTTGTCGCCGGCGGCGAAAGCACCTCCGTGGATCAGCAGCACGGCGGGGCGGAGTTCCGCGCGGTCGGCTGACCGGCAGACATCCAGCCTGACCTGATCGCCGGCCACCTCCCGGTAGACGATGTCGGCCTCTACACCGTTCCCGGTCTGCTGCTCGTCCGTGCGGGTCGGCTCTGCCTGACTGGTTGGGGCCGCCGGGGCCGTGCTGTCGGAGGTGACCGCCGCTCCCGCGAAAGACATCCGATCGCTGCACCCGGTCAGCGCGCCCAGGCCCACCATGCCCACACACAGCGCGGCCATGAAGGTCGATCGTTGTCCAAACACCAGCACGCTCCCTGCTCGCGGCGCTCGACTGTTGCGGCACCTCGCTGTCGCGACGTTAGGTGTCTGCTGTGTGCCAATCATGGGTGAAGTCTGAGAAAGCCGTGAGGATCGGGGCGGCCGCTGTGCGGTCCTGGGACGGGTAGGTCACCGCCCGAACCACTTCCGCTTCGGCTTGGGCGCCGTCGAGGAGCCGTCCTCCTGCAACGGTCGCCATGGCAGGGCGCTCGTCCAGTGCTCGGATCCGAGCCGCCAGGAGACGAGCACCTCGTGCAGCAGCGCGAGGTCTGCGCTGGTGGCGACGAAGTGCCTCTCGGCCGAGCCTTGTCGGTGCTCGATCGTGAGGTCGCTGCCCTCGGCGCTGCCCACCTGGATGAACGTCTGCTCGCTCGGATCGTCGCGCCGCGAGAGGATGAAGAACAGCAGGGTTCCCGCGGCCACGTCGTTCAGCAACTCGGCCAGGACCTCGTCGGAGGCATCGTCGATGCTCTGGTCGGGTCCCCCATCGGCTGCGGCAACGGTCACTCTCGTGGCGGACTGCTCCATTCCGACACAGTAGGTCCGGCGGTCTGGGCCGAGCGATCAGGACCCGCGGGATTCGGCGACCCGGCGCATCCAGTAGCGGAACCAGTCCGCGCCGTAGGGCACGTACACCCGCACCGGAATCCCGCGCGGAACGAGATCGTCGAGTACCTCTGGCCGTACGCCCATCAACTGCTCCACCGGGCGCGGGCCCAGCGCGGCCAACAGAGCCTCCCGTACGACGCCGTCATGTGTGGCCAGGGAGAAGTCAGCACCCACCTCGGCCAGCCGATGTGCGAGTCGGAGGTAGGCGACGTCGGTGGGTTCGCCGTACCGGTGCGCGCGAGACGCGGGCTCGACGTAGGCGCCTTTGACCAGACGGATGTGCACGCCCGCGTCGACGAGCCGGTCCAGGTCGCCCTTGGATCGGTGCAGATTCGCCTGGACGGTGGCTCCGAGACGATCAGCCTGGCCAGCCCGAGCTACCGCCAGGACGCAGCCGAGCACCGCATCGCCGCGAGCGTGGTCCTCAGCGCCCGTCTGGATCCGCCGACCGCGCGGCAACGCGGCGGCGATCGCAGTCAGGTGCTCGGCGCAGCGCTGCGGGGCGATGTCGAGTCCGAGATGGGACAGGTCGATCGACAGCCATACCCCGGCGGGTTGTCCGGCCAGCTCGCCGGCCAACCGCACATAGGAGTCAGCCACCCGCTCGGCAGTCGCCGCGTCGGTGACCAGCTCGCCGAACAGGTCCACGCTTGCATCGATTCCGCTGTCGTGCAGCCGGTTGGTCACCTGCCAGGCAGCGTCCAGCGTGGTACCCGCGACGTATCGAGAGGCGGCCGCCCTTGCCCGGCGCTCGCCCAGCGGAACGGCTCGTACCGTCTGCTCGAAGCGCGCGCTGGTGGCCAGCCGGAACAGAGTCGCTCGTACGACCGACATCCTGCCATCGTGTCACTCCGACCCTGCGTGATGATCGGGTGCCCACCGGGGTCCCCGGCGCCCGACGGTATCCAGAAGCGCCCCGGTGGGCCGATCCGGTCGGCTACATTCCGCTCGTGCGCCCCAACAAGGTTGGCTGGTTTCTCGTCGTCCTTTTCGGTGTCGGGGAGGTACGGACTGCAGCCAGGCCATGGCCTCGATCTCCGCAACCAGCCCCAGGTACGGGCCGAGATGATGGCCGCGCTGCTGCGCTCCGGGCATCTGGGTTCCGTACCGGGCGCGACACCGAACACTCCGCCGAACGTCGCGACGCAGGCTCCGGGAGGCGAGGATCCGGATCCGTCGGTACGGCTGACCCAGCTTGCCGGGCTGCGCGATTCGGGAAAGATCACCGCCGCCGAGTTCGAGGAGCACAAGCGGCGCATCCTCTCCGATATCTAGCCCGGCTGGTTGGGT
>Ga0136617_10001801_pt1 | contig 19057 bp, 19 predicted proteins | sample AntDrymUQ3222106_2_FD_129672 | JGI IMG/M metagenome (GOLD analysis project Ga0136617, IMG submission 129672) | Polar desert sand microbial communities from Dry Valleys, Antarctica - metaG UQ322 (21.06) | ecosystem: Environmental > Terrestrial > Soil > Desert | place: Antarctica: Dry Valley... | reverse complement strand
GGTCGGGGATGTTGCAGACGTACGGGAAGTGGGTGTGCCCGGTGACGACGAGGTCGATCTCCTTGCGCAGGTTCGTGGCGATGTCGACGATCGGCCCCGAGATCCCCGCGCACTGCTGATACGTGCCCGACTGGAAGCCGCCTTCGTGGAGCAGGACGATGATCGTGTCGACACCGCGCCGGGTCAGGTCGCGCGCCACCCGGTTGGCGGTGGCCACCTCGTCTCGGAAGTCGATGCCCTGGATCCCCGCCTGTGCGACGAGCGACGGGGTCGCCTCGAGCGTCATCCCGATGTAGCCGACCCGCACACCGTCGATCCGCTCGACCCAGCTGCCGGGCAGCACGGTGCGGCCGCGCTCGCGGTCGAACACGTTGGCGGCGAGCCATGGGAAGTCGGCGCCGTCATATGGGTCGTCCGGGAAGTAGCACCCGTCCACCGGGTGGCAGCCGCCGTACTGCATCCGACGCAGTTCGTCGACGCCCTCGTCGAACTCGTGGTTGCCGACGCTCGAGACGTCGAGGCCCATCGCCTCCAGCGCTTCGACGGCGGGCTCGTCGTGGAACAGCCCGGACAGGAACGGGGTTCCGCCGATCAGGTCGCCCGCCGCGACCGTCCTCGACGACGCGCCCGCGGCGGCGGCGTCGGCGCGGAGGTTCTCCAACGTCGTCGCCAGGTACTCGGCGCCGCCGACCGTCGTGTTGGACGGGTCGAGCGTGGTGCCGAGCGTTGCGTCGGTGCCTCCGGGTGGCTGCAGGTGACCGTGGAAGTCGTTGAACGACAGCACCTGCAGCGACAGCTCGCCCTTCGGCTTGGGCGCGGCAGCGGGTGTCGGGCGTGCGGTCGCCGGGCTCGCCAGGCCGATGGCGGCCGCGGCGAGCCCCAGTACGACGAGTACGCGGGTACGTCGAGTCATGGATCGGGCCTCCGGGTGATGACGGTGCTCGGGAACCTTGGCGACGTCGCGACGGCCCGGCAACGCGCTCACCAGACGTTCAGGTGCCCGACACCGCCGCCTCGATGCGCGCCACCAGCTCGTCGTCGAGGCGATCGACGACGTTGATCGCCTCGAAGTTCTCGGTGACCTGCGCCGGCCGGCTCGCCCCCGTGATGACCGTCGAGACGTTCGGGTTCTTGGTGCACCACGCCAGTGCCAGTTGGCCCATCGTGCAGTCGAGCTCATCGGCGATCGGGCGCAGCCGCTCGACCTGGGCGAGCGCCTCCTCGTCGGTGAGGTGCTCGGCCAGCCAGTCGTAGCCGGAGAGTGCGCCTCGCGAGTCCTCGGGGATGCCGTCGCGGTACTTGCCCGTGAGCAGCCCCGACGCCAGCGGGCTCCATGTCGTCGCGCCGTATCCGTACTCGCTGAACAGCGGCGCGTACTCCTGCTCGACCCGTTCCCGCTCAAGCAGGTTGTACTGCGGCTGCTCGGTCACGGGCGCACGGAGGTGGTGGCGCTCGGCGATCTCGATGGCCGAGCGGATCTCCTCGGCGGACCACTCGCTCGTGCCCCAGTACAGCGCCTTGCCGGCGGCGATGATGTCGCTCATCGCCCACACTGTCTCCTCGATGTCGGTGTCCGGGTCGGCACGGTGGCAGTACAGGACGTCGACGAAGTCGGTCTGCAGCCGCTCGAGCGACGGATCGATCGCCTCCATGAGGTACTTGCGGTTCAGCGTGTTGCTCATGTTGCGGTCGTCGTGCAGGCCCCAGAACAGCTTCGTCGTCAGCACGTACGACCACCGCGGCCAGCCGAGCTCGACCAGCACACGCCCCATGATCGCTTCGCTCTCGCCGCCGGCGTACGCCTCGGCGTTGTCGAAGAAGTTGCAGCCGGCGTCCCGGGCCGCCTGCATCGACTCGAGCGCGGTGTCGTCCTTGAGCTGGGCGTCGAACGTCACCCACGATCCGAACGACAGCACCGACACCTCGAGGCCGGTGCGGCCGAGCCGGCGGTACTGCATCGCGTCCTTGACGGTCCCATCGGTTGGCATATGAAGACGTTACGAGGCAGGACGCACGGTCACGCCGTGCGAGGCCATCAATGCCTTGGCTTCGGCGATCGAGTGCTCACGGAAGTGGAAGATCGACGCGGCGAGCACGGCGTCGGCGCCGCCGTCGACGATCCCCTCGACGAGGTGGTCGAGCGTGCCGACCCCGCCGCTTGCGACGACCGGCACCCCGACGGCGTCGGCGACGGCGCGCGTGAGCGGCAGGTCGAAGCCGAGGCGGGTGCCGTCGCGGTCCATCGACGTGAGCAGCACCTCGCCGGCGCCGAGGTCAGCCGCCTGGGCGGCCCACGCGACGGCGTCGATCCCGGTCGCGGTGCGGCCACCGTGGAGGTGGACCTCGAAGCCGCCGGCGGGCGTTGCCTTTGCGTCGATGGCGACGACGACGCATTGGGCGCCGAACTCGGCGGAGATGTCGGCCACCAGCTGCGGGCGCTCCACGGCCGCGGTGTTGACGGCGACCTTGTCGGCACCCGCCCGCAGCAGGGTCCTGGCGTCGTCGCTGGTGCGCACGCCACCGCCAACCGTGAACGGGATGAACACCCGCTCCGCGGTGCGGTAGACGACGTCGACGAGGGTCCCACGGTCGTCGCTCGACGCCGTGATGTCGAGGAAGACCAGCTCGTCTGCGCCCTCCGCGTCGTAGCGCGCCGCCAGCTCGACGGGGTCGCCGGCGTCGCGCAGCTCGACGAAGTTGGTCCCCTTCACGACGCGAGCGCGGCCTCCGCTCGTCGTGACGTCCAGGCACGGGATCACCCGGGCGACCCTCATCGCCCGGCCGTCGCCGAGATCGCCTCGATCGCCTGCGCCACCGTGAACCGGCCCTCGTACAGGGCCCGGCCGGCGATCACGCCAGTGATGCCCTGGATGCGGGCGAGGGTCGTTACGTCGTCGAGGTCGGCGACCCCGCCGCTGGCGATGATCGGGACCGAGGTCGCCGTCGCAGCCGCCGTCAGCCCGTCGACGTCGGGGCCGGCGAGCACGCCATCGCGATCGATGTCGGTGATGACGAACACCGACGCAGCCGGGAACCTCCCGAGCGCGTCGTGGAGGCGCACCCCGGCCGCACCCGTCCAGCCGTCGACGGCGATCTCGCCGCCACGGTGGTCGAGTCCGACACCGACGTCGACGAGCTCGGCCACGTCGTCGACCAGCTCCGGGTGGCGCATCGCCGCCGACCCCATGACGACCCTGGCCACCCCGGCTCGAGCAAGCGCCTCGCCGTCGGCGACCGAACGGACGCCGCCACCCGTCTGCACCCGAGCCCTGCCGCGCACCTCGGCAGCGATCCGGGCGATCACCGGACGGTTGACGGGATCGCCGCCGCGCGCCCCGTCGAGGTCGACGACGTGGATCCAGCGGGCGCCCTGGTCGGCGAACGCCGCCGCGGTGGCCACCGGGTCGTCGCCGTACACCGTCTCGCTGGCGAAGTCACCCTTGCGCAGGCGCACGACCCGACCGGCGCGCACGTCGATGGCCGGGTACAGCTCGACGCCCGTCACCTTGCTGCGCTGGTCGCTGCCGCCGGGTCCGGCACACCGATCCCGTCGACGAAGTTCGCCAGCAGGCGGAGGCCCGCCGTGCTCGACTTCTCCGGATGGAACTGGGTGGCGAACACGTTTCCGCTCCGGAACGCCGCGTTGAGGGTGCCCCCGTACTCGCAGGTGGCGGCGACGGCGGCAGGATCGTCGGGGACGCCGTGCAACGAGTGCACGAAGTAGCACCACGGGCGGTCGCCGAGGCCGGCGAACATCGGGTCGTCTGGATCGGTCGGCGTGACGCGGTTCCACTGCATCTGCGGACGCTTGACGTCGCCCGTCAGCCACCGCACTCGGCCGCCGATCACGTCGAGACCGGGGCAGCCGGGCGTCTCCTCGCTCGACGAGAACAGCATCTGCATGCCCACGCAGATGCCGAGGAACGGGCGGCCCGACGCGACGGCGTCGAGCACCGGTCGCTCGAGCCCGGCATCACGCAGCGCCGTCATGCACGCACCGAAGGCGCCGACGCCCGGGAGCACGACGGCGGCCGCTGCGTCGATCACCGCGGGATCGGCCGTGAGCGACGCGTCGCCGCCAACGCGCACGATCGCCTTGTGCGCCGAGTGCAGGTTGCCGATCCCGTAGTCGACGACGGCGATCGACGGACGTGCCGATGCCGTCACAGCACACCCTTGGTCGACGGCACACCGCCGGGCACGTCGATGCGCACCGCGTCGCGCAGGCACCTCGCCAGGCCCTTGAACGTGGCCTCGACGATGTGGTGCACGTTGCGGCCTGCGCGCAGCCGCACGTGCAGCGTGATCCCTGCGTTGGTGGCGAACGAGGACACCGCGTGCTCGGCGAGCTGCGGGTCGAACGGCGGCGACCCGAGCGGCAGCGACTCGGGCAGCTCGACGTCCCACGCGACGTAGGGCCGCCCCGACAGGTCGAGGGCGACCTCGACGAGGGCCTCGTCGAGCGGGAACATCCCGCTGGCGAAGCGGCGCACGCCGGCCTTGTCGCCGAGCGCCTCTCGGAACGCCTCGCCGAGCGTGATGGCCACGTCTTCGACGGTGTGGTGGGTGTCGATGTGCAGGTCACCCTCGGCACGCACGGTGAGGTCGAACCCGCCATGGCGGGCGAGCTGGTCGAGCATGTGGTCGTAGAACGGGATGCCGGTCGAGCAGTCGGCGCGGCCCGACCCGTCGAGGTCGATCGCCAGCTCGACGGACGTCTCGCCGGTGCGGCGGGAGCGCTCGGCGGTGCGGGTCATCGGGCGCTTCCGCCCGCGTCGGCGAGGACGTCGGCGAGGGCGGCGAGGAAGCGGTCGTTCTCGTCGGGCGTACCGATCGTGACCCGCAAGCAGCCGTCGAGGCGCCGCCATGACGAGCAGTCGCGGACCAGGACCCCGCGCTCGACGAGCCCCTGCCACACGGCGTCGCCGCGGCGGTCGAGGGCCCGGAACAAGATGAAGTTGGCACCGCTCGGGACCACCGTGACCTCGAGCGAGCCGAGATTACGGGCAACGCGCTCGCGCTCGGCCACGATGTGCGCGACCCGCTCCCCCATCTCGTCGATGTGTCGCAGGGCGAGCCGCCCGGCGAGCTGGGTGACGGCATCGAGGTGATACGGCAGCACGACTTCGTCGAGCTCGGCGACGACCCACGACGGGGCGATCAGATAGCCGAGCCGGGCGGCGGCCATGCTCCAGGTCTTGGAGAATGTGCGCACCACCGCCAACGGCACGGCTTCCTCGACGAGGTCGAGTGCGGTCCAGTCGGCGAACTGCGCGTAGGCCTCGTCGACGACCACCAATCCGGCGGACGTCGACAGCAGGCGGTCGACGTTGGCCCTCGGCTCGACGAGCCCGGTCGGGTTGTTCGGCGAGCACAGGAACGTGACCGACGGCTCGCAGGCGTCGACGATGCGATCGATCTCCGACACATCGAGGCGGAAGTCGGGCGCCCGCTCGCCCGACACGACCGTGGCGCCGGTGAGCCGGGCGATGTGGGCGTGCAACTGGTACGTCGGCTCGAACGTGGCCACCGTCCGCCCGGCGCCGGCGTAGGCGAGCAGCACCGTCTGCAGCACCTCGTTCGAGCCGTTGGCTGCGAACACCTGCGCCGCCTCGACGCCGTGCCATACGGCGATCGCGCGGCGCAGCTCCGCCGCGTTGCGGTCGGGATAGCGGTGCCAGTCGATGTTCGCCAGCTCGGCGGCGAGCTCGGAGCGCCACGAGTCGGGGGGCGGGTACGGAGACTCGTTGGTGTTGAGCCGGACATCGACGTCGACCTGCGCGGAGTGGTACCCGGCGAGGGCGCGAAGGTCGTCGCGCACTGCGACCCGCGCGTGCACGTCGGTCGTCACCATCACGAGGTTAGAGGTGGTCGTCAGCGTGCGTGGCTACCGTCGGCGCGGTGACCGCCACCACGGCCGCCGAGCTCGCTGCCGCCGTCGAGATCGTCGTCCGATACCGCGAGCGCGTCGCGGGGCTGGTGACCCAGCACCTCGACACCGATCGCGACGATCTCGTCGGCGCCTTGTACGAGGGCGAGCGGGCCCTGCTCGGCGCAGAGCGCACGCTGCGCCGAGCCCTGAAGCTGGCCGAGACGTAGGTCGTTTGCTTGGTCTGGCGACCTGGCCGAACCGAGCCGAAAAATGCGGCGACGGCCCCTGGTGGGAGGGGCCGTCGCCCGGGCGACGCCAGGCGGCGGATCCCGGCTGTCGCCAGCAAACCAGGTGGCGGGAACCTGGTTGGTGAGCTCCATCATAGCCTCGCGTCAAGAGACTGCAAAGGACCGGGATGAGACCGGACCGTCTCCGTCACCGGCGCCGGCGACGACGCGGCATCCGGCTCGACGGGCAGATGTCCTCCAGCGCACAGTTGGCGCACTGCGGCGAGCGGGCCAGGCAGACCCGCCGACCGTGGAGGATCATCCGCAGGCTGAAGTCGCCCCTGAGCTCGGGTCGAAGGTAGCGGTCGAGCTCCGCCTCGACCTTCACCGGGTCCTCCTGCTCGGTCAGGCCGAGGCGTCGCGAGAGCCGCCCGACATGGGTGTCGACGGGGAGGCCGGGGAGGCGGAACGCCACGCTGCGCACGACGTTGGCGGTCTTGCGACCCACGCCCGGCAGGGTTGTCAGGTCGTCGAGCTCGGTCGGCACCTCGGCGGCGTAGCGGTCGACGAGCGCCGTCGCCATCCCGATCAGGCTGCGCGTCTTGTTCTGGTAGAAGCCCGTCGAGCGGATCATCTCCTCCAGCGCCGACGGGTCGGCGAGGGCCAGCGCCGACGGGGTGGGATAGCGCTCGAACAGCGTGGGCGTCACCATGTTCACCCTGGCGTCGGTCGTCTGTGCCGACAGGATCGTGGCCACCAGGAGCTCGAACGGCGAGCGGTGGTCGAGCTCGCACAACGCGTCCGGGTACTCCTCGGTCAGCCGGCGCTCGACCTCGACTGTCCGCCCGCGAGGAGAGCGCGGACGTCCCACCGGCGGCAGCGTAGGTGCCGGTACGTTGCCCTCCATGCGGTCCGTCGTCGTGCGTCACCGGCTCTCGTCCGACGACCTCACCGCAGTCACCGACCTGCTCTCGACGGTCGGGACGGTCGACGGCGAGCGCCCGCTGTCGGACCACCTGTGGCTCGATCTCGTCCACGGCGGCCGCCCGGGGTTCGCCGGCATCCTCGTCCACGACGGGCCGGCACTCGTCGCCTATGCCCAACTGTCGCAGGGCAACGAGTCGCGCCAGCTCGAGGTGGTGCTCGATCCTGAGCGCTCCGGCGGGCTCGGCGACGACGGCGCGGCGCTGCTCGAGCGGGCGATCGCGGTCGTCGGCGACGACGGTGGCGGCACGGTGGTCTGGTGGGTGCACGGACCGTCGGACGAGCACGAGCGGCTCGCCCAGAGCGTCGGCCTACGTGCGGACCGGAGCCTGCTGCAGCTGCGCCGGCCGCTGCCGACCGGCACGCCGGTCGACATCACGACGCGCCCGTTCGAGCCGGGCAGTGACGTCGATGCCGTGCTGGCGGTGAACAACCGGGCGTTCGCCGGCCATGCCGAGCAAGGTGGTTGGGACGCCGAGACGCTTCAGCGCCGCCAGCGTGAGCCGTGGTTCGATCCGTGCGGCTTCCTGCTCCACGAGCGCGACGGGCGGGTGGCCGGGTTCTGCTGGACGAAGCTCCACGAGGCAACCGAACCGCCGCTCGGGGAGATCTACGTGATCGCGGTCGACCCCGACTTCCACGGCCTCGGCCTCGGCAAGGCGCTGACGCTCGCCGGGCTAGCGTCGATCGCCGACCGAGGGATCGGCACGGGGATGCTCTTCGTCGACGCCGACAACGTGGCGGCACGCTCGATGTACGAGCGTCTCGGGTTCAAGGTCCATCGCACCGACGTGGCGTTCGTCGGGGAGGTCGGCGACGCCCGTGATCGCTGAACCGACCCAGCGCCTCGAACGTTTCGGGATCGACCGTGATCAGCTCGCCGCCGTGCTCGACGGCGAACCCCGCTACCGCGTCGACCAGGTCTGGACCGGGTTGTACGAGCGGCTGCTCGCACCCGCCGAGATGACCGACCTGCCGCGCTCGCTGCGCGCTCGACTCGACATCGAGCTGCCCACCTCGCTGCACCGGATCGATGAATTGATCAGCGACGGTGGCGACACCTCCAAGTGGCTGTGGGGCATCGAGGGAGGCGACCGCATCGAGACGGTCCTCATGCGCTACCCCGGACGGTCGACGGTGTGCGTCTCGAGCCAGGCCGGGTGCGCCATGGGGTGCGGGTTCTGCGCGACGGGACAGGCCGGCTTCACTCGCCACCTGACGACCGCCGAGATCGTCGAGCAGGTCGTCGTGGCCGCCCGCACGGCGCGCGACACCGGACGCCGGCTGAGCAACGTGGTGTTCATGGGGATGGGCGAACCGCTCGCCAACGTCGACCCTGTCTTCGATGCGGTGCGTCGCATCCACGGCGCGCTCGGGCTGTCTGCCCGGCACATCACCATCTCGACCGTCGGCATCGTGCCGGGCATCCGCCGGCTCGCCGAGCTCGACCTGCCGGTCAACCTCGCCGTCAGCCTCCACGCAGCGAACGACGCGCTGCGCGACGAGCTCGTGCCGATCAACCGCCGCTACCCCATAGGCGAGCTGCTCGACGCGTGCGCAGCGCAGCTCGCTGCCCGTGGCCGGCGGCTCAGCTTCGAGTGGGCGATGATCGACGGTGTCAACGATCGACCCGCGGACGCGGTGGAGCTGGCCGGGCTGTGCCGCGGGCTGCGGCCCTCGGCCCACGTCAACCTGATCCCGCTCAACGCCACGCCGGGGTGGCCGACGACCGGCTCACCACCGACGCGCATCGCCGACTTCCGTGATCGGCTCGAGGCGCTCGGCGTCAACGCCACGGTGCGTCACAACCGCGGGACCGACATCGACGCAGCCTGCGGCCAGCTCGCCGGCCGAGATGCGCTTAGCAGCCCGCAGCGACGACGAACGGATACGGGTTGACGGCGGCGCCGCCACCGGGGTGCACCTCGAAGTGCAGGTGCGGGGTGCCCGACGCGTTGCCGGTGTCGCCGACGTAGCCGATCAGCTCACCCTGCCCGACGCCCCGGCTCGACCCGGCGAACCCGCTGAGGTGGGCGTAGTAGTAGCGGTTGCCGTCGGCACCGCTGAGCCACACCGCGTTGCCGCCGAGCTGGTTGTACCCGAAGCTGACCGACCCTGCGACCACTGCGACGAGCGGCGTGCCCGGTGACGCCAGCAAGTCGACGCCTTCGTGGGTGCGACCACCCGATCGGGGCGCGCCCCACGTGTCGCTGTATGCCGATGCGCCCTGCACCGGGCACGCCATCGCCGCGGGCGGTGGAGGGGGTGGCGGCGGCGGAGGCGGTGGCGGGGGTGGAGGCGGCGGAGGTGGCGCGGTCGTCGTCGGCGGCTCGGGGTCGGGCGGTGGGGGTGGCGGCTGGGTGGTGGTCGGCGCCGGGGTCGGCTCGTCGCCGTCCCCGCCATCGCCGTTGCCACCGTCGCCCCGGCTCGGTTCGGGCGCCGCTGGCGCTGCGGTGGTCGGCGCTGCGGTGGTGGGCGCGCGGGTCTCGTCGGGGTCCGTCGCCTGCGTCGCCGTCGGCTCCCTGGCCGCCGGATCCGACTCGTCGAGGTCCTGCGCGGCCGGTGCGGCCGTGGTGGACGTGGTGGACGTGGTCGATGTCGCGGCGATCGCGACAGCGCGCTGCTCGGCCTCGAGGGCGAGACGACGCTGCTCCTCGCGCTGCTGGGCCTCGAGGGCGAGGCGGACGCGCTCGTCCTCCAGGCGCTGCTCTTCGATCTCCTGCAGTCGCACGACCTCCGCCTCGGCCTGCTCCTGGAGCGCAGCGAAGTCCTCACGCTGTGCCTCGACGGCGTCCTGGGTGTCGGCCAGCTCCTCGGCCTTGTCGGCGAGCTGGGCCTCGGCCCTGGCGAACGCGTCGAGGTCGCCGGCCGAGGTCTCGTTGACGATCTCGCCGAGCACGTCCGCCTGCAGCTGATCGGTCGGCGCACGCGAACCGGTGAGTAGCGGGATCCCGGTGGCGCCGCCCGACACGAAGCGCCGGACAGCGACTGCGGCGACCTTCTCGCGGAGCTCGGCCACGACCGCTTCCAGCTCGGCCTGCTCACGCCCGAGACGGGTCGCGTCGTCGACGAGGACTTCGAGCCGGGACTGGGCGGCGAAGAACTCCTCGGCCGCCGCGTTGGCGCGGTCACGTGCGTCTTGGATCTCCCGTGCCGCCTGCGCTGCAGCCTCGTCGTCGGTCTGGGCGTCAGCGGCAGAGGCGAGCCCGAGCGATCCGCACAGGGCGGCGGTGGCGAGCAGCGTCGTCAGACGGCGACGACCACTCGAAACCCACACGACGGGCGAGCGTAGTCCACGTTGCGGTTTGATGACGGACATGCGTCATCGACACCCTGTGGCGGTGTCTCCTCCGGCCGACGACGCTCGTCCGGTGTTGAAGCTGGCGTCGATCGTCGTCGAGCGTGACGGGACCCGGCTGCTCGACGGCGTGTCGCTGCAGGTCGGGGCAGGCGAACGGTGGCTCGTCCTCGGCGCCAACGGCAGTGGCAAGACGACGCTGCTGCGGATCGCCGCGCTCTACGACCACCCGACCGCCGGCGACGTCGAGCTGCTCGGCGAGCGGCTCGGTCGGACCGACGTTCGCGTGCTGCGTCAGCGGATCGGGTACGTGTCGGCGGCCCTCGGCGACCAGCTCCGACCGGGGTTGCGCGTCCTCGACGTGGTGCGAACGGCTCGGTACGCGGCGCTCGAACCGTGGTGGCACCGCTACAGCGCCGACGACGACCGGCGGGCGATGGGGTGCCTCGAGCGCCTCGGCGTCGACCGGTTCGCCGAGCGCGAGCTGGGTTCGTTGTCGTCGGGCGAGCGCCAGCGCGTCCTCGTCGCGCGATCGCTGATGAACGAGCCGGCGGTCGTCCTGCTCGACGAGCCGTCCGCCCGGCTCGACCTGCCGGGCCGCGAGCTGCTCGTCACCGCGCTCGACGATCTGGCCGCCGATCCGGCTGCGCCGCCATCGGTCGTCGTGACCCACCACGTCGACGAGATCGCTCCCTCGACCACCCACATCCTGCTCTTGCGTGGCGGGCGCACGCTGGCTGCCGGCCCGATCGGCACAGTGCTCGACTCGGCGAGCCTGAGCACCTGCTTCGGAATCGATCTGGACCTCGAGCGCCGGCCCGACGGACGCCTCGGCGCATGGCCGGCGTCCGGCGGCCGGGTCAGCCCGCCGGGTCGTTGACGAGCGTTCGCAACGCTGCGCGGCCACGACGGATCTCGTCGTCGAGCACGCGCCGCAGGACACCGCTCCCCCACAGCTCGCCGCCGTAGCCGAGCTCCATCACGAGCCGAGCCCCGTCGTCGGTCGCCTCGACGCGGGCGTCGAGCTCCCACTCGGCGACGTCGCGACCGTCGGTCTCGACGCGCTCGAACCGCGCTCGCCGGCCCGGCTCGTAGACCGTGCGCATCATCCGCAACCGCTTGGAACGGGCGAGCGGACCGAGGCGGCCGCGCAGCTCGACGTCCCACACCGGTCGCTCCTCGTCGGGTCGCTCGACTCGCTCGACGCGGTGGACGAGTCGCATCCACGGCGGGTAGCGATCGAGGTCGGCCACGTGCTCGAACAGCGCCGCCGGCGTGCAGTCGGGAAGGTCGAGCTCGGCGGTGGTGCGCACGAACCGACGTCAGCGCGGCCGGTCGAGCCCGCGGAACGCCCTGGCGAGCAGCGGCGACTCGGCGTGCAGCAGGCCACCGAGATCGTCCTCGACGTCGAAGTCGGGCACCCACGGCATCGCCACCGTGGCGTCGGGGTCGTCGGCGGTCGACGGGGCACCGGTGACCTCGGCGACCGTCGGTGCCTCGGGCTCGTCGACCACGGGATCGAGCGGCAGCGCCGCCGTCGCCATCGCCGCGGCGACGTTCGGGCGAGGCGTCGTCGGCGTCAGCCGGCGGCGCCGGCCGGGCCTGGCCGACGCCGGGCTCGTCGGACGGAACAGGCGCGGTGTCACCTCGCGCCGGTCGTCGAGCGTCCATCCGACGGGCACGACCATCGCATCGGCATGACGCCGGCACAGCACGCCGGCCCGATGGACGTCGTCGGCGGCGAGCGCTTCGCGGCGCGTCAACCAGACGAGCAGCCGATCGGCGTCGAAACCGAACCCGATGGCGCCCGGCTCGGAGCAGCCCGGACGCTCGCAGAGCCTCTGCATCGGCGCCAAACGTAGTCGCTGAGCAGGCGCTGGAGCGGATGGCTCGCTACCGTCGGCGACGGTGACGGACGAACGACGGCTCGGGCCGGCAACCTCCACCACGGTGCCGTGGTGGCGAGAGGCCGTCGTGTACCAGATCTACCCGCGGTCGTTCGCCGACGGCAACGGTGACGGTGTCGGTGATCTCGTCGGCATGCGCGAGCGCATCGACCACCTGGTGGACCTCGGTGTCGACGCGGTGTGGCTGTCGCCGATCTTCGTGTCGCCGATGGCCGACTTCGGCTACGACGTCGCCGACTACTGCCGGGTCGACCCGCTGTTCGGCGGCGACGAGGCGTTCGGCACGCTGCTCACGGCGCTCCACGAGCGCGGCATCCGGGTCGTGCTCGACTGGGTGCCCAACCACTCGTCGGACCAGCACCCGTGGTTCGTCGAGTCGCGATCGAGCCGGAGCTCGCCCAAGCGCGACTGGTACGTGTGGCGCGACCCGGCCCCCGACGGCGGGCCGCCCAACAACTGGCTGGCGCAGTTCCTCGACCGGCCGGCGTGGACGCTCGACGAGGCGACGGGCCAGTACTACCTGCACCTGTTCCTCGACCGCCAGCCCGACCTCGACTGGTCCAACCCCGACGTCGAGGCGGCCATGCACGAGACGCTGCGCCACTGGATGGAGCGCGGCGTCGACGGGTTCCGAGCCGACGTCGTCCACCTGATCGGCAAGGGCCGGGAGCTGCGCGACCTTCCCGAGGAGCTGCGTGGGATGACCGTGGTGGCCATCGACGAGCCGTTCACCCACGAGCTGCTGCGGCGGATCCGCAGCGTCCTCGACGCCTCGCCGCAGCAGGCGATGATGGTCGGCGAGGTGTACCTGCTGCAGCCGGGGCAGGTGGTGCGCTACCTCGGCGCCGGCGACGAGCTGCAGCTGGCGTTCGACTTCCGCACCGTGCACGTCCCGTGGTCAGCCGATGCGTTGCGTCGGGTGATCGCCGCCAACCAGGCCGAGTTCGCCGAGCCGGCATGGCCGACGTTCGTGCTTTCCAACCACGACCAGCCACGCCACCGGACGCGCTTCGGGTCGAATGCCCGAGCTCGCGCTGCGGCGGTGATGTCGCTGACGATGCGCGCCACACCGTTCCTGTTCGCCGGCGAGGAGCTCGGCCTGGAGGACGCCGTGATCCCCGCCGCCCGGGTCGTCGACCCCGACGGACGCGACGGGTGTCGGGCGCCGCTGCCGTGGACGGATGCACCCGATCACGGGTGGCCGGCCGACGCGTGGCTGCCGTTCCCACCCGACGCCGGACGGTTGGCGGCCGACGTGCAGCGGCGCGACCCGACATCGATGTTCTCGCTGTACCGATCGCCGCTGCGGCTCCGACGGGAGCGAGCCGTCCTGCGTCGCGGGTCGTTCGAGCTGCTCGACACCGGCGCCGAGCTGATCGGGTGGCGGCGGGTCCACGGTGCCGACGCGACCGTGACGGTCGTGAACCTGTCGGACGAGCCGGTCGACCTGCCCGCCGCGGCCGCCGGGGTCCTGCTCGCATCGAGCGTCGCCGGACGCGACCGGCTCGAGCAACAGCTGGCGCCCGACGAGGCGATCGTCGTCGACGTCGCCGCCTGACGAAAGCGGGCAAACCCGTTCAAGCGCGTGTGCGGTGCGGCGCGAGACGGTGGTGGCGGGGAGAGGAGACCAATCGTGAGAACCCATCGCGCCAACGCGCTCGCCGTGATCTTTGCCGCAACACTCGTCGCCGCCTCGTGCGGGGGCGACGAGGACCCCGACAGCGCCGACGGCTCCGACGTCACTGCCACGGGGAGCGATCCCGCCGCGACATCCGCCGGCTCAGCGACGGCGACCGGCGGCACACCGACCGACGGCACGACCGGGTCCACCGCGACGACCGGGTCGACGGCGCCCACCGAAGGCACCGCCGGCGGCGTCGAGGGCGGCACGCTCGTGTGGGCACACGAGCAGGAGCCGCCCGACCTGCACCTCAACGATCCGGAGAACAACCTCAGCATCACGTCCTGGATCCGCGGGGGGATGTGGGAGGGGCTCTACGGCATCACCTCTGAGACGGCGTGGTTCCCTGAGCTGCTCGCCGAGGAGGTCGAGATCACCGAGAACGACGACGGGTCGGTGACGGGTGTGTTCACCCTTCGCGACGGACTGACGTGGAGCGACGGCGACGACCTGACGGCAGACGACGTGAAGTACACGTTCGACATGTTCATGGCGCAGGACGATGCGGGCGAGTACGTCTACCTGCTCGGCGACCGCTCCGGCTACGACACGATCACCGACTTCACGGTCGACACCCCGACACAGTTCACGATCGTGTGGTCGGCGTTCTACGCCGGCTATCAGGGGCTGTTCACCGAGGTCCACCCGTCGCACGTGTTCCCGGCCGATCCGGTGGAGGCCGCGGCGGCGGAGAACGAGGCGCTGCGCGAGTGGCAGGTCGGCGGGGACGTCGTCCCGTCCTCGGGACCGCTCGTGTTCGAGTCGTGGGAGCGCGGCGCCACGATGGTGCTCGTCCGCAACGAGGACTACCACGGCTCGACCAGCCCGGACGTCACGAACACGGGCGTGGCCGCGGTCGAGCGCGTGCAGATCACGTTCGTGCCCGACACCGACGCCCAGATCAACGCCCTCAAGGCCGGCGAGGCGCAGGTGATCTGGACCCAGCCGCAGACGCAGTTCGAGGAGCTGGTCAACGACGACCAGTTCGCGATCGCCTCGCTGCCGGGCCCGTCGTACGAGCACTGGGGGTTCAACTTCAACAACGTCCACCTCGCCAAGCCCGCGGTGCGTGAGGCGATCGCGCTGGCGATGGACAAGGCCGAGGTGATGACCGGCTTGTACACACCGCTGTTCGGCGACATCCTGCCGGCCGAAGGGTTGGGCAACGCGTACTGGATGAGCAACCAGGACGACTACATCGACCACCAGGCGCCGCTCGGCTACGGCGCCGGCGATGCCGACGCCGCCCGCGCCAGGCTCGAGGAGGCGGGATACGTCGACAGCGGCGGTGTCTACGAGCATCCGCAGGACGGTCGCCTGACGCTGCGAGTCGGCACGACCGGAGGCAACGCCCTGCGCGAGCTGCAGCAGCAGCTGCTGCAGGCCGGACTCGCCGAGGCGGGCATCGAGATCGTCATCGACAACGTCGAGGGCGCCGCCTACTTCAGCGAGCACCCGTTCAACGAGGAGTCGCTCGCCTGCGCTGCCTCCGGCGGCACGGAGGGCAACTGCGGCATCTGGGACATCACCCAGTTCGCGTGGGTCGGCGGTCCGTGGCCGGGCAGCAGCGCGGCGTCGTTCCGCTCCGACAGCCCGAACAACCCGTACGGCTACCAGAGCGAGGAGTTCGACGCCAAGACCGACGAGTGCGACGCGACCGTCGACGAGGCCGCTCGGGCGCAGTGCTACAACGAGGCGGACGAGTACATCACCACCCTCGAGGTCGACCCGAACGGCCTGGTGATCGTGCCGATCACCCAGAAGCCGCAGTTCTACGCCTACAACCGCGAGGCGCTCGGGGCGGCGGCCGTCTCACCCGACGGCAACATCGGCGGCCCGCTGGTCAACGTCGTCGACTACCGCTTCGCCGGCTGATCCCGGCCGCCGCCTGCTCCGCCCAGGGATTGGGGTGGGGCAGGCGGCGGCCGCGCCCTACGGCTCCGCGCGGAGCAAACGACGCAAGCTCGACGGCGCCGCGCCGAGTTGGGCGACGACGGTCCGGGTCATGTGGCCGTGGTCGGAGAAGCCGGCCGTCGCGGCGACGGACGCGAGGTCCTCGTCGCCGTCGCGGAGCCGGTCGAGCACGGCGTGGACCTGCAAGCGCAAGCGGTACTGGGTGATCGTCATCCCCGTCACCTCGCGGAACACGCGGCTGAGGTGGAACGGCGAGCACCCGACCGTCCTCGCAAGTCGCAGCAGGCTCGGCCACTCCTCGTCGCAGTGGAGCACCTCGCATGCATCGGTGACGAGCCGGCGCCGTTCCGACTCCGTCGATCTCCTGGCGTGGCCGGACGCACCCGGGACGCGCTGCGACAACCCGCCGATGACAAGCTCCACGATCGCCGATTGCACGGCGACGTCATCGCGGCGCCCGACGTCGCGCAGCAGCACGCGGTGGGCGAGGTCGAGCGGGCCGGTCACGCGGAACGGGCCCGTCGCATTCTCCAACCCGCCGAGGTCGTCGAGCCGTTCGGGGTCGACGAGCAGGATCGTCAGGGCATCGAACCGGCCGGTGAAGTGCGAGACCGACGTCTCCTCGCCCGGGCGGAAGTAGAACCCGGTGCTCACGTCGACGACCTGCTCGACCCCGTTGGCCCGCCGGCGATACGCACCGGTCCGCGACATCGCCAGGCCCCAGCTCTCGCTGCAGAACGGAGTGGTCCACGGATGCGGGGCGTAGCGCGCCAGCGCGCTGACCAGCATCAGCCCGTCGCGCGACCACTCCTCGACGCGGGTCTCCTCAACGTCCATGTCCAGATCGTCCATGGCCCGACCATCGTCCCACCTGGCACCGTTGCGATGGCGTTGCGATCCGAAACGAGCAAGAACGTTCAAGCCCAAGGTCGCATGACAGCATCGAGGTTCGCGTGGTCCGCCTGATCGGGTCGTTCACGCGACCTCGAACGAAGCCCCGGGCCACGGGGTCTTCTCACTGATTCTCATCGGGCGGTAGCGTGACCGCGATGTCGATCGACGTCGTCTCGCGGGAGGAGTTGCACGCGGCCGTCGCCGAGCGGCTGGGGGCTGCCGACCAGCGCTACACGAGGGGTCGCCGCGAGCTCGTCGAGCTGCTTGCCGAGACGCCACGCCCTGCGACGATCCCCGAGCTGCTCCATGGCCGCCCGACCCTCGCCCAGAGCTCGATGTACCGCAACCTGGTGGTGCTCGAGGAGCTCGGCATCGCCCACCGCGTCGTGACGAGCGACGAGCGGTCCCGCTTCGAGCTGGCCGAGGACCTGATGGGCCATCACCACCACCTGATCTGCACGACGTGCGGTCGCGTCGATGACTTCACCGTGTCCACCCAGATGGAACGCAGCCTGCGCAATGCGCTGAGCCGGGCGATTCGGGGGACGGGCTTCAAGGCCACCGCGCACCGACTCGATCTCGTCGGCACCTGCTCGTCCTGCGACTAAGGGTCTCAGCCGGGCACCACCTGCCGGCGGGTGCGATGGTGGCGCAAGCTCCGAGCCGCCTCCGACCCGGCAAGGACGACGAAGAACTGGACGACGGCAGCCCCGGAGACGCTGGCCGATGCCGCCGTGTCCGCGTGGTAGCTCACGGTGAGCCCGACGACGACGGCACTCCACCCGATGCCGACGGCGACCGCCATGATCGTCGGCAGCCGGCGGGCGACCAGGGTGGCGGTCGCCGGAGGGGCGACGAGCAGGCCGAAGACCAGCAGTGTCCCGACGGCCCGGAACGAGGACACAACGGCCACCGCCAGCAGCGTGAGCATCGCCGCGTGGGCCAACCCCGGCCGCAGACCGAGCGCCGCCGCCTTCTCCCGCCCGCACGCCAGCGCCAGGAACGGTCGGTGTCCGACGATCACCCCGATCAGCGTGATCGCCAGCGCCGCAGCTTCCAGCCAGAGCTGTGGCGCCCGCACGGCGAGCACGTCGCCGAAGAGGAATGCGGTCAGATCACCGCTGTAGGTCGACTCGCGGCTGATGATGACGACGCCGATCGCCAGCATCCCGACGAACAGCAGCCCGATGCCGGTGTCCTCGGGCAGGCGGTCGGTGCGATGGACCAGGTTGATGCCGCCGACCATCACGACGAGGCTGACGAGCGCCCCGACCGTGACGTCCAGCCCCCAGATCACGGCCAGCGCGATCCCGGGCAGCACGCCGTGGGCCAGCGCCTCACCGAGGAACGCCAACCCGCGCACGACCACCCACGTCCCGATCAGCGCCGTTGTCGTCGCAGCGAGCAACCCGCCGAGCAGTGCTCTCCTCGTCAGATCCGACGAGAACGCGTCGAGGACGAGGTCGATCACGCCAGCGCCTCGGCGATGCGTTCGGCGTTGACGCGCATCATCTCGATGTAGGTCTCCGCACCGGACCCGTCCTCCCCGAGGCTTTCCGTGTACAGCTCCACGACCTCGACATCGTCGCCGATCTCGTCGGCAAGCGCGTCGGCGACCTGCGTCGGCTGGGTCGTCTCACCGAAGATCGCCGGGACGCGTCGCTGGCGGATCAGGTCGGCGAGCGCTTCGATGTCGGCTGCAGACGCGCTGGCATTCGTCGCCGACGAGGGGATCACCGTGCCGATCACCTCGAAGTCGTAGCGGTCGGCGAAGTAGCCGAACACGTCGTGGTTGGTCACCAGCACCCGCCGCTCGGGCGGCACGTCACCGAGCCGATCGTCGATCTCAGCGTCGAGCCGCTCCAGCTCACCGACATACGCCCCGGCTCGCGACTCGATCGCCGCGGAATCGAGACCCTCGATCTCCGCCATGCGATCGGCGAGGGCATCGACCGCTGTGGCCACTCGGCTGGGGTCCGTCCAGACGTGCGGGTCGCCCGACGACTCGGACGCCTCGGCGTCGCCGGCTTGCTGCAGCAGCTCGACGTGATCGGTCACGACGAAGACCGGAGCTCCCGCGTCCTCGGCGCTCTCGATGACGCCGAGCAGGCCCTCCTCGAACCCAGCACCATTCACGACGAGAAGGTCAGCTCGCTCCATCGCTTCGGCCTGGCGGGCGGACGAGGCGAAGTCGTGCGGGTCGGCGCCGAGCGGCATGACCACCTCGACGTCGGCCTCGTCGCCGGCGACCTCGGCGACCACGTCACCGAGCACGTTCGT
>Ga0136617_10001800_pt1 | contig 19061 bp, 15 predicted proteins | sample AntDrymUQ3222106_2_FD_129672 | JGI IMG/M metagenome (GOLD analysis project Ga0136617, IMG submission 129672) | Polar desert sand microbial communities from Dry Valleys, Antarctica - metaG UQ322 (21.06) | ecosystem: Environmental > Terrestrial > Soil > Desert | place: Antarctica: Dry Valley... | reverse complement strand
TCGCTCGGGGCGCCGGAGATCATCGTCAACAACGAGAAGCGGATGCTCCAGGAGGCCGTCGACGCGCTGTTCGACAACGGCCGCCGCGGCCGCCCCGTGACCGGGCCGGGCAACCGCCCGTTGAAGTCGCTGTCGGACATGCTGAAGGGCAAGCAGGGCCGCTTCCGCCAGAACCTGCTCGGCAAGCGAGTCGACTACTCGGGCCGCTCGGTCATCGTTGCCGGCCCCACGCTGAGGCTGCACCAGTGCGGCCTGCCCAAGTTGATGGCGCTCGAACTGTTCAAGCCGTTCGTCATGAAGCGACTCGTGGATCTCGAGTTGGCCCAGAACATTAAGACGGCCAAGCGCATGGTCGAGCGACGCCGGGCGCCGGTGTGGGACGTCCTCGAGGACGTCATCAAGGAGCACCCGGTCCTGCTCAACCGGGCGCCGACGCTGCACCGCCTCGGCATCCAGGCCTTCGAGCCGGTGCTCGTCGAGGGCAAGGCCCTGCAGATCCACCCGCTCGTGTGCACGGCGTTCAATGCCGACTTCGACGGCGACCAGATGGCCATCCACGTGCCGCTGTCGGCCGAGGCCCAGGCCGAGGCCCGGGTGCTGATGCTGTCGGCCAACAACATCCTGTCGCCGGCGTCGGGTCGTCCGATCGTGACGCCGACCCAGGATCTCGTCATCGGGGCCTACTACCTGACCGAGGACACGCCCGGGGCCACGGGTGAGGGACGGGTGTTCCGCCACCTCTGGGAGGCCCAGCGGGCCTACGACGAGGGTGGGCTCAACCTCCACGCCAAGATCACGATGCGAGTGCCCGGGCGCGAGCCGGTCGAGACGACCGTCGGCCGGGCCACGTTCGAAGACGCCCTGCCCGACGACTACGTCGAGCAGTTCGGTCACATCGAGGCCGTCATCCGCAAGCGCGAGATGGGCCTGATCGTGGAGCGCTTGTCGGACAACTATCCGAAGGCGGTTATCGCCTCGTCGCTCGACGCGATCAAGAACCTCTGCTACCGCTACGCCTCGCAGTCCGGGCTGACGGTGTCGATCGACGACGTCAAGACGCCGGCCAGCAAGCGGGCCATCCTCGACCGCCACGAGGCCCAAGCCGAGAAGGTCGAGAACCAGTTCAGCCGCGGCATCATCACCGACGGCGAGCGCCGCCAGCAGGAGGTGCGCATCTGGACCGACGCCACGGCCGAGGTCCAGGCGGCGATGGAGAAGGAGTTCAAGGCCCAGCGCTTCAACCCGATCGACATGATGGTCGGTTCCGGCGCCCGCGGAAACATGACCCAGATGCGCCAGATCGCCGGGATGCGCGGCCTGGTGGCCAACCCCCGCGGCGACATGATCCCCCGCCCGATCAAGAAGAACTTCCGGGAGGGCTTGGAGACGCTGGAGTACTTCATCGCCACGCCCGGCGCCCGCAAGGGCCTCGTCGACACCGCCCTGCGGACGGCCGACTCGGGCTATCTGACCCGTCGACTCGTCGACGTGGCCCAGGAGCTGATCATCCGCGAGGACGACTGCGGCTCCACGCTGGGCGTCTGGGTCGAGAACGTCGAGGCGGACTCGGCCAACCGGCGCACCTACCTCGAGACGAAGCTGTTCGGCCGTGCGCTGCTCAACGACGTCACCCTCTCGGACGGCACGGTGTTGCCCCGCAACACCATCGTCGGCGACGAGGAGATGGAGGCGCTGCGCGACGACCCGTCGATCGACCGCCTGCGGGTTCGGTCGGTGCTGACGTGCGATGCCGACCTCGGTATCTGCGCCATCTGCTACGGCCGTTCGCTGGCCACCGGCAAGAGCATCGAGCTCGGTGAGGCCGTCGGCGTCATCGCCGCCCAGTCGATCGGTGAGCCCGGTACTCAGCTGACGATGCGGACGTTCCATACCGGTGGTGTCGCCGGCAAGGACATCGCCGGCGGTCTGCCCCGTGTCGTCGAGCTGTTCGAGGCCCGCACGCCGCGCGGCGCCGCCCGCCTGGCCAAGGCGTCGGGCGTGTTGCGCCTCGGCGACGACGAGGGCAAGGGCATCCCCGTCAGTGTCGTCAGCGACGATGGCGAAGAGCACGAGGTCGTGCTGCCCCTCGGCGCCCGCCCCATCGTCGCCGACGGCGACGAGGTCAAGGCCGGCGACCCGATCACCGACGGCCCCTTCGACCCGAAGGAGCTGATGGAGATCAAGGGCATCCGGGAGACGCAGCTGTACCTCGTCGAAGAGGTCCAGAAGGTGTACCGGGACCAGGGTGTGTCGATCCACGACAAGCACATCGAGCTGATCGTGCGCCAGATGACGCGGCGCATCGGCGTGCAGGAGCCGGGCGGCACGACGTTCCTGCCCGGCGAGCGCGTCGACGCCAAGGTGTTCCGGGACACGAACCGCCGCATGGTCGAAGAGACGCTCCGCCCGGCCGAGGGTCGCCCTGAGCTGATGGGCATCACCAAGGCCTCGCTGGCGACCGAGTCGTGGCTGTCGGCAGCCTCCTTCCAGGAGACGACCCGAGTGCTCACCGAGGCCGCCATCGACGGCCGGGGCGACAACCTGATCGGGCTGAAGGAGAACATCATCATCGGCAAGCTGATCCCGGCCGGCACCGGGATGATGAAGTACCGGGAGTTCGACATCGACGCCCCCGACTATCAGCCGATGACCTACTACTCGTCCGACGCCGAAGACGGCCTCGACGACCCGGCCGCCTGGCTGTCCAACGTCCACGGCACCTACGAGGGCCAGCCCGCCACCGCCGATAGCTGACGACCCGTTCTGCCTTGAGCAATCGACCGGATTCGGTCGATTGCTCAAGGCAGTTCGTCGTTTTTCAGAGCAGGACCCACTCCGTGATGACGAGGTGGTGGCCGTGCTCGTCGACGACGACGAGGCGGACCGGGCCGGGGGCGATGCCATTGAACGTGAAGCGGCCGAGACGATCGGTCGGCTCCTCGATGACGGCGTCGCCGATCAACAGCCGCACGGTGAACTCACCGGGCGGGATGAGCTGGCCGATGACCCGGCGCGAAGCCTCGTCGGTGACCATGACCTCGATCTCGACGCCCGGTGAACGGAACGTCAGCTGGCGTGCGGTGTCCTCGCTGCGGACGCCGGCCAGCTGGTTCGAGGAGTCGAAGACCAGCTCGGCCAGCTCCTCGTCGATCGTGCGCCACGTCCACGCCGCCCGGGCGCCGTCGATGACGTGGTCGGGTACCGGGTCGGCGGCGCGCAGCGCCCGGCCGACCAGGGCGAGCAGTTCGTCGTCGGAGGCGTTCATCTCAAAGCTTCTTTCGGGTCGATGCCGGGCGGGAGCAGCTTGCGCAGTCGCGCCAGGCAGCGGGCGCGGGTGGGACCGATGCTGCCGATCGGGCGGCCGAGCATCTCGGCGATCGTCTGGTAGTCGAGCGGGGGGACCGTGCACAGCAGCCGCATCAGTTGCTGGTCCTCCGGGGAGAGCTGGGCGAACGCCTTGAGCACGGCGTTGAGCGTCACGTCGTCGCCGATGCGCTCCTCGATCGAAACGGCGGTGGTGTCGGCTCGCTGGTCGAGGACATCCTGGGGGGTCGTGCGCTGGGCGTGGCGGATGGCTCGCAGCGACTCGTTGCGGGTCGTCGTCGCCAGCCATGCCGCCAGCCGGTCGGCCTCACGGATGCGGGCACAGTGTTCGGCCAGGCGCAACCACACGGTCTGCACGACATCGTCGGTCGCCGCCCCGCCGAGGCGGTAGGAGCGGGCCACCGACCACACCAGGCCGGCGTAGCGGTCGACGACTTCCTTCCAGGCGCCCTCGTCGCCGGCGACGACGCGGGCCAGCAGCTCCTGCGCCTCCACGGCGACCGAGTGTAGATCTGGCAGTCGCACGGCCATCGGGTGAGCGGGCACGTTGACAAGATCGGCGGCCGACGCTCGTGATACCTCGACGGACGAAATCTTCAGCCGGGGACGAAGACGCCGAGGTCGCCGATTCGGAGCCGTCGTCGGTCACCGCCGATGGCCTGCCAGGCGGCCGGCGCCGTCGACTGGTGCAGGTACTGGCATTGGGCGATGGCGGCGCCGACGACCGGTGCGGCGAAGCTGGTGCCGCTCCACGAGGCCCAGCCGCGGAACCGTCGACCTTGATCGGGCGGCTCGTCGTCGAAGTCGACGAAGAACGTGCTCACCGTGGCGACGCCCTGGGCGCAAGCGTCGACCCACGGTCCGAAGTTCGTGAACGGCGCCCGGCGGTCGACATCGACGGCGCCGACGGCGACCACGCCAGGGAGCGCGGCTGGATAGAACGGCCGGCTGGTCCCGTCGTTGCCGGCCGCGGCGACGACGACACAGCCAGCCGGCAGCGTGGCCAGCGCATCGGCCAATGGCGGGGGCCCGTCGCCGTAGGCGCCGAAGGCGCAGACGACCAGGTCGAGCGGGACCCCCGAACGTTCGAAACGGTGCCGGACCCGCTCGATGGCGGCGGCCACGGAGGCGTCGTCACCGTCGCCGTAGCTGCTGAGCACGCCGGCATGGTGCACGACCGCGTCAGGGCAGCGCTGGTGGATGATGCCGCTGATGAACGTGCCGTGACCGGCCTGGGCGTCGAGCTGGCCCCGGCCATCGTCGTCCGGCTCGTCCTCGTCGTTGAATCGGCCGGCGGAGCGGTCGAGCCACGGCTCATGGATCACGCACCGCTCGAGCCACGGGTGTTCAGGGCGTCCGGACGCGGTGCGCAGCCCCGTGTCGAGCACGAGGACATTCGGTCGACGCCGGTCCGGCAGGTCGAGCGGTCGCCGCCGATTCGGCGTGGTGGCCGGTCGGGCCGTCGACACGAGCGCCTCTAATGAATGAAGGTTGGCGTCGGCTTCGCCGCGGGCGCCGGGCACGAGGTGCCCGATGCCGTCCGGGAGGTAGACGTGGTTCGGACGGGCGACAACGTCTGACGATCCGAACTCGTCGAGCAGGCGATTGACCACGTCGGCGCCCCAGCCCCGAGCGTCGGGGGTCGGCCGGTCCGCCGGTCGTATTCGGGCCCCGAGCAGACGCGGATGACGGGCCACGAGCGGTGGTCCGAGCACCTCCAAACCACGTTCGGCGACCCGCGCCGTCGCCTCCTCGACATCGTCGACGTCGATGACGACGGAGTCGGCGCGGACGAGGTAGGGCCGGCCCTGCTCGTCGGCGGCGACGGTGATGCGGCGGGAGACGAGGCGGTCGGCGAGCGCCGTCATCGGCCCGTCGTAGGACGTGATCGTCGCCGTCACAGGTTCACGACGACGCCGAGATCCGGGTAGCGGAAGCGTCGGTAGTCGCCGACGCGGGTCCACGCGGCCGGCGCGCCCGACCCGCCGAGGATCATCTCCTGGGCGATGGCCGCGGCGACCTTCGGCGCCGAGAAGCTGGTGCCACTCCACTGGGCCCAGCCGTCGAAGCGGGCATGATCTTGCGACTTCTTGGGCTTCAGTGGTTCGGTGGTGCCGAAGAAGAAGGTGCTGACCACGCCGACGCCGGGCGCGCAGGCGTCGACCCAGCCACCGAAGTTGGAGAACCACGCCCGTCCCGCACTGTCGAGCGCCCCGACGCCGACGACGGTGGGGAGCGCGGCGGGGAAGAAGGGCCGGCACAGACCGGAGTTGCCGGCCGCGGCGACGACCACGGTGTCCGGTCCGACGAGCCGGTCAAGCGCGGTGGCCAGCGGTGGTGGCTGATCGTTGGCCGTGAACGTGCCCAGGCTGAGGTTGATCACGTCGACGTCACCGCCGGTGCGGGCCACCGCCCGCTCCAGACCTTTGGCGACGGTGATGTCGTCGCCGTCGCCGAAACTGGACAGGACCCCGTCGACCTGGATCTTCGCGTCCGGGCAGTGCTGGCGGATGATGCCGGCGATGAAGGTGCCGTGGCCGGCCTGCGCGTCCAGGTGCCCACTCTTGTCGTCGTCGAGTTCGTCTTCGTCGTCCCAGGCTCCCGCGTCCGTCTCGTCGCGCCACGGCTGGTGGGTGGCGACGTAGGCCAGCAGCGCCGGGTGCTCGGCGTCCCGGCCCTTGCCGTTCTTCGTGCGCAGCCCGGTGTCGAGCACCAGAACGACGGGCCGGTTGGCGACGCCCAACGGGTCGGCCAACACCTTCGGCGCGGTTGCCGGGGCCGCCGTCGTGATCAACGCGGCCGGGCTGCCGATGACGGTCGGGCTGCCGATGACGGTCGGGCTGCCGATGACCGTGGGGCTGCCGATGACGGTCGGGCTGCCGATGACGGTGGGGCTGCCGATGACGGTCGGGCTGCCAATGACCGTCGGCGCCCCGAGGTACACATGGTTGACCGACGCGGTTACCCCGCCCTTGCGCAACCGTGCGAGTGCGTCGCTGAGTGAAGCTGCGGTCGACTGGCTGCCCTTGCCGAGCTTCAGACGCAGCGCGAGGAGTCCGCTGGCGCCGATCTCCGGGTTCTTGCCGACTGGATGGAAGCGACGATCAACGGCCCGCCGGAGCCGGCTGAGTGCTTCGCCGTCCAGCACGTCGACGACGATCGAGTCCGGCCGTACCAGCACCGGCTCCCCCCGCTCGTCGGCCACGACGGCGATTCCGCGCTGCTGCAACCGAGTCTCCGCGGGGCCGATCACGTCCCCGAAGTCGCGCACCGATCCCTCTGAGTGACCAATCACGCTCCCATGATCATGCACACCGTGTCCTGATACCGAATGCGTCGGCGGCACGGCGGCCCCCGCCGGCCGACCGGGCGGCTCGTAGGCTCGCGCCGATGCCGCCCCCGCGCCGCCAGTCTGCCGCGGAGCAGGCGGTGGCGATGGCCCACCGCCATCCTCGACGAGCACTAGCTCTGGCGACCCGCGCCGATGCGAACAGCTCCAACGCGGTCGACCGGACCTTGGCCGCGTGGGCCTCCGGTCTCGCCCACCGCGAACTCGGCGAGCTGGACCTCGCCGAGTCCGACCTTCACCGGGCCCTCGACCTGGCCCGGTCGGCCGACGAGTCGCGTCTCGTCGGCCGGGTGATGGTGTCGCTCGCCCTGGTGGAAGCCTTCACCGGCCGTCATCGGCAGGCCCTGTCGACCCTGGACGTGGCCGAACCCCACACCGAAGGGGCCGACCGCGGTCACTTGTTGATGCAGCGCGGCATCGTTCAGTACTGGAACGGGGCCATCGCCGAGGCGGTCCGCACCTACGACGAGGCCCGCCCGCTGCTCACCGGGGTCGACCCCGCGGCCGAGGCCCGGCTGCTGGTCAATGCAGGCGCGGCCTTGTCGTTCGTCGGTCGACTGGAGGACGCCGAAGCGCAGCTGGCCCAGGCTGAACGGTTGGCCGGATCGACCAAGCAGGCCCTGGTCGCCGCCACCGCGATGCACAACCGCGCCCACGTCCTCGCCCTCCTCGGTCAGCTCCCCGCCGCCTTTGCCGCCTTCGAGCGGGCGCGGGTGTCGTACCGGCGGGCGTCCGGAGTCGGCGCCCACGTCGAGTCGCTGCGCATCGATCACGCCAAGGCGCTGCTCGGCGCCAACCTGCTGGCCGAGGCCGAAGCCGAAGCTGCGAGCGTGGTCCGAGCAGCCAACGTCACCGAGTCGGGGGCCGCCGAGGCCCGCTACGTGCTGGCCCAGATCGCACTCGCCGGCGGGGCCGCGGAGCGAGCCCAGCAGCTGGCCCAGGACAGCCGGGACGGCTTCGCTCGGGCCGGTCGCGAGTCGTGGTCGATGCTGGCCGACAGCCTGGCCATCAGTGCCGCGGCGATCGAACACCCCGACGCAGAGGCCGTCGATCGGGCCCTCGACACCGCCGCCCGCTTCGACGGCATCGGCTACCACCTCGAGGCGACGCGGATGAGGATTACTGCGGCGCGGGCTGCCGTGCGCTCCGGTGATGCCCGCAGAGCGTTGGTACTCCTGGCCGCTGACCGACGGACCGGGCGGGCCGGGCTGGCGTTCGACCGGATGGCCGTGCAGCAGGTCAGCGCACTGTGTGCCTTGACCGAAGGCGATCATGGATCGGCGCGTCGGTTCGCGCGGCGTGGACTGCGGATCTTCGCCGACAACGCGGTGCTGCTCGGCGCGGTCGAACTGCGAGCGCGCGCGTCGGCGAACGCGGACTACCTGGCGAGCCTCGGCGCCGGCATGGCCGTGAGCGATCGCCGACCGCGAGAGTTCCTGGAGTTCGTGGAGGCGGCCCGGCTGCCGGCGACGGTCCTCGGAGCGAGCCGCGGCGGCCTCGACGAGTCAACCCAGGCTGGGTTGGCCGAACTGCGCCGGCTGACCTACGAGCACGGGCAGGCCGACAGCGGAGCGGCCCGCATGGCCCTGGCCGAACAGCGGGCCGCGGCCGAACAGCGGGTTGCCGCGCTGGCCCGCACGGCCGCGGCGTCGGCCGGGCCGGTGCCATTGGTCCCCGAAGCCCTCGACGCGCTTGGGGGCCGCGCCCTCGTCGAGTACGGCGAGGTGGACGGCGAGATGTACGCGGTGTCGGTCGTGGCGGGCCGGGCCGCGCTGCACCACTGCGGGGCGGTGGGCGCGCTCGACCGGTTGATACACGGCGCGGCGCACGCGATCCATCGCCTGAACCGCACTGGCCTGTCGGCGGCCAGTCGCAGCGCGGCCCTGGCCGCGTTGGCCGACGACGGCGACTGCCTGATGCGGGCGGTGGTGCCGCAGCGGATTCGGGAGTCGTCGGCGCCGCTGCTGGTCGTCCCGGCCGGTCCCCTGCACGGGCTGGCCTGGGGGGCGCTGGCCGGACTCCAGGATCGGCCGGTGTCGGCGACCCCCTCGCTGCTGGCCTGGGCCCGGCGCGGCGCCGGCCCGACCGTGGTCCCCACGTCTCCGCTGCTCGTGGCCGGGCCCGGATTGCCGGGCGCACGTGACGAGCTCGACCTCCTGCAGGCGTTGCATCCTGGTGCCGTCCGACTCGACGCCGACGACAACACGGTGGACGCGGTCATCGACGCGATCGGCCGGTGCGATCTCGCCCATTTGGCCTGTCACGGCACGTTCCGGCGCGACAACCCGCTGTTTTCCACGCTGTCGCTGGCCGATGGTCCGCTGACGATGTACGACCTGGATCGTGTTCAGCGACTTCCCGAGCTGTTCGTGCTCTCCGCCTGCGATGCCGCGACCTCGTCGGTGCTCGCTGGCGGCGCGCTCCTCGGGCTGACGGCCGGGCTCGTCGCCTCTGGTGCCCGTGCCGTCGTCGCCCCGATCAACCCGGTGCACGACCTGCGGACGGCGGCCGTCATGGAGCGGCTGCACCGGCAGCTGGTGGCCGGACGTCCAGTCGACGAGGCGCTCGCCGCGACGGTCTCCTCGTCGGACGGAGACGAGAGCGCCGCGGCGATGTCGTTCATCTGCGTCGTCGGCTGACCCGGGGAGGGTCGGCGGCGGGGCTCGGCGTTGTCGTCCCCACCTGCGGCTCCTAACCTTGCAGGGTCCTGTGCGGCCGGTGTGCTGTCGTTCGTCCGGGGTCGTAGCAGCGAATCGTTCGTCTGTGGAACCGGTGCCGTCACCGGTGGAAGAGGTTTGGAGTGCCGACCATTCAGCAGCTGGTCCGTCAGGGCCGCAGCTCGAAGTTCACCAAGAGCAAGACCCCGGCGTTGAAGGGCTCGCCCCAGCGCCGCGGCGTGTGCACCCGCGTGTACACCAACACCCCGAAGAAGCCGAACTCCGCCCTGCGCAAGGTGGCTCGCGTCCGCCTGTCGAGCGGCGTCGAGGTCACGGCCTACATCCCCGGCGAGGGCCACAACCTGCAGGAGCACTCGATCGTGCTCGTGCGTGGCGGTCGCGTTCGTGACCTGCCCGGCGTCCGCTACAAGATCATCCGCGGCGCCCTCGACGCCGCCGGCGTGAAGAACCGCAAGCAGGCCCGCAGTCGCTACGGCGCCAAGGCCGACAAGTAAGGCCACGAGATGCCCCGCAAAGGTCCTGCTCCCCGTCGCGACCTCGTCGCCGACGCCAAGTACCGCTCGGTGCTCGTCACCCAGCTGATCAACAAGGTGATGTTGCACGGCAAGCGCAACCTCGCCGAGCGCATCGTCTACGACGCCATGGAGATCGTCGCCACCAAGTCCGGTGACGACGCCTTGGCCACCGTCAAGCGGGCGATCGACAACGTCAAGCCGCCGCTCGAGGTGAAGAGCCGCCGCGTCGGCGGGGCCACCTATCAGGTGCCGATCGAGGTCCGCCCCCGCCGGGCGACCACGCTGGCGATCCGCTGGGTCGTCGACTTCGCCCGCGCCCGGCGCGAGAAGTCGATGTCCGAGTGCCTGGCCGCTGAGCTGCTCGACGCCGCCAACGGCCTGGGTGCAGCGATGAAGCGCCGCGACGACACCCAGAAGATGGCCGAGTCCAACCGCGCCTTCGCCCACTACCGCTTCTGACGGAACGGTTCCCGGTCACCGTCGCCCGGGACCAGGGCCGGTGCTCTCGCGCACGATCAGGTCGACCGGCACGACGAGGTCGACGGGTTCGTCGAGCTCGCCGCGGATGACGTCACCGAGGAGCTGCGCGGCGAGGGCGCCGAGCGCACCGGCCGGTTGGGCGATCGTCGTCAGCCCGGCCGCCACCGCCGCCGGGTGGTCGTCGATCCCGCACACCGACAGCTGAGCGGGCACATCGACGCCGAGATCGCGAGCGCCCTTGAGGACGCCGAAGCCGAGCTCGTCCGACATCGTGACCACGGCCGTCGGCGGATCGGGGCCGGTGAGCAGGCGGTGGCCGGCGTCGATGCCGCCGGCCACCGTGGACTCGGCCGCCGTCACGAGGGTCTCGTCGACCGCCAGGTCGAGGTCGGCCATCGTCGCTCGGAACGACTGCTCGCGGGCTTGGGCCGCCAGCAGGACCCGGTCTGTGGGCGACGAGATGCCGACGAGACCGATGCGCCGATGCCCGAGGTTGGCGACGTGCTCGGTGGCCAGACGGGCCACGGCCGCGTCGTCGACGCGCACGGACGGGAAGATGCCCGTCACGTGGCCCACACTGACGACGCGGACGCCGGCGTCGTCGAGGGCGGCCGCCTGGCGCGCTTCGAGGTGGATCCCGACGAGCACGAGCCCGTCGAAGCGCGCCTCGATCGCCTCGGTGGTGCCGAAGTAGCCGTCGTTGGCGGCGCGGTCGTCGGCGGCGTGGACGAGCAGGTCGTGGTCGGAATCCTGCAGCGCCGACAGCACGGCGGCCGTGACGGCCGCGAAGTACCAGCGGTCGAGCCGCGGCACGACGATGCCGATCGAGCGGCTGGTGCCGCGCGCCAGCCCGGCGGCGTGGCGGTTCGGTCGGTAGTGCATCTCGCGGATCGCCTGCTCGACTCGGGCCCGGGTCCCCGGCGCCACGGCCGCCTCCTTGTTCAGCACCCGGCTGGCGGTCGAACGAGAGACGCCGGCGTGGGCGGCGACGTCGTCGATGGTCGCCCGGCGGGTGAGCGTCACGGCCGCCTCCGCAGCCAGGCCACCTGACCGGCGGCGACCCGGTTCATCAGCGTGGCTGGCGGCTCACGCGCACGGTCCGGCAGCGGTCGAACTCGGTCGACTCGACGACGCCGACGGACACCAACCCGTCGATACGTTCGTCGAGCTGGGCCCAGATCCGCCGGGCGATCTCCTCGACCGTCGGTTCCTGGTCCCAGACCAGGGGCGTGTAGCCCTTCCACTCGCCGACGTCGGTGTCGGTGAGGTATCGACCGCGCCACGGTTCGACGAGCTGGTGGAGGACCTCCTCGAGCTCGTCGGCCGGAATCACCATCGCCGCGTCGGGCGGGCCTTCGACGGTGGCCTCCAGGCTCCAGGGGTGGCTGTGGATGAGGCCGTCGACCCGGTGCGCCCAGCGGGCGTGGATGGCGGCCGTCATCGTCAGGTGCAGGGGCTCGCCGGTCATAGGCCGATGTCGGGATCGACGAACTCGTTGGTGAAGATGTCGGCGGCCTCGAGATCGGCCGGGATGGCGATGCCGGCGTCGTCGCGGATCTGGTCGATCACGCCCTGGATGCGCTCCTCTTCCATGTTCCCGAGCGTGTCGTCGGGCCCGCTGCCGACGATGCCGAGCTCGACCTGCGTCGCCACCGAGTACTCGGCGAGGGCCTCGTCGTAGGTCCAGAAGTCGGCGTACTGCTCGACGGCGTCGATGATGATCGAGTTGGCTCGGGCCGGGTCGTTGACGAAGTCGACCTGGGCCTGTTGGGCGATCGGCACGAACCGCTCCAGGCACGGGCTGAGCTCCGCGAGCTGGTCGGGGCGTACCGACAGCGTCTGGCTGTAGACCTCGAAGCCGGCGTCGTGAAGTAGCTGGTAGGCCAGCGGCTTGGCGAAGTCCTCGAAGACGAACTCGTAGTTGTACGGCTCGGCCGAGGCGAAGCCCTGCTGGGCGATGTCGCCCTCGGCGATGAACCGGGTCGAGCTGCCGTCGTAGGAGTCGTCGATCTGGTCCTCGGTCCAAACGCCCTGACCGACGAACACACCGGCGAACCGGCCGCCCTCGAAGATGTTGATCGTCACGCCGGCCTCACCGAGGTCGGCGAGGGTTTCGATCTCCGGGTACACCTCGGGGTCCCAGTAGATGATCTGGGGGTTGATCTCCAGCGGGGCGAGGACCGAGATCGTCGGGGTGTCGGCCCAGCGCACGACCTGGCCCTCGGTGTTGGCGTAGCCCAGGGTGATCGAGTCGTCGGTGTACTGCTGGACCGAGACGGCTTGGTTGCCGATGGCCGGGCCGCCGGTGCGAACCTCGAGCTGGACGCCGGTCTCCTCGCCCGCGGCCACCAGCGGTCCACGCACGACCTTGGTGTCGATGTCGACCTCGTAGTCGTCGCCGATCATCTGGTACAGCCCGCCGTGCTCAGATTCGGGAAACCAGTCGGTCTGGATCACGATGGTGTCCGGGCAGACGTCCGACAGGTCGACGGCGCCGCCGGCCGGGCCGCTGCCCTCCGCATCGCCGGCCGTCGTCGCCCCGCCCCCGGCAGCGCTGGTGTCGGCGCGCGCCTCGGTCGTGTCGGTCGCGCGGGCGGCGGTGGTGTCGACGGGATCCTCGTCGCCGTCACCGCAGGCGGCGGTGACGAGCCCGAGCGCGGCGATGGCGGTGATCGCCGTCCGTGTGCGAGTGGTCATGGGGTTCCTCCAGGAGTTCACGCTGATGGGTGGAGATGCTCAGGCGGCCCCGTTGAGGCCGTGCCACTTCCCGGTGACACGGCGGCTGAGCCAGCCGAACAACAAGAACACCACGACGCCGAGCGAGCACGAGACGATGACGGTGGCAAGAAGCAGCTCCCCCTCGGCGTCGTTGGCCGCCCGCCGCAGCAGGCGTCCGAGCCCGGCGGGGCCCTGGCCAAAAAACACGTCGCCCACGATCGCCCCGATCACCGACAGGCCGGCCGAGATCCGCAGCCCAGCAAAGATCGCCGGCATCGCCGCCGGGAACATCAGCTTGCGCAGCCGGGTGGTGCGGCTGACGTGCTGCAGCGTGAACAGGTCGTGCAGCCCCTGCTCGGCCGACTGCAGCCCGAACAGCGTGTTCACGATGATCGGGAAGAGGGCGATGATCACGCACACGATCACGCGGGAGTTCGTGCCGAACGAGAACCAGAAGCCGATCAGCGGGACGAGGGCGAGGATCGGCGTCGCCTGGAGCATCACCGCGAACGGGAACACGGCCCGCTCGATCTTGGCCGACTGGCTCATCAACATCGCCGTGACCATCCCGATCGCGATCGACAGGATGAGGCCGATGGCGGCGACGGTTGCGGAGCGTTGAAGGGCCTCCCACAGCGTCGACCACTTCGACTGTCCGCCGCGGAACGTGCCGAAGAAGCCGTCGGTGATGACGGCGTGAGGCGGCGGCAGCAGGAACTGGCGTCGCGGTTCCAGCACGACGTAGGAGAAGAAGTACCAGACCCCGACGATGAGTGCGCCGAGGAGTAGCGGGGGCCACACGACGTCGATGCGCCGCGTGTCGCGACCCCGCCGGGCGGTGACCCGCGACGGCTCGGCCACGACCTCGCCCCCGGCGACTGCGGTCTCGGATGTCACTTCGACGGCCATCAGTGCCCTCCTCGCAGGGCCGTGGAGACCTCGCCGCTCAGCTGGGCGAACGCGGGGTCGAAGCGCAGCTCGGGTCGGCGCGGGTATTCGAAGGGCACCTCGAACTCGGCGATCATCCGGCCCGGCCGCGGCGACATCACCAGCACGCGGGTGCTCATGAACACGGCCTCGCTGATCGAGTGGGTGATGAACAAGCCGGCGAAGCCCTCGCGCTCGAAGAGGGCTTGCGTCTGCTCGTTGAGGTGCTCGCGGGTGAGCTCGTCGACCGCGCCGAACGGTTCGTCGAAGAGGAAGACGGGCGGGCGCAGCGTCAGCGTGCGGGCCAGCGAGGCGCGCATCTTCATGCCGCCGGACAGCGACGTGGGGTAGTGGTGCTCGAAGCCGCCGAGCCCGACGAGGTCGATCGCCGACTGGGCCCGGGTGCGTCGTTCGTCGGCCGGCATCGCCCGCAGCTCGGCCAGCAACTCGACGTTGCGGCGCACGGTCCGCCAGGGCAGCAACGTGGCGTCCTGGAAGACGTAGCCGAGGTGGTCGCGGTCGACGTCGACCGTCCCCGCCGTGGGCTCGAGCAGCCCTGAGGCGATGCGCAGCAGCGTCGACTTGCCGCACCCCGACGGTCCGACGATGGTGACGAACTCGCCCCGCTCGACCGTGAAGCTGACGTCGTCGACGGCCGCCGTCCCGTCCGGGAACACCATGTCGATGTGTTCGAAGCGCAGCGCGCCCGCTCCCGGCGCGGTCGGCGTGGCGTGCAGTGCGGTCATGGGAGCGCTCCCAGAATGGCGACTCGGCGTGCGGCTGTCAACCGACCGGCGGCCCCACTGCTCGCCCGAGAGGCGGCGAGATCGGTGCACTAGGGTGCGTCGTCGTGGGCGTCGCCGCCGCCCTCGCGGTGACTGTTCGGCGAGTCAACGGGAGTCGATCCATGAACGTGCAGTCCATCCTCGGGGTGAAGGGTCGGGACGTGGCGACGATCGGCCAACACGCCACGTTGTCCGAGGTCGCCGCCATCCTGCGGGACCGGGGTATCGGCGCCCTGGTCGTCTCCGACGACGGCACCCACATCGTCGGCATCGTCTCCGAGCGCGACGTCGTGCGCGCCCTCGCCGCCCACGGCGCCGGCGCCCTCGGCCGCACCGTCGGCTCGGTGATGTCCACCGATGTCGTCACCTGCGTCGCCGACGACGCCGTCGAGTCGCTGATGGCGTCGATGACGGAGCGTCGCATCCGTCACCTCCCCGTCGTCGCCGACGACCGCTCGCTGACCGGCATCATCTCGATCGGCGACATCGTCAAGGCCCGCCTCGGCCAGCTGGAGACCGAGAAGCAAGCCCTCGTCGACTACATCCACGGGCGGTAGCCGCATCGGGTACGGGTAGCGTCCGGCGCGATGGCGCTGGGGGCGAACTATCGCAAGCTGTTCGCGGCGACGACGATCTCCAATCTCGGCGACGGCGTCAGCTTGATCGCCTATCCGTGGCTGGCGTCCGCGGTGACCCGGAACCCGCTGCTGATCGCCCTCGTCGCGGCGGCTGGCCGGCTGCCGTGGCTCGTGTTCACGCTCCCGGCCGGCATCATCACCGATCGCCACGATCGCCGCCGGCTGATGATCGGAGCCAATGCCGCCCGGGCGTTGTTGACCGGACTCGTCGCCGTCGCCGTGCTCGTCGGCGCCGACCGTCTTCCCGGTCCCGACGAGGTCGACACCGTCACCGACACGCGCCTTGGGCTGTACCTCGTCGTGCTGGTGGCGACGTTGCTGCTCGGGATGGCCGAAGTGCTGTACGACAACAGTGCCCAGACGTTCATGCCGGCGATCGTCGATGCCGAAGACCTCGAGCGGGCCAACGGGCGGATGTACTCGGCCGAGATCGTCTCCAACCAGTTCGCCGGGCCCCCGCTGGCCAGCGTCCTGCTGGCGATCGGGTTCGCCGTCCCGTTCTTCCTCGACGCGGCGTCGTTCGCCGTGTCGGCGGCGTTGGTGTTCCTCATCGCCGGCTCGGCGATGTCGCGCGCGGGCGACGAGCCGACGCTCGAGGTCGGTCGGGCGACGTGGCGGCAAGATCTGGGCGAAGGCTTCCGCTGGCTCTGGCACCACGACCTGTTCCGCCCGATGGCGATCATCCTCGGCCTGATGAATGGGCTCGGGACGCTGATGTTCGCCTCGTTCGTACTGTTCGCGCAGGAGGTGCTCGACACGTCGACGACCGAGTTCGCCATCATGGTCACCGGCGGTGCCGTCGGCGGCATTGCCGGCGGCTGGGCGGCATCCGCGGTGAGCCGGCGCCTCGGGCCGGGCCCGACGCTGTGGGCAACGTTGGGCGCCGGCGTTGTCACGAGCCTGGCGATCGGGCTGTCGACGCACTGGGCGATGGTGTGGGTGCTGTCGGCGATCGAGATGTTCGCCGCGATCATGTGGAACGTCATCACGGTCAGCCTGCGCCAGGCTGTCATCCCCACCCGACTGCTCGGGCGGGTCAACTCCGTCTACCGCTTCTTCGCCTGGGGGATGATCCCCATCGGCGCCATCGTCGGCGGCGTCGTCGTCACCGTCGCTGACGGCATGCTCAGCCGTGAGTGGGCGCTGCGGACGCCATGGTTCGTCGGCGGCGCCGGCTACCTGCTGCTGCTCGTCGCCACCGTGCCCCGCCTGACGACGGCCAAGCTCCAGGCCGCTCGGGCCGAGGCGACCGCCGGTGCGGCAGCGGCGCCTGCCCGATAGCCTGGTCCACCGGCCTGCGCCGGGTGAACCCCCACGTCATCGGCCAGAAATCGCCAAGCAGCAAGCCAGCAGAGCAGTCAAGGGAAGAGATCAATGGCCAAGCGTGAGTTCCCCCTCGAGCGGTACCGCAACATCGGGATCATGGCGCACATCGACGCCGGCAAGACCACGACGACCGAGCGCATCCTCTACTACACCGGCAAGACCTACAAGATCGGCGAGGTCCACGAAGGCGCCGCGGTCATGGACCACATGGCCCAGGAGCAGGAGCGCGGGATCACCATCACGTCGGCGGCCACGACGGCGTACTGGAACGACCATCGCATCAACATCATCGACACGCCCGGCCACGTAGACTTCACGATCGAGGTCGAGCGGTCGCTGCGCGTTCTCGACGGCGCCGTCGCCGTGTTCGACTCGGTCGCCGGCGTCGAACCGCAGACGGAGACCGTGTGGCGCCAGGCCAACAAGTACAACGTGCCGCGGATGTGCTTCATCAACAAGATGGACCGCACCGGTGCCAACTTCTTCCGCACCGTGGAGATGATCGAGGGCCGCCTCGAGGCGACCCCGGCCGTGATCCAACTGCCGATGGGCTCGGAGGCGAACTTCCAGGGCGTCATCGACCTCGTCAAGATGAAGGCAATCGTGTGGGACGGCGACGACAAGGGCGCCGAGTACCACGAAGAGGACATCCCGGCCGAGCTCGCCGCCCAGGCCGAGGAGTGGCGCCACAAGCTGCTCGACACCGTCGCCGGCGAGGACGACGAGGTCATGGAGAAGTACCTCTCCGACGAGCCGTTGACCGAGGCCGAGCTGAAGATGGTCATCCGCAAGGGCACGCTCGACGGCAACTTCGTGCCGGTGCTCACCGGGTCGGCGTTCAAGAACAAGGGCGTCCAGCCGATGCTCGATGCCGTCATCGACTTCCTGCCCAGCCCGCTGGACATCCCGCCCACCGAGGGGACCAACCTCAAGGGCGACGAGACGATCAGCCGCGAGGCCGACGAGAAAGAGCCGTTCGCCGCGCTCGCCTTCAAGATCGTCAGCGATCCGTTCGGCAAGCTGACGTACTTCCGGGTCTACTCCGGCACGGTCAACAAGGGCGACGAGGTCTACAACTCGATCAAGGAGAAGCGCGAGCGTCTCGGACGCATCCTGCTGATGCACTCCAACCAGCGTGAGGATCTCGACGTCGCCATGGCCGGCGACATCGTCGCCGGTCTCGGCTTCAAGGACACCACCACCGGCGACACGCTGTGCGATCGCAGCGACCCGATCATCCTCGAGCGGATGGAGTTCCCCGAGCCGGTGATCCACGTCGCCATCGAACCGAAGACGAAGAGCGACCAGGACAAGCTGGGCAAGGCCCTCAAGTCGCTGTCCGACGAGGACCCGACGTTCCGCGTGCGCACCGACGACGAGACCGGGCAGACCGTGATCTCCGGCATGGGCGAGTTGCACCTCGAGGTGCTCGTCGACCGCATGCAGCGCGAGTTCGCCGTCGAGGCGACGGTCGGCAAGCCGCAGGTGGCCTACCGCGAGACGATCACCAAGCAGGTCGACTCGGTCGAGTACCGCCACATCAAGCAGACCGGCGGTTCGGGCCAGTTCGCCGTCGTGAAGATCACCCTCGAGCCCAACCCCGGCAACGGCTACGAGTTCGCCGACAAGATCAGCGGTGGCCGCATCCCCCGCGAGTACATCCAGCCGACGAATCAGGGCATCCAGGCCGCCCTCGACGCCGGCGTGCTCGCCGGTTACCCAACGGTCGACGTCAAGGTCAGCCTCGTCGACGGCCAGTACCACGACGTCGACTCGTCCGAGATGGCATTTAAGATCGCCGGCCAGATGGCCTTCCGCAAGGCGGCCGAGATGGCTAAGCCGGTGCTGATGGAGCCGATCATGTCGGTCGAGGTCGTCACGCCCGAGGAGTACATGGGCGACGTCATGGGTGACCTCTCCAGCCGGCGCGGCCGGATCGGCGGCATGGAGGCTCGCGGCAACACCCAGGTCGTCACCGCCCATGTGCCGCTGTCGGAGATGTTCGGGTACAGTACCGACCTCCGTTCGCGCACCCAGGGACGGGCGACCTACACGATGCAGTTCGACCGGTACCAGCAGGTACCGGACAGCATCGCTTCCGAGATCATCAAGCGAGTGCGCGGCGAGTGATTCGCCGGGCCAGCGCCCTTTGACAACCCACAGATCAACACACTTTGAAAGACATTGGAGTCTGAGCTGCCATGAGTAAGGCGAAGTTCGAGCGTACGAAGCCGCATGTGAATATTGGGACGATGGGTCATATTGACCATGGGAAGACGACGTTGACGGCGGCGATTTCGAAGACGTTGGCTGATCGTGGG
>Ga0136617_10001799_pt1 | contig 19061 bp, 15 predicted proteins | sample AntDrymUQ3222106_2_FD_129672 | JGI IMG/M metagenome (GOLD analysis project Ga0136617, IMG submission 129672) | Polar desert sand microbial communities from Dry Valleys, Antarctica - metaG UQ322 (21.06) | ecosystem: Environmental > Terrestrial > Soil > Desert | place: Antarctica: Dry Valley... | reverse complement strand
GACGATAGCGCCCCCGCGAAATCGTGGAACACGTCGCATCCGTCGCGCGGCTGCAGCCTCGACGCGCTGCGCGCAACTGGCGGCGGCGGACTTATCTACTGTTTCGCTGCGAAGTAGCGCGGCGAACCCTCGGTCCGTCGTGCCATTGCGTTGGCGCACCCGGACCGCAAAGCTCGCTACGTCGATCGTAACGCTGCGCTCTCCGCAACGCACGTTGCTGCCGCCGTCCCCACGCATCGCGAGGGATGCAGGATCGACAACCCAGCGTCGGAACGTTACCGAACGGTCGACTTGTCCTGACCGAAGAGCACCTGCCGCGACTTCTCGTCAGAAATCGACGGCTGGGTGTTGACCTTCTCGGCCAGCGCATAAGCGCGCTGTACTGCCGGCCGCGCCGCGATCGTTTCTTTCCATCGCTTTAGGTGCGGAAAGTCGGTCATGTCCTGGCCTTGGCGGTCCGGCAACACCCATGGATAGCTCGCCATATCGGCGATTGAATATTCTCCCGCGATGAACTCGCGGTCGACCAAGCGCTTGTTGAGCACGCCGTAGAGACGCCCCGTTTCCTTCACATAGCGCTCGATCGCGTAGGGCAGCTTCTCCGGCGCGTACAGCGCGAAGTGGTGATTCTGGCCCGCCATCGGTCCTAGCCCTGCCATCTGCCAAAACAACCACTGCAGGCAATCCCAACGCGCGCGTTCTTGTTGGGGGATGAAACGGCGAATCTTCTCGGCAAGGTAGTAGAGGATCGCACCCGACTCGAACATGGGAAGCGGCGCACCGCCATCGGCCGGCTCGTGATCGACAATCGCGGGAATGCGGTTGTTCGGCGCAATCGCGAGAAAATCCGCCGCGAATTGCTCGCCCTTCGAGATGTTGATCGGCCGCAGCGTGTACTTGAGCGCCGCTTCTTCGAGAAAGATTGTGACCTTGTGCCCGTTGGGCGTCGTCCAATAATAAAGATCGATCACGCTTCTCTCTTTAGAACGTACCTGGGTATCCACCGCCGTCGAGCAATAGATTCTGGCCGACGATGTAGCCCGCGTGGACGCTGCACAAAAAAGCGCAAGCGGCGCCGAACTCCGCGGGCGTGCCGAAACGCGTTGCGGGATTGGCATTGCGCGCATCGTCGGTGACATCGGCTACTGGGCGACCCGCCGCCTTGGCGCGCGTTTCCATGTTCGTCCGCAGACGATCGGTCTCGAATGGGCCTGGCAGCAGGTTGTTGATGGTGACATTGTGGCGCGCGATCTTGCGCGCGAGTCCAGCGACGAACCCAGTCAGTCCCGACCGCGCGCCGTTCGAAAGCCCAAGAATGTCGATCGGGGCCTTGACCGCCGACGACGTGATATTGACGATCCGCCCGAACTTGCGCTCGATCATGCCGTCGACGGTGGCCTGGATCAGCGCGATCGGCGTCAGCATGTTGGCATCGAGCGCGCGGATCCACGCCGCGCGATCCCAATCGCGAAAATCACCGGTTGGGGGCCCGCCCGCGTTGTTGATCAGAATGTCGGGCTGCGGACATGCGGCGAGCGCGGCAGCACGGCCCTCCTCGGTCGTAATATCGGACGCGACCCACGCCACGCGGTGACCAGCGCTCGTGCCGATTTCCTCCGCGGCACGGCGCACAACGGCCTCGGTGCGCGCCACGATGGTGACCTGCACTCCCTCGCGCGCCAACGCTTCGGCGCAGCCGCGCCCCAGCCCCTTGCTCGCCGCGCAGACCAGCGCACGTCGTCCGGCAATGCCGAGGTCCATCATTTCCCCCTTTTCAATAAGCGGCGAAGGCCGCGCCGAGCTGTTCTTTTTGCAATGTTCTTTTCCAGCGTTAGCGCGCCCCAACGGCGCGCCGCACCTGCATAACCGTCCCGACTGCAACGACCAGCAACGCAGCCACGACATAGAACATCTCGCGTCCCATCTGATGATCGAGCATCAGACCGAACCAAACAGGACCGAGCATCGCACCCAGATCGAGGCCCGAGTAGACGAAGCCGTACACGCGGCCAGCAGCTCCTTTGGGTGTCGCGTTGCGCACGATCAGGTCGCGCGACGGACCGGTCGTCCCCAGCGCGAAGCCGACCACGGCAAGGAGCGGAACGATCATCGGAATCGGCACGCCGCCCCACGCGACGACGGCCAGCAGTGCCGCGCCCGCAAGCAAGCCGGTCGTGGCGACCCGGTCATGCCGCGTCGTGCGCGCCGCGAGAAAACCACCGGCCAGAATGCCGATGGTGCCTCCTAACAAATAGGCGGTGACCGCGGACGTGGCGAGTACCAGCGGCACGGCGAGACCCGAGTTCAACCCGGCTGGGAGAAACGTCTGCAGGCCGACCGATGCGGTGGTCTGCACGATGAAATACGCAAAGCAAAGGGCAATCGCCGGCTGCGCGAACAGCGCGAAGCTGCCCTTCACCGTGTGCTCGTGCGCGGGGGCGCGCAGTGAAGTGAGCACGTGGCGTTGCGTCGCGAAGACGCCTACGGCGATCAATCCCAGCACGCCCATCGTGGCGAGCGCCGCGCGCCAGCCGAATGCGGTCGCCATCGCGAACCCAACGATCGGCGCCAACGCGTATCCCAGGTTGCCGCCGACACCGTGCATCGAATAGGCATAGCCCAACCGGCGCGCTGCGACGTTGGCGTTCAAGATCGCAAAATCGGCCGGATGGAACACGCCGTTGCCGACCCCCATCAGCGCGACAATCGGGAACAGCCAATACACGCCGGGCGTGAGCGCCGCTAATACTGTCCCACCGGCGAGTAGCGCGAGCCCCGAGAGGAGCACACCTTTGGCGCCGATGCGGTCAACGACGAATCCGGACGTAAACTGGGTGACGCCGCTCGCCGCATAGAACACGCCGACAAGCGTCCCTAAGAGCGTCCACGACACATCGAATTCGGCGCGCAGCAGCGGAAAGAGCGGCGGCAGCGCGAGCTGAAAAAAGTGGGAAAAGCCGTGCGCGACGCTGATGAGGCCGATGACGCGCACGTCATGCCGGAACGACCCGGCGGAGGCATTTTCTAAGGACACGTCTTAGGAGGCAGTTAAACTCTCACTATAGCGCAACGCGAAAGCCAACTTCGCTGCGCAGCACGCGCAACCTGTCCATTAATCCCCTGACAAGCGAACACATCATGGTCGAAAAAATACGCAAGTCCGAAGCCGAATGGAAACAGCAATTAACCCCGGAGCAATACCGCGTGACGCGGAAGAAGGGGACCGAGCCCGCGTTTTCCGGCGAGTACAACGACAATCACGCAAGCGGGCTGTACCGCTGCATTGGCTGCGGCACGCCGCTCTTCCCATCCGCTACCAAGTTCGACTCGGGGACCGGCTGGCCGTCGTTTTACGCGCCGGTGGCGGCTGACAACGTGCGCGAGGAGGACGATTCGGCGTTCTTCATGCGTCGCACCGAGGTCGTGTGCGCGGCGTGCGACGCGCATCTCGGCCACGTTTTCAACGACGGTCCGGCGCCGACGGGCCTACGCTATTGCATGAATTCGGCGGCGCTGAAATTCGATCCGGAATCGGCGAAATGAAGGTGTATCAAACTTAACAATAGACTTTAAATTAATCGTTTAACATAATGATCTAGAACTGTTAATAATGAATATGCCTAAACGCGATGCGCGACCAGGAGTGGTTGACGCACGGTAGGCCGACCCGGGGCACGTTGCGCCGACCCGCGGCGCGCCGAGGTCCAGCACCGTCACGGAATGAACATGCGAAGAAGGGATTCATTCGCCGTCATTCTCGCCTTCCTCTCGGCACCCCTTGCCGCCCAAGCCTTGCAAGCGGGCAAGCTTTACCGGATCGCGTGGCTCGGTAGTTCGTCGGTAGCCGGTACCCCCGTCTGGCAAGTGTTCGTCGAGGGGATGCGGGAACGAGGCTGGATCGCGGGGAGGAATTTCAACGTCGAGCACCTGCTCTACGAAGGAAAGAGCGAGCGACTTCCGATTGTTTCCGCCGAGGCGGTGCAGCGCAATGTCGATCTGATCATCTGCGCCGGGACACCGCCGACGACGGCGGCCAAGAATGCCACGACGACGATTCCGATCGTGTTCTACTACGTCGGCGATCCGGTAGGGTCGGGCTTCGTCGCGAGACTCGCTCGGCCGGGTGGCAATCTCACGGGGTTGGGAGGCCTCGGCCCCGGGATCTACGCCAAATCGCTGCAGCTGCTGAAGGAGGCGGTTCCCAAAGCTAGACGCATCGCAATGCTCACCAATCCTACTTTTGCCCTTCACGCGATCTTTGGCGCCGACGCCGAATCGGCCGCGCAGAGGCTCAAGGTGACGCTCAAACCTGTAGAGGTACGCTCGCCCGATGAGCTTGACCGCGCCTTTGCGACGATCGCCAGCGAAAAGATCGACGCGGTGCTTATCCTGGGTCAGCCGTTCCTGTTCGGTCAACGCGAGCGCGTCGCCAAGCTGGCAATCGAGCAAAGGTTGCCGGCGATGGTTCCATTCGACGAAGTTGCAGAGGCCGGTGTCCTCATGTCGTACGGCTCGAGGCTCCTTGACGACGCGCGGCGGTTGCCGTACTACGTCGACCGCATCTTGAAAGGCGCCAAACCGGCCGATCTACCGGTCGAGCAAGCGACCCGGTTTTACCTCAGCATCAACCTCAAGACCGCGCGGGCAATCGGCGTGACGATCCCACAGTCGGTGCTACTCCGGGCGGACCAGGTGTTCGAATGATGTCCGCAATGACGCGAAGTCTGAGCCGCTAGCCCTATCTGGCAGCGCCACTCAGCTTGCCCCAATCGACGACGGCAATCAGCAGCGCGATGCCAACTCGCCGTGTTGCCGAGGCTCCTAAGGGTGATGCAACAACCGGCCGACTGCCGTCGCGATCATGATCTCTTCGTCGGTGTGAATGACCCGCACTTCGACGCCGCTGGCATCGGCCGAGACGAGCGGCGCGCTGTTTTCGTTTATCGCTGCGTCCAGGCGGATTCCCAGGAATTCGAGGTCGGCGCAGATGCGCGCACGAATCACCGGCGCGTTCTCGCCGATGCCGCCAGTAAAGACAAGCGTATCGAGCCCACCCAACGCAGCGGCAAACGCGCCGATGCATTTTTTGATCTGATAGCAGAAGAGCGCAACTGCTTCGGCAGCGCGAACATCGACCGCTTCGCGCCCCAATAAATCACGCAGGTCGGAGCTCGTTTCCGAGACACCGAGCAATCCTGACTCGTGGTTCACCATGTGTTGAAAGGACTCCGGCGTCATCTGCTCGGTCCTTGCCAGGTACCAGACCAGCCCCGGGTCCAAATCGCCGGAACGAGTGCCCATCGGCACGCCTGCCGTCGGCGTGAATCCCATGCTGGTGTCGATCCCCGTGCCGCTACGAACCGCGGCCAGGCTCGCGCCGTTGCCTAAGTGCGCGAGGATGACGCGGCCGTGCGCTGCTTCGGCACCGGCCTCGCGCGCAAGCGCTTCCATCAAATACGCGTAAGACAGGCCGTGAAAGCCGTAGCGCTCAACCCCCTGCGCCTGAAAACGGCGGGGAATCGGCAGGATCTTGGCGACGCGCGGCATGGCACGATGAAACGCCGTATCGAAGCATGCCACCTGCAGGAGCTGCGGAACTCGTGCGCGGCACAGCTCGATGATCGCAATCTGCGCCGGCAAATGCTCGGGCGCGTAGCTGCTGATGAGTCGCAACTCGGCCACGACCTTGTCGGTGACCCGTTGCGGCTCGTTATAGCTAGCGCCGCCGTTGACGACGCGGTGGCCAATCGCACCAATCGCGCCGAAGCCAATCCGTTGGTCGAGCCAATCAATTAAATATGCTGCTGCAGCAGCTTGGTCGAGGTCGCCGATGACGCGCGCATCCCGCAAATCGCTTTCGGAGTCGTGAAAGGTGAACGTCGTGCCGCGCCCTCCGATACGGTCGACTTTGCCATGCAGCCGTCGCTCCGGTGGCTCGTCCCACCGATACAACGTGAACTTGATGCTGGACGAGCCGCCATTGAGCGCCAGAACATAGGGCTGCTGCTCGCTCACGCAGCGACCATGCGTCGATTGAAATGCGTGCCTTGACGCGCACACGCGAGCGCGACGTCCCAGCGGCGCCTTTGCTGTGTCCTCACGAGTCCATCTCGCGATTTTGCGTACACGCCAATCGCGGGAATTGGCGCTAAGCCAGCACCTTGTTGATGAATGCGCCGATCGCAGCAATCTCTTCCGGTACGGCGGAATGCTCCACCGGATAGGCATGCCACTCGACCGGCCAGCCGCCTGCGCGCAACGTCTGCATCGAGCTCTCGCCCCACGCAAAGCGCACCACCGGGTCGAACGTCCCATGCGCCATAAAAATGGGCACATCGCGGTTGGCCGGCGCTGCCTCGGAAGAAAGAGATGGGACGTCGATGAGATACGCCGACAAGGCAACGATTCCGGCGAGGCGCTCTGGATAACGGACACCAGCGTAAAGCGCGATGGCCCCGCCTTGCGAAAAACCTACAATGATGATCCGCCGCGCGCTGATCCCGCGTGCCATCTCGCGCGCCACGAGCACGTCAACCTGGCCACGCGACTTGCGCACGCCGGTCAAGTCCGCTCGTGCGTTCAAGTCGGCAGCCGCGATGTCGTACCACGCGCGCATCGCCATGCCGTTGTTGATCGCAACGGGCATGACCGGCGCGTGTGGGAACAGCAGACGGATAGCGAGGTTGCGCCCAAGTCCCAACGCGCCGACCACTTGCGACCAGCCGTGCCCATCGTCGCCGAGTCCATGCAACCAGATCACGCTGGCATCGGGCTTGGGCGCGGTTTCGATTTCGATTGCGGTTAAGAGCTCGGCGGGCATGGGATCGATGGGAGGCGTTCGCGTAAGCGGTGACTTGAGCGATTCTATACATAGCGACATCGGTGATGAAACTCCGCTGATCCCTCGTAACGCGCGCGTCGCGAGAAAATTGCCGGGAACGCCTCGCCGGCGTAGAATTCGCGCCTCGCGCGTCGGGGACACAATCTCCGCTCAAAGCGTCCGGCGCGGAACCTAACCGGTTTCCTGCGCGTCCGAAAAACACGATCTGTTTACCGGAGCTCCCTGATGTCCGTTTCCTCGGTTGCCACTTCAGTTGACGTCCCCGTCGCAAGCCCGGCCGTTGCGCTGCGCGACGTTGCCCTCGACGACAAGTACCAGATCGACTCCGGCCGCGTCTACTTAAACGGTGTCCAGGCACTCGTCCGGTTGCTGCTGCTGCAACGGCAGCGCGACACTCTCGCCGGGCTCAACACCGCCGGGTTCGTCACCGGTTACCGCGGTTCGCCGCTCGGCGGGCTCGATCAGGCGCTATGGAAGGCACAAAAATTCTTAGATGCTGCGCACGTCAAGTTCCAACCGGGACTGAACGAGGACTTGGCTGCGACGTCGCTGTGGGGCACGCAACAGGTGAATCTGCATCCCCGCGCCAACGTCGATGGCGTGTTCGGCATGTGGTACGGCAAAGGGCCCGGTGTCGACCGCTGCGGCGACGTGTTCAAGCATGCGAACTTTGCCGGCACGTCCCGACATGGCGGCGTTCTCGCGTTAGCGGGCGACGACCATGCGGCCAAGTCCTCCACCTTGCCACATCAATCCGATCACCAGTTCTCCGCCGCGATGATTCCGCTGCTCTATCCGTCGTCGGTGCAGGAAATCCTCGATCTCGGGTTGCACGGCTGGGCGATGTCGCGCTATTCGGGCTGCTGGGTTGGCTTTAAGTGCGTCTCGGATACGGTCGAGAGCTCGAGCTCGGTGTACGTCGATCCGAGGCGAGTCAACATCATCGTTCCGGATGATTTTCCACTTCCTGACGATGGCGTGCATATCCGCTGGCCGGACGCGTTTCTCGCCACCGAGGCGCGGATGCAGGATTACAAGATCTATGCCGCGCTGCATTACTGCCGGGTCAATCAGTTGAACCGCGTCGTGATCGATTGCCCCCGGCCCCGTTTGGGGATTGCAACGTCCGGCAAGAGCTACCTCGATGTGCGGCAAGCCCTCACCGATCTCGGCATCTCCGACGCCGACGCCGCCGAAATCGGCATTCGCGTGTTCAAGATCGCGATGCCCTGGCCACTGGAGCCTGAGGGTGTGCGGCATTTCGCCGAAGGCTTGGACGAAATTTTGGTTGTGGAAGAGAAGCGCCAGATCGTCGAGTATCAGCTGAAGGAGCAGCTCTACAACTGGCGCGACGACGTGCGCCCGCGCGTCGTCGGTAAGTTCGACGAAAAAGGCGAATGGGTGCGTCCCCACGGCGATTGGTTGCTACCTGCCGCTGGCGAATTGACACCCGCGATGATCGCGCGCGTGATCGCCACGCGCATCGAGCGCCTGGCGCTCAGCCCAAGCACTCTCGAAAAAATTCGCCATCGCGTCGATTTCATCGATCAGAAAGAAGCGCAACTCTCCCGGCCCACAATCAATCTGATGCGCGCGCCGTACTTTTGCTCCGGCTGCCCGCACAACACGTCGACCAAGGTGCCGGAAGGCAGCCGCGCGACCGCCGGCATCGGCTGCCATGTGATGGCGATCTGGATGGACCGCTCGACGAGCGAGTTCACGCACATGGGCGGCGAAGGCGTGCCGTGGATCGGCCAGGCGCCGTTCACCGACGAGAAGCACATTTTCGCCAATCTAGGCGATGGCACGTACTACCACAGCGGCATTCTCGCGATCCGCGCGGCCGTCGCAGCCAACGTCAACATCACCTACAAGATTCTCTACAACGACGCCGTCGCAATGACTGGCGGTCAACCGGTAGACGGTCCGATTTCGCCGGAACAAATCGCGCGTCAGGTCGCCGCCGAGGGGGTCGCGAAAATCGTCGTCGTCAGCGACGACCCCGAGCGCTACCCCGCCAACTATTTTCCCGCCGGCATCGCGATTCATCATCGCGACGCGCTCGACGCCGTGCAGCGTGATCTACGCGACGAGAAAGGCGTCACCGTGCTGCTCTACGACCAGACCTGTGCCGCGGAGAAGCGCCGGCGCAGAAAGCGCGGCAAATTTCCTGATCCCGACCAGCGCGTCGTCATCAACGAGCTCGTCTGTGAAGGCTGCGGCGATTGCGGCGTGCAATCGAACTGCGTCTCGATCGCGCCGGTGGAAACCGAGTTCGGACGCAAGCGCACGATCGACCAATCGTCCTGCAACAAGGACTATTCCTGCATCAAGGGTTTTTGCCCGTCGTTCGTCACCGTCGAAGGCGGCAGCCTACGCAAGCCCGCACGGGCGGCAGCCGAGGACTTCTCGCAGCTGCCGCTGCCAGTTTCGCCGACGACCGAGGAGCCGTACGGCGTGTTGGTCACCGGCATCGGCGGCACCGGTGTGGTGACCATCGGCGCGCTGCTCGGCATGGCCGCGCACCTCGAGGGCAAGGGGTGCAGCGTGCTCGACATGACCGGTCTCGCGCAAAAAAATGGCGCGGTCGTCTCGCACGTGCGCATCGCCGATCGCCCCGAGGCCTTGTACGCCACGCGTATCGCCGCAGGCGAAGCGCGGCTCGTGCTCGCGTGCGACATCTTGACCGGGGTCGGCCACGAGGCGCTCGCCAAGATGCAAAAAGGCGTGACGCGCGCGCTCGTCAATACGGCGCTCGTGATGCCCGCCCAATTCACCCGCGAACCCGACTTGCGCTTTCCGACCGGCTCCATGGAGCGGGAAATCAAAGAGGCCGTGGCCCCTGGCGACGCCGAGTTCCTGGACGCGACCAAGCTCGCCACTGGCCTCATGGGCGATTCGATCGCGACCAATCTCTTCATGGTCGGCTATGCGTTCCAGCGTGGGCTCATTCCGATCGGCGAAGCGGCGATTCTGCGCGCGATCGAATTGAACGGCGCAGCGATCGAATCGAACAAGCAGAGCTTTAATTGGGGTCGGCTCGCCGCCGTCGACCCGGCGCGCGTGGTCGCCGCTGCGCTTCCGCAAGCAGCCAAGCCCGACTCGCAGCGTTTGTCGGAATCGCTCGAGGAGGTGATCAACCGGCGGGTCACGTTCTTGACCGGCTACCAGGACGCCGCGTACGCCAAGCGCTACGCGGATCTCGTCGGGCAAGTGCGCGCCGCCGAAGCCCTGGTCGTGCCGGGCATTACCGAATTGACCGAAGCCATCGCGCGCTACTACTTCAAGCTCTTGGCGATCAAAGACGAGTACGAGGTCGCGCGCCTGTATGCCGAATCCGATTTCGTACAACGCGTCGCCACGCAGTTTGAGGGCAACTACAAGCTTACCTTTCATCTCGCCCCCCCGGTCTTCAACAAGCCCGATCCGGTGACCGGCGTGCCCAAAAAATCGACGTATGGACCATGGATGCTGAAGGCGTTCGGAATGCTGGCGAAGATGCGTCGGTACCGCGGCTCCGCGTTCGATATTTTCGGCCGCACCGCTGAGCGCAAGATGGAGCGTGCCCTCATTGGCGAATACGAAGCCATCGTGAACGAGATCGTCGCCAGGCTCACACCGAAGAATCACGCGGTCGCCGTCGACTTGGCCTCGGTTCCCGAATACATACGCGGGTACGGCCATGTGAAAGAGGCGAATCTTAAAACCGCGAAGACGCGCGAAGCGGCACTGCTTCTCCAATTCCGATCGCCGCAAGCAGCACCCGCCCCGCAGGCGGTGACCATCGCGGTTTGACCTCGCGTCCGCGCGACTTGCTCCAGCGCTGATCTTCGGCGCCGACTTGGCGTCAGCATGGACGAAACATTGCCGCTGACGGCGTTCTTGGAATAACGTCCTGCGCGCTTAATCTTGAGAACTCGCCGATGGCTCCCGCACTCTTCGACTTGACCGACCGTGTCGCCCTCGTCACCGGCGCCTATCGCGGGTTGGGCTTCGCCATTGCTGAAGGATTGGCGCGAGCCGGTGCGAGCGTCGTGCTGCACGGACGCAAGCTCGACTCGTTGCGCGATGCCGCGCAACAATTAAGCGATCGCGGCCACCGCGCGAGCTACGCTCTCTTCGACTTGACCGATCGCGACGCGGTCAAGAATGGTGTCGCAGCCGCGGTAGCCGAGCACGGCGCGTTCGATGTTCTGGTCAACAATGCCGGCATCCAACGCCGCGGTCCGTTCGCGGACTTTCCGGCGAAAGATTGGGACGACATCATCGCGGCCAACCTCACCGCACCATTTCTCGTGTCGCAAGCGGTGCTGCCAGGGATGATCGCCAACAAACGCGGCAAGATTATTCACGTGTCCTCGCTCATGAGCGAGCTCGCGCGACCGAGCGTGGTCCCCTACACGGCGGCCAAAGGCGGCGTGCGGCAGCTCACGCGCGGCATGGCAGTCGAGTTGGCGCCGCACGGCATCCAGGTCAATGCGATTGCGCCCGGTTATTTCGCGACCGAAATGAATCGCGCCTTGCTCGACAACGCCGAGTTCAACGCCTGGGTCTGCCAGCGCACCCCTGCAGGGCGTTGGGGGCAGCCGGCCGAGCTCGCGGGTCTCGCTGTGTTCTTGGCGTCCTCCGCGTCCGATTACATGACGGGGCAGACGCTCGTCATCGACGGCGGAATGAGCGTCGCGTTGTAGAGTCGGCCGGATACCTCCCTTGTCGTAAATCCGCAACAATTGGCAAACTATTCGCGGTCGTTCTCGCTGGGGATAACTGCTGAATAAGCTGTGCAACAAACGGGGATAGCGTCGTCCGGCGGTTGCATTGCGCTGTTTTGTTTGGTCTTTTCCCCCTGCATCCTGTGGATCAAAACGGTGTAGCCAACGACACCCTCGACCTACCATGGTTGGTACCGACTAGCCAATCGACCACAAGATGTAGTAGATTTCGGTCTTGCCGCTACGCGCGAGGGGTGCGCCGCGGGAGAGCTTTTGAAGCGATTGCTTTAAATGCGCCCGGTAAGCCGAATCGGCTCGCGATGCACGACCCCAAAAGGCGAGCAGGTCCAGCGCAACGCTAAAGTCATCGAAGCCGGCCACCAAAAGATCGGCCAGTCGGGAGAACAGAATCTATGCAGATGGTCGTCGCTCCGAAAGAGGTCGCAGCGTCCGCGAATCCTCGAGATGTGCTGATGGGAGAGCCCGGCAGTCCAGTGGCCAGTGGGGATCCCCGCTTCACACAGTACAAAGTGATCCGTCGCAACGGCTCAGTGGTCGCGTTCGAGCCGTCGAAGATCACGATCGCGATGACCAAAGCGTTCCTCGCGATCAATGGCGGCCAAGGCGCTGCGTCGGCGCGCGTCCGTGATGAGGTGACGAAGTTGACCGAAGCCGTCGTCTCCGCGCTCTTAAAGCGCAAGCCGGACGGCGGAGCGATCCACATCGAAGAAATTCAGGACCAGGTTGAACTCGCCTTGATGCGCGGCGGAGAACATGAGGTCGCACGCGCCTACGTGTTGTACCGGGAGAAGCGCTCGCAGGAACGCGCGCAGCAAAAAAGCAAGAGCGCGGGCAAACCCGCCGACGTCACGCTCACTGTGACCGATAAAGGTGTTGCCAAACCGCTCGATCTGGTGCGCCTGACCGCCCTCGTCAAGACGTCGTGCGCGGGCCTGGCCGATGTCGAGCCAGAACGCATCTTGAAGGCGACCCTCAAGGATCTCTATGACGGTGTCCCCGTCGATGAGGTGCGCAAGGGTGTTGTGCTCTCCGCGCGCGCACTGATCGAAAAGGACCCCGCGTATTCATACGTGACGGCGCGGCTCTTGCTGGACGCACTACGCTTCGAAGCGCTGGGAGAGGAAGTCGCGCACGCGGAGATGACGACGCGCTACCCCGAGTACTTCCCGCGGTTCGTGAAACACGGCGTCAAGATCGGCCTTCTGAACGATGCCCTCTTGCAGTACGACTTGCGGAAGCTTGGCGCAGCGCTCAAACCCGAACGCGACCTGCAATTTGGCTACCTCGGCCTGCAAACGCTCTACGATCGGTACTTCCTGGTCGACCAGTACGCGCAATACCAGAATGCAGGTCGGCGCTTCGAGTTACCGCAATGCTTCTTCATGCGCGTCGCGATGGGCTTAGCGTTGAACGAAGTGGAGCGTGAGGCACGCGCCATCGAGTTCTACAACGCGCTCTCGACCTTTGATTTCATGAGCTCCACGCCGACACTCTTCAACGCGGGGACGCATCGCTCGCAACTGTCGTCGTGTTACCTAACGACGGTGTCGGATGATTTGGACGGCATCTACGAGGCGATCAAGGATAACGCGTTGCTTTCCAAATTTGCCGGCGGCCTCGGCAACGATTGGACCAACGTGCGCGCCATGGGCTCGCACATCAAAGGCACCAACGGCAAATCGCAGGGTGTCGTACCGTTTCTGAAGGTCGTCAACGACACTGCGGTCGCCGTCAATCAAGGAGGCAAGCGCAAAGGGGCGGTGTGCACGTACCTCGAGACGTGGCACTTGGACGTCGAAGAATTTCTGGAGCTGCGCAAGAACACGGGTGATGATCGCCGCCGCACGCACGACATGAACACGGCGAACTGGATTCCCGATCTCTTCATGAAGCGCGTGATGGAAGGGGGCGAGTGGACGCTCTTCTCACCCTCCGACGTCCCGGATCTGCACGACAAGTGGGGCCGAGCGTTCGAGGAGGCGTACGCGCACCACGAAGCCCGAGCGGCTCGCGGCGAGATCAAGCTCTATAAGAAGATTCCGGCGTTGCAATTGTGGCGCAAGATGCTCTCGATGCTGTTCGAGACCGGGCATCCGTGGATCACCTTCAAGGACGCCTGCAATGTGCGCTCGCCGCAGCAGCACGTGGGCACCGTGCACAGCTCGAACCTGTGCACCGAGATCACGCTCAACACCAGCGAGACCGAGATCGCCGTGTGTAATCTGGGCTCGGTCAATCTGCTTGCGCACATGAAGTGCGTGGGCGCCTCCCCCTCATCAGTCGAGAGCTCAATTGCCACCTCGGCTGACAACTCAGTTGACAGCACCACCGCTGCCAATACCGCCAAGACTAAAGTTGCGCGCTACGTGCTCGACCACGAAAAGCTGAAGCGCACGATCACCACCGCCATGCGGATGCTCGACAATGTGATCGACATCAATTACTACGCAGTCGCCAAGGCGCGTAACTCGAACTTAAAGCACCGGCCGGTCGGCTTGGGCATCATGGGCTTCCAGGACTGCTTGCACTTGAACCGGACGCCGTACGCGTCGCAAGCCGCCCTCGACTTCGCCGATCGCTCGATGGAAGCCGTCTGCTACTACGCGTACGGGGCTTCGACTGAGCTCGCGCAGGAGCGCGGCCGCTATTCGTCGTATGCAGGCAGCCTGTGGGATCGGGGCATCCTGCCGCAGGATTCGTTAGAACTCCTGCGCAACGAGCGCGGCGGCTATGTCGAGGTCGACGCGACGTCGACGTTGGATTGGACGGCGCTCCGCGCGCGGATCAAGGAACACGGGATGCGCAATTCGAACTGTGTCGCGATTGCGCCGACGGCGACGATCTCCAACATCATCGGCGTCGCCGCGTCAGTCGAGCCCGAGTATCGGAATATTTACGTGAAGTCGAACCTCTCGGGCGAGTTCACCGTCGTTAACGAGCAACTGGTGCGTGATTTGAAGGAATGCAAGCTGTGGGACGAGGTGATGGTCTCCGACCTCAAATATTTCGATGGCTCGTTGGCGCGAATCGACCGCGTCCCTGCCGAGATGCGCGAGCTCTACGCAACGGCGTTCGAGGTCGAAACGAACTGGATCGTCGAGGCTGGCGCGCGGCGCCAGAAATGGATCGACCAGGCGCAGAGCCTCAATATCTACATGGCCGGAGCGTCGGGCAAGACGCTCGACGAGACGTACAAGCTCGCATGGGTGCGCGGACTCAAGACCACGTACTACCTGCGCACGTTGGCGGCGACTGCGGCGGAGAAATCGACCGGCCGCGGCGGAGAGCTGAACGCGGTGTCTTCGTCGGGAGGCAGCATGGCCGCGAAGAACGCGGACGGCAAGCCGGGAACGGCGTCTGAGTCGGAGAAGTATTGCGTGATCGCCGATCCCACATGCGAGTCGTGCCAATGATGACCACGACCAATCATTCGTTCGCGCTAGATGGCGATGACGCAGCACGGGAGCTGCGCGAAATCACCCGTATCGGCGCAATTCGGGGCAGCGCGGGCGATGACAGCAATTCGACGCACGCCCCGGGCACTCTCGCACGGATGTTAGACACGGCACCGCTCCCATTGCATTTAGGAGGTGAGCCAGACGATATTCGGTAAAGCCGTTTGCACAACAGCGAACGAGCGCCTTAAAGATCGCAAAGGGCGACATGCTGATGCCAACGGAACGTTGCAACGAAGCCGCAAAAAATGACCCACGTGACCCAGACAGGACGCGACGCTTCGCGGCAAGGGACGGATAAGGGCCGGCGGTACCAAAGGCCGGCAGGATGCGAGAAAGCTGGCCCGGGTTTGACGGTGGGAGAGCTAAACCGTCGATCCGCATGTACGGCATTGCTCTCCGGGGCGTGCGAGCGGGTCTCGCGCGCCGACTTTTTCCGGTGGCAGTTTGGCACTTTGGTCATCCATTGGCGCGAAAGGAGACCTCGCGTTGGCCCGTTATGAGGACGCACCCCGGCACGTGATCGACGCGCGGTATCTCGGTGATTACAAGGTTTGGCTCGAGTTCAACGATGGCCGCAAGGGGGTGGTCGATCTCGCCGACGAATTGCACGGCGAGACGCATACGCCGTTGCGCAACCGTGACCTGTTCGCCTGTTTTTACCTGGACTACGGGCTTGCATCGATCGCCTGGCACGATGGTGCGGATTTCGCTCCCGAATTCCTCTACGAGCGACTGAGAGCAGTGAACTAGCGCTGCGCGGATACGGGGTAGCAGGGCCTTTTAGGGATCAAGAAGCTTCCGCTTGGATGGCATTGGCCCCATATAAGAAGAGTTCGAGGAGACACGCTATGCTGAGCTTCGACGACGAATTTGCGACCGCGCTGCCGTTGCCACGCCGCGCTTCCCGCACCCCGGATACCACGCGTTCAGCCGCTGGCAGCGACCTCGGGGGCGAAACGCTCGCAGGTCGCTCGCGAATCGAGCCGTCGACCGGACCGGTGCCCGGCTCGGACGCGGAGAACGGCGTCGTACCCGGCCACTTCAATCGCGTCCGCATCGAGGACAAGCGCGTCATCAACGGCTCGGCCGACGTCAATCAGCTCGTCCCGTTCAAGTATCGCTGGGCTTGGGACAAGTATCTCGCCGGCTGCGCCAACCACTGGATGCCGCAAGAGATCAATATGCAGCGCGACATCGAGCTCTGGAAGAACCCCCTTGGCTTGACCGACGATGAGCGCTTGATCGTCAAGCGCAATCTCGGTTTCTTCGTCACCGCCGATTCGCTTGCCGCGAACAACATCGTGCTGGGTACTTATCGCCACATTTCCGCCCCCGAGTGTCGGCAATACCTGTTGCGGCAGGCGTTCGAAGAGGCGATCCACACCCATGCGTATCAGTACATCGTCGAGAGCTTAGGCCTCGACGAGGCCGAAATTTTCAACGCGTATCACGAGATCAAATCGATCCGCGACAAGGATTTGTTCCTGCTGCCGTTCATCGAAACCTTGACCGATCCGGCGTTCAAGACCGGCACGCCGGAAGCGGACCAAGCGCTCTTGAAGAGCCTTATTGTCTTCTCCTGCATCATGGAGGGACTCTTCTTTTACGTTGGCTTTGTGCAGATCCTGGCGATGGGCCGGCAGAACAAGATGACGGGCGCCTCCGAGCAATACCAATACATCCTGCGCGATGAATCAATGCACTGCAGCTTCGGCATCGACCTCGTCAACACGATAAAGATGGAGAACCCGCATCTGTGGACCAACGCGTTCAAGGTCGAGATCGCCGACTTGATGAAGAGAGGTGTCGAGCTCGAGTATCGCTACGCCGAGGACACGATGCCGCGCGGCGTGTTGGGCTTGAACGCGCCGATGTTCAAAGAGTACCTGCGCTTCATCGCCAATCGCCGCTGCCAGCAGATCGGGCTCGATCCGTTGTTCGAGAAGGCAGACAACCCGTTCCCGTGGATGGCGGAGATGATCGACTTGAACAAGGAGAAGAATTTCTTCGAGACGCGGGTGACCGAGTATCAGACCGGGGGTGCGTTGAGTTGGGATTGAAGACAGTAATGTTCCTTGATATAGAGAAGACGCACACGGTGCGGGACTCATTCTCTGAATCGTCCAAATGGATGATGGTAGGAATCCGCACTCTAGCGGTAGAGTCCTAGAGAATGCCTCTTGCGTCCTTTCCACAGGCGATACAAGATAAATTCGAAATACATGAATGGCGTCACGCAGTCGCCATTTTGCGCACCGATTTTCCAAGTGAATTCGTCGACGTTTGCGACGTTTTGTCGCGCTTTACTCTTCGCAAGAGTTGGATTTTAGTTGGTGGCGGCCGAAAATCGAAAGTCGCACAATGGATCGATTCAGAATTGACGAAGCGGGGCTGGGATGCAAAGAACTTCGACACACGAATCGCCGTCGACGACTTAGAGCTTGACTCGCCAACGCACGAGGTTGACTGCTTCAAAAATAGAGTGGCACTGGAGATTGAGTGGAACAATAAGGACCCATTCTTCGATCGAGACCTTAACAACTTTCGCTTGCTTTTTGACCTGCGCGTGATTTCTGTTGGCGTCATTGTTACCCGAGCAGACGGATTGCAAAAGATATTCGCGAAACTCCGCCGTGGTAAACGTACGGAGCATCCACGACCCACATGTCTAAGCTCCTGCCGCGGATTAAGGGCGGCGGCGGGGCGGGATGCCCACTGCTTGTATTTGGCATCAAGGAAAGTGCGTATGAGCCAGACGCCTGAAGCAAATTCCTCCCCTGTAGTGGACGATCTCCTGGGCATGATCGGAGGACGGTACCGAACCATTTTGGCCGATCCGCCGTGGCAGTTTCAGAACCGGACCGGAAAAATGGCACCGGAACACAAGCGGCTGTCGAGGTATTCGACGATGACATTAGCGGAGATCGCATCTCTACCGGTTGCAAAGATCGCAGATGATCGCGCGCACCTATACCTTTGGGTACCGAATGCCCTGCTTAATGAGGGAATCCATGTCTTAGAAGCGTGGGGATTCCGATATAAGACGAACTTGGTTTGGCATAAAATCCGCAAAGACGGAGGTCCCGATGGACGCGGAGTCGGCTTCTATTTTCGGAACACTACCGAGCTCGTGTTGTTTGGCGTTCGCGGAAAGAACGTTAGGACACTGGCCGCAGGACGTCGGCAGGTCAACATCATTCGTAGCCAAAAGCGTGAACATTCTCGAAAACCGGACCAGCTTTATGAAATTGTTGAGGCCTGCAGCGAGGGGCCGTATCTTGAGCTGTTCGCGCGAGGTGGAAGAGTTGGATGGACCTCCTGGGGTGACCAGGCGATTGACTACGCACCTTCATGGTCAACCTACAAAAATCATTCCCAAAGCTCCGTTTCCAAAGCGTGGGAGCGGGATTTGTTCACACCACCAATAGCATCCGCAAAATAGCGCCGCCGTTTTTGTTGGACTCAACACTTCCTGTTGGAGAAATATCGTGCCTTCCACCACGACAAACGTCGAAGCTGTCGCCACCCGGGTCTGGGTGGTCGAGCGTATGGTCTTCGTCGAGCTCACGGATGGGCGCCAAGTTGGCTTCCCGGCTGATCGCTTTCGCATTCTGAGCCAAGCCACCAACGAGCAACTTAAGCAGGTCCAGTTGCGACTCAATGGCTTAGCGTTGAGATGGAACGAAATCGACGAGGATCTAACGGTGCAGGGAATTGTCGAAGGGCGGTTTCAATTGCCGTTGGCGATCGCGGCATAGGCGAGTGCGCCTGACCGCACGATTTACTTCCATCGTCGCGCTCAATGCGACCGAGGAGGCGATATGCCGTTGATGCAGCTCATGGGGCGGTGCGCCCTCCTCTTTGGCATCTTCGCGACCCTGGGGGCGGTCGGCCCCGCCGCGCACGCGCAAACCAGCTACCCCGACAAGCCCATCCGCTTCGTCGTCCCCTTCCCTCCTGGCGGCGGCGCCGACAACCTGGCGCGCGCCATCGTTCCGAAAGCCTCGCAATTACTCGGCCAGCCGATCG
>Ga0136617_10001798_pt1 | contig 19070 bp, 15 predicted proteins | sample AntDrymUQ3222106_2_FD_129672 | JGI IMG/M metagenome (GOLD analysis project Ga0136617, IMG submission 129672) | Polar desert sand microbial communities from Dry Valleys, Antarctica - metaG UQ322 (21.06) | ecosystem: Environmental > Terrestrial > Soil > Desert | place: Antarctica: Dry Valley... | reverse complement strand
TTCGGCAACCGCCGACCCCAAGCGCCGAAACTCCCCACCGCAGCGTGGATCAACCAACCATCACCGGAGGCCCTCATACAGACCGCGTAACAAGACGTGTCTCAAACTCCTTGACATCTTCCGTGCGGCCGATCGCGCAGAGCGCGAATCTCACCTACTCCTACGGTGAGACCCTGCGCCACCTGCGCAGGGTTGGTGTCCCGGTCGAGCCTTTCGAGGACTGCCCGCCAGGGTTTGCCGCCGGTATCGCCGGCGACTGGGAAGCCGCCGCCGCCGCTTGGGCAATGGCGTGCAACCCGTACGAGCAGGCGCTGGAGCTGACCGAGTCGCCCGAAGCGGAGATCGCGTTAGGTGGCCTGCGTCTCGACCTCCTCGGGGCGGTGGGCACTGCGGACCTGGTACGCCGCAACCTACGTACCAGAGGTTTCACCGGGCATCCCACGCGGACCGCGAGTGAACACGAGGACCAATCCGGCCGGACTCACCTCGCGTCAGCTGGACGTCCTGGCTTTGCTCGACGACGGTCTGACAAGCGCAGAGGTCGCTCAGCGCTTGTTTCTGTCTCGGCGCACAGTCGACAACCACGTCGCCGGCATTCTCAGCAGGCTGGGCGTGGCCACCAGAAGACGGGCAACCTCGGTCGCCGCCGAACGCGGCTGGCTCCGGAGCCACCGCGCGCACACAGCCACGCCTGCGCTGGATGCTAAGTAGTCGGACGGCCGAAGTTGAGTAGGTGCTGCTCTCGCTGATCGGGTCCGAGATGGCCACAGTGGCAGGCGAGAAGCGAACCGACCTGCTCGCGAGGAGAATCCCGATGGCACTTCTGACCGGTCAAGAGCCCGCCAACAATCGGCGCCGCACCTATCACGTGCACGTTCCTGACACTCCGCCGCGGGCGCTGGTTCCCGCGATCATCGTGTTTCACGGAGGTGGTCAGGACGCCACCACGATTGCCCGGCGCTGGCGGATCGACCCGCCCAATCCCGTACCTGGGGCGCTGGCCGACTACCTCCTGGTCTTCCCCGATGCCGACCGCGGGCTGGGCGATGAATGGGTCCATCTTCAACCCGGTGATGGCCACTTCCCCACCTACGACCTCGACTTCGTCGAAGCTCTCCTGGCCGAGCTCACCACCCGGCTGTACCCGACTGGCTCGGCTGCGGTTCCGGACGTCAGCGCCGACCCTGATCATGTCTACGCCGCCGGTTTCTCCAACGGCGGAGGCATGGTGTGGCAGCTGATGAACTCCGATCTCGTCTCCGCCTTCCGCGGATTCGCGGCTGTGGGCAAAGCGCTGGATCCAGAGAAGGCCGAGGAATTCCGCAAGCACCTGGCCGCTGGCAACCAGCCCCCCGCCGTACCCGTGATGTACGTCCACGGCACAGCCGACCGCGGCTTCCGGCCACCGTTCACCCTCGAAGAGTTCCCGCTCGATACGACGTTGCCCGCCTTCACCGTGCGGGAGATGGCTGACCGCAACGGCTTCGTGACCAGCGTGCCCGCAGCGACCCAGCTCGTCGCAGGTAGCACGACCGAGTGAGGCGCATACGCGGACGCAGGTGTGACCGGGAGCGGACAAGCACCGCGCCGGGAGCGCGGTGCTTGTCCCTTTGTGTTGTCCGTTCCTGCTGCGCTGCAGGTCGCCTCAGGCGGCGACCGGGTAGGTCACGATGACGTCGGAGAAGGTGAGGCTTCCCGACTCATCGTCTGGTACGAACACCCTCAGCTCATTTCCCGATGTCCTCAGGACGCCTTCCGGGAAGATCTCGTTCATCACCCGGCTGGTTCCTGACTGGAAGGTGTCGTGCACGATCAGCGTCCCGTTGAGCTCGATGAGGAGCTCGACGGGGCCACTTGGGGTCACCCGGTAGGACACGTACGGGCGGGTGCCTCCGATCAGGCCGGGAGCGCTGAAGTCGAGCGTGACGTCCCGGTCGCCGTTCGAGGCGGGCAGGGGCGTGGTGCTGTCCAGGATGTCGCGATAGCTGGTGGGCATGTTGGCTTCTCGCTTTCTGTTGTCAGAACCGGTTCTTCCGATTCAGTCCCGGCGTTGGTCGCCGGCGCGAGGTCCACAGTCCGCGTCGGTGTCATGGTTGCGTCACGGTGCCTGGATGGAATTGCGACGGGGCCGATCCCGGCCTCGGCCGCCCTCGTGCGGGCGATAGCGTGAGGTGCATGCACAGCGCACTCGACGAGGAGTCGATCCGCCTCGCCCCCAAGGTCTTGCTCCACGATCACCTCGACGGCGGAGTACGGCCGCAGACGGTCGCTGAACTGGCTGCGGACGCGGGCTATACGGACCTACCGGCCACCGATCCGGTCGAACTCGCGGCGTGGTTCCGGACCGCCGCGGACTCGGGCTCGCTGGAGCGCTACCTCGAGACCTTCGTGCACACGGTCGGCGTGATGCAGACCCGCGAAGGGCTCTCTCGCGTGTCGGCCGAATGCGCATTGGATCTGGCCCGCGACGGCGTGGTCTACGCCGAGGTTCGATTCGCGCCGGAGCTCCACGTCGAGCAGGGGCTCGAGCTCACCGAGGTCATCGACGCGGTTCTGGCGGGCTTAGCCGACGGAACGGCGCAGGCGGTCCTGGCTGCCGAGACAGCTGGCGGCCATGAGATCCGGGTCGGTGTGCTGCTGACCGCCATGCGGCACGCCGCCCGGTCCCGGGAGATCGCGGAACTGGCCATCGCCTATCGCGATCGAGGAGTCGTCGGCTTCGACATCGCCGGGGCCGAGGCCGGCTTCCCGCCGACCCGACACCTCGACGCCTTCGAGTACATGCGCCGCGAGAGCGGGCACTTCACCATCCACGCCGGCGAGGCGTTCGGACTCCCCTCGATCTGGGAAGCGCTGCAGTGGTGTGGCGCCGATCGGCTCGGGCACGGCGTGCGCATCGTCGATGACATCACCGTCGACGGCGAAGGCCGGGCGACCCTTGGCCGGCTGGCTGCCTATGTGCGCGACACGCGGGTCCCACTGGAGATGTGCCCGTCCTCCAACGTGCAGACCGGTGCGGTCTCGAGCATCGCCGAGCACCCGATCGGACTGTTGCGGCGGCTGGGGTTCCGGGTCACGGTCAACACCGACAACCGGCTGATGAGCGACTGCAGCATGACGTCGGAAATGGCTGCTCTGGTCGAGGCGTTCGGGTACGGCTGGTCGGATCTTCAGTGGCTGACGGTCAACGCCATGAAGTCGGCCTTCATCCCGTTCGACGAGCGGTTGCTGCTGATCAACGAGGTCATCAAGCCGGCGTACGCAACGCTGCTTGAGGAGCCCAGCCCTGTCGAGCTCCGCTGACTGCTACCGGGTCGCCGGATCAGTCGTGCCAGCGGACGGCGCCGCTCACCTTCTCCACCAGTTCCTCCCACGCCGAGGCCATTGCAGCGGTGTCCGCGGGCGCCAACGACTTTCCGAGACCTCGCTGGCTCTCGACAAGGGCTCGGCCGAGCGGAGTCGTCGGCCGAATGAGGGCATCGACGCTGTCCAGGTCGGCGTACTCGGCGATGTCGAGCGCACCGTCGAAGGCGTGCGCCAGCCGGGAGTAGTCGAAGATGTCGGTACCGGTTCCGCGGCCGAACAGTTCGGAGATCTCGGCGAGGTCGTACCGGTCCTCTTCAGCGGGTAGGGCGACGACATCGCTGTCGACCACATCGGCCCACGTGGCGATGTCGCGCAGGTCGTGCGGGGTCTTGCCGCGGATGAAGGTCCCGAGGCCGTCTGCGGAGCGGAACAGGTGCACGCGGCCCTTGCTGCCGAGGAACCTCGGAGTGTCCTCGACATAGCACCGCAACGTCAGTCCGCTGCCCTCGGGCAGGGTGAGCTCGACCGGCAGGATCCCAACCGACTCCCAGAACTCGGTGGCCTCGTCGACCTCGTCTGCATCGGCCTCCCACGCGGTGCTCGGCAATTGGATGACGGCGGTTCCGGTGAGGGGCTCCTCGACCAGGACATCGTCGTCGTCGGCCTCCAGTGCCCGGCGATCTGCGTCCTCGGCCTCTCGGCCGAGCCTTCCAGCCGCGGCCTGGCGCTTGGCCCGTTCGCCGGCGACCTTCTCGGTCCGCTCGGCGTCCTTGGCCGAGAATTCCTTCTCTTCGGCGTCCAGGATCGTCACGTCAACCTTAGGCCAGCGGATTCGCTTGCCGAGCCGGGTGAGCACGGTCTCCCAGTGCTCATCGACGGCCTTGCCGACTGCCGTCCAGGAGTTCTCGCCCTCACGGCCGACGAAGGCGTCGGCGCCCATGGACAGCAGCCCGATCTCGGGCACCTGCTCCAGGTCGCGCACGATGCGGGTCGCCGAGCAGCACTCCGCGATCCGGCTCACCATGTCGATCGTGTCGGCGACTTCGCCCACTGACCACCGGTCCGGGTTCTCCGCGACCAACTCGTACAGCCCGTCCAGGTCGAAGCGGTGGTCGTCGTCCGGCCTCAGGTCGCGCGCCGGCAGCGCGGCGACGACGCGCCACACCGGGTGGTCGTCGAGGTCGTGCTCGGTGGCCGTGCGACTGTAGGCGGCCAACTCACGCTCGGACTTGAACAGGTGCAGGCGACCCTCGGCACCGAGGAAGGCCTGCCACTGCTCGCCGTCCTCTTCCCACGGCGGAGCCCACAGGGTGTAGCCGGTCCGGTCGTCGATGGTGAGCGCAATCGGGACGATGGAGGGTGCTGCCATGGCGGTGAGGTCAGACTCCGATCGGGTGCCAGACGGTCTTGGTCTCCAAGAACGCGGTCATCCGGGAAAGTCCCGGCTCGGCGGCCCAGTCTGGACTACCACCCTGAATAGCCAGATGCGAGGGCCGCCTTACCCGCTTCAGCGTGCCGGCCGCTCTGACCTCCAGATCGCGTGCCAGCTCGACGTCGGCGGCGGCGTCGCCCTCGGATGCTCCGACGGTTCCGGTGAGATCGATCGCGTTGACGTCGGCATGGTCGGCCAGCCACGGTCCGATCTCCGCCGCCCCGCCGGTCAGCAGGTTCACCACCCCGCCGGGTACGTCCGAGGTGGCGAACGCCTCGGCCAGGGTGATGGCCGGCAATGGCCGCAGGTGCGAGGACACGGCCACCACGACGTTGCCGCCGGCCAGCGCCGGTGCCAGGACGCTGACCAGGCCGAGCAGCGAAGAGTCCTGCGGGGCAAGGACGGCCACGATTCCGGTCGGTTCGGGAATGGAGAAGTCGAAGTACGGCCCGGCGACGGGGTTGGTACTGCCCACCACCTGGGACAGCTTGTCGGTCCAACCTGCGTACCAGACCCAGCGGTCGATCGCGGCCGAGACGACCGAGCGCGCCTGGGACAGCCGCAATCCCTCGCCGGCTGCGACCTCGCCGGCGAACTGCTCCGCTCGGCCTTCCATGACCTCTGCCACTCGGTACAGCACCTGACCACGGTTGTAAGCCGTGGCCCCTGACCAGGCCGGGAAGGCGGCCCGGGCCGCCACCACCGCGTCGCGGGCGTCCTTACGGGAGGCCCGGCTCGCATTGGCCACGAACTGGCCCTTGGCATCGGTGACGACGTAGGAGCGGCCGGACTCCGAACGGGGGAACTTCCCGCCGATGTAGAGCTTGTAGGTCTTGCGCACGTCCAGTCTTTGGCTCACGGTCACGCCTCGCCGTCGTTGCCGGCCAGGTAGGCGGCCAGGCCATGCCGCCCGCCCTCCCTGCCGTAGCCGGACTCCTTGTAGCCACCGAAGGGGCTGGTCGGGTCGAACCGGTTGAAGGTGTTGGCCCACACCACACCTGCCCGCAGGCGCGAGGCTATCGCCAGGATCCGGGACCCCTTGTCGCTCCAGACCCCGGCGGACAAGCCGTACGGGGTGTTGTTGGCCTTGGCGACGGCCTCGTCGGGGGTACGGAAGGTGAGCACCGACAGGACCGGGCCGAAGATCTCCTCGCGGGCGATCCGATGAGCCGGCGAGACATCGGTGAAGATCGTTGGCGGAAACCAGAATCCGCGATCGGGGAGATCGCACGGCGGCGACCAGCGCACTGCGCCCTCTTCCTCGCCGACGTCGGACAGTTCCCGGATGCGGGCGAGTTGCTCGGCGGAGTTGATCGCCCCGACGTCGGTGTTCTTGTCCAAGGGGTCGCCCACTCGCAGCGTCTTCAGCCGACGCTGCAGCGAGCTGATCAGCTCCTCGGCGACCGATTCCTGGACCAGGAGCCGCGAGCCGGCGCAGCAGACGTGGCCTTGGTTGAAGAAGATCCCGTTCACGATGCCTTCGACAGCCTGGTCGATGGGGGCGTCGTCGAAGACGATGTTTGCTGCCTTGCCGCCGAGTTCGAGGGTGAGCTTCTTGCGGCTGCCGGCGGCAGTTCGCGCGATCTGCCGCCCGACCTCGGTCGAACCGGTGAAGGCGATCTTGTCGACGTCGGGATGTTCGACCAGCGCGCGGCCGGTCTCCCCAGCCCCGGTGATGATGTTCACCACGCCCAGTGGCAGGTCGGCCTGCTGACAGATCTCGGCGAACAACAGCGCGGTCAGGGGGGTCGTCTCGGCCGGCTTGAGGACCACGGTGTTGCCGGCCGCGAGTGCGGGGGCGATCTTCCAGGCCAGCATGAGCAACGGGAAGTTCCACGGAATGATTTGGGCTGCAACACCCAACGGCTTCGGGTCCGGGCCCAGTCCGGCGTAGGAAAGCTTGTCGGCCCAGCCGGCGTAGTAGAAGAAGTGCGCCGCCATCAATGGGACGTCAACGTCTCGTGACTCGCGGATCGGCTTGCCGTTGTCGAGGGACTCCAGCACCGCGAGTTCACGTGCCCGCTCCTGCACGATGCGGGCGATCCGGAAGAGGTACTTGCCCCGCTCAGCAGGTGCCAGCCGGGACCACGTCCGGTTGTAGGCCTGGCGCGCGGCGCGTACCGCCGCGTCGACGTCGGCCGCATCCGCTGCCGCGACCTCGGCCAGCACCTCCTCGGTCGCGGGGCTGATCGACTTGAAGCTCGATCCGTGCCCGTCGACGAACTCGCCGTTGATGAACAGGCCGTAGGAGGCCCGCAGGTCCACGATCGACCTGGACTCCGGTGCCGGCGCGTACTCGAATCCCACCGCGGCAGTGGGGGCTTTGCTCATGACTCCTCCGCGGAGAAGATTGCGTCGCTGCTACTCATCAGTGGTGTCGCCTCGCTCTAGTCGACCGTGACGTAGTCGGGGCCGGAGTAGTGCCCGGTGCGGAGTTTGTGCCGTTGCAGGAGCAGATCATTGAGCAGACTGGACGCACCGAAGCGGAAGAGATCGGGGGTCAGCCACTCCGGCCCGGTGGTCTCGTTGATCATCACGAGGTACTTGATGGCGTCCTTGCTGGTCTTGATACCGCCGGCCGGCTTCATCCCGATCCGACGCCCGGTCGACACGGCGAAGTCGCGTACGGCCTCCAGCATGACCAGCGTGACCGGAAGTGTCGCCGCGGGGGAGACCTTTCCGGTCGAGGTCTTGATGAAGTCGCCACCGGCCAGCATCGCCAGCCAGGAGGCCCGACGGACGTTGTCATAGGTCACGAGTTCACCGGTCTCGAGGATCACCTTGAGATGTGCGCTGCCGCAGGCCTTTTTGACGGCTATGATCTCATCGAAGACATCCAGGTACCGCCCCGACAAGAAGGCGCCACGGTCGATCACCATGTCGATCTCGTCGGCTCCGGCGCGTACCGCGTCCTGCACGTCGGCGATCTTGACCTCGCGACTGGCGCGACCGCTGGGAAAGGCGGTGGCTACGGCGGCGATGTGGATCCCGGTGCCCTGCAAGGCTTCGACCGCGTACGGCACGAGGTCGCCGTACACGCAGACGGCGGCGGTCGGAGGGCAACTGGGATCGCTCGGGTCCGGCCGGCGGGCCTTGGCGCACAGTGAGGCGACCTTGCCCGGTGTGTCGGCACCTTCGAGGGTGGTCAGGTCGATCAGGCCGATCGCCTTGTCGATCGCCCAGGCCTTGGCTGTCGTCTTGATGGAGCGGGTTCCCAGGGTCGCGACTCGTGCCTCTACGCCGACCTGATCCACGCCGGGAAGCCCGTGCAAAAAGGCGCGCAGCGAGGCATTGTCCCGGGTTGCATCGAGGTACGCCGGGAGGCCGATCGCCGTGGCAGGCGCTGTCGTGTCGGTGTGATCGAGAGTCGGGGCAGCCACGATGGACAAGTCTAGAGGCCGTACCGGGCGCCCGCCGAATCTCGCGAACCTATTGCCGGTTCGCTACACGATGTTCCCTTTGAACTCTGTGAATGCGGCGGTTGTGTAGCGAACCGGCACATCAGGCGATCGGTCCGTGAAGTCGCTGGCCTCGGTGGTGCCCGCACGCCCGCAGGCCCTACGGTGACTCCTCGTGCAGACCACCGTTGTTGATCATCCGCTCGCCCGGGCCCGCCTGACCACGATGCGCGACGAGGTGACCGACAGCGCGACGTTCCGCGCGGCCCTTGCCGAACTCACCGTCATGCTGCTCTTCGAAGCCACCCGGGACCTGCCGGTCGAGGATTACCCGATCAGGACGCCGGTAGGCCCAACGCTGGGTACGAAGGTGAGCACCCAGCCGGTGTTGGTGCCGGTGCTTCGTGCCGGGCTGGGCATGGCCGACGCCGCGTTCGGGCTATTGCCCGAGGCGACGATGGGCTTTGTCGGGTTGGCCAGGGACGAGGAGACCTTCGAGCCCACCGCGTACATGTCCTCGTTGCCGGAGTCCCTTGCAGGGCGACCGGTCTTCGTCCTGGACCCGATGCTGGCCACGGGCGGGTCACTCGAGCACTGCTGCCGGCTGCTGCTGGAGCGCGGGGCCGAGGAGATCACCGTGCTGTGCACGCTGGCTGCACCCGAGGGTCTGGCCAGGCTCGAGGCGACCGGTATGCCCCTGCGGGTGTTCACCGCGAGCATCGACGAAGGGTTGAACGATTCGGCCTACATCGTGCCGGGGCTCGGCGATGCCGGCGACCGCCAGTTCGGCGCTGTCTGACTCATCGCGCTCGAGCTCACCGCACATTTTGCGTAATACGTGACCTCAGGCGACCGTCTGACGTCACTTTCCACGTAATAAGTGCCGATGGTGGTGCCTCTGGTCTGGCAGTCAGCGGGCGAGCAGGGCGCTGATCTGAGCGTGCAGCGCCTCGAGCTCCTCCGCTGCGCGGCCGCGAGCACCGAGAATGCCGGCGTCGGGAAAGACCGGGACGACAACCTCGAGGTAGGTCTTCAGCTTCGGCTCGGTTCCGCTGGGCCGCACGATCACCCGTACACCCTCGCCGCGGACTCTGAGTACGTCGGCCTCGGGCAGTAGATCCTCGGTCGTCACCTCTCGCCCTAGCAGGATGAGAGGAGGTGCCTGGCGAAGCCGCTGCATCAACAGGCCGATCTCCTCGAGTCGTTCGACCCGGATGGAAATCTGCTGGGTGGCGTGCAGCCCGTGTTCGATCGCGAGCTCGTCCAGCCGGTCCCCGACGGTGGCGCCGCGGCCCTTGAGCCGGGCCGCTAGCTCGGTGAACAGCAGGGCGGCCGATATCCCGTCCTTGTCCCGTACGAGGTCGGGGGCCACCGCGTAACCGAGCGCCTCCTCGTACCCGAAGGACAGCGGTACGCCGGTGACCTCCGGGGCACGGACTATCCACTTGAACCCGGTCAGGGTCTCGGCGTAGGGAACCCCTTGCGCTGCAGCGATCTTCCCCAACAGGGACGAGGAGACGATGCTTGCCGCGAAGGTCCCGGTTGCCCCACGTGCCAGGAGATGGTCGGCGAGCAGCACCCCGACCTCGTCCCCGCTCAGCATCCGGCCCTCACTCGCAATCGCGCATCGGTCGGCGTCGGGGTCGTTGGCGATCCCGAGGTCGGCACCGCTGGAGGCCACCAACGCCAGCAGCCGATCCATCGCTCCGGGTTCCTCGGGATTGGGGAAGCCAACCGTGGGGAAGTCGGCGTCGGGTTCGTCCTGCGCGGCGACGACGCCGGGGGCGGGATAGCCGGCCCGGGCGAAGACATCGCGCAGCACGACCGATCCGACGCCGTGCATCGCGGTATAGGCAACCGCGAGGTCACGCGGGGAAGCCGGGTCGACAAGTCCGGCGATCTGATCCACATAGGCGGTGACGACCGCATCATCGAGACGGGAGAAGTCCTGGGCCAGCGGGATGGCCTGGGTCGACCCGACGGCGGCGATCGCGGTCTGGATGTGGGCATCGACCGGCGGAGCAATCTGCGCGCCATCGCCGAGGTAGACCTTGTAGCCGTTGTCCTGCGGCGGGTTGTGGCTGGCGGTCACCATCACTCCGGCGACCGCGCAGTGGTAGCCGATCGCGAAGGCCAGCACCGGCGTGGGCAGCGGTCGTGGCAGCACCAACGCACGGAACCCAGCGGCGGACAGGACCGCGGCGGAATCGTGGGCGAACTCCCGGCTGCGGTGCCTGGCGTCGTATCCGATGACGACCGTGCCGACGGTCCGGCACGCGGTCAGGTAGGCACCCAGGCCGGCGGCGGCTCGGCGTACGACCGCGGCGTTCATTCCCCCCGGGCCCGCTCGCAACGGCCCGCGCAGGCCAGCGGTGCCGAAGGTCAGCGGGCCGGTGAACCGATCCCGCAGCTCGGCGATGGCCTGCTCACGGCCGGCTGTCGCGGCCGTGAACAGCGCGCCCAGCTCTTCCGCGTCGTCTGCATTCGGGTCGTCGGCGATCCACGAGGAGACCGCGTCGAGCAGCGGTTGCAGGTTGGTCTCCGCCGGGCCCTGCGCCGGCGCCGGCGCGGGTCCCCCCGCCGTCGAGGCTGCCTGATCCGGCACTAGAGCCGGCCGATCAGTTCGCGCAGCAGGCCACCCATGCGCTGCGCCGATGCCTGACCGGCCTCGAGAACCTCGACATGGTTGAGCGGCTGGCCGGTGATACCGGCGGCGAGGTTGGTCACCAGGGACAGTCCGAAGACCTCCAGACCCAGCGCCCGGGCCGCGATGGCCTCCAGCGCCGTCGACATCCCCACCAGATCGGCACCCATTCCGCGCAGCATCCGGATTTCGGCCGGCGTCTCGAAGTGCGGGCCGGGGAGCGCGGCGTACACCCCCTCGGCCAGATCGGGCTCGATGTCGCGGGCCAGTTGCCGCAGCCGTGGGGAGTACAGGTCGGTGAGGTCGAAGAACTGGGCGCCGACCAGGGGCGAGGTCGCCGTCAGGTTGAGGTGGTCGCTGATCAGCACCGGCTGACCGACCGTGAAGTCCTCACGTAGGCCACCCGCGGCGTTGGTGAGGATGACCGTCTCGACGCCCACACCGGCGGCCGTACGCACGGCGTGCGCGACCTGGGCCACGCCGTGGCCCTCATAGAGATGGGTGCGGCCGAGAAAGACCAGTGCCTGGCGCTGGCCCACCTCGACCAGCCGGATCTTGCCGCTGTGCCCCACCACTCCTGGGGCGGTGAATCCGGGTAGGTCGGCCGCCGAGACCTCGGCCAGCGGCTCCCCGAGCACGTCAGCGGCTGGCAGCCACCCGGACCCCATGACCACGGCCACGGTGGGGGTACTGGACGGCAGAGCTTCGCGCAGGGCGGCCGCAGCCGCGTCGATGACATCGAGAGGTGAGATGGCTGGCTCCACGGCGGCGGAGCTTAGCCGAGCGACCATGCCGCGTCACGGCCCGAAGAGGAGCTATTGGGCGGGGTAGTAGCGCACGATCGACTGAGCCACACAGACCGGCTTGTCCACGCCTTCTGCCTCCACTGTTGCATCGACGACCGCCTGTACGCCACCGCTGACCCGCTCGGCGGCGACCAGCTCGGCGTGGGCGCGGATCCGGGCTCCGACCGGGGTCGGGGCCGGAAAGCGAACCTTGTTCAGGCCGTAGTTGATTCCCATGGCCACGCCCTGCACTTCGAAGGTGTTGTGCAGCAGAGGTACGAGCATGGACAGGGTCATGTAACCGTGCACGATGGTGTGGCCGAACGGCCCTGCGGCCGCGCGTTCGGGGTCCACGTGGATCCATTGCTCGTCCTTGGTGGCCCTCGCGAAGGCGTCTACGTCGGACTGCGGGACCTCCACCCAGTCGCTGGTGCCGAGGTCGGAGCCGACCATGTCGAGCAGATCGTCAGGATTGGCGATGATCGTCGTCATGCCCGCCATCCTGACCTATTCCCATCACAGTTCGGGTTGGGCGGCCGCGGAAGGGCTCAGGCGACGACGACCAACCGTTGTTGTCCGGCGCGCTCGCGGTGGTCGGCCAAGGCAGCGCCCACTCGACGGACGACGCCCTCCTGGTCTTCCCAGCCCGTGACGTAGTGACCGCTGAGATAGCGCCGCACATGCCGTCGCGAGGTGCTGGGGTCTTCGTCGGGGACGCGCTGGGGCATGGCGAGCCGGACCAAGGTGAATGCGCCGGAGATCACACTGCGATAAAGGCCGAGGCCAGGGTGGGGTTCTGCAGGCGGCGGCTTAGACTAGGGCTCAGTTGTCGCCGTACGCCGGGCACCCGCAGGGGCGCCTCGCCAGCGACAAGGTGGTCCGCGCGGACCACGTCATTCGATCGAGAGGAACCACCCGGTGCGCCCCGCATGCGTCAAGGACGCAATCTTCTGCGCGGAGATGCCATGAGTCCGGCCTCGAACACGGCGCTTCCAGGGGAGCGGATCGGAGGCTGGATCGATGCCTGGGCCAGCTCCCACGCCGCGGAGCTGATCGAGACGCGACGCACGATCCACGCCCGGCCCGAACTCGGATATGTCGAGCACTGGACCACCGACCTGATCGTCGGCCAACTCCAGGCCGCTGGGCTGGGGCCCACCGTCCTCGAACATGGCACCGGTGCCATCTGCGATGTCGGGACCGGCGACCGGGTCGTCGTTCTGCGCGCCGACATCGATGCCCTTCCGCTCCGCGACACCAAGACCGTTGCCTACCGGTCCCAGGTCGAGGGGGTCGCCCACGCCTGCGGACACGACGTGCACACCGCGATAGTGCTCGGCGCTGCCAAGCTGCTCAGCGACCTGTCCACGTCCGCCGAGGTCGGGGGCGGAATGCCCGGCGGCCTGGGCGGCGTCGTTCGCTGTGTGTTCCAGCCCGCCGAGGAGCAGCTTCCCGGCGGTGCGGTCGAGGTCCTCGAGGCCGGCGCAATGGACGGCGTGAAGGCCGCCTTTGCTCTGCATTGCGACCCGACTCTTCCGGTCGGCAGCGTGGGGCTCAGGGACGGCCCGATCACCGCTGCCTGCGATTCACTCACGGTGACCCTGACCGGTCCCGGAGGCCACACCGCCCGTCCGCACATGACCGTTGACCTGGTCGATGCTCTGGGTCGGGTGATCATCGACACCCCTGGGCTGCTCTCCCGACAGATCGATCCCCGCGCGGGCCTGTCGCTGGTCTGGGGCGCAGTGGGTGCGGGTATTGCTGCCAACACCATCCCTGACGTCGGCACACTGCACGGAACGATCCGACTGCTGGAACGCGATTCCTGGGATCAGGCAGAGAAGCTGATCCGCCGACTGATCGCCGAGATCGTCGCGCCCACGGGAGCACAGCTCCAGATCGACTATCAGCGCGGCGTACCGCCGGTCGTCAACGCGCCCTGGGCCATCGACGTACTCCGCGCGGCTGCGCAGGAGACCCTCGACGCGGACGGGGTCCGGACGACAGAGCAGAGCCTCGGCGGTGAGGACTTCGCCTGGTATGCCGACCATGCGCCGATCGGGCTGGCCCGCCTGGGCACCTACGGCGGCGGCCCACCGCTGGATCTGCACCGTGGCTCCTTCGACATCGACGAGCGCGCCATCGCGATCGGGGTACGGCTGCTGGCCCGTACGGCGCTGCGAGCGCTGGCCGGCGAGCCCGGGTAGCGAGATCGCATGGCAGCGCGGCCCGATCGGAAGCCGGAGTCCGGGGTCGAGCACGATGCCGCGGAGGTGCCGACGGCGCAGGATGTGAGCGCACCCGACGAGGTGACTGCCCCGGAGGCACTGGCCCTGGCCGCGAGTTTCCCCGAGGCCGACCGCGAACAATGGCGGCGACTTCTGGCCTCCGCCCTGCGCAGGTCGGGGATCACCGAGCTGCCCGACCCGGTCGAGGATGTGTTGCGGCAGTCGTTGGGCAGCGGAGTCGATATCGCCCCGCTGTACATGGAGCAGGACGCGGCCGGGCTGGTCCGTGGGGCCGGCGTACCGGGCCTGCCGCCGTTCATCCGCGGCCGCCAGGCCGGATTCGGAGAACGCACTGGCTGGGACGTCCGGGCCCGGCACGCACATCCCGACGTCGATGTCACCCGCAAGGCGATCAGGGCTGACCTGGACAACGGCGTGACCTCTCTGTGGCTGATGCTCGGAGAGGGCACCGTCCCCGTGGATGGGATCTCGGATGTGCTGTCCGGCGTTCTTCTCGATGTCGCTCCCGTTGTGCTGCAGGCTGGTTGCGCTACCGCCGGGGCTGCTGATGCCTTCTTCGGGCTCGCGGCTGCCGGCGGGGTGGAGGCGAGCGGGCTACGCGGCAACCTGGGTGCCGATCCCTACGGTGACGCTGTCCGCACTGGTAGGCAGCCGGACCTGTCCACAGCGGTGGCTCTGGCACAGCGATGCCGTGACGACTTCCCAGCAGTGCGCCCGATCGTCGTCGACGGCACGGTCTTCTACGAGGCGGGCGGCGGAGCCGTCGAGGAGCTGGGTGCCTCGTTGGCCGCCGGGGTCGGCTACCTGCGGATGCTCACCGACAGCGGGCTCGACATCGATTCGGCCTTCGCCGCCATGGACTTCCGCTACTCGGCAGGCGCGGATCAGTTCCTGACCATCGCTGGCCTCCGGGCCGCGCGGCGGCTGTGGAACCGCGTCGGCGAGGTGTCCGGGGCATCGCCGGGCGCGCGCGGGCAACGTCAGCACGCGGTCACCTCGTCGGTGATGATGTCCCGGCGCGATCCGTGGGTGAACATGTTGCGCAGCACCCTGGCGTGTTTCGCGGCGGGGGTCGGGGGCGCGGAGGCCGTCACGGTCATGCCGTTCGATACCGCGCTCGGTTTGCCGGACTCCTTCTCGCGTCGGATCGCACGCAACACCCAGACCCTGCTCATGGAGGAGGGCCATGTCGCCCGAGTCCTCGATCCGGCAGGTGGGTCCTGGTACGTCGAGTCACTCACCGACCAGTTGGCCTGCGCCGCCTGGGAGTGGTTCACCGAGATCGAGCGGGCCGGCGGCCTTGTCAGCGCCCTGTCCGGTGGCCTGGTCGCCGAACGGATCGCCTCGGTCTGGGCTGCACGCCGAGACCGGTTGGCGCACCGCACGGACTCGATCATCGGGGTGAGCGAGTTTCCGAACCTCAGCGAAGCGTTGCCCGTACGTGAGCCGTACCCGGATGGGCCAGCCGAAGCCAAGCAGCCCACTCTGCCGGTCGTACGAGCAGCCGCCGACTTCGAGGCCCTCCGTGACCGTGTGGATGCTGTCGCCGTCGATGCTGTTGCCGCCGAACGGGAGTCCCGGCCGGCGGTCTTCCTAGCCACGGTCGGGCCGATCGCTGCGTCGACGGCCCGCTCCTCGTTTGCCGCAAATCTGTTCCAGGCCGCCGGATTGGAGACTCCGAGCAACGGCAACGACGAAGGGGACGACTCCGCGATCGTTTCGGCTTTCGCCGAATCCCGTACCTCCGTTGTCTGCCTGTGCGGAACGGACGAGGCATACGCCCAGCGGGCTGACGGACTCGTCGAGATGCTGGTCGAGGCAGGCGCGCGCCAGGTGTGGGTGGCCGGCCCACCCGATCCTGGCGGTTCTGACGAAAACCGCCAGGACGCGACGCCGACGATTGGCGTCGCCAGCGTCCATGGACACCTCTTCGCCGGATGTGATGCGCTAGCGGTTCTGGACGCGGTGCTCAACGAGCTTGGTGTGGCCGACGACGGAGGTGGCCGATCATGAAATCAACGATCCCGGACTTCAGTGACGTCGAGCTCGGAACGCTTCCAGCCGATGCCCCCGGAGCGGTTGAGTGGGCCAAGGAATTCGAGGCGGAGACCGGACACAGCGTGGCCGACGGCAGTTGGCTCACACCCGAAGGCATCACCGTCGCGCCGGTATACACCAGCGACGACCTCACCGATCTGGACTTCCTCAGCACCTACCCGGGAATCACGCCCTACCTTCGTGGCCCGTACCCGACGATGTACGCGACCCAGCCGTGGACGATCCGGCAGTACGCGGGGTTCTCCACGGCGGCGGCCTCGAACGCCTTCTACCGGCGCAACCTCGCCGCGGGGCAGAAGGGCCTCTCGGTCGCCTTCGACCTGCCGACCCACCGCGGGTACGACTCAGACCACCCACGCGTACCGGGCGATGTCGGGATGGCCGGGGTCGCGATCGATTCGATCCTGGATATGCGCCAACTCTTCGACGGAATCCCGCTCGACGAGATGTCGGTGTCGATGACGATGAACGGTGCGGTCCTGCCCGTGTTGGCGCTCTACATTGCCGCCGCCGAGGAACAAGGTGTTGCCCCCGAACAGCTTTCGGGAACGATCCAGAACGACATACTCAAGGAGTTCATGGTCCGTAACACCTACATCTACCCGCCCGGACCGTCCATGCAGATCGTCAGCGACATCTTCAGCTACACCTCGCAGAAGATGCCGAAGTACAACTCGATCTCCATTTCGGGCTATCACATCCAGGAGGCTGGTGCGACCGCCGATCTGGAACTCGCCTACACCCTGGCCGACGGGATGGAGTACATCCGGGCCGGTCAGGCGGCCGGGTTGGACATCGACGTCTTCGCGCCGCGGCTGTCCTTCTTCTGGGCGGTCGGCATGAACTTCTTCATGGAGGTCGCGAAGCTCCGAGCCGGGCGGCTGCTCTGGGCGAAACTGGTGGCCGACGCAGGGGCCAAGAACGACAAGTCCCTCTCGCTGCGGGCGCACTGCCAGACCTCGGGCTGGTCCCTGACGGCGCAGGACGTCTTCAACAACGTCGTACGGACCTGCCTCGAGGCGATGGCTGCAACCCAAGGACATACCCAGTCGTTGCACACCAATGCCTTGGACGAGGCACTGTCGCTACCGACCGACTTCTCCGCCCGGATTGCCCGCAACACCCAATTGATGCTCGCCCAGGAGTCGGGCACCACGCGAGTCATCGACCCGTGGGGCGGCTCGGCCTACGTCGAGAAGCTGACCTACGACCTGGCCCGCCGTGCCTGGGCGCACATCGAGGAGGTCGAGGCCGCCGGCGGAATGGCCCGGGCGATCGAGGAGGGCCTGCCCAAACTCAGGATCGAGGAGGCTGCTGCCCGTACCCAGGCACGGATCGACGCCGGTCGGCAGCCGGTGATCGGCGTGAACAAGTACCGCGTCGACGCTGACGAGGCCATCGACGTCCTCAAGATCGACAATGCAGATGTCCTGGCCCAGCAGGTGGCTCGGCTGCAGACCCTCCGCGCGGAACGGGATGCACCGGCCTGGGAGGCCGCGCTGAAGAAGCTGACGGATGCCGCTTGGGCGGCCTCGGAGGGACGCCGCGGCAGCGACCTGGGCGACAACCTGCTCACCCTGGCCATCGACGCAGCTCGGGCCAAGGCCACCGTCGGTGAGATCTCCTCGGCGCTGGAAGAGGTGTACGGCCGGCACCAGGCCACCGTACGGACGATCACCGGCGTCTACCGGGACGAGGCGGGGACCGTGGACAACATCGAGAAGACCCGGCAGTTGGCCGCGGAGTTCGAGGCTGCAGAAGGGCGCCGGCCGCGGATCCTGGTGGCGAAGATGGGTCAGGACGGGCACGACCGCGGCCAGAAGGTGATTGCCACCGCGTTCGCCGACCTCGGCTTCGACGTCGACGTCGGCCCGCTGTTCCAGACCCCCGAGGAGGTGGCACTGCAGGCCGTGGAGGCCGACGTCCACATCATCGGGGTCAACTCGCTCGCCGCGGGACATCTCACGCTCGTACCGGCTCTGCGCGCAGCACTTGCCGAACTGGAGGCCGACAACATCCTCATCGTCGTCGGTGGCGTCATACCCTCCGGTGACTTCGCCGAGCTCGAGGCGGCCGGCGCCACCGCGATCTTCCCGCCCGGAACGGTCGTTGCAACTGCCGCGCAGGACCTGCTTGCGACGCTGTCCGACCGTCTCGGGCATTCGTGAGTGCTTGCGCGTCGTCGTGAGCGGTACCGATGGCGACCCGGTCCGGCGACTGGTCGACGGAGTGCTGGCCGGATCTCGTACGGCGCTCGCGCGAGCGATCACCCTCGTCGAGTCCCGGCGCGGTGACCACCGGGAGCAGGCTCAGGAGTTGCTGCTCGCTCTGTTGCCGCACGCGGGATCGGCTGCGCGGGTAGGGATCAGCGGCGTGCCCGGCGTCGGCAAGTCCACCTTCATCGACGCGCTCGGGACATCGCTGACCGCTGACGGGCACCGGGTCGCTGTGCTAGCCGTCGACCCGTCCTCGATCCGCAGCGGCGGCTCGATCCTTGGCGACAAGACCCGCATGGCGCGCCTGGCTGTCGACGAGGCGGCCTTCATCCGGCCCGCTCCCACCGCGGGCACCCTCGGAGGCGTGGCCCAAGCCACCCGCGAATCCATGGTGGTGGTGGAAGCGGCTGGGTACGACACGGTGCTGGTCGAGACCGTCGGGGTCGGCCAGTCAGAGGTAGCGGTCGCGGACATGGTCGACTCGTTCCTCTACCTGACTATGGCGCGCACCGGTGATCAGCTGCAAGGGATCAAGCGCGGGATCCTGGAGATCGCCGATGTCATCGCTGTGAACAAGGCCGATGGCCCGCACGCAGACGATGCCCGCCGCGCGGCGCGCGAGCTCGCCGGAGCCATCCGAATGCTACGCGGGTCTGAAAGTACCTGGCAGGTACCGGTTCTCACCTGCTCAGCACTGGACAGCACTGGGCTGGAACAGGTCTGGGCGAAGGTACTCGCCCATCGGGAGCAGCTGGCTACCAGCGGAGAGTTGGAACGGCGACGACAGTTCCAGGAAGTGCAGTGGACGTGGCGAATGGTGCGCGACACCCTCGAACACGACCTGCGCGAGCATCCCGCCGTACGGAACCTGGCGCCGGAGATGGAGCAGGCCGTACGGGCGGGCGAACTGACCCCGTCGCTAGCCGCCAGGCAGATCCTGGACGTTTTCCACAACCGGTGACTCCGGCTGAACGGCCGATCA
>Ga0136617_10001797_pt1 | contig 19077 bp, 35 predicted proteins | sample AntDrymUQ3222106_2_FD_129672 | JGI IMG/M metagenome (GOLD analysis project Ga0136617, IMG submission 129672) | Polar desert sand microbial communities from Dry Valleys, Antarctica - metaG UQ322 (21.06) | ecosystem: Environmental > Terrestrial > Soil > Desert | place: Antarctica: Dry Valley... | reverse complement strand
GTGAGGTTGGTTATGGCAAGCCGGATTCTTGCAGCAAACGGGCCGCCGCCCGTGGCGACACGCCGAGCGGGGACATACACTTTCGGGTGTAAATAGTCACAAGGCTGGCTGAATAACCCTCAAGATAGTGTACGACGCCAAGGGCTCCGATCGCGTGAATACCGGCGATATAGAGGAAGCTGCCTCGACCATCCAGCCGTGGCAAGCGGCCTAGGTAGGCGCGATCCTCGGGAAAACCTGTGTCCATTGGCGATCTGTAGATCGTGTTATGGGTCTTGTCGAGGAGGTGCCACCCTCGGTCGTCGTTGTCAAACCCGAGGTGGCGGTCAGCTTCTAAGACTTGGCTAATCATGGGTGAAAGTCGAGGTCCGCAGATGACGACTAGATTATCGCGATTAAGGTTGACGAAACCCGGTGGCTCGATCACCTCGTGGCGCGTATCCAGACCCATGGTCTGCGCCAAATCCTGCAATCTTCCGTAGGCGGTGAGGTCTTCCTGCGCGAGGACGCGTCCGGAGCCACGCTTGTCGGCTTCTTGCTTGCCGCCGAGGGCAACGGTCAACACATCTGTGCCTAGGAACGCTCGTTCGGACTTTGGGCCAGACGACAGAAGCTGACCTACTCGCGCCCGGGTCATTCCGAGGAACGCGGCGATATCGGTCTGTGACCGTCCGAGCTCGATGAGTTCCTCGATCGCTTCGCGGCGGATGCGTGATAGCTCGCCGACGGCTGCCTGACAGTCGGCTACCAGCTGGCTGGCTCGTTGGGCGCGGTCGGCCGGGTCGGCCAGCTCGGACAGCGCCTTCAGATCGATGTCCACGATCCTCGACTCTCGGGGTCTAGGGGGCTTGCGGAGACTTTAGTGCGCAAGGGGGGTTGCGCGCGAGGCGAGGGGTCAGCTAGCTTCCCTGCTATCCCCCTTGCGCATCGTCAAAGGCGGGATTGCGGACAGCCCGGACTTGCGGATAAGGAGTGCAGATGAGCCCCATGATCGCCACGGCGGCCTTCGTACCTGCGGTTTCGCGGACGCCTGGGGTCGGGGCGGTGTCGGTGCTGTTGGCGCACCGTGAGACCTGCGATCTGGCGCCGCCGGTGGTGTGGGTGACCGCACCGGTGCCGATGACCGTTGAGGAGGCCGCGGCGCTGCTCTACGGGGTGCTCGCCCCGCGCGAGGCCTGTACCGCCGACGCGAGCGTCGCCCGGTGGGTGGTGGCCGACCTGGTCGTCAACGGCGGCTGCGCTGCGGTCGCGGGGTTCGACTGGACGGTGACCAGCGCCCGGGCCGAGGGCACCCTCGACGCCGCGCACTGGGCGGTGTGTCTGCGCTTGGCTTATCTGGCCACGGTGGGTGGGTCGGCTGAACAGACGCCGATCACCGTTCATCCAGGCGACCCTCGACCGGCTTCGAGCCGTGTGCCGATGTCGGCTAGCTGATACTCGATCTCGTCGATGCGGGCACGCAGTGCAGGAGCTCCATCGGTGCCTTCGGTTCAGTCCTCGACGCGGTACTCGTAGGAGCGTAGACGCTCGCCCGCAGAGCGGTACTGGCCGTACTCGATGACGTCGCCGGCTGCGTCGTAGAACCAGTTCTGGCCGTGGAGCACGGCAGCACCGACCTCGATGTGGAGCGCTGTGGCATCGTCGCCTGTCGCGAGTCGGGCACCGACGTGATCGCGGCCGGTCACCACTGTCCGGCCGGTCTGCTCCTCAACGTATCGCGGTGTGCCTTGCCTGATGCGCTCGGCGACCAGCAGCAGCGGTGCGGTCTTCGCAAGCGCGCCGTCGTACCACGACGTCGACGCAGACACCGGCTGCTCGCCGCGATAGGTGACACGCTGCCGACGGATGGCCGGTGCGCCGAGAGGGATGCCGAGCGCGTTCGCGACGTCATCTGGCGCCGCTACCAGCTCCGCGCTCGTGATCCTCGCGTGCTCGTCGGCCGGGTAGATCCTGCCCGTCTGACGGATCGAGGTCAGCCGGTCCTTTGCGGTCTCCGCGGTACCGACCACGACCGTGCCCACCCCAGGAACTCCGCGTGCGAGGCCCTCCGACTGAAGAGCGGCGAGCACCTTGGTCGCGGTTGCCAGCGATACGCCCCAGTCTCTCGTGATCTCGCGGGCTGACGGGACGTGGTCACCCTCCCGCAGCTGCCCGGAGCGGATCTGGCCTCTGATGTGGGCGACCACTTGCATGTACGGAGGCTGTGGGCGCTCGACGCTCGGCGCCATCAGTCGGTCCTCCAGTCGTCCACCGTGCTCCGCACGACCGTACTAGGACACCGTCTTCGTGCAGCAAGGACCTCATTGACAACACACCGATAGAAGGTGTACTAGTACACAGGTGACCAACTGGGTACGTCCTAGTGATCGGAGATGGCTCGTGGGGACGCTGGGGAAGCTCCAGGCGGTAGGGGAGGCGCCGGTCGGCGCGCCGATGTTCCACAGCGTGAAGGAGACGGCGCTGATGATGAAGGTGTCGTCGATGACGTTGTACCGGGCGATCGAGGCGGGGGAGTTCCCGGCGGTTAAGCTCCGGGGTCGGTACCTCGTGCCGGCGAAGGCGCTGGAGGCGATGGTCGAGGCGGCCGTGGCGGGTCAGACGGTGGTGGACGCGGCGGACTGGGTGCCTGTGGTGTCGGCGGTGGCCCGGTGAGCGCGGAGGGCGGGTACGTCGAGCTCCCAGCAGGAGGCGAGCCGCCCGCCGGCGCGGCGAGGTCCCACGGTGTGGGGCAGGCGGCGGTGGTCGGGCGTCAGGCGCTTGAGGTGTTGTTGTCGCAGCTGGGTCCTAGTGGTCGGGGATGGCTGCTGAGGGCGTTGCAGGCAGGGGTCGTGCCGCCCGGTGGTGCGCCGGGGATCTACAGCGTGAGAGGGACGGCGCAGGTGCTCGGTGTGTCTGCGGTGACCGTGGATCGGGCGATCCGAGCGGGGTTCCCGGCGGTCAGGATCCAGGAGGGCCGGTACATGGTTGAGGCGGCTGTGATCAGGGCGATGGAACAGGCCGTCGCCGACCTCGACGCCTGCGGCGATGAGGACGTGACGTCGTCCGTCGGGTGCCGGCGGTCGGCGAGGGGCGAAGAGGCCGCCTACCCCGGCGTCCACTGGGTCACCGACGAGTACCAGGTGATCCGCGACGCCTGGCTCCAGGAACGCGAGGAACGCCGCCGGGTCGCCCGCCGGGTGGAACGCGTGGTGCGGCTCGGGCGCAAGTACGGCCTGGCGCCGCGGCTGTGAGACGTAGGGGCCCCGGCAGGTGCTGGAACACCTGGCCGGGGCGGACATCGAACCTTGGAGGGTCAGCGATGCAGGTCGATCGTAACCGGATGTACCGGGCGGCGTGGTTGAAGGCCTGCGCGCAGGCCGCGCCGACCCCGAGCGCCGTGTGGGTGCCCGCGGTGGCGGTGGCCCGGTGAGCGCGGAGGGTGGGTACGCCGCGCGGGTGGCGGGGTTGTTCCCGATCTCGGCGGCGGGTGAGCCGGGTCGGGCGGCCGAGGCCGCGGAGTCGGTGGCGTTGGTGGTGCGGTTCCTCAACCACGCCACCCGCGCCCCTGCGATCGGCACCGGCCCGGGTGGGGCCGCGGACCTGTCGGCGGTGGTGGGGAGTCTGGGGCAGGCGGTGGAGCGGTGGGAGCAGCTGTGTGCCCAGCTGGCCGCCCGCGTCGAGGACCTGTCGGAGGATCCGTGTCTGTACAGCACCGCGGACGGTGCCGCGTCGGATCATGCCTGGCTCGCGGCGATGGCGTTGCGGACCGCGGGGCAGCGGTCGGTGACCGTGGCCGGGCTGCTGGGTGAGGCCCACCGGATGGTGTCGGCTCTGGGGCACCGCGACCGCGACGACGACGGCGACGCCGGGGCGGGTGAGCGGCGGTGAGCGCGTCGCTGCGCCGTGACGGCGTGACCTCGGGTCGGGTGCGCCGGGAGGTGGTGGGGGTGCTCCTGCTCGGCGTCCTGGGCGAGGTGGACCGCCTCGCCGCGGAGGTCGGCCGCCTCGACGCCGAGCTCGCTCTCGCCGACGCGGCCGCGCGCACTCCCGCCACCCGGGCCGCCGAGCGCGCCCTGGCCCGCCGGACCGCCCGGTTTCCGACCGCCTCCCGGGCCGGTGCCACCGACCGCGACGGCGACCGGTTCCTCGACCACGCCACCCTCGGCGCCCGGGCTGGGTTGCGCGGGGTCGGCACCGCGCCCACCACGACTCACGCGCCCACCGCCGCCGGTGAGGTCGCCTACGCCCGCTCCCGTGGCGTCCCGGTCACCGCGGTGCGGGTCGGTGGCGAGCTCCGGTTGCCGGTGCAGTGGTCGCGCGGTGTCGCGCGACGCCGCGCCGAACCCTCGCGGCCCGACGCTCCCGAGGATCTCGCCGCCCGACTCGCCGAGCTCCAGCCCGGTGGTGAGCGGCGGTGAGCGCGTCGCTGCGCCGCGACGGCGCGACCTCGGGTCGGGTGTGTCGGGAGGTGGTGTTCGACCTGATCGACGCCGGTGCTGTCCGGCGTGCGGTGGTGGTGAGGTTGTCGTGGACCCCGACGGACCCGTACGCGGTGGCCGCGGAGTTCGTGGCCTCGCGCGGGCCGGTGTGGTGGGTCCTGAGCCGGTGTCTGCTCGCCGACGGCCTGGACGGGCCGGGCCCGGTCGGGGTCGGTGACGTGACGTGGGCGCTGTGCCCGGACCGCCCGGACCGGGTCCGGTTGAGGTTGTGCTCGCCTACCGGGTGGGCGGTGTTCGAGGCCTCGGCGTATGCGCTGGAGGACTTCCTGCTGGCCACCTGGGAGGTGGTCGGCCCGGGTGAGGAGTCGGGGTGGCTGGCGGTCCCCGAGACCCCCGGCTGCCTGCTCGACGGTGACGGGGGTGGGCGGCGATGACCGAGGACCGGGTGAGCGTCCACCTCGCTGCCACGACGCGGGTCTCCCAGCGTCGCGACCCGGGCGCGGACTCGGGCGGGGCGATCCCGGCGGGCGCGGTCGCCTATCTCGCGGACCAGCGTCTATGCGGCGGGTGCGGGCACTCGACCGGCGAGCACTGGAGCGCGGTGAGCGAGTCCGTGGCGTGCACGCACCAGGGGTGTACGTGCACCGGATGGTGGTCGATGGACCTCACCGCCGACAGCGGCGACGCGGCCGGCGCGCAGGACGACCTCGACTCGGTTCCCCAGCAACTGCTCTGGGACGACGACGAGCGGTCACCCGTGGTCGTGCGGGCCGAGGCCTGGGAGGTTGAGCCGGTCGGGGGGCCGGCTGCGGTCGGCGCGACCGAGCGGGAGGTGGATCCGCCGGTGACCGGGGTCGGTGGGGGTCGCTGGCACGGCGTGGATCGGGTGTACCCGCCGTGCGCGGGTGAGGGCGGGCAGTGGGGGCGGGCGGTGTGCGGCGACCTCGTCGCGGTGGCCGGGAGGTTCGGGGTGTTCGATCCCGACCGGTTCCCGGGCGGGACGTGTCTGGAGTGCACCTGGCGGGCCGCGATCACCGCCGGCACCGTCATGGACCGGATCCGGGCCCTGGCCGACGTCGAGGGTCCGCCGCGGCTGGCGGCCCGGGTCGCGGAGGCGATCGTGGCGGGCGCGTCCTGCGACCTGGACCATCCGCACGCGGTGCAGCTGCTGGTCGCGGTCGGCGCGCACGCCCCGGCCGGGTTGCTCGACGAGGCGTGCGCGGACTGCCACGGCTGCGGGCACACGGGTGTCCGGCCGTGTCCGCCCGCGGTGATGGCGTGTCTGGCGTGCAGCGAGCAGGCCGGGTCGTGGGCGGGGGAGCGGGAGGGCTTCTGCCTTCCCGAGGTCACCATCGCCGCGCCGTGTGAGGTGCTGCGCGCCCTCGCCGCCCACTACCGGGTCACCGGCGGTGCGCGATGACCCCGCAGGCCACCGGCACCCAGGGCCGGTGCGCGGTCTCGGGCCGGCTGGTCGCCGTGCCCCGACGGCTGTTACAAGCACTTCGTGAACGGGCGGTGGGTCTGCTGCCGGTGCGGCAACTGACCACCCCCGGGTGGGTGGCCTCGACGGATACGGCAAGGAGGGATCAGTGATGGATGAGGACCGGGTGACGGTCAACCTGACCACCGCGACGCGGGTGTCGCACCACCGCGGCGCGGCCGCGGACTCGGTGTGGGCGTTCTGCCCCGACGCGGTGCGGCGGGTGGCGGTCGTGGGGGTGTGGCCGGCACCGCCGGTGCACCTGATCGGGGACCGGGCGGGGCTGGAGCGGCTGCGTGACGTGCTGACCGCGGCTCTGGCCGATCTCGACGACCCGCAGGGCTCCGGTACGGACCGCCGCCCCGACCCCGACAGCCCTGGTCCTGCGGTCCGCGCGCACCAGCTGGTGGAGACCCCCCAGCAGCTCTGCGACGACGGCGAGCGGTCGCCCGCGATCGTGCAGGCCGAGGCCGGGGCGACGGCGTGGTTGGCGGTGGTGGGCGCCCAGCAGGACGCGACCCCGGATCACGCCGACTTCGTCGGCCTGGCCGGGTACCTGCTCGACACCCTCGCCGCGGTGGAGTCGCTGGCCCGGGTCCTGGGCCGGCAGGTCGAGGGCTATCGGCGTGGTCTGGATGCCGGGCGGGTGGTCTCCGACGACCGCGGGCGCGACCCGCACCAGCGCCTGGTCGGCGCGGCGCGCGATCTCGACGCGGCCGCGCAGTACGCCGGGTCGGCGGCCCAGGAGGTCCACCGGTTCTTCTCCGCGATCGAGCACATCGACGTGCAGGACGCCCCATCCGCCCCCGACGTCGCCGGCGATCCGGCCTCGTCCCAGGCAGAAGAGGAGGGGCCGACGTGAGCGGCGACCGCGCGGTGACCCCGTGGGCCGCCGGCACCCAGGGCCGGCCGGTGGTGTTGGGGGTCGCGGCGGATCTGGTGGAGTGGGTCGGGCTGTGGCCGGGTGTGTACTGGCCGGGTTACGACGAGGACCGTGGCTACCGCGCCGGTGACCCGGTGTGTCTGTTCGGTGCGGTGGTCGTGGCCGCCGACCCCACGGGTGAGCCGCGGTGCGGCGACGCCTACTGGTTCGGGACCTCCCCGTGGTGGGCGTGGTCTCCACCGGTGGTCGCCGCGGTGGCGGCGGTGGCCCGCTACCTCGGTGTCACCACCACCGACCCCGCCGGCGGGGTGTGGGCGTGGAGCGCCGCGGCCGGTCGGACGGCCGGGGAGGTCGTCGCGGTCCTGCGCGGCGGCCGTGACGCGGCCGTGCTCGAGCGCAGGGGACGGTTGTGATGGCCACCGCAGCGGACTACCGCGCCTGCGAGGACGAGGTCGCCCGCGCCGCGGCCCGGTTGGGTCGTGCCTGGCGGGCCGAGCGGCGTGCCGAGCTGTTGGGTGTGCTCGCGGACCTGATCGGGCGGCAGGCCCGGCTGCATACCGCGGTGTTCGGACCAGGCGAGGACCCGACCGCGGGGTGTCCGGCCGCGGAGTGGCTGGCGGATCAGGCCCGGATGGTGGGGGTGCTCGCCGAGGCGGAGCAGTCCCGTGTCCTCGGGCTGCCCCATGAGGACTACTGGGCCGGTCTGGAGGCCCGCACCTGGGTGTTGGCGGTGGCGGTGCTGCCGTTGGTCGAGCGTTACGCCACCGGGCGGCGTCGGCGGCAGCTGGTCGCGGCGATGGCCGGGACGTGGCGACGGCTCAGCCGCGGCCCGGCCGCGGAGGGCGCGTGGGCGCTGGGGTCGCGGATGCCGTGGTGGCTGCGATGAGCGCCGCGGTCACGCCCACCGCCACGGCCGCCCCGGTGGTGGTGGGGGTCGTCTCGTTCGGGTACCGGCATCTGGCCGGTGCGCCGCCGCGGGCCGACCTCACCGTCGACGTGCGCGAGCAGCTGCGCGACCCGCATGTGGACCCCGGGTTCCGGATGCTGACCGGCCGTGACGCGGCGGTCGTCGAGCGGGTGCTGACCACCCCGGGCGCGGCCGGTCTGCTCGAGGCCCTGGTGGCCGCGGTGGTGGCGGTGGCGCCGGGGGCGCGGGCCGCGGGTCGGTGGGTGCGGGTCGCGATCGGCTGTGCCGGGGGCCGCCACCGCTCGGTGGTCCTCGCCGACGCCCTCGCCGCCCGCGTGACCCGGGCCGGGTTCGGCGTCGAGGTCACTCACCTCCATGTCCGGGAGCCGGTCTGCGCGGACCGCGCGGTGACCGGCGCGGTCCGAGGAGCCCGGTCGTGAGGCTGCGGGTCACCGGCACCGAGACCGAGTGCACGGCCGCCGTCGAGGCGCTCGCCGCCGGATTCGTCCTCCGCGAGGTCTCCGCCTTCTATCCCAACCGCGGCACGACCGTGCTCGGGCGCGTCTACGTCGACGCCGAGCCGCGCGACGCCGAGCCCCGTGGGCAGGGCCGCCGATGAACCACCACGTCCTGACTTCGTCACTCCCGGCCCGGCGGCCGCATCCGCCACGACACACCGCCGGGCCGGCCCCCCACCACCACGAACTGACAGCAGAGGAGACCTTCCGAATGAACACCCGACCCGTCACCGTCACCGCCGCACTGATCGGCGCCGTCGTCGCCGTCTTGATCGCGGCCTGCGACACCGCCGGCACCGTGGAGACCGGCCGGCCCGCCGTCGCGGAGCCGCCCGAGACCACGGCGCCGGCCCGGACTCCGTCGGTCACCGCGCCGAGCCTCGCCGAGTGCTTCGACAAGGCACTGGCCACCGGTGTCGGTTGCCTGGTCACCGAAGGCCCCGTACGCGGCGCTGAGGTCGAGCCGTCCTGAGCCGCCGGGTCCCTGACCCACCGCTACCACCGAGATGGCTGGGTCCGCTGATGGACCACCACGTCGGTGACCAGATGTCACGTGTGATCGGAGGAAGCTCATGAACAGGTACTACCCCGTAGACGACGAGCTCGACACCGTCGAGGACCGGTCACCCACCCGTGGGCGGTGGCGGCTGGTCGGGGACTGGGTCCACGCGGTCGTGTTCCTGGTCGTGGCCCCGGTCACGGCGGGGGCGCTGCTGCAGCCGTGGTTGGGCCTGGTGGTCGCGTCGAACGTGTTCGTCGGGGTCGCGATGCTGGGCGCGTTCGTGGTGGTGACCCGGCGCCGACCCGCGCCCCGCGACCCGGGCCGTCCCGAGGAGTCCGGGCGATGAGCGCGGGCTCACCCGCCGCGTCGCGGTTGTTGGGGGTGGCGGCGGATCTGGTGGAGCGGGTCGGGTTGTGGCCCGGCGACTACTGGCCCGGGTGCGCCGAGTTCTCGGTGTACTGCGAGGGCGACCCGGTGTGCGCGCTGGGTGCGTTGATCGTGGCCGACGCCGGCCCGGGTGCGCCACCGCCGGTGGAGCTGTCCGCGGCGGTGGAGCAGGCCTGCGCGGCGGTCGAGTGCCACCTCGGGTTGAGCGGGCAGGGCGCGGTGCCGGAGTGGGCCGACGCGCACGGACAGACCGCCGGTGAGGTCGCCGCGGTCCTGCGCGCCACCGCCCAGGAGGTCGCCGCCCAGGAGGTCACTGCTGGTGGGGGTGTGCGGTGACCGCCCCGGAGCAGGCGGTGTTGTCGGCGGCGGAGCGCAGCGCGGTCGGGGTGGCCCGGGACGGGGCGCGCCGCGCGCTGTGGTGGGTGGCGGTGACGGTGGCGGCCCTGGCGGGGCTGGCGGTGGTCGCGGCCTCCCTCGGGTGGCCGGAGGGGTGGGCCGGTGTGGGCGCGGCGGCGGCGGTGACCGCGCAGGGCGTGCTCGACGGGTGGCGGGCGGTGCGCGCGGCGCGGCAGGTGCGGGTGTGCCGCACCTGCCGGTCGGCGGCGATGACCGGTGGTGCGGCCCTGGACCGGTGGGCCGGGTGCGCCGGGGCCGGTCACCCCTCGACCGAGGGAGGCGGCTGTGGGCGGCGGTGAGGACCCCGGGCCCCGGGTGACGGTGTTCGTCAAGCTCACCACCGACACCCGGATCCGGCGACGTCTGCCGGATCCGGCGATGGCGGTGGCGTCCATCGATCTCGAGGGGCCGTTACCGATGCCGGAGGTGGTGCTGCGAGCGGGTCGGGCGGAGCTGGAGCGTCTGCGCGACACGGTGACCGAGGCCATCGCCGACCTCGACGCGCGCGACACCCCAAGTGACGACACGGCCGGTGGTGGGTCGTGAGTGCGCCGCCGTTGGTCTACTTCGGGGGCAAGACCACCCTCGCGGGCAGGATCGCGGCGCTGTTGCCCGTGCACGGGCATTACGTGGAGCCGTTCGCCGGGTCGTTGGCGGTGTTGCTGGCGAAGCCGGTCAGTCGGATGGAGACGGTCAACGACCTCGACGGGGAGGTGATGGGGTTCTGGCGGGTGCTGCGGGAGCGGCCCGGTGAGCTGGCCCGGGTGTGCGCGTTGACCCCGCACTCCCGCGCGGAGTGGGAGGCGGCGGCCGACCGCGGCGGTGTCGGGGAGTTGGAGGCGGCGCGGCGGTGGTGGGTGCGGCTGACCCAGGCCCGCGCCGGACGGCTGGTCGGGACCGGGTGGCGGCACTACGTGGACCCCGGTGTGAGCGGCACCGCGTTGCCCGGGTATCTCGACGGCTACGTCGCCCGGATGGCCACGGCGGCGCGGCGGCTGCACCACGTGAGCCTGGAGTGCCGTCCGGCCCTGGAGCTGATCGACCGCTACGGCGCGCACCCCGGCTGCCTGCTGTACGTGGACCCGCCCTACCTCGGTTCGACCCGCACCAGCGGGGACCGCTGCTACCGCCACGAGCTGAGCACCGACGCCGAGCATCGTGACCTCGCGGCCGCGCTGCACCGCTGCCGCGCCGCGGTGGTCGTGTCGGGGTACCCGTCGGCGCTGTATGACCTCGATCGCTACCGCGGCCGGCACCGGCTGACGCTGACCGCGGGTACCGGGCAGGGCCCGCGTGGGGGGTCGAACCGGACCGAGGTCCTGTGGTCCAACCGGCCCCCCGTCGACCAGCCCGGACTGTGGGACACCCACAGCCATCCGATCCAGGTCGAGGTCCGGCCCGGCGGCCACATCCGCCAAGACACACCCGCCGGGCCGGCTCCCCCACCACCACGAACCGACAGCAGAGGAGACCTGTGATGGTAGAGCGTGTCCAGGCGCCGGGGGTGGCTCGGGCGCAGGATCTGGTGGCGGGTTTGGAGCGGCATTACCGCGGTGGGCCCGGGCATCGGGACGCGGACTCCCACGCCACCTACGCCGAGGTCACCGACCAGGCGACGGGTCGCCGGTGTGACTTCCTGGCGGTGTCGTTGTGGGCGTCGCGGGGGTTGTGTGTCGACGGGCACGAGGTGAAGGTGTCGCGGTCGGACTGGCTCGCGGAGCCGGCCCGGCCGACCAAGGCCGATCCGTGGTGGCCGGTGTGTCACCGCTGGTGGCTGGTGGTGCCCTCGGCGGGGTTGGTCGCCGAGGGTGAGCTGCCGGCGGGGTGGGGGCTGATGGTGCCCACCGGCGCGCGGCGGCTGCGGGTGCTGACCCCGGCCGTGCGCCGGGAGGTGAGCCCGCCGATGTGGCTGCTGGCCGCGTTGGTCAGACGCGACAAGCTCGCGGTGTCCGCAGCCGGGTCCCAGGGCCGCGAGCAGGGCTACCGCGACGGTGTGGCCGCCGAGCGGGACCGGGCCGATCGGGCGGTGCTGTCTGCGGAGCAGTCCCGCAAGCTCGCCGCGTTCGACGAGCTCGCGGCCCTGCTCGGCGCCGAGGTCGACCCCTACGCGTGGGGGACCGATGGCCGGATCACCCCGGCGCGGGCGGCGTCGGCGGTGCGGATCGCCGCGGCGTTGGACGCACTCGACCCGCGCCTGGGTCGTGGTCTGGCCGACCTCGTCGGGCTGGCCGGGCAGGTCGGTGCGGCCGGTGAGCAGCTGCGCCGCGCCTACGACACCGTCGTGGCCGAGCTGGTGGGGACACCGTGACCGGCCACGACTGGCGCCACCATGCGGCGTGCCGGGACGTGGATCCGGAGCTGTTCTTCCCGGTCGCGACCACCGGTGAGGCCTACGACGCGCAGGTGGCCGCCGCGAAGGCGGTCTGCGGCCGCTGCCGGGTCCAGGCGCAGTGTCTGGCCGACGCGGTGGCGCGGATCCCCGACGGGATCGCCGGCGGGCTGACCGAGGACGAACGCCGCGCACTGCGTGCGGCACGCCGCCGGTCGGTGACCTCCGACCCGAACGAGCCCGAGTCCGAGGCTGCTGATCCGGCGCCGGTGCCCGTCGAGCCGGCGCGGTACGGCCGGGCGCCCCGCGCCGAGGTCATGGCCACGGCGGTCGGTCTGGTCGGGGCCGGGCGGGCGGCGGGGGTGGTCGCCGGGCTGGTCGGGGTCAGTGAGCGGACCGTGACGCGCTGGGTGGCCCAGGCCCGCGCGGCCGTGGCCGATGCCGCTGAGGGGACCGAACTCGCCGAGCAGATGGTGGTGGGGTCGTGACGGGCATGGTGACCGACCTGTTCGGCGGGACCGGCTGGTCCGCGCTGGTCCCGCCTGCCCACTCGGCGGCCGCGGCGCGGGCCGTGGGGGAGATCCGCGTGGCCGGTCGTCGGCTGGTGCCGTCGGTGGTCTTCGACACCTACTGGGTGTTCGCGGCGGCGCGCCAGGAGCTCTATGAGGCGCGGCAGCAGCGGCCGACGCCGCCGTGGACCACCGATCCGGTGCTGGGCCGGTACCGGTTCACCAACTGCTATCGGGCCGCCGACCGGGTCAGCCAGTTCCTGATCCGCCACGTCTCCTACAGCGGTGACCAGGAGCCCGGCGAGGTCGTGTTCCGGACCCTGCTGTTCAAGCTGTTCAACCGGATCGACACCTGGCGGCTCCTGACCGACGAGCTCGGCGAGCCGTCCTGGGCGGGATTCGGCCTGGGGCGCTACGACAGGGTGCTCGGGGAGTCCTTCGCCCGCGGTGAGCGGTTGTACTCGGCGGCGTACGTGATGGCGCCACCCCGGCTGGGCGGTGCCCGTAAGCACACCGACCACCTGCGGCTGCTCGAGCTGATGATGACCAGTGGTGTGGCCGGGCGGGTGACCGCGGCCGGGTCGCTGTGCGGGGTCTTCGAGGTGCTGCGGAGCTATCCGGGGATCGGGGGTTTCCTGGCCTACCAGTTCGCGATCGACCTGAACTACTCCGCGGTGCTCGGCCACGACGAGAGGGAGTTCGTCGTGGCCGGACCCGGTGCCCGTGACGGGATCCGCAAGTGCTTCGGCCCGGCCGCGGACGGCATCGAGGCCGCCGTGATCCGGTACATGACCGAGCACCAACAGGAGCACTTCACCCGTCTCGGCCTGCGCTTCGGTGGCCTGCGGGGTCGGCCGCTGCAGCTGGTCGACTGCCAGAACCTGTTCTGCGAGGTCGACAAGTACGCCCGGGTGGTCCACCCCGACATCGCCGGACACAGCGGCCGCAGCCGCATCAAACAGCGCTACCGGCCGGCGCCGGGTCGGGTCCCGTCCGGCTGGTTCCCACCCAAGTGGGGCCTCAACACCGACCCGACCCCGGCCACCACCTCCGACCGGGGGTGAGGACGACCCCCACGCCATGTCCAGTCCGGTGGCCACATCCGCCACGACACACCCCGCCGGGCCGGCCGGCCCCCCACCACCACATACCGACACCTACGAGGAGAACCCGATGACAGCCCCTGCCCGGCCCGAGGTCGTGACGCTGTGCGGATCGATGCGGGTGTTCCCGCGCATGCTCCAGGTCGCCGCCGCCGAGACCACCGCCGGCGCGATCGTGCCGGCCCCGTTCCCCATCCCCGACGCCCACGCTGACGCTGACGGCGTCGCGGCGATGCTGGACGACCTGCACCGCCGCACGATCGATATGGCGGACCGGGTCGTCGTGGTCACCGACGCCACCGGCTCCTGCGGCACCTCCACCACCGCCGAGGTCGCCCGCGCCCGCGGTATCCCGGTCCACACCCGGCAGGTCCACGAGGACGCACGGGGGACCCAGGGCGGTGATGAGTGGTGACGGCGCTGGCCAGTGGGATCGAGTGGACCGACACCACCTGGAACCCGGTGTCGGGGTGTTCGAAGGTGTCGCCGGGGTGTGCGCACTGCTACGCGGAGGTGTTCACCCGCCGCTTCGCCGGCCCGGACGGGTTCGCGACGGTGCGGACCCACCCCGAGCGGGTGGGGGCGCCGCTGCGGTGGCGTCGGGGTCGGCGGGTGTTCGTGAACTCGATGGCCGACCTGTTCCACCCCGCGGTGCCGGAGGAGTTCCTGGCGCGGGTGTGGGCGGTGATGGCCGTCACCGAGCGCCACACCTACCAGGTGTTGACCAAGCGGCACGGACGGATGCGGGCGCTGCTGGGCTCGGAGCGGTTCGGGGACCTGGTGGTGGACGCGGTCGGGGGGCTGGTCGGGACCCGGGGTGCCGCGGTGGCGCATCTGGAGCCGGTGGAGCTGCGACAGCGGTGGTGGCCGCTGCGCAACGTCTGGTGCGGGGTGTCGGTGGAGGACCAGCAGCGCGCCGAGCTGCGTGTCCCGGCGCTGCTGGGCACCCCGGCGGTGGTGCGGTTCGTGTCGTGTGAGCCGCTGCTCGCGCCGGTGGATCTGTCCGGGTGGCTGCCCCGCCCCCACCAGGACCGGGCGGTCGTGCCCGGTCTGGGGTGGGTGATCGTGGGTGGGGAGTCCGGGCCCGGGGCCCGGCCGCTGCACCCCGGCTGGGTCGAGGACCTGATCACCCAGTGCGAGATGGCGGGGGTGGGGTGTTTCGTCAAGCAGCTCGGCTCGGTCTGGGCCCGCGCCCACCACCAGCGCGGCAAGGCCAATGACCCCGCCGCCTGGCCCGCCCGGCTGCGGGTCCGGGAGTTCCCCCCGAACTCGGGTCTGCGGGCGGAGGGGACGTGGTGACCGCGCGGAGCGACACGACCGGACCGGTCTCCTCGACCCCGACCGAGCCCCCCGTCGACGGGGCGGTGGCGGTGGCGGCGGGGGACCTGCGGTGGCAGGGGGCGGCCCGTTGCGCGGAGGTCGACCCGGAGTTGTTCTTCCCCGAGCCGTGTCAGTCGGCGCGGGCGGCGGTGGCGGTCTGCGGGCGCTGCGAGGTCCGCGGCCCCTGCCTGGCCTACGCCGTGGCCCACCGGCTTTTCGACGGCGTCTGGGGTGGCCTGACCGCCCGGCAGCGGGTCCTGCCGGCCCGCGCCCGCCGCCGCGGGAGCCTCTCGTGAGCCCCCGCCGCCACGACCACGCCAGCGGGCTCACCGGTAGCCGGCTCACCGAGCCGGTGCGGGTCGGGTTGCGGGTCGCCGCCGACGCCGCCGCGCAGGGCCGCCACCCAGCCACGGTGGCGCTGGGTCGGTTGCTGGAGGCCGCCCCGTGGGCGACCACGGCGGTCACCGGGCTCGACGAGACGGTCTCGGAGGGTGCGGGGTGTGTGCACACCGACCCCGAGACCTGGTTCCCGCCGGCGGGGGACCGCCACGACGGCTCCCCCGAGCTACGCGCCCGGGAACGCGAACGCGCCGGGCGGTTGTGCGCGGGCTGCCCGGTCACCGCGCCGTGTCTGGCGCTGTCCTACGCCCTGGACACCACCGGCGCCCACGGGGTCTGGGGTGGGCTCAGCGCCACCGACCGCCGCGAGCTGCGCCCCCTGTGGGCCGAGCTGGGCCGCCGCCTCACCCCACCACGTCCAGCACCCCACGCCGCGCCATGGACCGGAGAGCACCGATGAACCACACCACCAGCAGCGACCTCGCCCACGGCGACCCGGTATCCGACACCCGGCCGGGGGCGGCGACCGAGCGTCAGGGCCCGGTGGACCTGACCCGGGTGGCCTGGGACCGGGACCTGCCCGACACCGTGGAGATGATCGAGGTGACCGCCCGGTTCACCGCGCCCCCACAGCAGCGGCGGATGGCCGCGCAGGTGACGGTGTGCCCGTACCTGGTCGTGGTCGCCGACCTCGGCCGCGGCGAGGGCGGGTTCACCGGCGGGTTCACCGTGCTGCACGTGCCCACGGGCCTGCTGCTGCCGCCGGGGTTGCTGTCGATGTCGCCGTGGGTGGCCGCAGACGCCGCCGCGCGGGTCGCGGACCTGGACTGGTCGTGTCCCGACCCGGCCTACTACAACCCCGGCGGGCCCGGCGCCGGGCATTCCCGGGCGTGGATGACCGCGATGACCCGAGAGGGCGACTAGATGCCGGGCACCACGGTCCACGTCGGCGGCACCGTCGTCGTGCTGGCCCCGGCACCCCGGCGTCCGGGCCGCCCGCCGCGTCGCCCGGTGCGCGGGTCGTCCCGGCGACCCGGCCGCGGCCCGATCCGCCGCCGCGGCCGGGCCGGGTCGTGGTCGCGTCGCATCGGCCGCGACCGCATCGCCGTCGTCGTGGTCGTCGTGGTCGTCGCGCTCGGCATCCACACTCGCCTCAACCCCACCACCCCGACCGCGCCCACTGCCGCGCCGTCGGGGACCGCGGTCGGCGGGTCCGGCTGCACCGTGACCGACCCCACCGGCACCGGCGGCTGCGTCACCCCCACCACCGCCCACGCGCTCGCCGAGATCGACCGCGTCTTCGGCGGCTACCGGAAGGGCCCGACGATCCGCAGCGCCACCTGCTGGGACCGCCACGCCTGGAACCCGACCAGCGACCACCCGAAGGGCCGCGCCTGCGACTTCTACTTCGGCAAGGCCGGGGTGTTCGCCACCGACGCCGAGCTCAACGCCGGGTGGGAGCTGGCGAACTGGCTGCGCGCGAACGCCGAGCCGCTGCGGGTCCGCTACCTGATCTGGCAGGCCCGGATCTGGCAGGCCGGGCGCGGCGACGTCGGCGGCGGGTGGGGCACGCCCTACCGCGGCGGCGGCGTCTACGACCCGACCGACGCGGTAGGCGGCCACTTCGACCACGTCCACGTCAGCTTCCAGCCCTGACCACACCGAAGGAGAGGACTACAGCCATGCCTCGAACGAGCACCAGCCACCGAGCCGACAGGCACGCCGATCCGACCGCCGGGACCCGCTGTCGGTCCTGTCGACAGCCGGTCAGGCCGGTGTACGCGCCTCGTACCCGCGCGGTCCTGCTCGTCCTGCTCGCCGCCCTGACCGGCGTGTTCACGCACCTCGTCTACGGGCCCGCGTTCGGCCTGTGGGGCTTCGCCGCAGGAGTCGTCGCCGCCCTGCTCATCGGCGCGCTCATCGGCCGCGTCGGCGCCTGGCGGGCCCAGCGGTGACACACCCCGGTGAGGCGTTGCAGCAGGGCACGTCGCAGCGGGAGTGGCGCCGCTGGGTGCTCATCGTGATCGTGCTCGGTCTCATGTCGGTGTCCATCGGCGGGCAGGTCGACTCCATCGGGACGAAGCTCGCCCCGGTCTTCGCGTACGTGTTCGCCATTGGCAACGACGCCGCCGCGATCCTCGCGCTCGACGCCGCGCTCAGGGCCGAGCGTGGGTCGTCGATCCGTAAGTGGGCGTGGCTGGCGATTCTGTTGGCCGCCGGTACCGGTGGTGTCCTCAATGCCTGGCACGCCACCGTGGAACGCACTGTTGTCCCGGGCGGCGGCCATGAGCTACCGCCGTTGCCCGGCGAATTCGGATTGCTCGTCGGGTTGGAGCCCATCGCGCTGATCCTGGTGCTGTCGCACCTTGTCGGGCTGGTGCTGACCGACCGCCAGGCCCGGCCCGCCGGCGACGCCGGCCCCCGCCAGGCGCCGGCCGCCGCCGACCGCCAGACCGCTGGCGCCACCGACCGCCAGGCCACCACCGTGGTGGTGACCGCCAGCGAGGCCGGCGACCGCCGGACCGCATCGCCGGCGCCGGCCCGGACCCCCGGGGCGGCCCCCGCCGGCGCCGCCGGTGACCGTGCGACCGCCGGCACACCGCCTCGCCGGCCGGCACCCGTCGCGCGGGGCTCCCTGCACGCGGTGCCCGCGGTGCGGCAGGGGTGGATGACCGAGGACCTGATCGCCCGCGTCGTGGCCTCCATGGCCGTCGCGCAGCGCCAGGGCGAGACCTACGGCCGGCCCCGCCTCATGCGCGAGCACGGCCTCAACAACCACCGCGCCCGGACCCTGCTCGACCACATCGCCGAGCACCAGCTGCTGCGGGAGACGGCATGACCACCCCACTCACGACCGACCCCGCCACCGTCGGGGCGGGGCTGTGGCGGACCGGAAATTTTCCGGGGGCCGGTTGCAAAACCAGGCTGCAGGGTGCTACACGCGCGCGTAGGCGCGCGTTGGACCCCTCCCCGGCCGCCCCCGCGGCCCGCGCCGGAAATTTCCGCAGAGGGGGCCTCTGATGGCCGGGCACCGTCGCGTCCGCGGCCCGGCCGCGGACGCGCCCACCGTGAGGTCCAAGGCGATGGTGCTGCGGGCCGAGCGCATCCGCGACGAGGCCCGCAGCCGGTACGCCAACGCGCAGAACCCCCGAGAGCGGCTCGTCGTCGCGGTCGACTACGTGCGCTCCGGCGAGGCGGCCGGGCACCGCGCCGGCGTCGCCGACCTTGACGAGCTCATCACCGGGGTGGCCCGCAACCTCATGGGCATGGGCGACGAGCTGACCGCCGCTCTGGCCAAGCGGGGGCGAGGCCGGTGACCCGCCAGCCAGCCACCAGCCGCGGTGACGGCCGGCGGTCCGAGGACCGCCGGCCCACGCATCGCGTCGTCACATCGCCGGCCCGCCAGCTCGGCACGCCGGCGGGCGCCGACACCACCGGCGCCGCCGGCGCCGCCGGCGCCGCCACACCGCCACCGGCAGCAGGGGACCGCCCGGCCTGGCGGGACCGCCTGGCGGAGACGTTCTCCGGCCTCCGCTTCGTCAACCGGTCCCCCGGATCACTGCGCGACCAGATCGACTACGCCGAGGACGGCGCCTACTCGACACGCGACGGATGGTGGCGCACCGCGAACATCGTGTTCGCCAAAACAGTGGCCCGAGTCGGATTGACGGTCTGCTATTTCCTCGCGTGGGCGGTCTTCACGCGCCTGTCCCGGTGTCTCACGACGCTCGTCGTGGCGCCGTGCGCGCTGATGCTGCTCAACGGAATCCCGCTCGTGGGCTACCTCATCCCCGACTGGGCCGACGTCACCACTTGGTTCGCCCCGGCCTCCGACCTCGATGTGCCGGCCCCGCCGGTCGTCGACTAGTACTACAGAGACACTTGTTTGAGCGACCTGTGAAGATGCCGCGAGCGGGCGCCGAGCGGAGCGCTCGTGACCTGCGAGTTCTTTATGATCAACATATAACTGTCCCTGTAGTACTAGC
>Ga0136617_10001796_pt1 | contig 19078 bp, 6 predicted proteins | sample AntDrymUQ3222106_2_FD_129672 | JGI IMG/M metagenome (GOLD analysis project Ga0136617, IMG submission 129672) | Polar desert sand microbial communities from Dry Valleys, Antarctica - metaG UQ322 (21.06) | ecosystem: Environmental > Terrestrial > Soil > Desert | place: Antarctica: Dry Valley... | reverse complement strand
GGTGGCGCGCAGCGCCATCGCTCGCGACGCCGTAGGCGCCCTTGACGTGGGAGGAGCGGCCTCGGACACTGCGCAGCGCCCGCTTGACCAGTGCGATTGCTTCGACCGGTTGAGACCGCCCGGCCTTGGACGCGGCGTAGTGCGGGCCGACGACGCCACCGGTGAACGCGGCCACCGACGAGGTGAACAGCACCCGCCCAAAACCGCGTGCGGCCATACCTGGCACCAGGTGCTGCGCGAGCAGGAACGGGGCGGTGAGATTGACCGCCAGCGCGCGCTGCCACAGATCGAGATCGACCCCGACCAGATCGGTGCGTACCGAGATGCCGGCGTTCGGCACCAGGACCTCAATGTCGCCCAATGCTTCAGTAGCTTGCTGGGCAAGACGGATCACGGTCGCGGCGTCGGATAGGTCGGTCTGGAGAGCTCTCGCGCGCACGCCCAGGTCTTCGGCCTCATCGACCGCCTCATTCGCAGCGCGGGAGTTGCCGGAGTAGGCGACCGCCACATGACACCCCGCGGCCGCGAGGCGGCGAACGACGGCCCGCCCGATGCCGCCCGAGCCACCAGTGACAAGTGCAACGCGGTCGCGAAGTGGTCCCAAAGCCATGGCATCAATCAAAGCAGCAGCGGCGGGCATCCGCCCTGAGTTCGGTCGGCGGTCAAGCCCACCATTGTGACGACCGCCTGAATTCGTCGACTGTCACCCGTTACACCCGCGCCGCGCCGTGCCCAGGCCACGACCTGTGAGGATGGGAGTTCATCGGCGGCGTCACCGAGGTTGACCGAGGTCGGTACCGTCGCCGTCGGCTTCACCACCTGTTGAGGAGACCGCCGTGAGATCTGGACCGGCACCCATATCCGGCCCTCCAGGAGTTGTCCACAGCCTGTGGAGCGTTGGTGGCGATGACCGGTGGCGGGGGCGGTCCCGGTTCACCGTTACCAGAGACCTCGGCAGGATCTGCGGAGCCTGCGGTGTCGGGTGGGTGGTGTGGTGTAGACAATTGATGCTGCCCGGTTGTTGCACTCGTGGAGGTACACCGACATGGCTTTGCCCATTTTGACCCCTGCTCAGCGTGCTCAGGCGTTGGAGACGGCGGCTGAGGCTCGGCTGGCGCGTAAGCGGCTGTTGGATCAGGTGAAGACCGGGGAGTTGAGCATCACGGCCGTCCTGGCCCGGGGTAAGAGCGACCGGGTGGTGGCCAAGACGAGGATCACCCAGCTGTTGCGGGCGTTTCCGGGTATCGGCGCGGTGCGCGCGGCGAGTGTGATGGAGCAGGCCGGCATCGCCGAGACCCGCCGGGTTGGTGGGCTGGGTCCCAGGCAGCACGACGCCCTGGTCGAGGCGCTGAGCTGATAGTCGGGCACCGTTGCCATGGGATGGCCTGAGCTGCGGGTGCTGCCGCCGGAGAGCACCCAGCTGACCGCCGGCGGCGGTACCCGCCACTCAGCGCAGCTCCCCGGGTGCGGTGAGCACTGCTCCCCCAAGATTTCTTAACGCCCGCGCGCGCGGTGATACGGGCAGTCTGGTGTTCGTGGGGTAGTTGAGCCGGTGAGGTGGGGGTGGGTGTCGGTGTATTGAACCTTTCCCGGACATGATCCACAACGGGACCGACGGCGCCCGCGAGCGCTGATTCGGTGTCGGCAAAAGATGTTGAAAACTCGGAGTGTCCAACATCTTGCTACAGTTCGGCGAATGACGGTCCTCTCGCATCCTGTGTCCGAGCCGTCGGTTCCGCTCGCCACTGACCCGGACGCGGTGACCGGTGCGCTCGTCGGGTACGAACCAGGAACGGCTCGATGACCATCGAGCCGTTCGAGCTGCACCTCGACGAGCGCGACTGGCCGCTGGTGCTCTGCGGGCCGATCGTGCGACGGGTGACCCGCACCTCGGCGTGTGTGTTCCTCGTCGCGCAGGAACCGTTCGAAGGTTCGCTGGTCGTCTACGACTCGACGGGGTCCGGCCGTCAGGCCCTGCCCCAGGCGGGTGCCGCGCAGCACAGCGTCGCGCTCGGTGCGAGGTTGCACGCCTGCGTGCTCGAGGCGACGGGCATGGAGCTGGAGCCGGGCCGCATCTACGGCTACGACCTCGACCTCGACTTCACCCCGTCGGGCCATCGCGACCTCGCGACGCTCGATCTCCTGGACGGTCCGCTGCCGCTCGGGTACGTCGTCGGTGAGCTGCCGTCGTTCGTGCTCCCGGGAGCGCTCGACCGACTCAAGGTCGCCCACGGGTCCTGTCGCAAACCTCATGGGTGCGACCACGCGTCGCTGAGTGATCCTGACGTGTTGCCGCTCATCGACCGGCTGATCGAGACGAACCGCACCGATCCCTACGGCCGGATCCAGCAGTTGCTGCTGGCGGGCGACCAGATCTACTCCGACGACGTGCCGGCCGCCCTGCTCGCCGCGCTCACGTCGGCGGGCCGTCTGCTCCTGGGATGGGACCGGCCCGAGGTGTTCCCGGATCGACGGAACGAGGAGGTGCTCACCGACGACCACGTCCGGCTCGACCCCGGCGATCGATCGGTGTTCCTCCAGGACCAGGGCGTGAAGAACCGACCGGCCGACGTCGATCCGCAGACGTGGAGCGACTACGCCGCCAACCACCTGCTGTTCTTCTCGGAGTGGTGCGCGATGTACGTCTTCGCGTGGTCGCCGGCGTTGTGGCAGCTGCGGGACCGGTTCGACCCCGGCGACCGGGCGGCGCACCCGACCCGTTCCTACCACTACCTCGCCGAAGCCACGGCCGCGTGGAGCGAGTCGCCCGACACGACCACGCCGACGCTGACCTATGCCCAGGGGCTGCACCACGTGCGTCGTGCCCTCGCCAACGTCGCCACCTACATGGTGTTCGACGACCACGACGTGACCGACGACTGGTTCCTCAACGGCGAGGTCGACGACCAGTTGCGCGGCCACGGCGAGGTGCCGACGCCCGGGGGTCGCCGTCTGATGCGGAACGCGCTCGCCGCGTACGCGGTGTTCCAGCACTGGGGGAACGCTCCGGAGCAGTTCGCGGCGGGCACGCCCGGCGGCCGGCTGCTCGAACTGGTCGATGCGTCGTCCGGCACCCCGATCATCGGTCAGCAGGGCCACGAAGGCGATGCGGACACGATCCTCGACGTCGGCCCGTCTGCCGTCGGTGCGGCTCGCCGGGACGAGCGGATGCGATGGGACTACGAGCTCGTCTTCAACGAGCACCGGTTGATCGTGATCGACGCCCGGACCTGGCGCAGCTTCCCGAGCGCGGCACGAGCGGTCTCGACGGCGGAGCTCCTGCAGGCCGCATCCGAACGCGTCGACGACCTGAGCGAATGGGGATCGGAGACCCTCCGGCGGATGGGCCTGGGGTGGGCCGACGCCGCGGACCGGACGGCCGGTCAGGTCGAGCCGTTCCTTCGAGCGGCGGCCCGAACGTTGGAGATCACCGCCGACCTGGCCGACGACATCGCCAACCGGGTGCCGACGTGGCGGTCCAGGGCCATCGCGCTCGTCGACGCTCTCGTCGACGTCTTGGACCTCCTTGCAACCTCCTCGATCTTCGGCGCCGAGACGGTCGCGGTCGTCGGCATCGATGCCGCGGCGCAGGCGGCACGCGACGCCGACCTGCTCGTCACCGACGACGCGGTCGAGGGTGCGATGTCGGTCAGCATCGTCTTGTCGGAGATGGCCTTCCGGATCGAGCAGGCGACGGCCAGCTGGCTCGGCGAGGTCGGGGTCACGTCGATCACCGGCACGGCGGTCGTGGCGCAGGCCACCCTCGCCACGGTCACGAAGTTGTGCACCCACCTCGCTTCGTACCTCCAAGGCTCGGCGGTCTCCTACGCGCGTGCGGCGCGGTTCGGGGCGGCAGCAGTTCGCGACTGGCTCGTCGTCGTCTCCGAGCACGCCGCCGTGCTGTTCGGCGAGCTGACCGACGAGACGGCCGCGGCGCTCACCGACGCCTCGAACCTGACCGCGCTCGACCTGGGCGAGCTCGAAGCTGTCGCCCAGGAAGTCGCGCAGACCGTGGATCCGGTGTGGACCCTGCTGATCGGTGATGGCACCAGGAAGGTGAACGCCGAGCTGCTCAGCGCCGACGCGGTCGGGTTCCAGGTCAGCGAGCGCGTCGCCGACCAGTCGAGCGTCCGCGAGCTGACGTTCGTGGTGTCACCCGGCCCCGTGATCGGTCACTGGCTCACCGAGTTCGCCCAACGCGCCGAGGTGCTGAAGACGGAGGTCACGTCCGGCGCGGGAGACGAGACGTGGGACAACGAGCCCTGGTCGGGGAACATGCCGGCGTTCACCCGGTTCCTCGACGCGCTGTGCGACCTCGGCTCGGTGGTGTTCCTCTCCGGTGACGTGCACTATGCGTTCAGCTCGGTCACCGACTACGTGAGTCGCGTCGGCAAGGCCGCCCGCTTCGTGCAGCTCACCTCATCGGCGACGAAGAACGCCGACAGCACGACCCGCTCGTTCGCCCTGCTCGACGAGACCACCGACGATCTGGCGAGCATCGCCATGGGCCAGTTCGACTTCGTCGAGCTGCTTCCGACGGCGGAGGAGTGGGCCCAACTGCCGGCGGACATCGCCGACACGGTTCCCACCGAGGCCGAGAGCAATGCCGAGATCCAGCGTTACCAACTCGCCGTCGCCGAGGCAGCCGGTGACCAGGTCGACAACGCCCACGCGTGGTGGAACAGCGCGTTGGACCTCGGTGCGATCCGGGACAGCATCGAGCGCCAGGCCGACGATGTATGGGATCAGGCGCAGGTGCGTTGGAGCCAGACCACCGAGGCGGTCACGAAAGCGGTGACCGAGTTGCGGGACGACCCGGTGAAGGCGCTCGTCGGCGATCGCCTCCTCTCCCTGCCGCTCGCGCAGGAGCAGGGGCTGCTGCTGCTGAGCTCGCTCGGCATCGACGCCGAAGAGCTGCCGGAGATCCACACGACGGTCCTGCGGGACCGACGCAGCGAGGAACGCACCAACGATTCGCCGGGCCTCGCCGCACGCTTCGACTCGCTGTTCCGGATGACACGCCACGTGAAGGTGCGACTCGATCGCACCACGGTCGGTCATGCCAACATGGGCATCGTCACGTCACAGCGGACGCCGATCGGCCGGTACGTCACGCACGACCTCCACTGGTTCCCGTTCGACGACAGGAGCGAGGACGGCCGGCCCGTCGATCCGGGCATCGGCGAGTCGTGGCGCGACGACTGGATCATCACCCGCCATGTCGCCGCGCTCACCCACGGAACGCCGCCGGACGGCTCTGCGATCGGAGCGCCGGCACCGGGCGACGTGGTCCTCGGCGACCTCGACATCGACATCACCAGCCCGACCCAGAGCCAGAGCGGCCCGGTGCGCGTCCACCAGATCGATCCCGACGGTCCCACCATGCCGGCGCTCACCGTGAGCGTGCGGATGCCGGGGCTGACCGGCGCAGCCGACGGCGCCCTCACCCGGCGGGTCCGCCTCGAATGCCGGTACGAGGATGGCGGGCGCAACGATCTCGTGCACGTGCCCGGGCCGAGTACGACGTCGTGGGTCACCTTGCCCCCAGGGCAGGCGGAGTGGCAGCCGACGTTCGCAGAAGCGTGCGGAGGCGACCTGAAGGTGTTCGCCGAGGTGGAGGTCGGAGAGTCTACCGTCACCGACACCACGGTGGCGGACTCGCACGTCATCTGGGGGGTCAACCCGACCAAGCAAGCGATCCGCGACACCGCTCCGAATCGGCTGAACGTCCACGTCGTGTTCCATCGGGAGAGTCGCTTCAACCAGTTCGCGACCCTTCCGGCCGACATCGGGCGCACCATCGTCGGCCCGCACACCGTTCTGGTGTCGTTCGACTTCGGGTACGGGATCGGCCAGCTCACGACCCCGGCCCCCCGCAGCCGCGAGCTGTGGGACTGGCGGGCCAACGCCCTCGATTCGATCAGCCGGCTCGACGGCTTCCGCGCCGACGCGTTGACCTACCTCCAGCAGGTGCGGGACGGGACGTCGTGGACCGCGGCGACCGGCACGCGACCGCCGTCACCACCGAACGAAGGACAGGCGTTCCCGGACGCGCCCGACTTCACCGAAGACCAACTCGACCTGGAGATGTGGGCTCGGTACAACTCCGGGCGTCGCTTCCACGACTACAACCCGGCGACGCGGCAATGGGAGCGGCAGTCGTCGGGGAGCGACGGCATCCTCGTCTACGCGCCGGCGCTCCTCAAGATGCGGCAGCAGGTCGAGGCCGGCAACTTCCCGAGGACGTGGTGATGGCTGACGACCGCAACGCCCTGCTCGCCATCGCCCGAGAGCTCGACGAGCTCGTCAAGCCGCTGCGCGTGGTCATCACCGACCCGGCGCCGCCACACCAGTTGGTGCGGTTCCTCCACCGCGCCGGATGGACGTTGCCGGGACTGGCCGAGGTCGACCTCACCGCGCTGTTCGCCGGTCTCTCCGAGGCCGCCGACGCCATCGCCGCGCTACCGGACAGCATCCGCACCAGCGGGCTCGGCGACATCGCCACGTCGCTCTCGGCGATCGGCGACGCGATCGGCGAGGTTCGCGGGCTCGTCGCCTCGTTCGAGGACTTCGTCCAGGAGGTGCTCGGCGATTCCGAGCACCTCGCCGCCGACCTCGTCGACGACGTGTGGCAGATGCTGCTCGTGCGTTGGTTGGCGAAGCGCCGCCCGTCGACGTTCAGCATCCTGCGCGCCGTCGGTGTCGTCACCAACGACGTGGTGCCTCCGCTGTCCAGCGATGCGGGCCTCCCGGTGCGCGCCGGTGCGAACGCCCTGCGCCTCCGGCCGGCCAACCTGCCGGCGCTGATCGGCGACCCGATCGGAACCCTGCGGGAGATCTACGCGCCGACGCCGATGACGAGCCCGATCGATGCTCAGGCGACCGCCCTGCTCGTCGGCTCGCTCGCCCGCCCGTTGATCGACTCGCTGGGCGGGCAGCTCGGCGTGTTCCCGCCGTGGGGGTGGCAGGCGGAGCTCCCGGCCGCCGAACGCGACCGCGCCGCACGGTCGATCGTGCTCGAGATCCCGCTGTTGTCGCCCGAGGGCTCGGCGTTCCGGCCGGCCATCTCGCTCGTGACCGAGCTGCTGTCGAGCAGCGACCGCGGCGAGCTCGGCCGGACCGGGCCCGGGGCGGAGATCTCCCTGCAGGGCCTCGCGTCGTTGAACGCGACCAGGGGGAGCATCGACCTCGACCTCGACGTGGCCGCGACGGCGGGCACGGTCTTCGTCAGCCCGTCGACGGTCGTCGCCGAAGCCGGTGGCGCGGTCGACGCCACGGCGACAATCTCTCGTCGATCCGACAGCCCGATGGTGCTCGGCGCCGACGACGGCACACGGCTCGAGCTCGGCACCCCGACGATGCGCGCCCGGGTGCTGATCGACGATGCGCTCGATGTCGAGGTCGAGCTGCTCCTCGCCGGCGCCGCACTCGTGGTGTCGGTCGGCGACGGAGATTCGTTCATCGCCGGCGTGCTGCCCGACGTGTCGCTGCGGGTCGAGGGCGACATCGGCCTGGTGTGGTCGCGCCAACGGGGACTGCGGATGTCGGGGAGCACCGACCTGACCGTTCGCCTGCCCGTCGACGTCGACATCCTCGGCCTGCTCGTGATCGACGCGCTTCAGTCGACGCTCGCGATCACCGACTCCGGCTTCACGATCACGTTCGTCATCGACGGCGAGTTCTCCCTGGGCCCGTTCACCGCCCGCGTCGAAGGCGTGGGCCTGCGCGTGCTCATCGACGTCGACACCAGCGACGGCAACATCGGCATCGGCGACGTGTCGGTCGAGTTCCAGCCGCCGTACGGGTTCGAGTTCGAGATCCTCATCGGTGAGACGATCATCGGTGGCGGCTTCGTGCGCTACGACCCGGTGCTCGAGCGCTACTCGGGCGCGCTCGGTGTCCAGATCCTCGCCGTCGAGCTGGGCGCGATCGTCGTCGTCGACACGAACCTTCCGGGTGATCCAGACGGGTGGGCGCTGTTCGCGTCGCTGTTCCTCACGTTCCCGAGCATCCCGCTCGGCTTCGGGTTCTTCCTCTCGGGCGTCGGGGGCATCGTCTGCATCAACCGCTCGATGGACTCGCTCGCCATCGCCGCCGGGCTGCGCGAGGGCGCCGTCGACGCGATCCTCTTCCCGGCCGACCCGGTGAAGGACGCGCCCTACCTCATCAGCCAGCTCGACAGCTGGTTCCCCTTGGTCGCGGACAGCACCGTGTTCGGGATCGCGGCGACCATCACGTGGGGAGCGCCGAAGACGATCATCACCGCCCAGGTCGGCGTGATGATCGTGTTGCCCGAGCTCCAGATCGCGGTGATGGGCAGCGTCGCGCTGTCACTGCCCGATGAGGAAGCTCCGCTGCTCGAGCTGCACATGGACACGATCGGCGTGTACGACTCGACCGATCGCACGTTGATGATCGTCGCCAGCCTCTACGACTCGACGCTGCTCGGCACGATCGACCTGTCGGGCGACATGGCGATGTACGCACGGCTCGGCGAGGCGCCCTACTTCCTGCTCGCCATCGGCGGCTACCACCCCGAGTTCAAGCCTCCGGCCGGGCTGCCCGACGCCGTCATCGACCTCCGTCGCATCCGCGCCGAGGTGTCACTGAGCGACGACGTCTGGTACTCGCTCGAGACGTACATCGCGGTCACGTCGAACTCGTTCCAGTTCGGTGCGCTGGCGACGCTGCAGGCCAGCGTCAAGCTCCTGACCGTCACGTACACCGCCCACGGCTACGTCGGCTTCGACGTGCTGCTCAACTTCTCGCCCTTCTCCTTCGTCGCGACGTTCGCGGCGGGCGTGACGATCACCGCCGGCTCGTCCGACAACGAGCTGCTGGCGGTCGAGCTCAGCGCACGCCTCGAAGGGCCGGACCCGTGGGCCGCGAGCGGGACGGCGAGGTTCCGCTTCCTCGGCGTCAACGTCAGCTTCGAGTTCGCCGTCGGCGGTTCGGCCGGGGTGGAGGCCGCGCCCCGCGTCGACGTGCTCGACCTCGTGATCGAGGAGTTGGAGAGCGTCACCGCGTGGACGGCGGCGCTCCCCGCGACGAGCGCGCTCACCATGGCGGGGGAGACTCCTCCTGCCGAGGGCTCAGCGCCCTCGGCGGCCTTGCGGGTCCGGCCCGATGCCGATGTGATCGCCGTGCAACACGTCGCGCCGCTCGACCGGCCGATGGACATCTACGGCGTCAACGCGATCGAAGGCGAGACCCGGCTCGACATCGAGGTGGCGGGCATCACCGGACTGGGTGCATCGACGTTCACCACCGTCGACGACTGGTTCGCTCCGGCCGAGTTCGACTCGATGACGAAGTCCGAGCGGCTGAGCTCTCCGTCCTACGAAGCGATGGTCGGTGGCGTGCGGATCAGCGCCGGCGGGGTCTCGTTCGGCGATGACCTGCAGACGGTGACGCCCGACTACGAGGTCAAGGTCGTCTCCGAGGTCGACGGGCCGTCACGGGGCATCGGCGTGTTCGGCCAGCTCTCGGCGGAGGCGATCCTCGATGCCGGCTCGGTGATGGAACCCAGCCGGATCAACCGCGGCGCACGGACCATGACGTCGCTGACGTTCGCCGCCGCCGAGCTCGAGTGGGTGGTCGCGAACGGCGAGAGCGGGCTCGCCACCGGCGGCCCGGGCAGCTACCGGCAGGGGTTGCAACGCCTCGGCAGCCGGCGTCACGACGCCGCAGCCCGCGACCAGTTCATGCTCGTGCCGGCCCACGCCGCGAGGAGCACGACATGAGCGGCGAGCTCACGTTCCTTCCGTTCGTTCGTCGCGGCATCGCGATGGTGAGCACCCGACCCGACCCGTTGTCGGGGCCGCTCCCGGTGGCGACGGCCGAGGCGTCGGTGACGATCGACGGTCGGCAGGTCACGCGCACGATCGAACTGCAGGGCGCGGGCGAGGTGGCGGGCATCGGCGTCGGCCAGGTGGTGCGCTGCGACCCGCAGGCCGGCAGCGTCGATGTCGAGCCGAACTACTTCGTCGTGTGCGAGCTGGCGGCGCCCGATCTGCCGTGGATGATGACCCCTGCCGCGCCGACCTCGAGCGGTCAGCTGCGTCCGTGGATGGTGCTCGTCGTCGTGCGCCGCCAGGACGGCGTGGCGGTCACAACCCGCAGCACCATCGACCTGCAGGTGTTGACGATCGAGTCGCCGGCCGTCCCCGCGGCCGAGTTGCCCGACCTCACCGACTCGTGGGCGTGGGTGCACGTGCAGGCGTCGCCGCCGACCGGGGACATCGCCGCCGCGGTCACTTCGGGCGACCGCGGCGTGTTCGCCCGACTGATGTGTCCGCGCCGGCTCGATCCGGAGACGGCCTACGTCGCGTGTCTGGTCCCCGCCTTCGACGCGGCGGTCGACCGTGGGCTCGGCGGCGAGCCGGATTCCGGCGCCGATCTGCACCCCGCGTGGGACACCGCCGCGATGGGCGAGCGCATCGAGCTGCCCGTCTACCACTCGTGGGAGTTCAGCACGGGCGAAGGCGGTGACTTCGAGACGCTGTGCCGGCGACTTCGCCGCGACATCGGCGGCGCGACGATGGGCCTGCACGCGATGAACGTCGGCGATCCCGGCATGATCACGCCGTCGGTCAAGCCGGTCATCGTCGACATGGAGGGCGCCCTGGTCACGCTCGACGCCGAGCCGCGGCCCTGGCCCGAACCGCACCGCACGACGTTCACCGACGACATGACGCCGCTGATGCGGGCGGCGATCGCCGCACCGGTCGTCGTCGCGAAGGAACTCCCCGGCTACGACCCCCTCGCCGACGATCCGGTGCTCACGCCGCCGGCCTATGGCGCGTGGCCCTCGGCCCTGACCGAGCTGCCCAGTTCCGGTTGGGTGCACGGCGTCAACATGGTGCCGGTGCATCGGGCGATGGCCGGGCTCGGGGCGGCGGCGGTGCGGGCCAACCAGGAGTCGCTCGTCGCGGCCGCGTGGGATCAGGCCGGCGACCTGCACGGCGCGACCTCGATGCTGAACCGGGCCCGACTGGCCGCCGAGATCGGCGAGTCATGGGCTCGGCGGGTACGAGCACTGCCCGACGCCGACGTGCTCCAGCTCACCTCGATGCTCCACCCGGTGTTGAACGACGGCGCGACGAGCGTGCGCACGTCGCTCCGATCGGCGGGGGTGGCGGCCGGCGTGTTCTCGTCGTCCTACCTCCGCCGGACACGCCCGGGCTCGACGCTGTGGCGGGACTGGCAGCGCAGGATCAACTCGACCGGTGCCCGACTCGCGGTCGACCACGCGGACACGATGCTGCGCGCGGTGCGCGCCGCCGAGGGGGCCGAGGTGCGGGCCGCGCTGACCTTCGCCGCCTATGTCGTGCCGGCGGGTACGCAGACGTCCGATCCGACGTTGCGTGACTTCACCGTCGCACTCGCTCTGGGGCCTCGCCCCCGACGGAGCGTCCCGTCGGTCCCCTCGGGCGATCTGGTGATCGGCGGCGGTTCGAGCGGGCAGGCCGCCGCCGTTCGCACCGACCTCGTGCCCCATCGCGCCGTGCGTGCCTCGACCATCGCCCGCATGCCCGCCCTGGGATCGGCCCTGGCCCCGGGCGCACTTCCCTCGTCGCTGTCGCTCGCACCGACGTTCGACGACGGGCTGTACTGGGATCTGCTCGGGCTCGGCGCCGAGTGGATCGTGCCGGGCATCGGCCGGCTCGAAGCCAACCGGGTCCGGCTGCTGTCGGTCAACGAGCGGTTCATCGGTGCGTTCCTGGTCGGTGCCAACACCGAGATCGTGCGCGAGTTGCGCTGGCGTGACTACCCGATCGACCTGCGGGCCACCTGCTTCCACCGCTTCTTCGACTACGTGGCCGACCCCGGGCGCGACGACATCGGCGAGCTGTCGATGTGGGACACCGAGCGTTCGATCCTCGACAATATGCCGGGGGGAGACGAGACGATGACCGCCATCGTGGTGCGCGGTGATGTCGTTCGCCGCTATCCGAGCGCGCACTGGTTCATGCAACCGGCCAGGCTGGGAGCCGGTGGCTGGGAGCCGGTCGAGGGCGCCGTGGTCGAGGTGTCGTTCCTCGGATCGCTCGACGCGCAGACCGCGGTCTACGGCTTCGACATCGACCCCGAGAAGGCACGCGGCGATCGGGGCAACGGCAAACCGGGCTACTTCGTCGGTGTGGAAGAGCGGGTCGGCGCACCACGGTTCGGCCTCGACGACGCGAAGAAGGCCGACTTCACCGGCCGCCCCACGAGCTGGGACACGGCCTCGTGGGGTCACCTCGTCGCCTCGCAGCAGGAGCTCGACGCGCTCACCCACGCGCGGGCGACCGGGTCACGCCTCGATCGCGTCGCCCGCGACGACACCACGTGGGGGCGCAACGCCGCCCACATCGCCCGAGCCACTTGGCAGCGTCCGTTCCGGATGCTCATTCACGCGGACGTGTTGATCTGATGGAACCAGGACCGAAGCCCGATGATCGTCCACGGACGGCACATCCACCGCGTCCGCCTCGGCGGCCGCACCGGCCCGCCCCGCGGGAGACCAGCGATGGCCCCGTGGATCCGTTCGATCCGGACGGGATCGACCTACCGGACTTCGATCCCGCTGATCTGTACCTGGCGTCGTTCGCCGCGCTCGACGCCGAGCTCCCGCTGGCGCTGTTGCCGGTGCGCATCGAGACCCGCTACATCGGCGGCGATCCGTCCAGCGAACTGCTCGTGCGCGTCTTCCCCGATCTGATCCACGCCGACTCGCACGACCCGCTGCTGACGACCAACGAACAGGATCTCGCCAAGGCGTTCTGGCGCCAGACGTGGCGCGCCGGCGACGACGTCGCCGCCAAGGACCAGGCGTTCGCCTGGCTCGCCGAGCAGACCGGGCCATGGCGCGCCGCGTGGGTGGCGACCGAGATGACCCCGCGAAACCAGGAGGAGGCGCCCACGACGCCGGTGCCACCCGAACAGGCGCTGAAGCCACCCCCACGCTTCCGCGTGCTCGATGCCGCCGCAAGCGGTCGCCCGGTGTACGCCAAGCTGCTGCCGAAGCGTTGGGTCGTCATGGCGGTCGTGGACAATGAGGTGAAGGGCACGTGGGTCGGCGCAGAGATCCCCGAGACGTTGGTGATGGCGCCCGGTCTCGCCGACGGTGGTGACGTCGACGGCCGGGGCCTGCTCGACGAACAGGCGCTCCGGTGGACCCACGACGTCGACGAGGCCGAGCGGGTCGGCATGCTCGTGCGCATCGACCTCGACCAGCTCGGCCGGCGCCGGTTCGACTCACTGTTCGTCGTCGGGATCAACCTCGACCGCACCTCCGACGACGTCGAGTCGTTGCTCGACGCCCATCGGTACACGGACGGCCTCGACCTGATCCCTCAGGGCACGGCGACGAACGCGACCGAGACGGTGGCGACGCCGTGGCACCCGTCGCGCCCCGACCTTGCCGCCGTGCGGGCGGGTGAGCTGGATCCGAGAGCGGCCAGCACCCGGCCCGACATCGCAACGGACGGCGATCTGTTCCGCATGCTCGGGGCCGATGCGGTGAGCGTCGGGCTCGGCCTCGGCGGCAACAGCCCGTTCGACCGGAGCCTGCACGCCGGCATCCCCGAGCTGCCGCAGTCGGAGGCGATGAACCGGGTGCTCTGGCCCGCGACGTTCGGCCACTACTTCACGAGCCCACTTGTGGGCGTGATCGACGACGGAGGCCTGGCGTGGCTGCGCGACTGGTCCACCGCCTTCGTGCGCGGCGGCGGGCCGCTCCCGACCCTGCTGGTGGGCGCGCAGCCCTATGGCGTGATCCCGGCCTGTCCCATCACGCCCAACGCTGAACCGGTCAGCAACATCGAGCTGGTCGAGCACACGATCGACCAGCTGTCCCATGACTGGTGGAACGGTGCGGTCGAGCGCGTCCCCCGCATCGACCCCAACACGGCCGACAGCAACCCGGACGGCGACGCCGACGGGTCGCTGGCCGCCGTGGTGGCCCAGGTCATGGGCACGGTCCCGCACGCCGCCGGCCTGCACCTGCGCCACGTCGACGGGCTCCGCTCCGAGTACAACGCACAGTTCGGCGGCGATCTGTTCGGGCTGGGCTTGCGTGCACTCGCGTTCTTCGACGGCGACGGCAACGCCTATGGGGACAGCCCGCACAACTTCGCGATGGTCGTCTACAACCTGTTGAAGGACGACATGGACGCGCCGTTCAGCCCGGAGTCACAGCTCAACGACCTGGAGTACCGTCGGGACGACTTCCTCAGGTCGAGCGCGTTCGAGGGCATCGACTTCGACGACGACCAGCGTGCCTACCTGGAGGGGCTCGGCGCGACGATCCGCGACGACATGATCCCGCTCGTGGCCGCGCACATCGAACGGGTCCGGCCGATCCGCGACGCGATCGCACCGAACGATCTCAATCCCAGCGGCACGATCGGCGACGACGACGATCCGCAACTGTTCTTCTCCATCTACGCCGATGCCGGTGAAGAGCGGAACTGGAACAGCCCACTCGTCGCCGACGGCGTGACGGCTGAAGCGGTCGCCGAGCTCGCAACCTTCCTCACCGGCGTGCGCTCGCGGGTCGCCGGCGCTCAGGACTCCGAGGGTGGCTACGACGCCGCCAAGCCGCTGCTCCACCACCTCGTCAACCGCAGCGCGGACATCGTGGAAACCGACGCGGGTCGCGACCTCCTCATCGCCGGTCTCGACGGTTTGATCGACATCACGACCTCGGATCCCGATGCGGTGGCGACGATCGAACGCCTCCTGCGCGAGTCGATCGGCGTCGCCAGCTACCGGCTCGACGCGTGGTTCACCGCGGTTGCGTCGTGGCGACTCGAGAACAAGCGGGCGACGAAGCCGCGCGGCCTGCAGGTCGGGGCGTACGGGTTCGTCGTCGATCTGGAGAAGCGTGACGGGCGCGCATCCCAGGGGTACGTGATGGCGCCGTCGCTCTCGCTCGCCACCACCGCGGCCGTGATGCGCAGCGGATGGTCAGCGTTCGGAGGCGAGACCGGGACGAGCGGGCTCGCCGTCGACCTCTCGTCGGATCGTGTTCGCCGCGCCCACTGGCTCGCTGACGGTGTGCGGCGCGGGCAGGATCTCGCCGAGCTGCTCGGCGCCCGCTTCGAGCGGCGATTGCACGATGCCAACCTCGACCGTTGGGTCAAGCCGTTCCGCGAGCTCGTCATCGACGCATCCGGCGGGGGAGCACCGCCCAACGCGATCGTCGACGGGCTGCTCCTCGCTCGCGGACATGGCGGGGGACCCGAGTTGACCGAGGCCGAGGACGCCCTCGTGGACATGCTGCCGGACTGGCTCGTCGCCGCCGAGCGACCGCCCGGCGATCCGACCGGCGTGCTCGACGATCTCATCGCCGACCTCGACGCCACCGCCGACGCGGCCGCCACGCAGGCCGCCTTCTCGTTGGTCGAGGGCAACACGCCCGAGACGATGGCGACGTTCTCCGGGGCGACGAGCGGCGACATCGAGCTGCCGCGACTGCGTTTCGCCGACTCGCCGCGACCGGCGACGACGATCACGCACCGGCTCGCCGCCACCTTCGATGCCGCCGCCGCGCCGGCGTGGCCGGGTGCTGCCACCAGCGGCCGGGCGCTGGCGGCACCGAGCCTGGAAGCCTGGGTGGAGCGGCTGCTCGGAGCACCCAGGGACATCGGCTTCGAGGTCGTGATGACGGCGCCCGACGGCAGCGTGACGCAACGGGCGCGGGCCACGTTGGCGAACGTGGGCCTCGCGGCGCTCGACGTGCTCAACCTGGCCCCGTCCGGCGAGGCCACCGGTCTCGGCCGACTCGGCGAGGTGATCGCCGGTTGGGCCGAGGTGCACCGACCGGACGCCGCGGGCGACGAGGTGGTGGCGATCGACGGCAGCGTCGGCGATCCCAGCCTGACCGACGTCGTCGCCGTCGCCCGCTCGCTGCGCAGCGTGATCGCGGCCGCAACCGACCTCGACGCGCGCACGTTCGCCGAACCCGGCTCGGTCGACGTCGTGTCCGGTGTGGATGTCGCCGACCTGCTCGATCGCGCCGAGGCGGTCGCCGGCGCGCTGCGTGGTGGACGCGAGGAGCTGGCGGGTGCGCTCGCGGCAGCGTCGAGCGACCGGGTGCGCCAGGCGATCCTGCGCTTGTCCGGGTTCGAGCTTCCCGGGTCGAACCCGGCGGTGACCGACGACGCGGTCCTGGTCGCGATGGGCCGCCGGCTCGTCGGCGCGATCGAGGATCGGGAGGCCGCCGTGGCCACGTTGATCGATGCCGCCGCCGACTGGGCGACGCTCACCGACGACAAGCGGCGTGCCCACCTCGATGAGCGGTTGACGTTGCTCATCGGGCAATCGTTTCCGTGGGCTCCCCGCTTCTCCGTCCCCTCCGGCACGGACCTGGCGACGAACTTCGGTCGACGTCGCGCAGATCGCACGACGGGGACCGCCTGGTTGTCGGCGGCGGGGCGGGTCGACCCCGGCGCCGATCGCCTGCGGACCGCGGTCGATCTCGTCGAGGCGGTTCGCGATGCGACGGCGTTCGACTGGAACGTCGCGCAGTTCCCCGATCACGCCGATGAAGGGTGGGCGGCGGTGACCCGGCCGAAGGTCGACGGGCGCGGGCGCGTGTGCGTGCTCACGGCCGGTGGACGACCGGCCCCGTCCGGTCCGTTGGCCGGTCTCGCCCTGAGCTCGTGGACCGACGCCCTACCCGTCGAGCATCAGATGCCGGCGGTCGCCCTGCACTTCGACGCCCCGAGCTCGCGTGCGCCGCAGGCCGTGATCCTCTGCGTCGCCGAGCCGACGACCGGCTTCAGCTTCGACGTCGTTCGCCGCACGGTGTCCCAGACGCTCGAGATGGCGCAGCAGAGGATGGTCGGCCTCGAGACGCTGGAGGGGTTCGGACAATACGTGCCGGCGATCTACCTACCGGACGGACTCGAACCGGGGGTGGCGTCATGACCTGGGAGCGACTCGAGTGCGCGACGATCGGCGCCGACCTCTTCGAGGGACAGGAGGCGCGCATCGCCGATGGGATGTGGTTCATCGGGCGCCAGTGGCAGGTGGGCGAGCTGACCGGTGACGATGCGTCCAGCCCACTGCTGGTGCAGGCGGAGATCGAGTCGACGCCCGTGTCTCGGTTCCAGCCGGGCCCCGCCTCGGCCCACCGCCCGGTCGTCGACCTCGAAGCGTTGTCGACACCGTTGGAGGCGGCCGTCGAGCAGGAGGATCCGTGGGCCACCTCGGCCGGCGTGCGCCTTGCCGCGGAGGCGGGTCTCCAGCTGTTCCGCGCGCTGGCCGACGCCGACGTGCCGCGTGGCGTGCGTGACGCGCTGCGACGCGCCTTCCCGTTGACGTTGCCGGACGACGATGCGCTCGATCCCGTCGGACGAACGGAGCTCGCGCTGCTCGTACGCCGCTCGTTCGACGCGCCGGCGCTTCGCGCGGCGGCGGCGTTCCCGGTCGAGCTCACCGGCGCGGCCGTTCGGGCCTTCGACTCGTGGACCCGTTGGTACGACGCGCTCTATCCGACGCCGGTCGCCGGCTCCACCTCGTGGGTGCCGGGTCGGATGGAGTACAGCTTCCGCCTCGGGGCCCACCCCAACGGCGACGCCGAGATCGTCCTCGATGCGCCGGAGTACGTCGGTGGCCACCTCGACTGGTACTCGTTCGATCTGCGCACCGATCTTGCCCCGTTGCAGGCGGCACCGGTCATGAAGACCCGGAAGGTGAACGTGATCCCGACGACCGCCACCTTCGCCGGACAGGCGGCGTCGCGCTGGTGGGAGGTCGAGGACAGCGCGGTCTGGTTCGGCGATCTTCACGCCGGGCCGGAGGATCTCGCCCGTGTCGCCGTGGCCGCGTTCGAGATGAGCTTCGGCGATGACTGGTTCCGCATCCCGACCCGCGTGCCCGCCGGGCACCTCGCACGGGTCAAGGAGCTGCGCCTCTACGACTCGTTCGGCCGCGAGCACCACATCCCTTCCTGCGCCGAGCGCGACGGCCCCGATCGGACCTGGCGGTTCTTCGAACTGTCGGGCGACCCATCCGCCGATGCGAAGGCCATGGCCGATCGCTCGTGCCCATGGTTGTTCGTGGCGCCGGCCCTGGCTGGTGTGACCGAGGGCGCGCCGCTCGAGGAGGTCCTGTTGCTCCGCGACGAGATCGCCAACAACGGCTGGGCCGCCGAGCTGCGCGTCGAAGCGAGCTCCGGCCGCGTCGTCGACCGAGCCGCCCGAGCACGGGCGGCAATGCCGCCTCCGCCGCCGGTCCCACGCGGTGACGCCTGGCGCTACCAACTCGCGTCGCCGGTGCCGGAACACCTCGTCCCGTTGCTCCCGGTCGAGCTGGAAGGCGTGTCCGGTCTCTACCTCCAGCGTGGTCGCCTGGCGACCACGTCCGCCGACGGCGAGGTGACGACCCGGGGCGCGGTGGGTGACATCCTCCAGCCCGATCGTCGCCTGTTGATCGAGGATGCCGAGGTGCCGAGCTCGGGCGTGAAGATCACCCGGAGGTGGCAGATGGCGCGCACCCGCAACGGTGGGTTCGCCCTCTGGATGGGCCGCCGCAAAGGCGTTCCCGGCCCGCGCAAGGTGCCGGGCACGGTGTTCGACGACGTCGACCGGCGAGTCGATCAGCCGTAGCCGGTCCACCCCGACGACGAACGTCGCCGTGCGCCACGACCCTCGAGGAGGTTCGTTTCCCGCACGTCCGTGATCGGTTCCGGGACGCCGTTGGTGTGGAATGGCTTTGTAACACGCAATGGCGGCCGACAAGTGTCCAGGTGAAGTGCCGTGCCGTCCTCCGCCTTGTGGGTGCCCGAAAGTCGGCTCACGTCATGCGACCTGCTGATACTCGTGAAGCAGTCCACCGAGCCGGTCGTGCCGTCGGACGGAGTTCGTCTCGCTCGTCGTCGGCTGGGGGAGTGGTCGGAGGGGAGCGGCCTGGCCGAGTGTGCGGTGTGGCCGGTGGCTGTTGTAGTGCTCCGAGTACTCGGTTGTTGACCGCCACGCTCAGTGAGGATGACGGCGTCACGGTGACTGCGGCTGTTCGGGAATGATCAAGGCCCCGTCCCGTGGTTCGGGGCGGGGCCTTGGTGTGCGGGTTGTCGGTGTGATGC
>Ga0136617_10001794_pt1 | contig 19086 bp, 25 predicted proteins | sample AntDrymUQ3222106_2_FD_129672 | JGI IMG/M metagenome (GOLD analysis project Ga0136617, IMG submission 129672) | Polar desert sand microbial communities from Dry Valleys, Antarctica - metaG UQ322 (21.06) | ecosystem: Environmental > Terrestrial > Soil > Desert | place: Antarctica: Dry Valley... | reverse complement strand
TCCAGAACATGCGCTCGGTGCCCCCGAAACAGCCCATTCCGTACACCGCCGTCTCCAGCCCCCCGGGGCGGGGCCGCCGCAGCTGCGTGTCCTTGACCAGATGGCGGCCGGTCACGGGCATCTCCTCGGACCGGCCGGGGAGGGCATCGTCCTCGGTGGCCATGCGGGCCTTGCGGCTGCCGAACATCATGATTGGTGGGCTCCTCTCACGCCGAGGGAACCAGTATGGCGGCGGGCGGCGGGCTATCTGGGGGCGGGTCAGTCCTCGAGGGTGCAGTAGAGCCGGGAGAGCAGGGCGGCGGACGCCCGCTCCAGCAGTCCGGCCGGCGGACGGGAGATGTCGAACTCGCCGAAGGTGTACGACACGCTCCCGCACACCACCCGCAGCCGTCCGCTACCCGGTTCGTCGATCACCTCGGCAACCGGCCGGGCCGAGACCTCGATGGCGTGGCCCTCGAACGTGAAGCAGGTGAACACGTTCTCCCCGCCGTGATCGGGCTCGCCGCATCCTTCCCGGGCGAAGCCCAGTTCGGCCGTCGCCTGGTCGATCATCCGCTCGATGCGGTTGGCGACGTACTGCCTGCGGTCGGTGAACAGCGCTGAGCTCTGGAGCGGGGAGATCCGGGTGCGGGTGTCGCTGTCGGGATCCACCAGGTAGGTGCCCGCCTCCCATGCGGTGTCGCCGCACGCGCCTCCCGCCGTCGACACCACGGCCCGGCCGTCAGGGGCCCACCCGAGAGCCGTCGAGTGAGCGGTCTCGGACACCACCGCGGACCGCTCGCCCGTGCGGGCGTCGACGAGGTAGGCCACGGGCAGCTCGCACTCGGCCGACCACTGGGCCAGGACCCAGGCCCCGTCGGGGGAAGCGATGGCGTACCTCCAGTGGCCGACGGCGCCGGCTGCGCCGGTGAGCGGGGTCGAGGTGCCGTCGGCGGACACCACCCGCACCTCGGGGTCGCCGCACCCGGCCGCCACCCGGAGTCCGCCCCCGCCGTGGACGGCGGCGCAGCCTGGTACCGGGTCACGCAGTGGCGGCGCCTCCCGTACGACGATCGCGCCGGTGTCGGTGCTCACCACGTCGACCCCCCGGTCGGGGTCGTTGGTGTACCACCCGCCGGGCGATCCCCGGCCCACCTGGCTCCCGGAGAAGTCGAGGAGGACCAGCGCCCCCCCGTCGTCGGGGCCGGCCACGCTCAGGACGCCCGTCGCCGGCAGCGACCGCTCGAGGGTGACGGGCCCGGATGCATCCGCCCGCTCGACGCCGGTGACAGCAGGGGTGGTGGGACCGGCGGACGGCGTGGTCGGGGGACCGGCCACCACGTCGGCCGGTCGGCTGCCGTCCCGGTCGAAAAGCACAGTGACACCCACGGCAGCGGCCACGGTCGCGGCCATGGCGCCGGCGGCGACGAGCAGGCGGGGCGGGGTCGAGCCGGCCAGCGGGCGCCTCCGGACCTTCCCGGCGCGGGCGATGATCTCGTCGACCGGCAGCGGCGGAGCGGCCTCGTCGAGGGAACGTGCCAGGCGGGCCAGCCGGCGGTCGAGATCGAGATCGAGGTCGTGGTCAGGCATCGGCGTCGGCTCCCAGGGTGGTGCGCAGATGGACGAGGCCGCGGGCGAGGTGGTTACGGAGGCTGGACACGCCGCAGCCCAAGGCGCCGGCCGCTTCGGCCAGCGTGTATCCGTAACCGTGGACGAGGAGCACGGCCGCCCGCTGGCGGGGCGTGAGCCGAGCCAGGGCGGCAGGTAGAGCGGGGTCGGATGCGATCTCGTCGACGGCCGCCCCCAGACCGGATGATCCCGAGCCTGCCGGCAGGCCGGGCGCCTCCCAGCGCGAGTGGCGGGCCGCCCGGCGGGCCGACGTCTGGCCGACCCGCCACAGGTATCCGCGGGGGTTGTCCATGCCCTCGACCCGATCGAGGTGCTCCCACGCCCAGGCCAGGGCGTCGGCCGTGGCCTCGGACCCCACGTCGACCCCGTAGGCGGCCACCAGGGCCCGCCGGAGCCCGGGCTCGACCCGGCCGACCACGCCGGCGAACACCGTCCGCCGGCCCGCCACCGGAGCTACCGGATCAGCCACCGAAGTCCTTCGCACGCAAAGGAAGAGCCACCGCAGGCCGAAATGTGTCACACCGTCCGGCGGTTCGACCGCCGGACGGTGTCAGCCGGCTTCGGCCGGCGGTCCCCCGGCTGATGGCGGGGACGGCGGGGCGGGCGGCGGCTCGGCGGACGACTGGGTCTCCGGGGCCGGCGGCTGGTCCTTCCCCGACCGTCGGCAGACCCACCGGTTGATCGAGACGAGAACCCGGGCGATGGGGTCGGGGAAGATCCCCGGCTCGCCTTCGACGATGGAGTGGCGCACTCGCAACCTCCCGCGGAGCAGGTCGTCCGAGAGGAGGCTACCGGGCATCGCACCCCGGCGGACGGTCGAAACCCGCCCCGCCTCTGACTGAAAGGTCGGAAGCCGGTCAGGTTTCGGCGTTGTCCTGCTCCTCGGGTTCCCGCTCCTTCCGCCTGACCAGGTAGGTGGCCACGGCCAGCAGGAGCACGATCACGCCCAGGACCGAGACCTGGACCATGGCGTCGTCGAAGGCCGGCGAGTCCTTGCCCATCGACTCCTGGGCCCCGAGCGACACGACGATGATCTCCTTGATGGCGGCGATGATCCCGGCCACCAGGAAGGGCTCGGCGACCAGCTTGTGCTCGATCATGGTGGCCCGGACCGCGGCCAGCAGCTCCAGGAGGATGAAGACGAGGAGCAGGCCGTCGAGGGCGGTCGTGATCGCTTTCTCGACCCCGCCGCCGACCTCCTTGACCAGGTGGTAGCCGACGGCCACGAGGACCACGACCGCCCCTCCCGCGAGCAGGATGCCGGCGAGGGTGTAGACGGCGTTCTCGGCCATACGCAGGACCCGATCGGCGGGTTGGCCGATCGGCTCCTCCTCGTCGTCCGCCTTCGCCTCTGGTGTCGCTTCCGGCTTCATCGCCTCACACTGCCAGACGGCAGGTCGGCACGACACCTACGGCGCACCACGGCGTCGCATGAAGAGCTGATTTCGAACCGCACTGGCGCCAGACGGCGGCGGCACTATCCGCACCGGGCCCGACCAGGTGGCCGAGCCGCTCGTACCTGCCGCCGTCCTGGGCGAACTAGCCACACCGGTAGCGCCACCCGGCGGCGGACGCGCCGAGGGCACGCCCGCCGAAGCGACTTCGACGACTTCCAGGCCTCGTTCCAGCCACCCGCTGCCTGAGCAGCGGGGAGCGAGTACCTTCCTCGGCCGTGAGGGTCGTCGGGATCGGGTTCGATGGCTGAGGCGCCGACGCCATTCAGCGAGTTGCTGGCCGGGTATGGAACCACGGCGATCGGCAAGGGCATGCGCGTCGAGTCCGTGTTCGCACTCCTCAAGGTCCGCGCCGAGGACGGGTCCGCGGCCTGGATGGTCCGCAGCGGCGGGGTACCGCTGACGGCGGAGGAGCTTGTCGGGGTCCTCGACGGCCTGACCACGTCGATCCGCCAGAGGCTGTTGAAGACGTGGAAACGCACGGCGACGCCGAGCACCGGCGGGCGTCGCCTGCCGCCCATGCCGTTCAGCGAGCTACTGGCGGGCCTGGATACGGTAGGCCTCGGTGACGACTACCTGATCGAGTCGGTGTTCGCCGTCATCAAGTCCCGGCGGGAGGACCGGCTGGCCGTGTGGCACGTGCGTTCCTCGGAGATGAAACTCAGCCCGGAAGAGCGACTGGGCGCCCTCGAGGGCTATGCCGCCGCCGTCCGCCAGGAACTGGCTGACCAATGGAAGTGGTGACCTGAGGTCGCCATCTCCACTGGGGGCGTCTCCGCGGGCGCCGTGCCACCGGCTCCTGATCGGGGAGCCCGCCCAGCAGGCGCCGCAGTAGGCGCCCGGGCCCGGCACCCCGTCAGGTGCTCGGGGGACCCTCGGCCGGCGTCGGCTGCATCGGGTGACGGCGGGCCCCTTCGACAGCCCGCTTGCGGGCCCGGGCCGCGGCCCGCATCAGGTCGGTGGAGTCGGCCAGGGCCCCGTTCGCCTCCCGCAGGAAATCGACGAGCACGACCAGCTCGGCGTCGGTGTACCGGTCGGTCAGCTCCTCGAACGCCTGGGCCAGGTGGGCGAAGGCCTCGCCCAGCTCCCGATCCCTGTCGCGCAGGAGCTGCACGATGACCTTCCGGCGGTCGTCGGCGTCGGGGGTCCGGCGCACGAAGCCGGCCTTCTCCAGGCGGTCGATGACGCCGGTCATGGCGCCCGACGTGAGCCCGACGTGCTCGGCCAACCGACCGGCCGTGATCGGCCCCGTCCAGTCGAGGACGTCGAGGCACTCCCAGTCCGACGGGTTCAAGCCGACGACGTCGGCACAGGCGTGGTTGTGGAGCGTCGAGGCCGAACCCAGGCGTCGGGCTTCCCGACTGAGCTCCGCCAGCAGCTCTTCTCTCGTCTCGGCCACGATGCCTCCCCAACACCCTGACGCCGGTCTCTACCTTCCCGCAACCGAGTATCCCGGGCAAGAGCGACCACGTTGGAACGCCGCCGGGCTCCGGGAAGGAAGTTGAACGCGCAACTGTTATCTCCGGCGTACAGTTCGTTCCTGACGGAACGCCCAGAGGAGGCCCACCATGCCTGCCGTCACCGTCGACAACATCCTCGCCCTGCCCCGCATCGCCCGACCGGTGGCCTCCGGGCCCGGCGTGGCCGCCCAGGAGCGTCCGGTGACATCGGTCACCACCGCCCCCGGCGGGTTCGAGGGAGAGGGCTTCCCGGTGCGCCGGGCCTTCGCCGGCGTCGACATGGCCCTGCTCGACCCCTTCATCCACATGGACCAGATGGGCGAGGTGGAGTACGGGGCCGGTGAGGCCAAGGGCACGTCGTGGCACCCCCACCGGGGATTCGAGACCGCCACCTACATCATCGACGGCACGTTCGAGCACCAGGACAACGCCGGTGGCGGCGGGGTGATCACCAATGGCGACACCCAGTGGATGACCGCCGGGGCCGGCATCCAGCACATCGAACGCCCGCCCGAGTCACTGGTGATGAGCGGCGGCAAGTTCCACGGCGTCCAGCTGTGGGTGAACCTACCCAAGGCCAAGAAGTGGGAGGCCCCCCGCTACCAGGACATCGGGGCCGGCCGGGCCACCCTCCTCACCACGCCCGACGGGGGGGCGCTGATGCGGGTGATCGCGGGCGACATCGACGGCCACGCCGGGCCGGGCGTGACCCACACGCCGATGGCGTTCGTCCACGCCACCGTCAGCCCAGGGGCCGAGCTGGTGCTGCCATGGCAGCCCGAGTTCAACGCCCTGGTCTACGTCCTGGCCGGCGGGGGCTCGGTGGGGTGGGGCCGTCGCCCGATCCGGACGGGCCAGCTGGTCGTGTTCGGCACGGGCGACTTCGTGACCGTGGCCGCGTCCGAGCACCAGGACAGCCACACTCCCAACCTCGAGGTGCTCGTCCTCGGCGGACGCCCGATCCGGGAGCCGGTCGCCTGGTACGGCCCGTTCGTGATGAACACCCGGGAGGAGGTCCTCCAGGCCATGGACGACTTCCACGCCGGCCGGCTGGGCGCCATCCCGGCGTCGAGCCTGCGGGCCTGAGCCGGTCTGGATCGATGGCCACGGTCGCCGACCTCACCGCCTTCGTCGGCACCTGGCGGGGCCGGGAGGAATGCCTGCCTGGCGGCCGGGTACGGTGACGGCGTGGCCGAGCCCCGGGTGCTGGCGATGGTCCTGGCAGGAGGCGAAGGCAAGCGCCTCTACCCGCTCACGGCCGACCGGGCCAAGCCCGCGGTTCCGTTCGGCGGCCACTACCGGATGATCGACTTCGCCCTGTCGAACCTGGCCAACGGCGGGTACCTGCGGATCGTCGTGCTCACCCAGTACAAGTCCCACAGCCTCGACCTGCACATCAGCCGCACGTGGCGCCTGTCGACCCTGCTCGACACCTACGTCACCCCGGTACCGGCGCAAATGCGTCGGGGCCCCCGCTGGTTCGCGGGCTCGGCCGACGCCATCTTCCAGAACCTCAACCTCATCGGCGACGACCGTCCCGACTACATCCTGGTCTTCGGGGCCGACCACATCTACCGGATGGACCCCCGCCAGATGGTCGAGCAGCACGCCGCCACCGGGGCGGGGGTGACGGTGGGCGCCATCCGGGTGCCGCGGTCGGAGACGGCCAGCTTCGGGATCCTCGAGTCGGGTCCCGGCACCACCATCTCCGGATTCCTGGAGAAGCCGGACGACGCCGAGGGCCTGCCCGACTCCCCCGACGAGGTCTTCGCCTCCATGGGCAACTACATCTTCACCACGTCGACACTCATCGAGGCCGTCACCCAGGACTCCGACGACGAGGAGTCACACCACGACCTCGGCGGCGACATCATCCCGATGCTGGTCAAGGCCGGGCAGGCCCACTTCTACGACTTCGCCGACAACGAGGTCCCGGGCGTCACCGAGCGGGAGCGGGGCTACTGGCGCGACGTGGGCACGCTCGACGCCTACTACGACGCCCACATGGACCTCGTCTCGGTCCATCCCGTCTTCAACCTCTACAACCGGTACTGGCCCATCCACACCTCGGTGCCCTCCTTGCCACCGGCCAAGTTCGTGCACGAGGCGGGCGAGCGGGCGGGGCGGGCGGTGAACTCGATGGTGTGCGCCGGCGCCATTGTCTCGGGCGGCCTGGTGCGGGGCTCCGTGCTCTCGCCGGGCGTGCTGTGCGACGAGTACTCCCTGGTGGAGGACTCGGTGCTGATGAACGACGTGGTCGTGGGCGCGGGGGCGATCGTCCGCCGGGCCATCATCGACAAGAACGTGGTGATACCGCCGGGTGCCCGCATCGGGGTCGACCACGACGCCGACGCCGAGCTCTACAGCGTCTCCGAGCACGGGGTGGTGGTGCTCGGGAAGGGCCGGAAGGTGCAAGCCCCCGGCTTGCGGCCATGACCCGGTTCGGATGAGGGTCGCCCTGCTGACCCGGGAGTTCCCTCCCGACGTCTACGGCGGGGCCGGGGTCCACGCCACCTACCTGAGCCGGGAACTGGCCGCCCTCGTCGACCTCGACGTGCACTGCTTCGGCGACCCCCGTGACGTGGCCCGCGTCACTGCCCACCAGCCCTGGCCCGACGTGGCCGCCGGCCCCAACGGCGACGTCCTCGGCGTGCTCTCGGTCGACCTGCGCATGGCCGCCGCGGCCGCCGGCACCGACGTCGTCCACACCCACACCTGGTACGCCAACATGGGCGGCCACCTGGCCAAGGTCCTCCACGGCGTCCCTCACGTGATGACCACCCACAGCCTCGAACCGAGCCGCCCGTGGAAGGCCGAGCAGCTGGGCCAGGGCTACGGGCTGTCGACCTGGTGCGAGCGAACGGCCATCGAGGCGGCCGATGCCGTCATCGCCGTGTCCGCCGGGATGCGGGCCGACATCCTCGAGACCTACCCGGCGGTCGAGGCCGATCGGGTGGTCGTCATCCCCAACGGCATCGACCCCGACGAGTACCAACCCGACCCCGGCACCGACTCCCTCGAGCGCCTGGGGGTCGACCCCGGCCGGCCGTCGGTGGTGTTCGTGGGCCGGATGACCAGGCAGAAGGGCATCGAGCACGCCCTCGAAGCGGCCCTGCACATCGATCCCGCGGCCCAGGTCGTGCTCTGTGCGGGGGCGCCCGACACACCCGAGATCGGCGCCGAGTTCCGGGCCCGGGCCGCGGCCATCGCCGGCAACCGCGGCAACCTGGTGTGGGTCGAGGAGATGGTGCCCCGCACCACCCTCGTGCAGATCCTCAGCCACGCGTCGGTGTTCCTCTGCCCGTCGGTCTACGAGCCGTTCGGCATCACCAACCTGGAGGCCATGGCCTGCGAGGTGCCGGTCGTGGCCAGTGCGGTGGGGGGCATCCCCGAGGTGGTGGTCGACGGCGAGACCGGCTGGCTGGTGCCCATCGCGGTCGACTCCGACGGTCTCCCGTCCGACCCCGACGCCTTCGCCCGCAGCCTGGCCGCCCGGGTCAACCAGCTGCTGGGCGATCCCGCCGCCGCGTCGCTGATGGGTGAGGCGGGCCGCCGACGTGTGCTCGAGCACTTCAGCTGGCCCGCCATCGCGGCCCGCACGGTGGAGCTGTACGAGCGCGTGCTCACCCGTCAGGCGTAGCAGGCGGGCGGTCAGCGCCCGAGGAATCCCCCGAGCATGCTCGCCCCGGACGCGCCGCCCGTCTCACCGGGCATCATCTGGCGGATCCACGCCTGCAGGGCGCTCGGGTTGCGGGTCTGGGTCATGACCCAACCGGGCCCGGTGAAGTCGAACACCAGTCCCTCGCCCGACTTCAGGGTGGCCAGGACCCCCGCCGCCACCTTGCGGATCTGGCTGCCGATGGCGGGGCTGAACGCCACCACGTGGCCGGTGTCGATGGTGACCGACTCGCCCGCGGCCAGCTCGATGGTGTCGAGGGCGCCGTAGCAGGCGAGCAGGATCGTCCCCTGCCCGGAGGCGTGGACCAGGAAACCGCCCTCCCCGCCGAACAGGTTCTTGAACCCGCCCCACCTGGTGTCGAGCTCGACCCCGCCCGACGACGCCAGCCAGCAGCCCCGGGTCACCGACATCGGCTGGTCGGTGGTCACGCCGGCCACGATGATGTCGCCCGGCAGGTGATGGGCGACGTCGACCCATCCGCCGCCGCCGGGAGCGGTGAAGGTGGTGATGAACAGGCTCTCGCCGCCGAGGACCGACCGCTTCAGGCCTTTCATCAGTCCGCCCTGGGTGCTCGACTCGACGGCGACGCCGGAGGACGTGGCCATCATGGCCCCGGACTCGGCCCGGAGCTTCTCGCCGGGGTCGAGGGCGACCCGGGCGGCGGCGAACGAGGGATTGTGACGCAGGTCGACTCTCATTCCGCCCAGGCTAAGCCCCCGGGGCGGAGAACCTGAGCGTGGCCGTAGAATCCCCGACCATGGCCGTACGCCGCGGGAGTCGGTTGGACGACGACCTCGAGCAGTACCGCCGGGAGCTCACGGGCTACTGCTACCGGATGCTGGGCTCGGCCTTCGAGGCCGACGACGCCGTGCAGGAGACCATGGTGCGGGCGTGGAAGGGCATCGACGCCTTCGAGGGCCGGTCGGCCATGCGCTCGTGGCTCTACCGCATCGCCACCAACGTGTGCCTCGACATGCTCCGGGGCCGCCAGCGCCGGGCCGTGGCCATGGACCTCGGACCTTCGTCGACGGCCGACGGCTTCACCGGTGCGACCCGGCCCGAGCACGCGTGGCTCCAGCCCATCCCCGACGCCCGCGTCGTGCCCACCGACGGCGACCCGGCCGAGGTGGCCGAGGCGCGGGAGAGCATCCGGCTGGCGTTCGTCACCGCCCTCCAACACCTCCCCGCCCGCCAGCGGGCGGTGCTGATCCTGCGCGAGGTCCTGCGGTGGCAGGCCAGCGAGGTGGCCGAGCTGCTCGACACGAGCGTGGCGTCGGTCAACAGCGCGCTCCAGCGGGCCCGGGCCACGATGGCCGCCCGCAGCAACGCCGGCGCCCCCGCGGCGGAGGCGGTGAACGCCGACCAGCAGGCGCTCCTGGCCCGCTACGTCGACGCTTTCGAGCGCTACGACATCACCTCTCTGGTCAAGCTCCTCCACGAGGACGCGGTCATGTCGATGCCGCCCTACGACTTCTGGCTGCGGGGGCCGGCGGAGGTGGGCCGCTTCCTCCTCGGCGCGGGAATCGGCTGCCGCGGTTCGCGCCTGATCCCCACTGCGGCCAACGGGTTGCCGGCGTTCGCCTCCTACAAGCCCGACTCCGAGGGCGGCTACTCCCCCTGGTCGATCCAGGTCCTCGAGATCTCAGGCGACCGGATCGTCGGTTACCACAACTTCCTCGACACCACCCTGTTCGCCGCCTTCGGCCTCCCCGCCCACCTGTAGCGAGAGGCCGGGGAGACCGGTCACCACGCCGGTCAGGCCCACGAAGGCGAGCAGCCCCGAGAGCTCCGTGCCCGCGTCGCGGAGCCGGATCGAGCAACCCATCCGGCGGGCGGCGAGCTGCAGCCGGGCCAACTCGTCGACGACCGAGAGGTCGACCGGCCCGCGCACCGTCAGCGGCCAGCTGGCCAGCTCCAAGTCCCCGAGGGCGAGCACCAAGATGGCGGCGCAGTCCGGTGGCAGCACGCTGGTACGACGCCCGCCGGCCGTCGAACTCATCGGCGCCGACCACGGGCTCGTCCGGGCGCCGGTGGCCCGGGGGGCGCGTCAGTCGATCCGGCGCCGCAGCAGGCAGAACTCGTTGCCCTCCGCTCAGGCGCTCAGGAGGCACGCGTCGGCCGGGACGGAAGGTCCGGATCCCGGTGCGTCGTGCGCCGGCGGCCGCGCATCCCAGTCGACGAGCTCCCCGCAGGTGCAGCGCAGGATCACGACGCGGTGTCCCTCGCCGTCCCAGGCGAAGTGGACGATGCGGTCGGCGCCGAGGAGCACCCGGCACCGGCACGTCGAGCAGTGGGGAGCGAACATGGCTCCATCCTGGCGGTCGACCCCTTGCCCGTCACCGGCCAATGCGCCATGATTGGCCGGTGAATCAACCGGCCACTCGGCAGGCCGCTCAGGTCGGCACCCTGCTCGCGGGATGGGCCGACGCCTCCCACGGCACACTCGCTCAGCAGCTGGCCCGGGCCCTGCGGGGCGCGGTCCTGGCCGGCGTGCTGACCGACGGGGAGCGCCTCCCGGCCGAGCGGTCGCTGGCGGCCGCCCTCTCCGTCAGCCGCTCCACCGTCACCGCCGCCCTCGACGAGCTCCGGGCCGACGGCACGGTGGAGTCCCGTCAGGGCAGCGGCACCGTCGTGCGCAGCGTCTTCGCCCGCACCGTCGTCGGCACCCGCATCGCCGATCACTTCTCCAGCGCGCCCGGCATCGACCTGGCCGCCGGCAACCCGCCCGACGCCTCCCACCTGCCCCCCATCACCGTCGACGTGGCCGACCTGCTGGCCCGGGGCGGCGGACCGGGGGTGCAGCCGCTGGGCCTGCCGGCGCTCCGGGCGGCGCTGGCCGACCGGCACGGCGAGCACGGGCGCCTCACCGACCCGGGCCAGGTCCACGTCACCGCCGGCGCCCACCAGGCGGTGTCGCTCGCCGTGCGAGCCCTCGCCCGACCCGGGGCCCCCGTCGCCGTCGAGGCCGTCAGCTACCCGGGGATATTCGACATCATCGACGGCATCGGGGCCCACGCGGTCCCCGTCCGGTCCGACCACGCCGGCCTCGTCCCCAGCGACCTCGACCGGGTCCTCACCGAGCACACCCCGCCGGTGCTGTACCTGCAGACGGGGCCCCACAACCCGACCGGGCTGGTGCCCTCTCCGGGCCGGCTCCTGGCCCTGGCCGAGGTGCTCGACCGCCACGACACCACCGTCATCGAGGACTGCGCGCTGGCCGAGCTGGCCTTCGCCGGTCGGGTCCGCCCCGAGCTGGCCGACCTCTGCCGCCGGGCCGTCGTCATCAGTGTGGGCTCGTTCAGCAAGGTGGCCTGGGGCGGACTGCGGGTCGGGTGGCTTCGGGCCCCGGCCCCGTTCGTGGATCGCACCATGTACCTGCGCCTGGGCGACGACCTCGGCACCTCCGTGCCGGCCCAGCTCCTGGCCCTGCAGCTGGTGCCCCACCTCGACGACCTGGCGGCCACCCGCCGGGTCACCCTGGCCGCCACCGTCACCCGGGCCGTCGACCTGGTGCGGGCCGACCTCCCCGACTGGCGACTCACCGAGCCGGGCGGAGGCTCGGTGCTGTGGGCCGAACTTCCCATCGCCGACACCGGGGCCTACGTCCTTCTCGCCGGACGCCACGGTGTTCACGTCGCGCCGGGCAGCATCGCCACCCCGACCCGCACCTCCAACCCCCACATCCGCATCTGCGTCGACCGGCCCTGGGCCATGGTCGAGGAGGGGATCCAGCGCCTCTGCCTGTCGTGGCGCGAGCTCGGCACCACGCCCCGGGCCGTCCTCGGCTGATGGAGGAGATCGACGACGGCCACACCGTCTGGCGCTTCGACACGTCGTTCCTGCGGTCGAACTGGACGTGCATCTGGGGACGCGGCTGCCAGGGCATCCTGCCCCAACCTGCCGAGCACCTGGGCCAGGGCTGCTGCTCGATCGGCGCCGACCTCGACGGTGACGACGAGGCCCGCAACATCAGCGCCCTGGCGGCCACGCTGGATCCGTCCCACTTCGAGCACCACGCCGACGCCAGCGAGGGCGGCGTGTTCAGCGACGGCACCCGCTCCGCCACCCGGGTCGTCGACGGCGCGTGCATCTTCCTGAACCGGCCCGGCTTCGCGGGGGGAGCTGGGTGTGCCCTGCACCTGGAGGCCACCCGCTCCGGTGAGTCGCCCCTCGTCTGGAAGCCGTCGGTGTGCTGGCAGCTGCCGGTCAAGGTGGACTGGGAGCCGGGTGAAGGCGACACCGAGGTGGCGACCGTCCGCCGGTGGGAACGGCGCGACTGGGGACCGGAGGGCGAGGTCATGGCCTGGTGCTGCACCGAGGGCGAACGGGCCTACGTCGGCGACCGACCCGTCATCGATTCCATGGCCGAGGAGCTCGAGGCCATCGTGGGCACGACCGTCTACGTCGAGCTCCGCCGCCGGCTGGCCGACACGGACGACGACACGGACGACGACTCGCTCAGCGAGGCCGATCCCGAGGGCTGAGTCGGGACGCCAGGGATGCCCGGATCGTCTCGGGGTCCGGCTCGACGACGACGACGACGACGACGACGACGACGGTGGTGTCGGTGAGGTCGTCATGCTGCAGGAATGCGGTCGTGCAGGCGGACGGCGAGGACGGCGTGCTGGGTGGCGTTGGGCGGGGCGACTCCCCCGGGGAGGAGTTCCCGGTGCTCGCGCACGAATGTGGCCGCCGCCCGCACCGCGTCGTGGCGGACCTGGTCGTCGGCCGCGTCGTGGTCGAACCGCCATCGACGGGCCCGGCGGGCGATGGCGACCTGGTCGGCGTCGTCGATCTCGACCCCCGACGCCGGGAAGATCCGGCATTCGTAGGTGCGGCACGTTCGCGGCCGGTGCTCGTAGATCGAGCAGTGGCCGTTCTCGTCGTAGCCCATGAGGACGTTGCCGCGCGGCAGTCTCGGCGCCGGGAACAGCAGGGCGGCGGGGATGCGGGCCAGCGTCTCGGCCTCGTCGGGCCCGATGTCGACGAACTGGGACGACGTGCAGCACGCCGTGCACCCGTCGCAAGGCACGTCGGACCCACTGCCGCCGCCCAGGGCCCGCTGCATCCCGGCCAACCAGGCGGAGAAGCCCCCCGCCGCCAGCGGCTGATCGTCGGTCCCACGACTGGATCCGCTCGTTCGAGCAGACCTGGAACACCCGTCTCGACCAACTCGACGACCTTCTCGCCGAGCTTCAATCCCAGGAGGAAGAACAATGAGCACCAACGACACGGTCAGCACCCGCCACGGCTCCGCCGTCATCACCCTGCCCTCCGACACCGAGATCCTCATCACCCGGGTCTTCGACGCCCCCGCCCACCTCGTCTTCAACGCGCTGACGACGCCCGACCTGGTCAAGCGCTGGTGGGCTTCCCCACGTCGCGGTGGGATGTGTGCGACATCAACCTGCGCCTGGGCGGCCAGTGGCGCTTCGTCATCACCGAAGGCGACATGGAGGTACAACCAGCCGCAGCTACAACCAGCCGCATCAGGGCCGGCGGCGAGCCCGGGTCACCTCGTCGACAAGCTCATCCTCTGACATCCCGGCGGACGTCAGGACGGCGTCGACCGGGGCACCGAGTCGACCGAGCACCTCGCCCTGCGGTCCGTCGCTGACGGCGTCGTCTGAGGACAGGCGGGCGGGGGCAACGTCATGCGGTCGAGGAACAGGTGGACGATCGGGCCGACGGTGATGGCGAAGACGACGGTGCCGGCCCCGACCGAGCCACCGAGAGCGAAGCCGATAGCGAGGACGGCGAGCTCGATGGCCGTACGCACCGTCCGCACGGATCGACCGCGCCGGGCGAGGGCGGTCATCAGGCCGTCTCGCGGGCCGGGGCCGAGGCCGGCACCGATGTAGAGGCCCGATCCCGGCCCGAAGAGCACGATGCCGAGGACGAGGAGCCCGACCCGTGCGGTCAACGATGCCGGCGTCTCGAGCACTGCCATGGTGGCGTCGATGACGACACCGACGATCAGGGCGTTGGCGACCGTGCCGATGCCAACCCGCTCCCGCAGGGGGATCCAGAGCAGGAGGACCGCCACCCCGACGACGATCGACGCAGTGCCCATCGCCAGGCCGGTGTGTTCGGAGACGCCCTGGTGCAGGACGTCCCACGGCGGCAAGCCCAGGTCGGCCCGCACCATGCAGGCGATGGCGACACCGAAGAGCACCAGCCCCGCCAGCAACCGGGGCACCCGCCGCCACAACTCGGCGCGCGGCGGCAACGGAAGCACCCGGCCAGGTTACGCGTGCACACCCTCCCATCCGGCCCGTTTCTCGGCCGCTCGGCCACCTTGGGCCTGCGCAGGGAGAACGGAGGCTGGGTCGTCGCCGACGAGCACCGCTCCTTCCTGGGATCGGTCTTTGGCGAGCGGAGCGGTGCTCCGGTCGCGACTCGCTCAGGGTCGGTAGCGCTGCAGGACTACGCCTGATCGGAATGCGGTTGCCTCGACGAGGCGGAGGGGGCCGGGCCCGGTATCAGCGAACAGGCGCTGGCCCTCGCCGGCCACGAACGGGTAGACGAACAGCCGGTACTCGTCGACGAGACCGGAGGGATCAGCCTCGCGACCAGCCGCATGCTCCCCGTCACGACGATGTCCATGTCGCCCGGCAATGCCTTCAGCGCCCGGACCTCGTCGAGCACCTCGCCCCGGAGCACGTTGGTGTTCTCCCACCTCGGCTCGTCGAGTGTCGAAGACACGACGTACTTGGCGACTTGGGTCAGATAGTCGGCAGTGCCGCTGGTGTCGTCCGTCTGGAGGGGCCAATAGCTGCGGAAGTCCTCGAAGGTCTGTCGTCCGAGCAACAGGATGTCGGCCCTCTGGCCTTGTTCCTGCATGGCCTCCTGAAGGTCTGTGGTGTCGCCCTCGGGATCGCCCTCGGGATCGAACCAGCCTTTCGCCATGTCGATCACGCCGTCGACGGTGATGTTCTCGGTCACGATCAGGTTGCGCACTTTTGCGCCTCCTTTGACGGCTCTACGTTGAGCAGCCGGCGATCTTCCAGGAATCGGGGATGAGAGGACCGGTAGTTTCACACCGGCCCTGACCTGCACTTATGTTGGTGGCGGGGGTGTGATTCGGCGGCCCGGGCCATGCCGCCAATTCTCCAGCAGCAGCTCGACTTCGTCACGAACGCGTGCTCGTGCGTCCGAGCGGTCCACGCCCGCCATCAGGAGATCGTCGTAGGCCGTGTCGAGGTGACGGATGGACGCCACGACAGCCAGGGCGATCACCCGCTCGTCCAGGGCGCGGCCGGCCGCCGTTCTCCCCACCCGGCCGCTGCGCCTTGTCCCGGCGTGTCGCGCGATGGCCAGCGCCCTCATCTGCGGGCAGCCGGGGAACAACCGCGAGATCTCTGCGGCGAACTCCGCGTGGAACGCCTCGTCGTGCTCGACGCGCGCTGCTTCGTCGCGCTCGCGACGGCGACGGCGAACCTCCTCGTCGGCGAGGCACGCCTCCTCGGCGAGCGTCAAGGCTTCCTCTTCGACCAGCGCGCCCTGCCGTTCGTAGCGATGTCGTGTCCGGCTGAAGCGCACGACGACGGCCGAGAGCCGACTCGCCTTCTTGGCCCTCCGGGTCAAGGCCGCGTCGCCCGACGGCAGGAACACGAGATGGTCGAGGTCGGCGCAGCCCATGCACACCGGGCCTGCGTCTTCCATCATGAGGTGGTTGCCGGTGCCGGAGCAGGTCGTGCAAGTCCAGTCGTTGAGCGGCGAGATGACGACGAGGTCAGGCGGGCCGCTCTGCCGTTCCACCAGCCGCTGACGCTTCGCCTCCGACAGCGTCGGTGACACCCAATGGGTCCGGTAGGCCCGTTCGATAGCGGGATCCCCGCTTGCGCTGAACCGCAGCTCACGACGATCGCGGGTACGAGCGACATACGCTGTCTCGCTCGGCAGCAGACCACGGGCCTTCGCCCAGCGACGGAAGATCGCCATCGCCGTCGAGAGCTTGTGCAGGTTGGCATTGGTCACCCGCTCGAGGTACTCGACGCGGCCCTGGCGCCATTGATCGACGTGCCCGGGTGCGAGCCAGCCAACCCCGACGAGCACGTCGATCGCGCTGACGAATCCCCGCTCCCCGAGCGCTGCTTCCGCGGCGGCGACAACCCGCCGCTCGAGCTTGCTCGTGTCCGCGCTCGCGTTCACCTCCCCATCTTCGTCGCTGCACGGCCGCGCGGAGCGACGCCGCCCGCTTCTCCCGACTCGTGACTCGCTCGAGGTCGAGGCAGAGGCGGCTCTGCAGTGCCCCGGCCAACGGTAATTCGTCCGCTGAGACGAGCGTCGGTGTCAGTCGCCGAGGACGTTCAGGTCGAGTCGGCGCAGGTGCTCGGGATCGGCGACGACGTCGATCTCGACAATCCTGTCTCCCTTGGTCGTGAAGGCCAACACCACGACCAGCCGGCCGCCCGGCGCGACGACGATGCCCACGGCCCCGTTCACCAGCGCGGGCTGCGTTTCCCGGACACCTCCGGCGCGCGCCCGCTTCGCAACTGCCGCGGCGCCGCGCACTTCCCTCACCGCGCCGGCGCGCCCCGCCGCACTGTCCACCCGAAGCACGACATCCGCGTCAAGCACGACGAGAAGCGCCTCGAAGTCACCCCGCGGGCGGCGGCGAGGAAGGCCTCCACCACCTCCCGCTGGCGGGCGATGTTGGGGTCGGGCCGCGAGTCTGCTCCGTGCACCCGGCGGCGGGCACGGCTGGCGAGTTGGCGGACCGCGGCCGGAGAGCGACCCACGACGGGTGCGATCTCGTCGAAGGGCACGGCGAACATGTCGTGCAGTACGAAGGCCAGCCGCTCGGCCGGCGTCAGGACGTCGAGCACCGCGAGCATGGCGATGCCGACCGAATCGGCCAGGAGCGCTGCGTGCTCCGGGTCGGTGGCGTCGTCGCTCCTGGCCACTGGCTCGGCGTCCCCCGATGCCGATGGGTCCTCACGCCGTGAGGCTCGGGTACGCAGCATGTCGAGGGACACCCGGGCGACGACCGTTGTGAGCCAGCCGCCCAGGTTCTCGATGTTGGCGGTGTCCGAGCGGCTCAGCCGCAGCCATGCTTCCTGGACGGCATCGTCGGCTTCGCTCGGCGAGCCCAGCATCCGGTAGGCCACGGCCAGGAGGCGTGGACGGTTCTCCTCGAATCGCTCCCCCAGCCGATCCCTCTCATCCATCGGTCACATGCCCTCGTCGAGATCCGTCATGGCAATGACGAACGAAATCCACCCGATGTGACAGGGAGAACACGATGCAACCACGAATCGGCAACCCCGCCTTGATCGTCCCCGACGCCATGGCGGCCCTCCAGGCGCTGGGGGCAGCGGTCGGAAACGGCGGCGTGCCGGACACGACCATCAACCTCGTCCTCCTGCGGGCCAGCCAGATCAATGGGTGCGGCGTCTGCCTCGAAGGGCACTTTCGCAGCGCCAGGACGGCGGGTGAGACCGACGAGCGCATCTCCACGGTGGCGGCCTGGCGGGAGACGCCCTTCTTCACCGATGCCGAGCGGGCCGCGCTGGCCCTGACCGAGGCTGTCACCCGGATCTGCGATCGGGCCGACCCTGTCCCGGACGACGTCTGGGAGGAGGCCGCCCGCCACTACGACGAGCAGGCGCTCGGGACCCTGGTCCTCGCCATCGCCAACATCAACGTGTGGAACCGCCTCAACATCGCCACCAGGCAGGTGGCGGGCGCGACCAAGTGGTGAGCGTCGCCAAGCAGGCACCAGACCCGGTGCCGGCGTTGCTCATCGGGCGCCTCGCTGTCGACCGGACCGTCGGCGGGATCGGCGTCGGTACTGCACTCGTCGCACATGTCCTCGCCACCGCTGTCGGGCTCAACCAGTCGGCGGCATACCGGGCCGTCGTCGTGACTGCTGTCGCCGAGGCCGCTCGCCGCTGGTGGCACCAGCTCGGGTTCCATGCGTTCAACCCGGAAGACCCCGACAACCTCGACCTCTATCTGTTGACCGGCGAGATCTCAGCGACGCTCGACCACGTCAGCCGCTGAGGCCGGCTGTTAGGGGGTCGTCGACCTGCCTCGGTCTCCTCGCGTGGGCGGTAGACGTGGCGATCGTCACCGGATGGATCACCGGCCAAAGGTCCCCTCAGGGGCGTCGTTGGTGCTCCTCGGTGAGCTCGTCGGCAGCTCGCGGGTTCCGCAGCTGCGGACACCAGCTCGTAGGTGCGGTCCCGCGCCTGGTAGCGGACAATCGCGCGTCTGCCCGGGGGTGGTCACGTCGAAACCACGCAGCACCTCGACAGACCCGGTTTCGTCACCATGGGACCGACCCCACCTACTCCGATCCCCGGGACTTTGCGAGGGGTCGTGACCACCCTCCCGCCCTTCTCCAGACACCGAGCTTTGCTCAGCGTATCGTCAGCGTCGTGGGCGACCGCATCGACGAGCTGATCGAGCAGGTCATCGTCGACGCCTACGGCGAGGACGAGCAGCTGTGGTCGTTCCGGCAGGTGTTCGAGGACGACGCGCGGTTCCCATTTACTGGGCAGGTGGTCGGTGTTGACGTCGAGGTTTGAGTACTGGGGGGAGCCCGGCGACCCAGTTCCGCCGTTGTGGCAGCAGGTGATCGTCGCCGGCGTCCGGCCGTGGTTCGAGATGGAGCAGGTACTTCCCGGAGTCGACGATGACGATTGGGACTGCGACCCGATCGTGGAGGCCGCCGAGCTACATCGCTCCGGGTACCGCCGCGAGGCCATCCGGCTCGTCGAAGGATTGCTGGCCCAGGACCGCCGGTGTGTCGACGCCTGGGGCCACCTCGGGAACTTCATGTTCAACACCCGAGGACCCGGCCCGGCCCTCGACTTCTACAGGACCGGGGTCGCGGTCGCGGAGCAGGCCCTTCCCATCGGCTTCGCCGGCGTCCTCT
>Ga0136617_10001793_pt1 | contig 19087 bp, 18 predicted proteins | sample AntDrymUQ3222106_2_FD_129672 | JGI IMG/M metagenome (GOLD analysis project Ga0136617, IMG submission 129672) | Polar desert sand microbial communities from Dry Valleys, Antarctica - metaG UQ322 (21.06) | ecosystem: Environmental > Terrestrial > Soil > Desert | place: Antarctica: Dry Valley... | reverse complement strand
TAGTTGAAGTCGCTGCCGTACGAGGAGTACCAGGGAAAGGTCCAGCCCCTTTCGCTTTGTACGCCTCGATCTTGGCGATGGGTGCACGCGACACGTACGCCAAGGTCGTATCACGGGTGTGCAGGTGCTCGAGGAGGCCGTCTGCCACCTCGTCGGCTCCCGCCGTACAGCTCGGGCAGGGACGCCGGCCCGGCTGGGCCCTCGAAGACCGGGACCCTTGACGACGGAGTCCTTCTCGACGCGAACCATCGGCAGCCTTCGACGCTCAGCATTGAGCGCATCTCGCCTGCGGGTGAGCTCCTTTTCCCTGGCCAGCAGCGCCGTTCGCGCAACCAGCCATTCCTCGCGTGACACGACCTGTGGAAGGCCCATTCTTGCTCTCCTTTGATCGGCGGCCGTGCGGCTCTACGTTGGTAGACCGTTCGGCGACCGGAAACTCTTCGGCCCCCGCGTAGGTGGGGCTCGTGCCCGAGAACGAGTTGTTGGACGCTTTGCGACGGAATGTGATGCAGAAGGGTTGATAGATGCGCCACGACGAACCGGTCAAGCCAGTCACCGTCCCCCTGTGGTTACTTGACGTCGATGGCGTTCTGAATGCGGTCACGAACGACCCGGACCGCGCGGTCTGGGACGACTGGCAACGGGGCGAGGCGCACGCCCAGGGCGCGACCTGGCCGATCTGCTTCTCCCCCACGGTCATCCGCACGATCCGCCGGCTTAGCGAAGTCGCTTTGTCGACATTCGCTGGCTCACGACCTGGAAGGACAACGCCAACGGGGACCTGCTCGAACTGCTCGAATTACCCGCGTTTCCGGTCGCCGGCGCCGACGTCTCGGCAGAGGCGAGCCCCAGCGCCATCACCGCGTCTTCCGGCGACGGCCCGCCCTCACATGGCGCCGCACGACCAGGACGCCCCGGTGCCAAGCGTTGGTGGAAGTTCGACATCGTGCGTGAACTCGTACAAGCCGCACCGAACAGGCCACTGATCTGGACAGACGACGACCTGTGGGTGGAGCGCGATGCGGTGACGTGGGTTCGCGACCACGCTCGGAGCAGCTTGGTCCTGGCGCCACCGCCGGCTGTCGGCCTCACCCCCAGGCAGCTCCGCCGGATCGAGGAGTTCTGTAGCGGTCACGCGCGGCAGAGATGAGACGTCACGACGCCGTTGGCTACTACCCGGTCGGCCCGAATCGCTCGATGCGGACGTCACTCGCTGGGATCCCCAAGTCGAGGACGATCTCGGTGGCGTGGTCGGCGAAACCCGTTGAACCGCAAATGTAGGCCGTGACCGCTCCGCGGGGCCCGTCGGGCAGATCAGCGGCGCTCAGCCGGCCTGGTGGGCGCTGCACGCCGGGTGGATTTCGTCGCGTGTAGACGATCGTGGTTTCAGGGCCCGGAAGCTCGTCGGCGTAATAGAGATCATCCGGTGACCGGACCGAGACGACGAACCGGACCAGACCGCCTCTTCCGATGCGGCAAGCGTGGCGGAGCATCGCCAACCTCCCAGACGATCCAGACCTTCCCGTCGGTCACGTCGGCGAGCGGCAGGTTCGTGGTGTAGCCGGTGTGGGAGAACGCGAGCACGTGGGTACCGTCCGGGCGCGCGCCGACGATCCCAAGCAGGGTGTCTACCGAGACGCCGGTGAACCTCATGCCGAACTTCGACTCACGTTGTCACACAGTGGATCGCACCTTGGTATGTCGACGGCTCGAGCGCGTGATCTCCTCCCACGTCCACGTCGTGGGCCGCTCGACCCGCCTCTCGACTACGAACGACCACGCGTCGGTGGGCAGTCTCGGCGTGGCCTCGGCAGTCAGGACCGGCCAGTCGCTCCCGGCGTCGTACTGACCGGGCGGCAGCCGAGAGTCTGGTGTGGCGATTGCGTCCCATGAACCCGCGGGTGGACTTCGACATCGGGGTGCCGGGTCAGGCCTTGACGAATCGCTGCACGAAGGCGAGTGCGGTGTCGGCGACTTTCCGCCAGCCGCTGTCGATCGTGAGCGCGTGCCCGCGATCGGGCATCTCGACGATCTCGGTCACGCCCTCGTTGCGCTTCTGCCCGCTTGTACGACGCGTTGGCGATGGCCCAAGGGCACGGTGTTGTCCTTCTCACCGGAGATGATGAGCAGCGGTCCGCGATCGGGGTTCGTGCTGTTCATTTTCGCCTCGGTCCACGGGTTGAGATTGGCCGTTGCCGCCTGGAACAGAGGGGCACCAGATGCCGGCACGGCGAAGGTGTCGTAGAGTTCCGTCGCCTCCTCTTCGGTGACGGCATTTGGCGAAGGCGAAGCGGAACTGCTCGTACGTCAGCGGAACGGCACGGTTGCGGTTAGCGGGATTGCCGAGCACCGGCGCTGAGGACTTGAGCGCGGAGATCGGCAACGGTAGGACACCGCAGAAGGGGGCAGGATCGATCGCGACCGAGGCGGCGGCGAGCCCACGACCGGCGACGATCTGGGTAAGCAGCCCGCCAAAGGAGTGGCCGATCACGGCCGGCTTTTGTCGAGTCTGCTGATCACGTCCCCGAAATGATCGGCAACCTGTCCCACCGTCTTGTGAGCGAATACCTCCGGGTGCTCGTTGGCCTCGTCAACGGTGTCGGGATCGTCGGGCCAGCCGGGTGCCAGAGCGATGTAGCCAACCTCTTCAAAGACCGCCTGCCAACGATCCCACTGCTCGGCAGGAGCCACAGCCCGTGGATGAACAGGACTGGAGCGCGTCCTGACGCGTTGGCTTCGTTGATCTCGGCTTCTTCATGATCGGTGATGACCGACATGACGCTGGTATTCCTCACTGCCCGAGAGACCCGGGCACCAGCATGGGCGGTCGAATCCACTGTGCGCAAACGATGTCTTTGTGAGTAGTTTGCCGTTGGCTACTGCCCGAAGCAAGATCCGGGGGTCGCTGCTTGCCGGCGCGGTGGGTGACGCCCTCGGGGCGCCGGTGGAGTTCATGTCGTTGGAGGAGATCCGGCACCAACACGGCCCGGCCGGTGTCACGGGATACCTGCCGGCTTACGGCCGTCCGGGCGGAGCCATCACCGACGTCCTCATCCTACGAACATCGCGCGCGTTCGACCCATTCGCTGCCCAACCGCGGCAACAACAGTCCGTCGAGGACCCTCACTGCCCGCCAGGGGCCGAGCGGCATGCCAACGGGCTAACGCGCCAGTCACGTAGTCGAAACGCCGACGCGCCGGTTGAACACGTCAGAGAGGCGCTCGGGCGCTTCCACGACAGGTCGGGCATCGCCTTGTATACCAAGCGTCGGGTTGCTTGCAAAAGCAAGCAGCCAGCAAGCACACGACGGAGGCGACCCCATGAACGTCCAGGAACTGCGCGAACGGCTCGATGAGCTGCCGTCGCGCTGGCCACAGTCCGCACGCTCGAAGGCGACGACATCGGCTGCCCCCGCACCGGAACGAATAGCCGCCCGTCCCCCGAGGAAAGGGCGTGAGCGCCGGTTGTACGTGTGCCGGTAGGTGGGTGCACCGGTACCGTGAAGAAGGTGGCCCAAACCCCCGACCGGGAGTTGATCGCAGGTGTCAAAGCGGCTTACACCCGTTGACCTGTCCATCGGCGAACGCATCCGCGCCCGCAGGCAGCTTCGCGGCTGGTCTGTCCGGCTGGCTGCCGACCGGGCCGGCATCTCGCACTCGACGCTCTCCCGGATCGAGCGGGGCCTTGCCTCAGCCGACAACAGGTTCGTGCTGGCTGACATCGCCGCCGAGCTGGAATGCTCGGTGACCGAGCTGACCGGGCAGCCGGTTACGTCGGCCGACCCGAGTGTCGTCGCCGCTCAGGTGAGCGTGCACGCGATCCGGAATGCGTTGATCGAGTCCGATTTCTCCGAGCCCCCGACGTGCGCTCCACGGGCCTTGCTCGAACTGGAGCGGGAGGCGGAGCTTGTACAGGCCCTACAGACCCGGTGCGACTACGCAGGTGCCGGGCGGTACCTGCCGCGTCTGATCCGCGAGTTGCATGCCGCGGCCGCCGGGCCAGACCGGGAGACCGCGTTACGCTTGGCGGTTCTCACTGGATTCGTCGCGACGCATGTAGCGCGCTACATCGGCTATCCGGCTGAGGCGTGGTTGGGCGCTGAGTGGTCCAGGCAGGCCGCCGAGGCACTTGAGGACCCGGTGTTGCTGGGTTTCGCCGGCTGGGGGCGGGTGAGCGCGGCTACCGCGTGCGGAGCGTACGAACGAGGGCACAAGCTGGCGACCCGAGCAGCCGACGAGCTACAGCGCAGCCTGGGTGCCCCACAGGCAACGGAGGTGTTCGGGCTGTTGTTGCTCCGATCCGCGCACACGGCCTACGCCACCAAGCGCCTGGCCGATGGCGCGGAGTACTTCACGGAGGCCGAACGCCTCGCGGCCCGCACTGGCGAAACCACAACGTTCGAGCAGTACTTCGGGCCGACGAACGTCGCTTTCTGGCGGCTGAGCAGCGAGGTCGACGGCGGCGATCCAGGCAAGGCGGTGCAGATCGCGAGCGGTATAAACCCGGCCGCGTTGCCAGTGCCGGTCAGGCAGGTGTTTTTCCACCTCGACACCGGCCGGGCTTTGGCGCACACCCGCCGAGACCGGGAGGCGGTCCGCCACTTGTTGACGGCTGAACGCGTCGCCCCGCAGCTCGTTCGATCCAATCCGCTCGCCGCCGAGACCGCACGGGGTTTGCTGGAACGCTCACGGCGTCAGGCGGGCAGCGAACTACGCGGCCTGTGCGAGCGCCTGAGCGTCGCCGGATAGCCAAGCTAACCGAGGCGCGCCCTGGTGTGAAGTTGCACCACCTGAGTAGTCGGCGCTTCCTACGTTCGGCGACATGGGAGACGACGACGCCTCGCTGTTCGTCCGGATCGAGGAAGCCGAGCAGCGCGCCACCCGTGACTTCCTCAACGGCGACTACTGCCCGCCGCGTGCCTGCCTGCCGGAGCCTGCGAGCCCGGCCGTGCGTCCCATCCGGTCAGGGGCGAAGCTCGCCACGTGGCACTTGATCAACACCGAGAACAGGACCGTGAGTGAGCGGAAGCTGTTCGGCCTTGTGGACGCGGTGGTCGCTTTGCTCGACCACGGCGGCCGTGAAGAGCAGGCGAGGCTCTCCCTGGAGACTGTCGTACGTACGGCCGTCCGTCGCGCTCGCCGCTCTGCGACTCCTGACCGAGGACCGATGACCGCCACTGCGGCCGTGACGGACCTCGTGGCGACCGCCGCTCTGGCGCTCACGGTTCTGTCGGCGCTCGGCCGGAGAGCGAGTATGAGCGTCTCTCCACCGCGCCAAGCCAGGCACCGCGCCGGGGGCAGACACCGGAAGGCGAAAACGTGAGCGATCCGGCAATGGCCTACCTCGCCGCCCGCGACCGGCTGCTCAAGTCCATCTGGGAGCGGCCTTTATGGACAACACTGAGCTCGCGGCGCTCAAGGAATCCCTCGCCCCGCGAAAGATCGCCGCCGACGACAGCGGGGCTGGGGAAACCGGCTCGGCGTGTTGATGAATGGCGGACGTGGCGGACCTAGACACGCTGGCGCTCCATCACGTTCGCCTCGAAGGCACGAAGGTGTAGACCGACGTCCCGGACGGCGCGTTCGAGCACCCGGCGAACATCCGACGCGTACCCACCGCGCACGGCGCAGACCACGACCAGTTTCAGGCACGCGCCCTCAACCGTGGCGTGCGTGACGATCAGCGACCGGCCCGAGTCGGGATGATGCCGCGACCAGAGCCGATCCAGCACCGGTTGCGCGTCACCTTCGAAGGTCGCCACCACGTGGAACTTCACGCGATTGAGTTTTCGCGGCGACGTTCGCGCTTCTCCGCTTCGTAGGCGGCCTGTCGCTGCTCCCACTCCTTGTGAGCCTGCAAGCCGGCCGGTGATTCCCGGTAGAGCTCGTCCCGGCGTCGCTCCTCATCCCGCCGCCGCGGGTTGGACTCGTACGGATCTTCGTCTTCGGCGGGATCGACTGGCTCTTGCATCTCCTCGCGCAGCTGACGCTGGGCCTCCTTTGCCCCGCGATGCTGGGACCGTTCACAAACACGCGTCACTTCCTCGGTGTCGCCGACGTCTCCGCGAACGCGAGCAGGCCGCGTCCACGACAGTCGTCGTGAACCGCGACCTGCGATTCGGAGAGAACCAATAGGCGCGTTGTCTGACTCACCGAAAGCCCGCGCGGCCAGGCCCGCGACGGACTCGGCCCGCTTGGCGGCTTCGGGAGTTGCTCGACATCGCGGGCGCAGGGCCTCGAGTTCGCGGGCGAGCCCGGCGACGGCCGCGGTGGTGGCGTAGGCCGGCTGCTCGCCGGCCGTCGTCACTGGTTCCTCGCGGGCACGTGAGGTGCGACCATGGGTTCATGGACAGCTATCGGGGTCGGGCCCGGTTGGAGTGGTGGGCGAACGCGGGCACGTGCATCGATAGCTACCCGGTCAGGCTCGTCGTCGATGCCACCGAGGACGGATGGGACGCCCAAGCCAAGCTGGCCAGGCGAGGTGACCGCGAGGGCCTTGCCTTCCTCCGTATGGCCGACAACTGGTTCACCCTGCGGTTCGCCGACGGCAGCACATTCGAGGTGACCGTCGGCGAGCCTGAGCGCCGCGGCTGGTTCCCCCTGACTGAACTCGCCACGGCCGCGACCACTCCCGACCGGTAAGCGCTCCCCCGCGCCCGTGCGAGGGTCAGCCGTCGGAGAACCTTCAAACTGACGGGGCCACCGGGACAGTCCGGTGAATGCCCTCTGAGCGCTAGGCCGAGGCGACCGGGACCCGCTCCCAGGAGAACAGACCCGGGCCTCGGGGATTGATCGTGAGGCGCAGGTACTCGAAGGGCATCGTCTCGCCGTGCACGACGATGCGCATGAAGTTCCGGAGGCTGAGTGGGTTGTCGGCGGTGTAGACGTGCGAGTCGCCCTGCAGCAAGAGCACCTGGCCCTCGAAGGCCGCCGTGCGCTCGGCGATACGCGCGATGATTGCCTCCTGGGCGCTTTGTGGCGCCGGATCCCAGGTATCGGCCTGCATGGCGAGCACCACTCCGCGCAGCCCCTCCGCCTCGGCGGCGTCGAAGGTGTCATCGATCCAGTCAAGCGTCGCCGCGAGCCGTTGGTTCACCTCCGCGGTCTGGGCCGCCGTCGGCGTGGTGTAGCCCAGCCCGCTCCAGGGTGCGAGGCCGTTGTTGCTGCCGACGACATGCAGCGTGGCGAAGGCAACGCGCGACTCGGTCCAACGGACATTTTCAATGAGCGCGGGCTGATAGTCGACTCGCATGGGATGCCGGCCGAGTGTGCCGCCCGGCTCGGCGAAGAACACCTCTCGCACGGCGGCGAGGCGCTCCAGCGGGTTATAGCCGCCGTTGTTGAGGCGATGGCAGTCGGTCCACTCGTTGTCCCCCGGTGTATACACCACAGGATCTTTGAAGGTTTCGAACGCCGCGGCGACAGCCGCGAACCGCTCGTCGCTGCACGTCGTGCTACCGCTCTTGATGTCGCCGACGTGCGCCACGATGCGCACCTTTGGATCGGCATTGACTGCCCCGATCAGCTCGCCGAAAGCTGCTTCCTGCGCGGTGCCATAAGGGACGTCACCGATCACCGCGATGGTCAGCGGCTTGGCGGACCGGTCGGTGATGTTGCCCGCGCCGGCCGCCGCCGGCGCCACGTGGGCGGCGACCGCGAATAGGGCGGCAGTGACAGCGAGCAGGCCGGACCGCATCAATTTGGGCATGCCTCCCATCGAATCGGCCGCACTTGACGCTCAGGTAGCCGCCCGGTGAGCGGGGCGCCAATTCTGTGAATACTGCTCAGGACTCGCGGTGCTCTGCCCGGGCCGGTGCCGGCCGGCGCGCCCGCCCGGTGTGCGAGCTTGTGAGCAAAGCACGAGCTGGTTACACAGTAGAGAGCATCGCTGCCACGGCCCGTGTCGATCGTCCGCAGCCGCATGACCACCTCGGCGAGGACCTGCCCGATCAGCCGGTCGAGATCGGCGAAGGAACGCAAGAGACCCTCCAATAGAACCGACAATGATGCCAACAGCGACTCTCATTAGCGTCATTGTCGTGAAGGCGTCCCGGTCACCCCTGGCTAGTTGGCAGCGGGCGGTCGGTGACGACGTGCTTCATCACGAGCGTCGAGTTGAGGCGCTGCACGCCCGGGAGCGCGGCGAGGGTGTCGTCTTCGAGCTGGGCGTAGGCGGCCAGGTCGGCAGTGACGACGCGCAGGAGATAGTCGGGGTCACCGAACAGCCGCTGCGCCTGCAGCACTTCGGGTATCAGGGTCACTGCCCGCTCGAAGGCGAGCAGGGTGTCGCGGTCCTCCTGGCGCATGGTCACGAAGACCAGCGCCTGAAACGTCAGTCCGATGGCGTCGGCGTCCACGATGGCTCGATAGCCCCGGATGACGCCGCTGCGTTCCAGCTCGCGCAATCGCCGGTGACAGGGCGAGACGCTAAGCCCGATCTTCGCGGCCAGGTCGGTGATGGTGAGACGGCCGTCATGCTGCAGCTCGGCAAGGATCTTCTGATCGATGGCATCCACAGGCCATATCTTTCCACGCACACCCCTCCTGCGGCGAATACTCGGGACCATCTTGGCCACGATTGGCGGTAGCTTTGCGTGAAGACCACTGCCGAAAGAGGTCCTCCCGTGCCGGTCAGCTCCGTACTCGCCTTCTGGGGGGTCGCGCTCCTGCTCGTCGTCGTGCCGGGCGCGGACTGGGCGTTCACGATCAGCGCCGGCCTCCGCGGCCGCTCCGTGGGTCCGGCGGTCGGTGGGCTGGTCGTCGGATACGCGGGCGTGACGCTTGTCGCCGCGGCCGGGGTAGGCGTGGTCATCGCCGGATCACCCGCGATCCTGACCGGGCTGACCATCGTGGGTGGCGCCTACCTGATCTGGCACGGCGCGATGACCTCCATGCACCCTTCGACGCCCAGCACCGACGCCGAGGCCGGGTCCGGCTCGTCGTGGAACACCCTCTGGACGGGAGTCGGCGTCAGCGGTCTCAACCCCAAGGGCTTGCTGATCCTCCTCGCCCTGCTCCCGCAGTTCGCCAACCCAGACGCGAGTTGGCCGTTCGCTGTCCAGGTCGCAGTCCTCGGGATCGCTTTCATGCTGACGTGCGCAATTTTCTACACCTGCCTCGGGCTGTTCGCGCGCACCGTCCTGCACGCCCGTCCCACCGTCGCCCGCGCCGTCAGCCGGCTCTCCGGGGCCGCCATGGTGGTCATCGGTGCCCTGCTCATCGCGGAACAGTTGGCGAGCTGACTTCCCTTCACGCGACCGCGGACAGAACGAGCAGGACCAGCCAAAGCGACAACGAACAGCACCGTGCTCTCGGACAATGCGGGTTGGTTCTATGCCAGATTTTGCGCGTCAATCGGCGTCTGCCATCGACCCATCGTCAAGGTCGCCGAGCACAACGAGAACGGTTCGCGCGGTGGCAGCGACGGAACGCTGCTGCTGCTCGACACTCATCGGTTGGGCGACTTCCTTGCCCGCGTCCTGCTGCTTCTGAAGTTGGTCTTCTTGGCCGTAGATGGCGGCGACCGCTCATCCAACGGCGAGCCGAGTTTCCAGCCTTGCAGGTAGACGTTTTCGATGTCCTCGACGGTGGCCGACTCGGGCAGGTTGACCGTCTTGCTGATCGCCCCGCTGACGAACGGCTGAGCGACCGCCATCATCCGCACGTGCCCCATCGGCTTGATGGAACGCTCCCCCATCGCACAGTCGAAGATCTCGTAGTGCTCCGGCTTGAGTCCCGGCGCATCCACGACGTGCCCGTGCTCGGCGATGTAGGCGACGATCGCCTCGACCTGCTCCTCCTGGTATCCCAGCCGACGCAGCGCCCGCGGCACCACCTGGTTGACGATCTGCATGGACCCGCCGCCCACCAACTTCTTGTGCTTCACCAGCGAGAAGTCCGGCTCGATACCCTCGTATCGCAATCGAGCATGAAGGAAATGGTGCCAGTGGGACGGTGGCCGGGGCGAGTCCGCGAAGATGTGCAGCAGGGTGCGCGCGAGACCGTCCTTGCCGTCGCCGATCCTGATCCGCGCCAGCTCGGGGTTGTCCCGCAGCAGCCGTGACAGCGTCTCGACATCACCCTGCTGAATCGCGGCGACCACCTGCCCTGGCCAGCGGGTCGCTGCTCGGCAATGCCGCTTGTGTACTCACGTGGCGGCCGGGGAGATCGCCACGTCAGACGGAAGGAGCAGCCTGACACCCGTGCGTTCGGCGTCGGTGGAATCCGTCATCGCGTTGGTGAGGTCCAGCCAGTAGCGCGCAATCTGCTGGTCGGAGAAGTCCATCTCGGCACTCCACCGCCAAGCGGTGTTCAGAGTCCTGACGAACAACTCGGTGCGGCGTTCCCGCGAGAGCTGCCGTAGCGCTGTCTGATACTCGGTACGGAAAACGGTTGGTACGATGATCCGGATACGTCCCGCAGACGTGAGCTCGGCATTCATAGCCAGCCGCGCCACTCTGCCGTTGCCGTCGTCAAACGGGTGGACCTCAGAGACCAGGAACATCGCGAAGACCGCCCGGTCGAACGGGTCGGTGAGCCCAGCAAGGACATCGAAGCCGCGCCGCAGCGTCCCCTCGACCACATCCGGCTGTACGAAGACGTAGGAACCCGCTCGGTTAGCTTCGCGCTTGAACTCGCCTGGATGCTTGCTCGGCCGCTCGGCCATGATCCGATGATGCCGGTGCCTCAACAGCTCAACGAACTCTTGGGCGTTGTTGGCCACGTGACCGGCGTCATCAGGATCAACAATGCAGGTGTAAGTGCCCAGGACGTCATGCGAGTCTTCCGGTCGAGATTCGAGCGGCTCAGCGTCATAGACGATCCGCACGGCTTCATCAAGGGTGAACTCCGTGCCTTCGATGAAGTTACTAAAGTACGCCTCGAAGAACGGCTGCTCCCTCATCCGCGTGGCGTCCGGTGTCGAGGTGACATCGATCAGATCGCCCATGCCGTCCGCGTTGCGGACCATGAGGTCATCGGCAAGGGCCTCGAATTGCGCGGCACGCCTGGTGTCCCAGTCCAGCCGTGCGGCTCGGGCCTGCATGAGCGGGCTTACGGCCCGTACTTTGCGGGTCCCCTGCACCGCACCCATCAACTCGTCGATCTCATCGATGCGTTCCTCGACGCCGAAGGCGACGGCGATCTGTTTTGCTTGATCACGCAGCCGGTTGAGACGCTCCACAGGGAGGTTCTGCGCCTGCGCCACCACCCATTCCTCGAGCTCACTGCGGCTGAGCGTCCGAGCGGTGCCGCTCCGCGCTCGGGACGGTGCCAAGTTGTCGACGAGAGTGCGTGCGGGCGACGTGCTGGACAACCCGTCGAACCATGGCAGGTCATCCTTGCGGCGTTCGGGTCCGTCCCGGGGGACGACGCGAACACCCGGAAGCACCAGATCACGACGGCGGTTGCTGACCACGAAGAGCAAACCATCGGCGGTGAGCCGGCCGTAGTGCGCGGCACTGCGATCGGCGACGAGCGCATCGGGGACGAAGTGCGCCGTCAACTGCCAGAGGTGCTCGCGCACCTGTTGCTCGATCGGCGTGTCAGTGTCGTCGCTGAACACACCTCGCGTCAGGCGCACCAAGGACCCCGCAGCGACCGCGCGACTAAATCGCGCGGCCTCGCGATCCGTGCCGAAGAAGATCTGTCGGCGGCGCTTCATGCTCACCTCCGCTGCGAGGATCGGTGCCTTAAGGACACTTGTACGCAAGGGAGTGTTTCATAAGCGTATCCGTGTCGCAAGGAACTGCACCTTAGTACTTACAAGTGAGTCCTTGGAGGGTCGGACCAGACCACGAGCGCATGTGCGCGCACGCGTTCCCTCCGGCAGCCACAAGGTCGTCCGCATAGGGCTCCGCCAGCGGCGCCAGGCAGCCAGGGAGCATGCGACACAAGATCGCATTAGCCGCGACCGTCAGCGACTGGGCGGGATCTTGCGCCACACCGCAGCTCTCCCCGTCCCCTCCGGGGCAACGATCTTTGCTGCCTTGAATTGCTCCAGCACCAAGCGGATCGTCTGATCGCTCACACCGGGCAGAGCACTGCGCACATCGGCGAGGCGAAACACCGGTGGGGCATGCTCTGTCACGTATTCGCGTACGCGCTCCTGCTTGGTCCCTCGACTGCGCTCTGAGGCCGCCCGGTGCGCGAAGGTCTCGTAGGCGTCAGCGAGGATGTTGACGAAGTACGCCAGCCACGGCCACGGGTCGGCCGCATCCTTGTGCCAGTCGTGCGTAGATCGCAGCAGGGAGTCGTAGTAGGTGTCCGCTGACTCCGCGATCAGTTGTTCGAGGGAAACCCAGCGGCAGACCTCGTAGCCGGCATCGACCAGGAGTGCGTTCGCCACGGATCGAGCCACCCGACCGTTGCCGTCGACAAACGGGTGGATCACGAGCAGATCGAGAACTGCGAGGCCGACAAGCAGGACCGGATGATGGCGACCGTCTGCCTGTGCTGCGAGATAGCGTTCGATGAGTTCGCCGAGGTAGAACTCGGTCTCGGCAGCGGGCACCGGGACAAACCTCACCTCGACCGAACCATCCGGAGAACGGTCGACGACCAGGTTGTCCTCGGTCTTGAGATGCCCACCCTCCACATCGGATTCAGACCAGAGCAGTCGATGCAGATGGAGAACAAGGCCAGGGTTGAGGGGATGCCAGTCCTCACGGAACAAGTAGTCGAGCGCCTTGCGGTAACCGGCGAATTCCTGCTCGCTGCGATTGCGCAGGACCGTTGCCTTTCCTGAGATGATGTTGGAGGCGCGTTCAGCATCAGCAACCACGACACCCTCGATCGCTGAGGATGCGGTGATGCTCTGGATCCGGGCTCGGTCTGCGAGCTCCGTCAGTAGCGCGGGAAGCTGATTGCGATAGAGCGCCTCACTGCCGCGCCCGATGTCGATCACGCGCAGGCGCATGACCACCTCGGCGGGAACCTGCCCGATCAACCGGTCAAGGTCGGCGAAAGAGCGCAAAACGACCTCCCAAGTAAACCGACAATGATGCTAACAGTAGTCGCTATTAGCGTCATTGTCGGTTGAATGAGACCACACAGTCAGACTCCGCAACATCATCACAACCCTTGGCTGCGATCTCGGCGACGCCTCACGGCGGGTTTCGGAAGTGAGTACGAGCCGCACGACGAGGTTGGCACCTGGCTGCTGCGCTACGCAGTCAATTAAGCGGCGTCAGTCGGTCGCGGGGCAACCAGCCGATGGGACTGCCGGACGGGCCTCGACAAGGGCGCTCGCGGCATCAACTCCGAGCCGAACTGGCTCGTAGCGGCCAACAGTTCACGTCAACTGGTGGGAGCTCCGCCGGCCTGGCTTGCGAGCAGCCGGCGGACCTCGCTGGGGCTCCAGGGTTCCGAGGCCACGGCGCGTCGGGATCGCCCTGCGGTTGAGCATGTCGGCGAGCGCACGGTCCGAGATGGCGGGTGCGGACCCAGATGCCTCGAGCGCGGATGTGATGGCGTTGAGCGCCTGGTCTTTCACAGCTACCTCAACCGTGGCGGCGTCTTGGATGCGCAGCGCGCGATGGAACTTGGTGGCGACGCCGGCGGCTCCGCGGAGCGCCTCGAGCTTGGGACTGCAGGTTTGCGACCGAGTCACCACTGCGCCGTCCACGATTGTCTTGGTGCCCGCGGCCCACGCTTCGGCCAGGAGGAGTTCGCGCACGATGTCCGAGCGGCAGACAAGGCTGTCGGGAATGTTGAGCTCCGCCACCACATCCAGGCGCAGGAGCCCCGTCACGAACGCCAGGCGGCGCCTGGCCGCGGTTTCGGTGTCACACGCCTCGTCTAGCGCCGACCAGGGTGGTCCGGGCCTCCCGGACGACGAGCTCGGCCTCGCCCTTCGATCCGGTCCAATCGTCGAACACGTAGGTCAGGAACAGAGGGTCCCTGGCGACGGCTAGCTCGCTGCCCCAGACCTCGTCCAGGGTCGCTTTCTGGGCGACGCTGTCGGCTTCGGTTACGAGCCGCGACACCATCTGCCTGTTCCACCGGGTCCCTCCGACGTAGTACTCGGCGTCGGCGATCAAGTCGCCGATGACCGGCCCGGGCAGCAGGAACTCCTCCCTGAGCTTGTGCGCGAGGCGTGCTGCGTCGGCCCGAGTGTCGCTGGCGCCGATGTCGAGGTCCTCCTCGTCGAACACGCCGCTCGTGCCACTCAGCCGGGGAGCGATCGCGGCCCGCATCGAGGCACCGACCTGGGCCAGCTCCACGACCGGCTCCTCGTCGGACAGATCTCGTGGCGAGGTGATGACCCGATCTGCCACGATCAAGGTGCCGCCGGCGGCGTCCACCTCCGCGGCGATGAGCGCCAGGTCCTCCGAGGGCAGGTCGGACTGCCGGTGGACGTACAGGGCGTCGACGAGGTCGGCACGTACTAAGAACATCGCCTGCTGCAAGCCGAGCAGCCGATCGACCCTCGCATCTGGGGTGGTGGCGTCGTCGGCGCGCCACAGCACCACCCGAACCCCATGCGCTGCTGGTGATCCCGTACCGATCCGCTGGCGTCCGTGTCCTGGCCACCTCACCAGCCCCAACCCGTCCGGGGCCGACCGGAGTCTTCCTTCGCTTCACGCCCCGGACGCTGGTCAGGGCGCCCCTGGTGTAGGCCACGGCGGTGATGGTCATGTGTGCTCCTTCGGCTCGTGAGAGCGCACTCTGCCCGAACTGGCCGTCCTGGCAAGCAGTAATTGTCGCGGAGCTTCACTAACGCCCGGCCGCGATTAGCAGCCGAGAATTTTCCGTATTGTCCAGCAGTTTACTGCTGGAGGTTAAGTGCTGACCCGCATTGAGCGCCGGTTGCGCGGACCCCCAGCCCTGCTTGCCTTGGGTCTTCCACCAACCAAGGAGACCTCATGTACCTGTCCACCAGCATCTTCGTTGACCTGTCCAACATCTTCTACGGCGCCCAGGATTCGGTCCCGCGCCTCTCCTCGCTGCCCATCATCCGGCTGAAGTACGACAACTTGATGAAGCTTGCCCTCGCCGGCCACCCGCTGGACCAAGCCGTTGTGGTGACCACCGAGCGCGTCGGGAACGTCGCGGCCCTGGACGCCGCGGAGAAGGCCGGCTTCCACCTGCTACGCAGTGAGCCTGGCGCGTTCACCGGACGCAAGCAGAACGTTGATGAGCGCTTACAGCTCGAGATGTACAAGGCCGCTGCGATGCGTCCACCGGCCCAGGCGGTGCTGCTAACCGGGGATGGACACCGCGGGAGGGACGCAGACGGCGGCTTCATCCCGGCGCTGCGAGCGCTAGCGACACAAGGCACTCGGGTGGAGTTGCTGGCCTGGCGCCGCTGTTGCTCTGCCGCACTCGAAGCAGCCGTGCTCGAAGTCGGCGGCATCGTGAACTACCTCGACACATTCCTCTCCGCCGTCACCTTCGAGCAGGCCGGCCGCCGGGCTGAGCCGCTCAACCTGCGCCGACGTCGGCACCTGCCAGAAGCCGCGTAGTGATGCGCGGCGACTCGACATCAGCCCGGACGGGACACTCGCCGGGCTGCTACCCATCACGTGACGTTTCGCGCAGCACTGACCGGGCCGGATCAGCTCAGCGGTAGCCCGCGCGGAGCGGCCAGCCGCCGGCCACCATCAAGGGTCACCCAGCGGTCATGTCGCCGAACTTGAAACGAGGCCGCGACGTTGACAGGGCAAATGACCCAGGTGGCGAGTTCGGAGGCCATGCCTCGGACGCTGGTGATGTGGCCTTGGGCACGGAATTCGAGCAGGAGGAAGTCACTACTGCGGGTGTGTGTGCGGCTGTCGATGGTGATGAACGGGCCAGGACGGTGGCGTGCGCCTTGCCCCGAGAGGGGCCGTCGCCGAGGGCGGCGAGGCCACGACGTCTGGGTCGTTGTCGACCGCCGGTTCACCTTGGCGCTGCTGGTGATGCCACCTCCACGGTGAATCGGCGCCCGGCCGACGAGGGAACTGGAACGACGTGACCCCTCGAAGCTAGAAGCTAGGAGGGCTAGAGGGGTCACGTCGGGATGGTCACACTCAGCTGCAGCCGCTGGTGCTGCCGCAGCCCTCGCAGACGTAGCAGGACCCAGCTGGACGCATCTTCGTCCCGCAGGTCATGCACAGCGGGGCGTCGGCGGCTTTGCCCTGCACGGCCTCCAGCAACTCCGGCGTTGACCCGACGTCGGTCGGGACAGGTCGCGCGCCGGCTCCAGCTGCGGCACTTGTATCGGGGTCCGCGACCTCGACGGCGTCGTTGATGCGGCTGAGGTCCACGTCTTCCGCGGAAGACACATCTGCCTGTCCGTTGAGCTCGCGGGCCCGCTCCTCGGCGGAGAAAACACCGAGCTCGGCACGCCGCTCGTAGGGCAGGTGGTCGAGCGCCAGCCGGCGGAAGATGTAGTCCATGACCGAGTTGGCGAGCCGGATGTCCTTGTCGTCGGTCATCCCGGCCGGCTCGAAGCGCATGTTGGTGAACTTCGAGACGTAGGTCTCCAGCGGCACGCCGTACTGCAGCGCGATCGAGATGGCGATCGAGAAGGCATCCATCACCCCGGCCAGCGTCGAGCCCTGCTTGCCGAGCTTGAGGAACACCTCGCCCAGACCGTCATCGGGGTAGGACCCGGCCGTCATGTAGCCCTCGGCCCCGCCCACGCTGAACGACGTGGTCAGCGACGGCCGCGCCTTGGGCAGCCGCTTGCGGGTCGGCCGGTTCTCCACGATGACCTCAGGCTCATTGACGGCCTGCTTCGCCCGCCCATCCGATAGCGGCTGGCCCACCTTGCAGTTGTCGCGGTAGACGGCGAGCGCTTTCAGGCCGAGCTTCCAGCCCTGCAGGTAGACGTTCTCGATGTCGGAGACCGTTGCCGACTCGGGCAGGTTGACCGTCTTGCTGATCGCGCCGCTGACGAACGGCTGGGCGGCGGCCATCATCCGGACGTGGCCCATCGGCTTGATGGAGCGCTCCCCCATCGCGCAGTCGAAGATCTCGTAGTGCTCCTGACGCAATCCGGGTGCGTCCACGACGTGCCCGTGCTCGGCGATGTAGGCGACGATCGCCTCGACCTGCTCCTCCTGGTAGCCCAGCCGACGCAGCGCCCGCGGCACCACCTGGTTGACGATCTGCATCGACCCGCCGCCGACCAGCTTCTTGAACTTCACCAGCGAGAAGTCCGGCTCGATCCCGGTGGTGTCGCAGTCGAGCATGAAGGAAATCGTGTTGTGACTGACGAAACCCCCGGCGACATAGGTGAGGTTGGCCGGCACTGAGATGTCGTAGGTCGGCTGCACTCCCCCGTCGTCGTTGGCCGAGACCACCTCGAAGAGGTAGCCCAGGGCGAAACCGAGGCGCTCGTCCAACGTCGACTCGAACACCCGGCTGGCGAGGGTACGAGACACACCGACACCCCGCCGTACCGACTGCAGGACGAGGTCACGGAACTCGTGACCGACCGGCACGATCTCTTCCCAGACGGCATCAGCGAGATGGATGCGGTCCCGGTTGCCGGCTTGCGGTGAATCAAGCTCCGCCATCAAACGCGCCTTGCGCTCGCCGATGAACCCGACGATCTCGTCGAAAGCCAGGGCGTGATCGATGTTGCGCAGCCGGACCTGGAACTGTGCACCGCCCATGCCGCTCACGGTCTCGCGCGTGGTCGTGGCCATACCCAGGGCGAGCAAGATGGTGCGTAGCTCCGCGGCGAATGACGCAGATGCCGTGCTGATGCTGGGCACCTTGGCCGACACGGACCCGTCGGCCTCGAAGACGCCGCGCAGGAAGGCCGAATAGACCTCGGGATCGTTGGTCTCGAGGATCGCCGACGGGACCCGCGGCGACCAGCCCTTGCCGACGTGCCCCTCGTGCGGGATCACCTTGGCGAAGCCAGCAGCCTGCCACCACCGTGCCAGCCGCACGGACTGCAGGACCACTTCCTGGTAACCCTGCCGCTGGCCGACCCTGGGCTCCAGCCCGAACAGTCCCTTGCTCAGCACGCGAAGGCGCTCGACCACATCGAGGTCGGCATCAGCCACGCACAGCCGAATACCCTTGGCATGCAGGCTGCCGTCGCCGATGAAGTAGCCGACGAACTCGGCAAGCTCGGCGTCCAGATAGTCAGGAACACGCAGCCCACGGTCACCGGTGTAGAAGGCCTGATCGAGCACCGGCAGCGGCACCCGCCTGGGAGCGCCCACCATGCCCCGCAGCTGCATCGGCACAATGTCGCCAGGCGACACATCGGCCATCCGCTTCCAGACCCACTGCGAGGTAGCCGGGTCAACGACCTTGATCCGGTGGGCGAGGGTGCCCTGGATGCGATATCCGCCCTGGGTCACGATTGACCGTGTCGGCTCCTCGCCGTTGACGAAGAACTTGGTCGCCCGCTGCGCACCCTCGTCGGTGGACACCGCCAGGTCGAGGTCCTGCCACTTATCGCCGTAAAGATCACCCAGCTCGCCCAGCCGGGTGAGCCCCCGGTCGGTGCTGATCATCGTGTCCGCGGTCAGGCAGCCGGTCGGTGCGATCACCGAGGCCTGCGCGTTGCGCCAGCCGTTGGCCTCGCCGATCTGCAGGCACTCCTGCCATTGCTGGCTCGCCGCCTGCCGGATCGCCTGGTCGTCGGCCCCGACGGTGCGCATTGTGTCGGTGGCCGCAGCGTGCTTGCGCATCACTCGCTTGTGCGCGTCGGCGTTGCGGGCGTAGCCGTCGTACGCACCGACGATGCCGGCCAGCTCTGCCGAGCGACGGTACGACGTACCGGTCATCAGTGACGTGATGGCGCCGGCCAAGGCGCGACCGCCGTCAGAGTCGTAACCGTGCGCAGTCGCCATCAGCAGGGCACCGAGGTTGGCATAGCCGATGCCGAGTTGGCGGTAGGCACGCGTGGTGTCGGTGATCGCCTGGGTCGGGAAGTCGGCGAAGCAGATCGAGATGTCCATCGCGGTGATGACCAACTCGACCGCCTTGATGAACCGCTCGACGTCGAAGGTGTTGTCGTCGCGGAGGAACTTCATCAGGTTCAGCGAGGCCAGGTTGCACGACGAGTTGTCGAGCGACATGTACTCCGAGCAGTTTGCAACGACGACGCCACTGACGATGTAGGAGTGGTTCCGCGGCTC
>Ga0136617_10001792_pt1 | contig 19101 bp, 16 predicted proteins | sample AntDrymUQ3222106_2_FD_129672 | JGI IMG/M metagenome (GOLD analysis project Ga0136617, IMG submission 129672) | Polar desert sand microbial communities from Dry Valleys, Antarctica - metaG UQ322 (21.06) | ecosystem: Environmental > Terrestrial > Soil > Desert | place: Antarctica: Dry Valley... | reverse complement strand
TGAACGCCGCCACGAGCCCGAGCGGGTTCTTGCGCGCAAGCGTCGAGTAGAAGTCGAACAGGAACAGGAACTCAAAGCCGTCCGGCAGGTGCAGCCCGCTGACGTCGCCGCCCGCGGGCGGCGCGACGATCGGCAGCGGCACGCGCACGACCGGCACCGGCGAGGCGTGGCTCAGGATCTCCTGCACGTAGGTGGAGTAGACCCAGATCTCGTCGACGAGCGCGAACGCGCGGTCCCAGCTCGGCGGCACGACGTCGACCTCCCACGCCCACACGCCGATCGTGTAGCGATCCTCGAAGAACGCCTCGCCGAGCTCGGCGTGGAACGCCGGCAGCTCGGGCGCGTTGACGCAGACGAGGTTGAAGGGCAGCTCGCCCTCGACGTGCATGTCGGCGAAGTCGGTCGTCTTGATCTGCGCGCGCCGGCCATCGGGGGCGACGACGTCGGGCAGGTTGACGTCGAGCGTCGTCGTGCGAACCGGCACGCCGGACTCGTGGAGCGCCTGGACGTACAGGCGCGCGGCCTGCCCCAGGCCCAGGCCGCCGCGCAGGAAGCCGGCGGCGTTGACGCCGAGGGATGCGAGCTCGGGTGGCGAGTGCACCGGCCGATGGTGGCATAGCGCCCCGTGGCGCAGGCGCGCCGGGCGCAACCACCGGTCGTGGGCGGTCAGCGGTCACGCTCGAGGACGAGACCCCACGGCCGAGCTCGGTCAGCGCCGCACGCCGCTCGAGGACGACGCCCGACGGCGGGCTCGGTGGCGCGCGCGGCTCCTCTGCGAGCGTGCACAACTGACACATCGACCGCAGCACTCGCGTGCTCGGTCATATCTGCATGACATACGTGCACAACTGACGCTTCGAGCGTCGCCGGCCCTCCAGGAGTCAGTTGTGCATGCTCGAGGACACGCGCGCGTGCGAAAGCGCGTCGAGCTCGGGCAGCAACACGACGCTCTCCTGCTCGCTCGGGTCGGTCCTGGCCACGATGCTGGTCACCGGCTCGTCCTCGCTGACATTGACCGGCAGGTGCGGGACGCCGGGGGGAATGTAGGCCATCTCGCCCTTGCGAACCGTGAACCGGTGCTGCAGGCGATCGCCGTACCAGCAGACCACCTCGCCCGCGACGATGTAGATCGCCGACTCGTGATCCCGGTGCAGGTGGGGGCGCGCGCGGCCGCCGGGCGGGATCTCGACGACGTGCATGCACAGGCCACGAGAGCCTGCGCTCTGCGCCGAGATGCCCTCCAAGACGTGATTTCCCTGCTTGCTCTCCGAGCGCCGACCGGGCCTGATCGCGATGCAATGCTCCTCGGCCTGCTCGGCGGTGCGGGGTTGCGGTGTGGCTCGCATTCGTTCTTCCCCTTCGATCGCTCCGGTGACAGGAGACTCTGACAGCGCCCGCGACCGGCGGCCAGGGAGGCCAGCCCGTCGCCTGGGTTCGGCTCGCCGCACCACCGGCGATCGATGGCCGGGCGCTCAGCGAGGCTCCTCCCGCTCGCGCCGCAGCCGCGCGAGCTCCGCGGCGAGCGCCTGCTGTCCGGCCGCCAGCCCGCGGACGCGCTCGTCGATCGTCTGCAGCGCCCGCAGCAGCTCCTCGTCGACGAGGCGCTGGTGGACCGTGTAGGGGCGCATCGCCCGCAGCGCGGCATCGCGGACCACGCCGCGCGGTCCCCGGTCGGCGCCGCGCGCGGCCTTCGGCCCGGTCGCCATCCGCTCTCGTACGCCATCGAGATCGAGGGCCTCGGGGCGGCCGCGGCCGTCGTGGGGCAGCGTCAGCACGCGGGCGAGGCGGTCGGCCATCGCGCGGCCGGCGACCGCGGGGGCATGGTGGGCGAGGACGTCGGCACGTGCGCGCCGGGCCCGCGCGCGACCGGCCTCGGGGTCGGCGAGCGCCGCCCGCATGAGCGCGGCGGCGTGGTCGAGGTCGGGCTCGGCCCACTCGCCCTGCGCCGGGTAGGGGTCGTGGCCGGGGCCGATCGGCGTGAGGCGGTGGTCGACGAGCAGGCTGTTGAACGCCGTCAGCAGGTCGCGCGTGCCGCCGTAGTCGGTGGCGATCACCGGCGTGCCGAGCAGCATCGCCTCGGCGATCGTCAGGCCGAAGCCCTCCGAACGGTGCAGCGAGATGTAGCAGTCGAGCTCGCGGATGAGCGCGTTCTTCTCCGCCGCCGGCAGGTGGCGGTCGAGGACGGTGACACGCGGGTGCGCCGCGGCGGCGGCGAGCACCTCGGCGTGCTCGCGCGCGAAGCGCTCGCCGCCCAGCGTCTTGAGCACGAGCGACGCGTCCTCGTCCGCCCCGGGCGGGAAGGCGCGCGCGAACGCCTCGACGAGGCCCAGCGGGTTCTTGCGCCCGGCGACGCTCGCGTAGTCGTAGACGAAACCGAAGAGAAAGCCCGCGGGCAGGCCGAGCTGCTCACGGCCGGCCGCGGCCGCCACCGGCTCGGGGACCGCGGGCGGCACGTGCACCACCGGCACCGGCGAGACGGCGGCGAGCAGATCGGCGACGAACCGCGAGCCCGCCCAGACCTCGTCGACGAGGTCGAACGCGCGCAGCCAGCGCTGGGGCAGCGCGGCGACCTCCCACCACCACATGCCGACGACGTGGCGCCCCTCGAACGCCCCCGATCCCAGCTCGTCGCGCGCGCCCGTCATGCCATCGGGATTTGCGCAGACGATCGTCACCGGATGGACGGCCTCGCCCGCCCCGGACGAAGCCGGGGCACCCTCCAACGTCGCGTCGCGGCTGCGCAGCGCGAGGGGCGCGACGGCCACGCCCGCGGCCCGCAGCGCCTCGTCCAGATGGCGCGCAGCCTCGCCCACGCCGACGGTCGCGTCGAGGTAGCCCGCGAGGTTCACGCCGAGCGGCAGGGCGGGCTCGTGCGAGGCGTGCGCCATGGGTCGCGAGGCTACCCTTCAGCCGGTGAGCCGTGCGCCCGCAGACGACGTCGCCGTCCGGGTGGACGGCGTCTCGAAGACCTTCCGCCTGCCGCGCGAGCAGCTCAGCACGCTGAAGGAGCGAGCGCTGCACGCGACCCGCCGCCAGCGCTTCGATCCGCTCCTGGCGCTGCGAGGGGTGAGCTTCGAGGTCCGCACAGGCGAGGTCTTCGGCATCGTCGGGCGCAACGGCTCGGGCAAGAGCACGCTCATGAAGTGCCTGGCCGGCATCTACCAGACCGACGCCGGCGAGATGTGGCTGCGCGGTCGGATGGCACCGTTCATCGAGCTCGGAGTCGGCTTCAACCCCGACCTCACCGCCCACGACAACGTCCTCATCAACGCCGTCATGCTCGGCCTGGAGCCCGAGCAGGCGCGCGAGCGCTACTCGTCGATCATGGACTTCGCCGAGCTGCACGAGTTCGCCGAGCTGAAGCTCAAGAACTACTCGTCGGGCATGCAGGTGCGGCTCGCCTTCAGCGTCATGGTCCATGTCGACGCCGACGTGCTGCTCATCGACGAGGTGCTCGCCGTCGGCGACGCCGCCTTCCAGCAGAAGTGCTACGACGTGCTCAGCCGCTCGCGCGACGAGGGGCGCACGATCCTGCTCGTCACGCACGACATGGGCCAGGTGCAGCGCTTCTGCGACCGTGCGCTGCTGCTCGACCGCGGGCGGATGGTGGCGGTCGACGACTCGCGCACCATCGCGCGCAAATACATGCAGCTGAACTTCGCCGCGCCGGCCCAGCGCGAGTCGATCGTGCTCGCCGAGACCGCCCGCAGCGGCGACGCCGGCGCCGGCGCGAGCGCGGACAGCGCCGTCGTCGTCGACGCCTGGGCACAGAACCTCGCGGGGCGCACGACGCTGCTGGAGCCCGGCGAGGCGATGGGGATGGCGATGCGCGTGCGCTTCGCCGCCGCGATCGTCGAGCCGGTCTTCGCCTTCCTGCTGACCGACGAGCACCGGCGGCCCGTGCTCGCCGTGACCACGGAGCGCAGCGAGCTGGCCACCGGCAGCCACGCGGCCGGCGACGAGCTCGACGTCGCCGTCGGCTTCCGCAACCGCCTCGCCGCCGGGCGCTACTGGATCTCGGTGCAGGTCACGCTGCCCGGCCCCGACCCCGACCTGGTCGCCTTTCGCGAGGACGTCTCCTCGTCCGACGTCTCCGGCACGGGCGGGGGCGGCGGCGTGGTGGACCTCCCCCACACCTTCGAGCTGACGCCCGCGCCCTCGATGCAGAAGGCGGACTGGTGAGCGCCGAGGCCTATCGCGTCCGCGGACCGTCGGCGATCGGCGGCGACCCGCGCCGCTTCTGGAACCTCGCGCGGACGCTGGCGGCGACCGACTGGAAGGTCCGCTTCTACGGCTCGGCGCTCGGTTACCTCTGGTCGCTGCTGCGCCCGCTGCTGCTGTTCGGGATCGTCTACTTCGTCTTCAGCAGGGTCGTCGATGCCGGCGCCGGCGTGCCGCACTACGGCGTGATCCTGCTGCTGGCGATGATCCTGTTCTTCTTCTTCTCCGAGGTCACCGCCGGCGGCGTCACCGCCATGGTCGACCGCGAGTCGCTGCTGCGCAAGGTCGGCTTCCCGCGCGCGGTCGTGCCGCTCGCCGTCGCGCTCGTGGCCGCGATGAACCTCGCGCTGAACCTCGTCGTGCTGGCGGTCTTCGTCGTCGCGTCGGGCGTGTCGCCGCGCTGGAGCTGGCTGGTGCTGCCGGTCCCGTTCGCCCTCATGCTGGTCTTCGCCACCGGCGTGGCGCTGCTGCTGAGCGCCCTGTACGTGCGCTACCGCGACGTCCGTCCGATCTGGGAGGTCGTGCTGCAGGCGCTCTTCTACGCGACGCCGATCCTCTACCCGATCCAGGCCGTCATCGGCCACTCGCAGACGCTCGCGACGATCGCGCTGCTCAACCCGATCGCGGCGCTCGTCCAGGAGTCGCGCCACCTGCTCGTCGGCGGCATGTCGCTCGGCGAGGCGATGGGCTCCAGCGCGCTCGTCGCCGTGCCGCTCGCGATCGGAGTCGCGGTCACCTGGCTGGGCGTGCTCGTCTTCGACCGCATGGCGCCGCGCGCGGCGGAGGAGCTGTGAGGCGCTCGCCATGACAGCGCGCCATTGCTCGACCGAAGCACGCGCAAACCCGCGACGCAGGCGCTCGCGATGACAGCGCGCCATTGCTCGACCGAAGCACGCGCAAACCCGCGACGCAGGCGCTCGCGATGAGTCGCCTGCTCGGCGACCGCTCGCTGCAGCTCGTGGCCCGCAACATCGCCGAGCCGGCCCACTACCGCGCGCTCGTCAACATGGCCCGCCGCTACCCGCGGCCGCTGGACGCCTACAGCCGCTACCTCTTCGGCCGGCGCAGCTACCCGACGCGCGTCGCGGTGCGCACGCCGAGCGGGCTCGTGCGACCGACGCTGTGGTCCTTCCACGACATGCTGACGCTCAACGAGATCTTCTGCCGCGAGGACTACGGAGTGGGCGAGCCGCCGCCGCTCGTCGTCGACGTCGGCTCGAACATCGGCCTGTCGGCGCTGTACTTCCTCACGCGCGGCCCGGCCGTGCGCTGCCGCCTGTACGAGCCGGTGGCGCGCAACGTCGAGCGGCTGCGGCGCAACCTCGAGGGCTTCGAGGAGCGCTACGCGATCGAGCAGGTGGCGGTCGCCGACTTCGACGGCGAGGCGCGGTTCCGCCTGGACCCGTTCGGCCGCTACGGCGCGTTGAACCAGGACGGCGACGAGGTGACGACCGTTCCCTGCCGCCACATCGACGGCGTGCTCGAGGACGCGCTCGCGGTCGCCGACACGATCGCCCTCCTGAAGGTCGACGTCGAGGGCTACGAGAGCGCGCTGCTGGCCGCGGCGCGGCCCGACCTCCTGGCGCGCGTCGCGCTGATCTATCTCGAGGGCGTCGGTGCCGACCTGCCGGCACCGGACGGCTTCGTCGCGAGCGAGTCCTGCGAGACGGTGCGCCTGCACAACGTCGAGCTCGGCGGCTGACCGTCAGCGCCGCGCGACGATCTCCAGCCAGTCGGCGTCGACACCCACGAGCCGGCGCCAGTCGCGCGGGTCGAGCTCGCGGACCACAGCCGCCTCGTCGGCGACCGGAGCCACGAAGATCGCGCCGACGTGGCGCAGGCTCGAGCGATAGCCGCCGGTCCCGGGACGCAGGTCGCCGCCGCCCTGGTGGATCGCGACGCGATGCGTTCCGCGACGCAGGCGCAGCGGCCCGAACGGCTCGTAGGCACCGGGGTTGTTGAGATCGTCGGGCGTGTGGCCGAGGATCGCACCGTCGACGCGCAGCGTCATCCGCCGCGCGAACGACCCCTCGACCCAGACGCGGTAGCGCCCGCTGCGCGCGATGGTGAGCGTCCCCTCGACGCCGCCGGGGCCGGCCGGCACGACGGCGCCGGGGTAGTTGCCGAAGTCCACCCAGCGCGCTGGCCGCGGCAGGCGCAGCGGGAAGACGACGGCCATCGGCCGCCGCGGCACGAATGCGATCCGGCCGCCAAGCCTGCGCGCGCGCGCCGCCCACGAGCGCGCGACCGCGCGCGTGACCGGCTCGGCGGGATGGAACACGTCGGGGCCGAGCGGCTTGTGACGCAGGACCTTCGGTGCCCCGGTCTGGCGCCAGAGCTCGTAGTAGCGCCCGCGCCAGTCCAGGCGGAAGCTCGCCGGCGGCCGGCTCGTCGTCGGCGAGCGGCGCACGATGAGCAACGGCTGCGTCTCGACGTACTCGAGCGTCAGGTCGTCCATGCTGATCGGCGCCTTCAGGCTCGGCCGGCGCAGTGGTTCGACCAGGGCGTTTGGGTCGTACGGGCCGTTGCGGTAGCGCGTGACCTGCTCCGGCTCGCTCAGGATGGGCAGGTCGCGCAGGAAGTACTTGCCGAACTCGTCGTACTCGTTGAGGATCGCCGGCCCGCGCCCGGCGAGCCGCTCGTTGAGCGTCAGCAGCTCGGAGTAGCGGTCGTAGGGCGCCAGCGAGACGTCGTGGTAGGCGAGCGCGCTGGACCACAGGAGCCCCGCCGCAAGCGCCGCGCCCACGCCGATGCTCAGCGGCTTGGAGAGCCCCCGCCAGAGGCTCGCGGCGCCGAGCATCGCCAGCAGCGGGACGACGGGAGAGAGGATCATGAGCACCTTCGAGTCCGCGTACGCGGTGCCGCGCTCGAGCAGGTACGCGGAGGCCAGCCCGAGCGTGCCCGCGAGCAGCAGCGGCCCCCACGCACGGCGCCGGATCGCCCACACGAGGCCCACCGCCGCCGCGATCCCGAAGAGCCACAGCAGCCGGTCCTGAGCCACGACGTGATCGAGCGTCCGGTAGCGGTAGTCGCCGCTGAGCCACGGACCCAGCGCCTGCACGTCGTCGAGGGGGCGCGCCAGGTGGCCGAGGTCGGCGTTGGCGACGAGCGTCGCCTTCGTGATCGTGATCGCGCTGCGCAGCGAGTCCAGCACCGGCAACGCCACGAGCACCGCGACGCCCGCGCCGAGGGCGAGCCAGAGGATGTCGGCCCGTTCTCGCCGGCGCACGAGCCGCGCTCCCCACACGCCGGCGATGACGAGCGCCGGCAGTCCCAGGTACGGGACGATCGCAGGCCCCAGCGCACCCAGCCCGGCCGCAGCCGCGATCGCGACCGGAAGCAGCGAGCGCGCCGGCCGGCGCGCGAGCAGCGCCGCCGCGAGCACGGCCACGAGCGTGACGACCATCGCCAGCGCCGCGACCTCCTTGATCGATCCCTGCAGCGCGGACCCGAGGACGAGCGCCGGCTGCGCGGCGGCGAACGCGGCGAACGCCGTCTGCCACCGATGCCGCAGCAGCGGTGCCGCGAGCGACACCAGCGAGAGGCAGATGACGATGGCCAGCCAGGAGAGGAACGGCTGGTACAGCCAGGCGATCTCGAGGATGCCCAGCGGGGCGGTGATGCCAAGCGCGGCCTGCGCTCCGAAGGGATAGCGGGTGCCGATGTAGCTGCTCATCGACGCGCGAAACGAGCCCGGCTCGAGCGCCGCCCAATCCGGCCCGTGGTGCGCCAGCAGCTGGGCGAGCGAGAGCTGATGGGACGTGTCCGGGAGCGCGAGGTAGCCTGCGAACGTCGGCGTTCCCGACGCGATGACCGGCGCTCCGAAGACGACGAAGATGCCCAACGCGGCGAGCGCGATCAGCGGGTCCGGACGCAGCGTCCGCAGCCGTGCGCGACCGGCCAGAAGACCCGCCGCCACGAGCGCGACGAGCACCGCCAGCGCCAGCTTCGCGCTGGTCGGGTTGGCGGTCATGAGCCGTGCGAACGCCAGCAGCGCCGCACAGCCGACGGGGAGCAGCAGCACCCCCGGCAGCTCCCAGTCCGCCAGGCGCGCCACGAGCAGGCCGAGCCCGAGGCAGATCACGCCAAGGGCCAGCGGGTACAGCACCCATGCTGCCAGCAGGTCCACGAGACCTACCTGCTGCTCAGTCGCGCCGGCGCAGACCGAGGATGGACAAAAGGAACGAGGAGAAGAAGACCTGCAGCCCGACGATGGTGAGCGCGGCGGCCGTCGCGGCCAGCCGCTCCTCCGACAGCGCGCCGAAGCCGCGGTCGATCCAGATGCCGACGATGACCGCGCCGGCGACGAACCCGGCGAGCAGGATCGTGCCGCCGAGCATGAGACCGTGCTCGAGGCGGTAGCGCACGCGCATGCGATCGAACCACGGGTCCTTCTCGCCCATGAAGTACGTCCCGTAGGCGTGGGCGCAGAGCCCGAGGGCGACGATCTGCACGCCGACGACGCACATGAGCTCGCCCGCGATGAGCGTGTGCAGGTTCCACTCGCGGCCGAAGATCGGCACCTGGGTCAGCGAGATCGCCGAGATGAGCAGGCCGATGAGCAGCAGGACCGCACCCGGCACGATGAACAGGTGCGTCGGGCTGTGGACGAGCAGGAAGCGCAGGTGACGCCACCCGTCGCGGAACCGCGAGAGCTTGGACTCGCCGCCGCGCGGGTGGTACTCGATCGGGAACTCGCGGATGTCGAGCTTCTCCTTCGACGCGCGAATGACCATCTCGGACGCGAACTCCATGCCGGTCGCGCGGAGGTCCAGCAGCGGCAGGATGTCGCGCCGCAAGCCGCGCATGCCGCAGTGCGCGTCGCGCACGCCGGTGCGGAAGAAGAGGTTCAGCGTGCCGCTCAGCAGCGGGTTGCCGACGTAGCGGTGCATCCAGTGCATCGCCCCGGGTTGGATGTTGTCCATGCGGTCGCCCATGACGAGCTGGGCGCCGTCGCGCAGCTCGGCGACGAAGCGCGGGATGTCCTGGAAGGGGTAGGTCATGTCGGCGTCGAGCATCACGACGTACTCGCCGCGGGCCGCGCCGAAGCCGGCGAGGTAGGCGGAGCCGTAGCCGCGGCGGCCCTCGTGCACGACGCGCGCGCCGGCGCCGGCGGCGAGCTCGGCGCTGCCATCCTCGGAGTCGTTGTCGGCGACGATCACCTCTCCGACGATGCCCGCCTCGTCGAGCGCGGCGCGCGAGCGGCGCACGCACTCCTCGATGTTCCCGGCCTCGTTGAGGCAGGGGATGACGACCGACACCTCGACAGGGGCTGCGGAGGTCGCGGCTCCTGCGAGCCCTGCTGGTGTGCTGTGGATCGAGGCCATGATCGTGTCCGGGCGAGCGCCGCAACGGGCCCTCAGGACATCAAACGCACAGGCGCGAAAAGGTTGCGTCCGCGGGGACACACTAGCGGAGGGCCGCGTCTGAGACCCTGCCTGGCTCGTGCGGATCCTCATCGTCTACGACTGCCTGTTTCCGCACACGATCGGCGGGGCGGAGCGCTGGTATCGCAACCTCGCCGAGCGCCTGGCCGCCGACGGCCACGACGTCACGTACCTCACGCTGCGCCAGTGGGAGCGCGGCTCGCCGCCCGCTGTGGCGGGGGTGAGCGTGCGCACGGCCGGCCCGCGCATGGCGCTCTACGCCCACGGCCGGCGGCGGATCGCGCCGCCGCTCGTCTTCGGCGCCGGCGTGCTGTGGCACCTGCTGCGGCGCGGCCGGCACTACGACGTCGTGCACACGGCGTCGTTTCCGTACTTCTCGCTGCTGGCGGCCGGGCTGCTGCGGCGCGCGCAGGGCTACCGGCTCGTCGTCGACTGGCACGAGCTGTGGTCGCGCGAGTACTGGCGCGCGTACCTCGGCCCCGTCGGCGGGCGGATCGGCTGGCTCGTGCAGCTCCGCGGCGTGCGCCTGCGCCAGCGCGCGTTCTGCTTCGCGCGGCTGACGGCGCGGCGGCTGGCCGAGGAGCGCGTACGCGGCGAGGTGACCGTCCTCGAGGGCGAGTACGCCGGCTCCCTGCTGCCGCGGCCACCGCGCCCGGCGCGGCCGCACGTCGTCTTCGCCGGGCGCCACATCCCGGAGAAGCGCGTGCCGGCGCTCGTCCCGGCGGTGGCGGCGGCGCGACGGCGCCTGCCCGAGCTGCGCGCGACGATCCTCGGCGACGGGCCCGAGCGCCCCGAGGTGCTCGCGCGGATCGCCGCGCTCGATCTCGAGGACGTCGTCGACGCGCCGGGCTTCGTGTCGGGGGAGGCGGTCGAGGAGGCGCTAAGCAGCGCGCTGTGCATGGTGCTGCCCTCCAGCCGCGAGGGCTACGGGATGGTCGTCATCGAAGCGGCGGCGGCGGGCACGCCGAGCGTCGTCGTCGCCGGCCCGGACAACGCCGCGGTCGAGCTCGTCGAGGAGGGCGTCAACGGGACGATCGCGGCCGACGCCTCGCCCGCCGCGCTCGCCGAGGCGATCCTGCGCGTGCAGGCTGCCGGGCCGGCGCTGCGCGCCTCCACCCGAGACTGGTTCGCGACCCACGCGCGGCGCCTGTCGCTCGAGCAGTCGCTCGACACCGTCGCGGCCGCCTACCGCGAGCGCCGGCGATGACGCCGCGCGTCAGCGTCCTCATCGGCGCCTACGACAACGCCGCGACGCTCGGGCGGGCGATCGAGGCGATCCTCGGCCAGACCGTCGCCGACCTGGAGCTGCTGCTCATCGACGACGGCTCGCGCGACGCGACGCCGCAGATCATCGCCGCCGCAGCCGCTCGCGACGGCCGCGTGCGCGCGCTGACCATGGAGCGCAACGTCGGGATCTCGCGTTCGCTGAACGAGGGTCTGAGGGCGGCGCGCGCGCCGGTCGTCGCGGTGCAGGACGCCGACGACCACTCGGAGCCGGAGCGCTTGGAGCGCCAGCTCGCGCTGCTCGACGCCCGGCCCGAGGTCGCGGTCGTCGGCACGCGCATGCACGAGGTCGATCCCGCCGGGCGCCCGCTCGCAGCGCGCACGTCGTTTCGCGCCGGCGACGTCAACGACGTCCTGCTGCGCTTCAACCCGATCCCGAACACGTGCAGCGCCTTCCGCCGCGAGCTCGCGCTGGACCTCGGCGGCTACGACCCGCGCTACCGCTACGCGATGGAGTACGACCTCTGGCTGCGGATCGCCGACGAGCACGTCGTCACGGCACTCGACGCACCGCTCTCGACACGCGTCATGGGCTCCTCGAACGTCGCGGCGCGCGCCGAGCGCGCGCAGACCTCCGAGGCGATCGTGATCCGCGCCCGCACGCTCGCCCGGCGGCGCACGCTGCGCGGCGCCTCCGGCCTGGCGATTCCGGTTCTCTCGTGGCTGACGCCGACGCCGCTGAAGCGGGCGCGGCGCCGGCAGCTCGGCCAGGCGCCGTAGCGGTCGTGCGCCGTGTATCCGCCAAGCGCCGTTCGACACACGATCCCGGTCTGCAAGCATCGAGTGGCGACTTCCTGGACCTCACGCCGAGTAACTTGCCAATCGACACTGCACGCCGCTCGCGACGTGCATCCGGGCGCTGCGGTGGGCCATTGCCGTCGCGGCGTCCTGGCGGTGGTGATGGCCGCGGATCGCGCGGCTCGCGAAGCCGCCGCCCCCGTCCAGCGAAGTGGTACCGATCGGTAATACATCCTGGTTCAGAGCCGTTCTGTTACCGATCGGTAGCAAGACCCCGAATCGCGCGGTATAAGTTACCGATCGGTATCATGCGTCCTTCCGCCACAGAAGCCTTTGGGCAGCGCGTTCGTGATCGACGACAGCACCTTGGCTTGAGCCAGAGCGCGCTTGCTGACGTCGTCGGTGTCAACCGTCGAGTCATCGGCGAGCTGGAGCGTGGGAAGCCGTCGCTTCAACTGAGCATCGCTTTGCGCGTTGCGGAGGCGGTCGGGCTGGACGTGGTCCTCCGTGAGCGCGGTCGATGAGCACGCTGGTCGTCTGGATGGCGAACCGGCGGGCCGGGGAGTTGATCCGGAAGTCCAACGGCAATCTCCAGTTCCGCTACGACTCGGATTACGACGGCCCACCACTCTCTCAGGCGCTGCCGCGGCAGGACCAGGCACACGGGCACAGGGCGGTGCGAGCGGTCTTCGGCGGGCTCCTTCCTGAAGGCGACGTCCGCGAAGTCCTCGCTCGCAACCTCGGAATCTCCGAGGGCAACGATTACGGCCTCTTGGAGGAGGTCGGGGGTGACGTTGCCGGCACGATCACCCTGCTGCCGGACGGCGTCGACCCCCCCGCCAAGCCGACGTCCGACCCGCTGGACGATGAGAGCTCGCTCGACTGCTGAGCGAACTGCCTCAGCGTCCGCTGGCGGCCGACGCCGACCAGGGCATCCGGTTGTCGCTGGCCGGGGCGCAGCCCAAGGTTCCGGTCATCGTCGACGACGACGGTCGGATGGCCCTTCCCACGAACTCGGCCGCGCCGACCACGCACATCCTCAAGCCGGAGCCGAAGCGATTCCCCGGCCTCGTTGACAACGAGGCGTTCTGCATGGCGCTGGCACGCGCGTGCGAGCTGCCCGTGGCCCAGATCACGAAGGCCCAGACGGCATCGGGAGAACGGTTCTTGATGGTCGAGCGCTACGACCGCGACCTGACCGCTGATCCCATCCGGCGGTTGCATCAGGAAGACTTCTGCCAGGCGCTCGGCCTTCCCGCGGACAAGAAGTACCAGCAGGAGGGCGGGCCGACCGTCGCGCAGTCCGCCGAGCTGATCCGCAGCTGCACGCCGATACCCGCTCAAGAGCTTCCGCGACTGATCCGCGCGGTGGCGTTCAACTGGATCGTCGGCAACTGCGACGCGCACGGCAAGAACTACTCGCTGCTCTACGACCAGGGCGCGACGACGCTCGCTCCGCTCTACGACATCGTCAGCACGGTCGTGTACCCCGAGCTGACGACGCGGCTGGCCATGAGCATCGACGGAGCACGGGATCTTGAGGAGGTCGACGACAGGTCCTGGGTCAAGCTCGCCGGCGACGCCGGCTACCGGCCGGCGTTCGTGACAAGGACCGTCAACGACCTGCTGAGGCGCGCCGCCATCGAGGCGCCGATCCTGATCGGAACGTCCGCGCACGACAATGACACGGCACGCCAGATCAACGAGCGCATCCAGCGCCTCGTGGGTCGGTAGCGGTCGCGACCGCCGAGGGATCCGCGCCCACACGCTCGCCCGTCGGCGCACGCTGCGCGGCGCCTCCGGCCTGGCGATTCCGGTGCTCTCGTGGCTGACGCCGACGCCGCTGAAGCGCGCGCGGCGCCGGCGGCTCGGCCAGGCGCCGTAGCGGTCGTGCGCCGTGTATCCGCCAAGCGCCGTTCGACACACGATCCCGGTCTCCAAGCATCGAGTGGCGACTTCCTGGACCTCACGCCGAGTAACTCGCCAATCGACACTGCGCGCCGCTCGCGGGCTCGGTCCAGTAAGCGTGCGCGGCGCCCGCGGCTCGGCCAGGCGCCGTAGTCAGCTGCGTCGCAGCATGCGGTATTCGTCGAGCGCGGTCATCTCCGCGACCTGGCGAGCGGCGGGCGGCTCGAAGTCCGCGCGCGCGGCGTCGGTGGACCAGAAGCCGGGGTGCTGCTTGAGCCAGCGCCGAGCGTCCGTCCGGCCAGCGGCCAGCAGCTCGGCGACGAAGGCCTCGTCGAAGAGCAGGAACGACAGCAGCTCGCCGCGGGCACGCGCGCGGCCGCCGCCCAGCAGCCGCGCGAGCAGCACGAAGTCCGGTGAGCGCACGCCGCGCCAGCCGCCGTAGCGTTCCTGGAAGACCTCGTCGGCGAGGGCGCCCAGGGCGCCGCGGCGCTCGGGCGAGACGAGGGCGTAGGCGATGCGCTTGTACGGCTCGCGGCCCTGCGCGACGCGGTAGGCGCGCGCCGCGGGCGACAGGCCGCCCGAGGCGTCTTCGACGAAGAACGAGTTGATCGCCGTCATCCTCCGCACGTCCTCGGTGACACGGTCGACGAGCAGCCCGTCGAGGACGTTCGCGCCGACGTCGACGAGCGTCGGGGGGCCCGGCTGGCGGCGCCCGCGCGGCGCGCTCGTCAGCGGCTCGAGTCCGATCACGATGATCCGGTCGGCGCCCAGGGCAAGCGCCGGAGCGATCGGCGCGTTCAGGCGCGTCCCACCGTCGATGTAGTGCCCGGCTGCCGCGCGGGGACACGCGACCTGGACCGGCGGAAACAGCAGCGGGATCGCAGCGGACGCGCGGACGTGCTCGCCGCGCAGGCGCACGCGCACGTAGCGGATCTCGCGATCGGAGCGCGGCGCGGGCCGCGCGGTGTCCACGAACGCCACCGGCCCTCCACCGCGCAACGAGGTCGCGATGACCGAGATCGCCCGGACGACCCCGCGGCGCACGTTGGCGTGCAGCGCGTCCCAGTCGATCCAGCGATCGAGGCTGGCACTCAACGGCCCGGGGTCCAGCAGCGCGGCCAGGCGCAGCCCCGGGACCTGCAGCGCCTCCCCGGCGAGGCGCAACAGCGCCAGGCCCGACGACGGCCCGATCAGCGGCGCGATCACGTCACGCTTGCGCAACGCCGCCCACGTCTGCGCGAGCGCGCCGGCCTGCTCGCGGGCGGACAGCGCCGCGGTCGACGCGAGCATCGCCGCGTTGATCGCGCCGACGCTCGTGCCACAAAAGATCTCGACGCGCTCGCCACGCTCGTGCAACGCCGGTAACAACACCGACAGCGCGCCCGCCTCATAGGCGCCACGCGCACCACCGCCGGGCAGGACAAGCCCGACCGTCGGCCCGCCGTCGCGCCCGTTGGAAGCCGGCATCGTCCCAGCATGCCAGCGCCCGCCGCGGCCGGGTTCCGACCCCACGGCCAACATTCCGCGCGTGCGACCGGACCAGATGGCACTCACACGGCCGGCATCAGCTCCTGCGCTTTCACCGTGAAGCCCGTCAGCGTCAGCGGACCAAACGATGTCATCAGCGCGACATCGATCGCGTCGCGGCCACGGCCGACGACGACGCGTCCGGTGCGCGGCGTGTTGTTGCGTGCATCGAACGTGTACCAGCGACCGTCGAGATAGACCTCGCACCAGGCGGCGAAGTCCATCGGCTCGGTCAACGGCGGGCAGTCGATCTCCGGGATGTAACCGAAGACGTAGCGGGCGGGGATGTTCAAGGCGCGGCAGAAGGTGATCGCGAGGTGGGCGAAGTCGCGGCACACGCCTTGGCCGGCCCGGTACGCATCGGCTGCCGTGGTCCACGGGTTCGACGCCCCGGAGACCCACTCGAGGTGGCCGTGGACGAAATCGACCACCGCCTGCACGCGCTCCCAGCCCGGTTGCAGGGAGCCGAAGCGCTGCCAGGCCTCGTGGCCGAGTTCGTCAGGCAGGCAGAACCTGCTTGGCATGACGAAGCTGATGGTCGCGTCGGGCAGGAGCTCCACCGGCGTCTCGCGCGCATTCGGTTCGACGACGTCGGCGGGCGAGCTGACCAGCAGCTGTGCCTCGTAGGCGACACGTGAGCGACCTGCGCAAACCTCCAGTCGCTCGCAGCGGTTGCCATAGAGGTCGACGTAGCTGTGATGGTCGGAGCCGATGTCCCAGCGCTCCTGCTGCATCTGCACGCGCGGATCCGGGCACGGAGCGACCTGCATGACCGCAGCGACCGGGAAGGCGCTCTTCAGCTCGAATGCACATCCCACCGTGAGCGCGAGCCCGTCGTGAGGCACATCGGACGTCGTCTGTGCGCGGGTCATGGGCGAGTGACCATCGCATCCCGCCGACGAGAATCACATGGACCGACGGTCCATATGCGCCGGACGGACGGGCCGGATGCGAAGCGCGCAGCCGACGTTCGAGGATGATGTCGGGGTGCGAGCATTCTCCTGCCCGTCCTGCGGGCGCCTGGTCACCTTCGAGAGCTCGCACTGCCTGCACTGCGAGCAGGAGCTCGGCTTCGACTGGGATGCTCGTCAGATCGTCGCGATGCTGCGCCCGCACCGACGCTGCGCCAACGCCCCGATCGCCGGCTGTCACGGCCTGGTACTGGATGACGGCGCGCAGTGCGCCAGCTGCGCGATGACCCGCACGCGCCCGGCAGACGGCGACCGCGGCGGCCTTGACGGCTTCGCCCGCGCCGAGGCGGCCAAGCGGCGCCTGCTCTTCGAGCTCGCCGAGCTCGGCCTGAACGTGGTGAGCTGGCGCGAGCAGGAGGGCGGTCTCGCGTTCGACCTGCTCTCCAGCGCGCAGGCGCCGGTCACCACCGGCCACGCCAACGGCGTGATAACCCTCGATCTCAACGAGACCGACTCGGTGGAGCGCGAGGTGCGCCGCCAGCAGCTCGACGAGCCGTACCGGACCGTCCTGGGGCACCTGCGTCATGAGATCGCGCACTACTACCAGCCGATCCTGGCGCCCGAGGGAACGCCCGCACGCGAAGAGTGCCGTCGTGTCTTCGGCGACGACCGCGAGGACTACCAGCAGGCGATCGACCGCCATTACGGTGAGGGACCGCCGGACGAGTGGGAACTGCGCTTCGTCAGCGCCTACGCGACGATGCACCCGTGGGAGGACTGGGCGGAGACCTTCGCCCACTACCTACACATCCGCGACACGCTCCAGACCGCGGAGGCATACGGGCTCCGTGTCGACGGTCCCCAGGTTGCGACCACCGATCCCTCGCCACTTTTCTCAGACCCGCGCGTACCGGCTCGGGACCTCGACGGTCTGCTCCAGGCGTGGCTGCCGTTGACGTACGCGCTCAACGCGATCAACCGCAGCATGGGCGCCGAGGATCTCTATCCCTTCGTCCTCCCGCCGGTGGTCCAGCGCAAGCTTGCGTTCATAGACGGCTGCGTGCGAGCGGCGTCGGCAACCGGCCCCCGAGAGCACTCGTGAGCCTCGCTGTCAGATCGGAGGCTGCGGGTCGTACTGGATGCCCCGCCTGACCTGGCGCGCTCGGTCAGGACCGGCCAGGCGCGCGACGAGGTGCAACGCCATGTCGATCCCGGCGCTCACGCCCGCGGAGGTGATGATGTCGCCGTCGTCCACCCAGCGGTCGCTCTCGCGGACCTGCACGGTCGGGGCCAGAGCGCGCAGCTCGTCCACGGCCGCCCAGTGCGTCGTCGCCGGACGCCCGTGCAGAAGCCCGGCGGCGGCGTAGACCAGCGAGCCGGTGCACACGCTCGTCATCAGCGCCACGTCCGCCCGTTGGGCGCGCACCCAGTCCAGGTGGGCCGGGTCACGCAGCAGCCGGCGGGTGCCGTGGCCACCGGGATGCAGGAGCACGTCGAGCCGCGGGGCGTCGTCGAGGGCGAGGTGGGCACCCAGGACCAGGCCCTTGGCAGCGGTGACGGACCTGCCGTCGCGCGACAGGCACGACACCGTCCACCCGTCCTGCGGGTGATGCCGCGTCCAGTACGCCAGCACCTCCCACGGTCCGACGGCATCGAGCTCCTCGACGTCATCGAACAACAAGATCCCGATGCGTCGCGGAAGCACCGGGTCCGGGTCAGCGGTCATGTGCTCAGCCTGCCGACCTCCGCAGACGGCCGCAAGTGCCAGGCCGCGCAGGCTCCGGTCCGTGCGACGATGTCCCCGGTGAGCGACCCCGCCTCAGTCGTCAAGCGCTACTTCGAGATCGTTGCCGACCTGGGCTCTACGGAGGACGATCTGCGTGCAGTGCTGCATCCCGATGTCCGCATCACGGAGCACCCGAACGCGATCACCCCGCGCGGCGCCGTGCGAGACCGCGACGCCGTCGTCGCGGGCTTCCTGGCGGGCAAGTGTCTTCTGGCAGCGCAGACGATCGACGTCCACGAGGTGCTCGTCTCGGGCGACCGCGTCGCGGTGCGAGCGACGTGGCGTGGGACGATCGGTCAAGGCACGGAGAGCATCCCGGCGGGCACCGAGCTCGTAGCGCACATCGCCGCCATGTTGACGGTCGAGGACGGAAGCATCCGGGAGCACGAGACGTTCGACTGCTACGAGCCGTTGGCGTCTGGTCAGGACGGCGCGGCACAGTCGCCGGTCTAACGTCCCCGGAGGCACATGCCACGCCGAATACTGCACGTGCAGGGCGCAACGGTCTCGGTCTCAGAGCAGACCCGATTCGAAGCTGAGCAGGACCTCGAGCGAGCGATCGCTGCCCATCCCGAGGTACTGCCATCCGAGGATCTGGGGTTGGGTCCGCTCATTGCGCTGGGGACGCAGCTGGACTTCGGCGCTGGGCCGATGGACCTGCTCGCGGCCGACCCGCAGGGCCGGCTTGCCATCGTGGAGTTCAAGCGCGGCAGCGAGAACCCGGACGTTCGCAAGGTCGTCGCGCAGCTGCTCGACTACGGCACCTCGCTGTGGCGCGTTCCCTACGACGACGTCGAGCGACGATGCACATACCTCCTGCCGGCCGCGGGATCGAGTCTGGCCGACCTTGCGATGGACCGCTGCCTGATGCTCGACGTCCCCTTTGACGAAGACGCGTTCCGTACTGGAGTCGAGGCATCCCTTGACACCGGCAACTTCGTGTTTCTCTACGTCGGCCGTGACCTCGACCCCAAGACCCAGCGGATCATGACCTATCTTGCCGAAGGGCCCCGCATGACGTTCTTCGGCGTCGAGGTCGATTACTACCGCCGCCAGCTCGACGACGTCGCCGTGCTGGTGCCGCGAACCGCGTTCGTGCCGTCGTGGATCGCCGGCCCGACCGGCACGCACGGAAGGGCCGCTCGTTCGCCCGCGCTCGATCTCACCACCGCAGCGCCAGAGGTCCGGCAACTGATCGAGCGGATGGACGCTCTGGCGCGCGAGCTTGGACTCAGCGTGAAATCAGTGCGAACCGGGCGTAACTACCAGCCCGCCGTCCTGGAAGCCGGCGTCCGTTACACCGCCGGTGTCGGGGTCTACGCCAGTGCACGTGGAGTCG
>Ga0136617_10001791_pt1 | contig 19122 bp, 19 predicted proteins | sample AntDrymUQ3222106_2_FD_129672 | JGI IMG/M metagenome (GOLD analysis project Ga0136617, IMG submission 129672) | Polar desert sand microbial communities from Dry Valleys, Antarctica - metaG UQ322 (21.06) | ecosystem: Environmental > Terrestrial > Soil > Desert | place: Antarctica: Dry Valley... | reverse complement strand
TGTTGAAGAGCCGAGCAGCGAGCAGGTGAGGATCGTGCGTGAGTTATGCACACTAGAATGGAAATTAGTGCTATTTTGTTCGGGAATACGCGATTGCGGATAGATACAGCATTTATTGATTCAGCGAGAAGGTCGAACTTAAGTTCAAGAAATCATAGCATGAGGCAGGGAAGGAAAAATGGAAATGGTGAATTCGGGAAAGGCGTGCCAGGTAAGAAATGACTCTTTCCCAATTATCCTTTTACCCATTTCCGCTGTTATCACCGATTATTTAAAAGACTACTCAGCCTCCGATCTGTTTCTCCCCCGCTCCGTCCGCAGGTGCATTGCCGGGTAACAAGGAGCCAGACCGAGGACAAAAATAATCGCTCCCAGGATAGCCGGCGCCAGGTGAAACAGGTTCGTGTAGCCCACTACGGGATGAACAACCACGCGGCAATTGTTAATGCCGCAGAGTTGTTCCGCGGTCATTCCCAGGGAACTGCACGTCGTGGGGCAGGAACTGCTGGTTTATAGATAGGAATAAGGCGAAGGCCCCTGAGAGTATTAAACTTAGCCCGGTGAAGATGAGAAGGGGGCGGCCATCACCCACCAGGGCCGCGATCAGGCTTTTATCGTCGTGGCGGCTCTGATCTGTGGCTTCCTGTCGATTCTGGACCATAGAATGGGCCCTAAAAACGATCCACGAAATCACACGAAGCAACTCGAATTAAGGCAGCCCTTTCGCGGTTTCGTGGATCGTGTTTGTTTTTCAGCACTCTAGTAAGGCTTTAACGATTTCCAGCGCCAAGTCATCCGCAGTCTTGTATCCTGTCACTTTCAAATGCAAATCCGCAGAGGCATAAGCGGCCCGCCTTTCGGCGTAGAGAGTGAGCGCTTCCTGTTCGTTCCGGGCGAGGGGCCGCCGGTCTTTGCCATCCAGGATGCCGGCGACGATCCTCTGCCAACAAAGACTAAATGGTGCGTCAAGCCATACACACATGCCACCTGCCGCAGCGATCAGGTCGCGATTTCCGGGCAAGGTCCAGGCACCTCCGCCGAGTGCAATAACTCCCGCCGCATTATTATGGAGCACATCGCGAAGCGCCCGGGTTTCGATCTCACGGAACGCGGTTTCGCCCTGTTTCTCAATGAGATGCTTAGCTGAGCGTCCTTCTTGTTTGAGGATCTCCTCGTCAAGATCGACCATTTGCGAATCGAGCCGGAGCGCGAGGGCCCGCGCCACGGCGCTTTTGCCTGAGCCCATGAAGCCGGTGATGACGATCAGAGCATTTTCCATTTGTCATTTCGCATAATTTCGCATCACTACTGTCCAACCGGCCGTTCCCGCCTGGATTCAGATGCGCTAGGGATGAGGTCAGTACCACCATGGTGGTACTGACCTCATCCATCCCACGTCTCAATCTGGGTGGCAACAGCAGCTAACGCCTCTACCGTTCGACGAGCGATTCCAGGAGTGTGAAGAAATCAGGAAGCGAGACGCCCACGCACTCCGCTCCCGCGATCTCGGAATCACCTGCGGCAGTAAGCGCAGCCACCGCGAAAGCCATGGCGATGCGATGGTCGCCATAAGAGTCGAGCATCGCACCACGCAATTGCGTCCGACCGTTTACGGCCAGCCCGTCTTCGAACTCTTGGACTTCCGCTCCCATCGCCCGCAGGTTCTTCACAGTGGCGTCAATGCGGTCGCTCTCCTTGCGTCTTAGCTCGGCCGCGTCGCGAATCTCGATCCCTCCCGGCATCTGTGTTCCCACCACGGCGAGGAGCGGCAATTCATCAATCAATTGGGCGATCAAATTACCACGCACGAGGGTCGAATCCACAGGGGACGGAGGGTCGGCGCTTAGCTTTCCTTTCACCCCAACACGCCCCACCGGCTCGTAAGATTCTTCCCGCTCATCAGTAACTTCGATAGCCACTCCCAGGGAGCGCAGCATCGACACAAACATCGTGCGAGTCGGATTGAGTCCAACACCCTCGGCGTCCAGTCTCGATTCCGGCAGTAAGGCGGCGGCTGCCATCAGAAAGGCAGCGGATGAGATGTCGCCCGGAACGCTAACGTCGCGGGCGGCAAAAGTCCGTGGTCCATCGATCCATATCGCACCCTCCGCACTTTTTTCAAGCGGCACGCCAAACCACTCCAGCATTCGTTCCGTGTGGTCACGCGTCTCTACTCTTTCAACTATTTCTGTGCGTCCTTGGGCGTTGAGGCCTGCCAGGAGAACACATGACTTCACCTGAGCACTGGCCACCGGCAACTCGTAACGAATCGGTTTCAGAGCCTTGCTGCCCTTAATCGTGAGAGGTGGTTTCCCACTTTTCGATCCGAGCTCGGCGCCCATCAACTGGAGAGGCTCAATGATTCTTTGCATCGGACGCGAGTTTAAGGAACTATCTCCCGTCAGAGTCGAAGAGAAGTCCTGGCCGGCAACTACGCCCGCCAGCATACGCATCGTCGAGCCACTGTTGCCGCAGTAGAGTGCTTCGTTCGCGACGCGCAGCCCCGCCTCGCCGGCGCCTTGCACAACCACGCTGCTGCCTTCTGATTGAATTGGGACTCCGAGATTGCGTAAACAGGAAAGTGTGGCGGCACAATCTTCGCTGGGAGAAAAGTTTGTGATCCGTGAGGTGCCATTCGCGAGGGCGGCAATAATCGCGGCTCGATGTGAGATTGATTTGTCGCCGGGGATTTGAACTCGCCCGTTTATCCGGCGAGCGGGGGTGATTATCATCGCGCCAATCTTACCAGATGCCTTAGCACTCAACCTTGAACTGTGACCCTCAAGGCGAGGAGATTCGCCGGTTGGGAAAGTCGTCTCAGTGTTGTGTGGTCGGGCGAACAGGCCATTCACTCCCGTCGGTGAAATTCAAGGGTTTTGACATCGTCTCCTAAGTGCGGGGCTAGTATCAACCATCAGCTCGTGCGGTCGAGCACCGTCAGATCACCAAAATATGTCCCGCGACCACTTCCGGGCGTTTTCTTGACATCCGGGTGGCCAGCGTGTTAAACCCTCGGACTTCCGATAGCTCTAGTGGTTCCAGCACCCCCAAGGTCAGCGTCGAGTGGCTCTTGGCAGGCCAGCTTTTCACCAGTGACTGTAGAGACGACAGAACTCGCGTTGCCCAGCCGTGTTGAGGCTATTGATGAAGCTGCCACCGCAGTTGCCGGACTTGTCACCCGCGCGGGCATTGGTGAGGAAGACGCGTTTGGAATCGATATGGCTGTCCGCGAGGCCATGGCCAACGCGGTGATTCACGGAAACAAGCTCGACGAAACAAAACTCGTCGAGATCAATGTAAAGTGTTCCCTCGATTCTCTTGAAATCAGCGTTCACGACCAGGGGCCAGGGTTCAATCCAGACACCATTTCAGATCCGACCAAAGAAGAAAACATTCTAAAGAGTTCCGGGCGCGGTATCTTTTTTATGCGGAACTTTTTTGACGAAGTCGATTGGTCGAGTTCCCCTGACGGTGGCACCACGGTGCGCATGATTAAGAGACGAGCTAACCCGATATAAGGAGATCCCGTAACATGGCTGAGTTGAATATTGCCGAACGTCAAGCCGGAGATGTGACCGTTCTTGATATGAAGGGAAAAATAACTATAGGCGAAGGCAGCGTGGCTCTGCGAACGGCAATCCGTCGCATGCTCGAGGAAGGCAAGAAGAAGATCTTGTTGAACCTCGCGGGCGTAGGTTACATCGATTCGAGTGGCATCGGCGAACTGGTTTCCAGCTACACAGCCATCGAAAAAGATGGTGGCCAATTGAAGCTGCTCAACCTCACCCAAAAACTCCAGGACCTGCTGACTATTACGAAACTACTCACAGTCTTTGACGTATACGAGAGCGAGTCCGAAGCCCTCAACGGATTCAAATAATTGTGTCTAATGAGATCTCGATCAGCATTTCAGAATCTACTGGCGATTAATGGAGATTTGAGTCATGGCAGAGCTTGAGCTGAAGGAACGACAAGCAGGGGACGTCACCATCCTCGACCTGAACGGGCCCGTGAGAATGGGTGAAGGCAGCATAGCTTTGCGCGATACGACGCGCCGGCTGGCCGAGGAGGGCAAGAAAAAGGTTTTGCTCAATCTGGGGGGTGTTAAGTACATGGATTCGAGCGGCATCGGCGAACTGATCGCGAATTACACCACAATCAGTCGCCAGGGTGGCCAGGTTAAGTTATTGAACCTCACCGATAAGATCCAGGATCTACTTGTGATCACCAAACTCCTGACCGTGTTCGACGCCTACGATAACGAAGCTGAGGCTTTGAATAGCTTCAAATAAGAGTTCCGAGTTTCGGGTTCCGAATTTCGGGTTTGTCTGTTCCAACTCTAAACTCGAACTCGAAACTTTTTATGTTTCGCGCCACGCTTCGCCGTTTGCTCGCTATCGACGATCCACCCGAACGGACGGCACTTGCTTTTTCAATCGGTGTTTTCATCGCCTTCTCTCCTTTCCTCGGGCTGCACACGATTGCGGCTACCCTGGTCGCGTTCCTGTTCCGCTTCAATAAGATCGCCATCTACGCAGGAACTTTTCTCAATAATCCGTTCCTGACCCTTGTGCCGATTATTGTGGTGTCATACGCGCTCGGGGCCTTTGTGCTCGGACGCCCTGTGAGCATCCCTGCCGAGGGAGTTGAGTTAATAAAGAATCCTCGCCTCTTTAAGAGTAATTATTACCACCAGGTGTTTGTCCAGAGTTGGTACGTGGTCGAGCCCTTCGCCCTGGGTGCCAGTATGCTTTCGATAATTTGTTCCCTTCTGGCATATCCATTAACATTGTGGCTGTTGCGCCAGCATCGTAAGCGAAGGCAAGAGTCGCCTTAGAACGATAGACCATTCAAGGTGAGCAAATTTGCAGGTTGGGTTGGGAATGGCTCTGGCATCTGTGGGCTCGGCAATCGCATCTCCCTATTGTTTCCAAGCCTTAAATTCTCGTTGGGTCGTGGTTGAAAACTGCTTAGTTATATGAAGGAATACTTAGCTTTAATACTTACTGTCGTTATTACCTTTTCCACAACGTTAGTGGCGAGCGGTATCGCCTATTCGCAGACCACACCGCCTCCTACCCGATCTGTGGGGGTGACACCAACTCCCACTCCGGCTTCCCGCCCGTCGGGACCACAGCCTCAGCGACCAGCCGCGGGCTTCGATCTGGCTGAGTATGGGGTAGAGTTTCAGACTGACCCGAGACTGATCATCGTGATGGCTGCCCTCGAGGCCGCCGGCTTCGATCCGGTCGCGAATGGCAGGCAGCCGTCAGCTTTCCGCAGTCAGGTAAGAAAGGACCTCGCGACCCTCGATCCGGATCTTCGCAGCCGGCTGAATGCCTTTTATGAACGCACCAAACTCCCTGCGCCCGCCACCGCCGCCGATCAGGCAGCACGTTATGTTTCCCTCGCCCTCGCCCTTGGTCCACCACCCACGCTTGACGCACCTGAAAGATCCGATGACCTTCCCGGCGGAATATTGGAAGTGCTCGACTTCGCTCCCCTCGTACGAGAGTTTTATCGCCGCTCCGGAATAGATGAACGGCTCGTTTCATACACACGCGCCTACCAGGCCGAAGGTGACCGACTAAAACCGCCTGCAGCGGAACTGATTCGCTCGGTGCTCACCTATCTGCACACGCGGCCGATCACGACTTCGTCTGAGCGCGTGCTCGTGAAGGCCCCGGCGAGCGGAAAGAAGAAAAACCCTGCCCGGACCTACAAGATGCGCGAGCATGTGCGCCGATTTTTTATCGTGCCGGATCTTCTGGCAGCGCCGGGAGCGATTAACTTCCGCGTAATTGGCGATGAGTATTACGCCATCGTTCCCGAAGGAACGGATCCGGTATCCTCAGAATTGAGGCGGGCCTATCTTCAGTATGTAATTGACCCGCTGATGTTGCGATTCAACCGGGAGATCGCCGGTCGGCGAGACCAAATCAAACAGATCATCAGCGAGCGCGAGAAAACAGGTGCTACAGTCACACCCGATGTATTTATCGTAGTCTCGCGGTCCCTCGTCGCTGCGGCCGACGCGAGGTTTGAGGAATCAAGAAGGCTTGAGACTCTCTCGCGCGAAGTTCGCGGCAAACTGGATCGGGCCCAGGACGAGGCGTCGCGCGCTGCAATCGTCCAGGGAACTCGCGCTGCGATGAGCGCTGTTCAGGACGACGCCGTGGCCAAGCTCGCCGCCGACTATGAGCATGGCGCACTGCTCGCTTTCTTTTTTGCCGATCAGTTGAAAGGTATCGAGAGCAGCGGTTTTGATGTGGCCAACTTTTTCGTGGACATGATCACTTCGTTCGATCCGGTTCGCGAAAGTAAGCGCCTCACTGAGAATGCCGAGGCCCGTGAGCGCGCGCGGGCAGCCCGAAAAGCGCGACTCGCAGCGAGAAAAGCTGAGGCGGAAGCTCCGGTGGTATATTCCGAGGCCGGGGCCGCAAGAGCTGCGTCGCTCGTCAAAAAGCTTTCGGAGATCGAAGATATCCTTCGTCTGAAGAACTACCCCAATGCGGAGACGCGTCTGAAGGAATTGTTGACTGACTATCCCCGCGAGCCGCGAATCTTTTTCGCCTTAGCCCAAACGGCCAGTCTGGCCGCGGCCGATGCGACGGACGGGAACGTTCAGGCAGAGCGGTTGAATCGTGCCCTCGGGAACTATCGCCTCGCGGTGCAGGCTGCCTCGGCGGAGACGGACCGACCCCTCCTTTGCCGTGCTCACGAAGCGATGGGCCGGATGCATTCTTTCATGGACAACGCGGGCGAGGCCGCGAAAGAGTTTGACGAGGCGATCCGGATTTGCGATGCGCGCGGAACTACTTACAACGATGCAGTTGAAGGTAAGAAGAAACTGAGCCAGCCTTAGGTGCTGTCAGAACGGGACCCGGTCTCAACATGGAGTATACAACCCGGTCGCTACCGCTCGCGGTTCTGACAGATCGACTGCTGCGTTCGATCTAGATGGGTCGCGAGATCGTTTTTCTGCGCCCTCTGGGCACTCCCTCAATATTGACGTGGATTTCAGGGATCGTAGGGAGATCAATGCGCGGAATCATTATGTTGATAGGCGGAATTGTCGGCAGGTTGATGCGCGGAATAATCACTCTGCGCCCTACCTGCGGGCTCGTTCCCGAAGGACCTATGGTCGGGCTGGCCGCTTTGGGAGTTACAGTGATGCTGCGTTGATTCTTGTCCCGAACGATGGTGAGCGTAACGTCACCTTCCTTCTTCTTGCCGAGCGCGCGTGTAAGATCGCCGGTGTCTTCAATCTTCTCGCCATCCACTGCGGTAATTACGTCTCCCGCTCTGATTCCGGCTTTGGCGGCCGGACTGTCATCTCCGACAGAAGTCACCAGCACTCCTTTTCCATCCGCAACGCCAAAGAATTCAGCAAGTTGTTTCGTCAACTGCGTCGTGCTCACGCCGATGCGTCGGTTGTTGCCGAAGGCAAACGCGAAACCGTCGTTGCCTGAGTCGGGTCCTTCCCACTTCCAGACCCTCGCTTCCGGGGCCACCAGGCCCTCTAGTCCCTCCAGCTTGCCACCCAATCCCCGCAAGTTATTCAGCGCGTCCATGGAGTCCTTGCGTTTGCCGATCGTCACGGCAACTTCCTGTTCCGCGGCTCCCCGGCTGAGCCCGAGTCGAACTGTCTGATCTGGAGCAACTTCCGATACCAGCCGGGTCAATTTCCGCGTACTGGTGACGCTCTCGCCGTCGAATCGCAGAATCACATCGTCTTTCTTCAGGCCGGCCTTTTCAGCCGGGCTGTCTTTAACGACGCTTGTGATACCGACACCTCGCGCTTCGCGCAGACCGTAGCGACCCATATTCTCCTTGTTAATGTCCTCCGCATGAACGCCGAGGAAACTGCCGCCGCCAATGAACATGGAAAACGACTGGCCAAAAGGTTCGGCTGGCGCGGGCGGCGCGACGGGTGCAGGGGGAGTCTGCTGAGCTAACGCGACACAAGCTGCTAATAATAGGGAGATCACGAGAGAAAACACACTTCTAATTGTCATGAACGCAATCCTCCGGAAAGATTTTAGCCGCTTACACGCGGCAAGTGGCCTTTAGTTCCCAAAATGACGAGGAGATGGTGAGGGGAGGTGACGAATAGACGTGGTGAAACGGAGACGGGGAGACATCGGCCAAATCAGGTTCTATTCGGAGTATCTTTCCTTCCGTCGACCTTCCCGCGTCGCTCCATCTCCCCTTTCCCATCTCGTCGTGTGAGAAACAGAAGTTGCACCCTGGCTCTCAACTGGCGTTCTGAATTGAAGTTCGGCTCATCAATTTATCAATTCCCACAAAGATTTCGCCCATCACAAAGAACCCTACAAGCAGCATCACGCTATTAAACAACACAGTGGGAAATCCATGCTGGCTGACATCAACAAAGGGGTACGGATATTGGTTGGACACAGCACCGCGAATCAAAGTGTACGGCAGGTAAATCAAAGGAAAAATCAGCCACGAGATTGGAGTTTTCCAGTTCAGTTCGCCTTTCGGCACAAAGATAAACCAATACAAAACATACATTATCGGAATACCATCGTGGAGCATCACATCGGCAACCAATTGAAAATCTTCGGGCTTCCACAGTTGGCGCAGCACCAAACTATACACAATTCCAACTATCGTAATGTAGGCCGCGATAGCTGATTTTACGGTCGGTCGTGAAAAAACCTTGCGCAAGCCGGATTGTGGCATCAGCAAACAAATCGTTAGACTCAGCGTGACAAGCAAGTTCGACAAAATTGTGAAGTAGCTAAAAAACTTGACCGTTCTTTGGACAGGCGTTAAGCCACCGAGATCTGGATTGACGAGCACGAGGTAAAATTGCAGTCCCAACGCAAACCAACCGCTTACGGCTATTAAAGACATAAACGCAAGCATTACCGTATTCGATTGCTTTTCTATTTTGGTTTTACCTTCTCGTTTCGAATCTAACGATTAGCTGTGACGAATTTCATCGTGCCGGAATCGGCAACAAGGTCAATATACAAAGCAGCGCCTTCGATTTTGTAAATTCGCGCCGCGTCGAGGCTTTGCAGAAAACGGCTATCCAGCGAACCCAGCGCACAAGCCATGCGCGTCGTGGCGAAGGCGGAAAACCTGAGCGATTGTCCGTCAAGTTTATAAGTCCCGTTGCCGCGATTGCAGTCGGCTAAAATTCGCGCCTTTCCGTCGGCGGTTAACTCGAGCGTGTAATCGGCGGGATTTGGAACGGTTATTTTTTCAACCGGAGTTTGCAGACTCTCCCAACGCCAAACTGTTTCGGTCAAAGCCGCCGCATCCGAAGTTTCCTTAGCTGCGCTGATACTGTAAGCGGCTTCGGTTATAAAATCCGGCTTCAAAAGCCAGTTTCGTCCGTCTCGTTCGATTTTGAACGTAACTCTGTTTATTTTCGACGGGCAGCACAGCGCGTCCGTTCCTTTATAACGAATGTAATCGGCGACGAGACTCGTTTCCGAGAGCAGTTTGACGTTTATCAGCGAACCGTCGGTGCGCGAGTCCATCGGTCCTGGCGATAATGTTCCCGCCACAAGGTTTCCTACAAACACAAGAGCTTGAAATCCGAGCGGGCGGCACATTCCGTCAAATCCTTGGGCTACGGTAACGGCAGTGGTCTTGCCAAAAACCTGCGCGTCGCCGACGAGCGTCCAATTGTACTTTGTCAAAAGACGATCAACCGGGAGCGTCGCCGGACGAATGACGGTGCTGCATCGCGCCAATTCGGATTGCGCTATTTTTTTGGTTTGCAGGATCTCCCGGCTTCGCTCGCTCCAACTCGGCAACGGTTTGTCATCAAGCCAACTGTATTGTGATTGCGCTACGGCGTGAACACTGAATGTCAAGACAACTGCGAATGCGGCGCATAGTAATTTGATTGATTGGTTTTTCATAATTCAAAGTACAGAATCGCCTGCCATCGCAGACGGTTTTGTTTCCAAAAATGAAGAGCCGATTTGGGCAACTCTTTGGGGGCGGTTGCCCGACTGTTAGGAAGAACTCCCCAAGCCACCCCAGACTCTGCAGACGGCTCGAACAGCCACCCCTCATCCACCGATCTTGCCGAGCTCTCCTTAAAGTGGGGCTACTGCCCCGCTCGCTACTCTCGCTGTGCGAGCCCCTTTCGCAGGTCATGGATCAGAAAGCGCAGTGCGACAACAACGTGGCATCGGCAACAAGATACGATGAACTATTGATCGGTTCTATCAGCATTACCTGCATATCTCTTCGAGCAGGCTCCCAAGATACCTTGCCTACTTAGGCTTGAGCGCTTGATAGCCGAGGAGATGATTTCTTTCTTCGATAGAAACGCGCTTCAAAACATTAATACTCAAATAGGCTTTGTCGGCCGTTAAGTCGCTTTGCAACCTACCGAAACACTTGGTTTGTGTCTTGACCGCTTGTGATATTCCTAAGATGAAGATCACCAAGCTTATGATTATATATTTCATACGAGCATCCTTGCAGTCGCAAAGTACACAAGATGATGGGGATTAATCACCGGAATCTTTCAAGCTACTGCGCTTGTATCAACAGCAAGATATCTCGCTAAGGTAAACAATTTCTTTCACAACTGGGGCCTAAGTTGATCTCGAACTGCCTCCTACCCATCGAAAAGCTGCTGGTAAACCTCTTTCCCACTGCTCATCTCGACTGCGAGCTTGCCTTCCGAATGAGCGAGATCGAGATGGGCTACAGCTTCCGAGACAGCGAGAAAACGATGTACGTCGTCGGTTTCCGGAAACATAGCCCGCGACACATTCCAGGCGGAGGTTCCGGCTTTGGGGACGAGACGAATTACTTCGGCCTGCCGCTCGCGAATTGCGCGCAGGTAGCGATTGAAAAGCTCTTCGTAGTCATTCACCGGCGCTCCGTGGCCGCCATGTACGAGAGTCGGAGCGAAGGTGCGCAAGCGCGCCAGGCTTACGAGGTATTCAGCGAGCGAGGGAAAACGTTTTGACGGATCGATGGGATCTGGGGAGAGAAAGGGATTGGGGGGAATGCGCTTCAGTACGCAGTCGCCGGCAATCACCGTCCGATCCGCTTCCCGCACAAAGGAACAAGAACCCGGAGTGTGGCCTGGCGTGTGAATGACTCGCAATGCGCCATTGGTAAACTCCAGTTCGGCTTCGTCGCGCAACTCGCCGTACTCGTGATCCTCAAAGGAGTCGGCATAGCGGCGCATTCCCTCGTACATCCTCCGCATCGCTTCGATCTCGCTATCGGGCACGCCGGAGCGCGCAAGTAGATCTCGGTGCATCGCGTCTTCAAGGCGGCCCATGCGATGCCCCGTTTCCCAGTTGTGTACCAGCACTTCCGCATCCTTCGCTTCATCGCGCAGCGAGCGGGCCAAGCCACAGTGGTCTTCATGTGCATGCGTCAGGACAATGCGGCGAATGTCAGAAACGCGAACGCGCTCATGTCTGAGTCCTTCGCGCAGAGCCTCATTGGCTTCCTTTGTTTTTGGACCGGTATCGATCAAGGTCAGGGGATCTTCGGCGATCAGATATACGTTCACGGGACCGATGTAGAAGGGGGTGGGAAGCGAGATGGGGACGATGCGCATGAAGTGATTGCCGATTGCCGAATGCTTTCCGCTTTTGATCGGAGATCTGAGATCTCAGATCTGAGATTTTCAAAGCCGGGTGAGCGTTCGATAAAACATGGGCGTTTAGAACTCTATGCCCTCAACTTAAGTGTGACGAGCCTTGATATCCTCCAATTCTTTCAGGAACTCTTTTCGCTCGCGCGCTTCCGTTGTGGCACGGCGCCCTTTGTCCGTCAAATACCGCTGGCCTTTTATCTCGGAGTTTTGCATAGAGTCAGCCCAGGCGCGCAGTTGCCGCGAAATGCTCTCTGCTCTTGATCTCAGATCTGAGATCTCAGATCTCAAATTAACAAAGCCTGCCAAACGTTCACACCGGCAAAGGACCGATCTCGTCTCGCCGCAAGAGCCCCCCGAGATGTACAGAAAGGTCAGCAACTCGGGAGTTGTGCCGCGCTCGAAGCCTTCAGCGATGTTGTTTGAGATCGAAACAACGGCCCGTTCAATTTGATCCCTCAAACCACCGTACCCTTTGAAATTGGGCCGCGCAGTAAGAGCAAAGATTCTAACAGCCAACTCAATAGCATCCTGCCAAACCGGCAAATCTTCGAATCGTTTGTATTTCATGTGAGGATCTCCATGTGAGGAATGGATAAAGCCGAAGTATGAGATCAGAGAGAATCTGAGATCTCAAATCTGGAGATATGAAATTGTATGAAATCTGAGATCTCAGATCTGAAATCTGAGATCTCAAATTCTAGTACACGTACTTGTTCGCCTGAATCACAACGTCCGCGATGCGCTGGCGCGCCATCACTGTATTCATCGGCGTCAGCTTGGTAAAGCGGCGCAAAGCGGCAAGGAGGGTGCGCAGCTCATCGCCTTCAGACATTGCCGCCAGGGTGTTCTTGGCCCGCGCTTCGATGCGTTCAACAGCGTCGTTGCAGAAGACACGGGTGATGTCGATGTACCTGGCCGCAGCCTCTTCACCCTCGGAGACAGCAAGCTTTTGCGTACGCAGAATGGCCGACTCCATCGCGTAGGTGTCCAGGATGATGTCCGCAATACCCATCAGGATTTCCTGCTGGTCCGCCAACTTTGCCATGTACTTCTGCGCGGCGGTGCCCAGCGTCATCAGCGCCACCTTTTTAGCGTTCTGAGTCAGCTTCTGCTCAGCTGCCAATACCTGCTCGTCATCGTCGAGCCCCGACATCTGAGGAGAAAGTATTTCGTCCATCAGCGCCTGCGCTGCCGGCAGCAAGGGCAGGTTGCCGCTCAGCGCACTCTTCATTAGACGACCTGGAATCAAGAGGCGGTTGATCTCGTTCGTACCTTCGAAGATGCGATTGATGCGCGAATCGCGGTACGCGCGCTCAGCCGGATAGTCAGCTGAGTAGCCATAACCTCCGAAGATCTGGACCATCTCGTCGGCCACAAAGTCGCAGTATTCCGAAAGCGCAACCTTGATGATGGAACACTCCGACGCATACTCCTCAATGGCCCGCAGCCGTGCGTCCATGTCTTTATTGTCCACCGCGCCAATACCGGCCTCGATCATCCCGAGTGTGCGGTAGGTCATTGCTTCGCCAACCCAGGTGCGAATGCACTGCTCGGCAAGTTTCGCCTTGATGGCGCCGAACGAGGAAATGGATTTACCAAACTGGTGCCGCTCGTTAGCGTAGCGGATCGACTCCTGCACCATGAGCTTCATGCCGCCCACACACATGGCGCCGAGTTTGAAGCGGCCGATGTTCAAAATGTTGAATGCGATCTTGTGACCCTTGCCGACTTCGCCGAGAAGGTTCTCGACCGGTGTCTTGACATCGGAAAGGACCAGGGCGGTGGTGCTCGAGCCCTTGATTCCCATCTTGTGCTCTTCCGCACCCGACGTGAGTCCGGGCTGTCTCTCCACCATAAATGCACTGAACTTGTCGCCATCAACTTTGGCGAAAACGACGAAGATATCGGCAAAGCCACCGTTGGTAATCCACATCTTCTCGCCATTAATGATGTAGTGGGTGCCGTCCTCACTCAGGCGCGCCGTGGCTTTCGCGGCCATGGCGTCGGAACCCGAACCCGCCTCAGTGAGAGCGTAGGCTGTAACCAATTCGCCGGCGGCTATCTTCGCCAGATACTTCTCTTTCGCCGCGTCGGTGCCGAAGTACACGAGCGGGAGGAGCCCAATACCGCTTTCCGCTCCGAGGGTGGTGGCAAACGAAGCCGAGCGGCCGATGTTTTCCCCGATGAGTGCGCCGCTGGTCTGATCGAGACCGAGCCCTCCGTACTCTTCCGGAATGCTTGCACCAATCAGGCCAAGGTCAGCTGCCTTCTTAATGAGCTCGCGCGAAAGTTTCCAATCGTGTTTCTCGAGCTCATCGATGCGAGGGACGACTTCGTTGTCGATAAACTGCCGCGTCGTCTCGGCAATCATTCGGTGCTCTTCGTTGAAGTCTTCAGGAGTGAAGACCTCCTGAGGGGTAAGCTCCTCGATCAAGAACGCGCCACCCTTGACTAGCTTTTTCTCTTCGACTACGGCAGACATGGCTTTATTCCTTTCGTTTGTTGGATAGATCTTTTTGACTCAGAGTTCAGGCAATTGATCTTTAATCTCCTGAGGCATCGTGTGGCGCAATTCAGGATAAGCTTCGAGGATTCGTACCAAGTCGAGTTCATCTTTCTTGCGCTTGCTAACTCTTCGTCGCTCATCGCTCCAGGCCCAAATTTTCCCGCGAACCACATTTGCGAGTGAAGCTACTGGAACATGCTGGCCTAGAACGTCCCGAATTGTCGTATCGTTCACGAAATCCTGATACCGAAGGTCGAGACTAAACTGAATACGTAGATCGCTTTTTGGCATCCTTGCATTTAGAGAATGAGGAAACTCTTCGACTGAGAATCCCGCTTTGATCAATTCATCTTTGATCACGGGCAATTCTGAAGCGATTACGACAACGTCGGCGTCAAGCGTGTAAACAGGCTCGACATAACAATTTACCGCGAGCCCGCCAATTAGGCACCACGCACCGCGGCGACTCACAATGCTCACCAGAGTAGCAAAGTCACTACTACCGCTGCCGGTTATAGATTCAAACACTTCTGCGGCGGTCATGGTCCCCTTAACTTCACCGTCACCGAATCAGTCTGCTTCGTCGCTGAAAGCGACGGAGTCAATAGCCGGGGGCAACGCCCCCGGAAGCCTGTAAAACGTTACCGACCCTGAAAGGGTCGCACCGCACCAAAACCAGGGCTTCAATGTTAGTGATCTAGTCCGTCGAGACTGCGACCCCTTTCAGGGTCGGACCGGATCGTGGCCTACCGGGGCGTTGCCCCGCTAATAACTTCATGCCTTTCAGGCATGAGCAGACAAGCCTTCCAGGACTCTTACGCCAGTCTTTCAAAAATTCCCGCCGCGCCCATGCCGCCGCCAACACACATCGTGACCATGCCATAACGCCCGTTGCGGCGTTCCAGCTCGCGGAGAATCGACGCAGTCAATTTTGCTCCGGTGCACCCGAGCGGATGGCCGAGGGCAATTGCACCCCCGTTGACGTTTACTTTCTCGATGTCGAGACCCAGCGTTTTAATTACCGAGAGAGACTGTGCGGCAAAAGCCTCATTCAACTCGATCACGTCAATCTGATCTAGGGTCAGCCCCGTGAGTTTTAGTACTTTCGGGATAGCGAATACCGGTCCGATGCCCATCTCCTCAGGCGGACATCCCGCAGTTGCATAGGCAACAAAGCGGGCCATCGGTTTCAGGCCCAGACTCTGAGCGCGATCATCACTCATGACCACGGCCGCAGCCGCGCCATCAGACATCTGGGAAGAATTGCCCGCGGTGATGGTTCCTTTGACATGGAATGCCGGTTTCAACTTGGCAAGAGCTTCCAAGCTGCCGTCACGCCTGACACCTTCGTCTTTATCGAAGACAACTTCGCGTCGCTGCTTTCGTCCCTGCTCACCAAGTTCTTCGAAATAGACAGTCATGGGTACGGTTTCGTCCTTAAACTTATCAGCCTCGAGTGCGGCGGCAGCCCGCTGATGCGAACGCAAAGCAAATGCGTCCTGTTCCTCGCGAGTGACGTTGTACTTGCGCGCCACGTTTTCGGTTGCCAGACCCATGTTCAGATAGAAATCCGGATAGTGTTCGACGAGATAAGGATTGGGACGAATGATGTGCCCGCCCATCGGGATCATCGACATCGTTTCGAGGCCGCCTGCGATGGCCACTTCGGCACCACCGGTGCGGATCTTATCGGCGGCAATGGCGATCGACTGCAACCCGGAAGAGCAGAAGCGATTAATCGTCATGGCGCTGGTTCCCACCGGGAGACCGGCGCGAATCGCCGCCGCGCGAGCTACATTCATCCCCTGCTCCGCTTCGGGCATGGCGCAACCCATGATGACGTCTTCAATTTCCTCCATGTCGAGGCCGGGAACTCGGGCCATGGCTTCCTTAATTACAGCGGCTCCCATTTCATCCGGGCGCGTGTCTCTCAACGTGCCCCTGGGTGCTTTACCAACGGCCGTGCGCACTGCTGATACGATTACTGCGTCTCTCATAACTTTAATCCAATGTCCAAGGTTCTAACGTCCAAGGTCGGTGCTGGTCTAAAGTTTCAGCAAACGATCCGCGAATTCACACGAAACTTTACTAAAATTCCTTCGTGCTGATTAGTGTCATTTCGTGGATCGTTTCTTTTTGCTTAAACCCTTGATCAACAAACAACTAGTTCCGGAGCGGTTTTCCTGTCTTCAACATATGCCCAATCCGCTCCTGTGTCTTGCGTTCGCCCACGAGTGAGAGAAATGCTTCTCGCTCAAGATCGAGAAGGTATTGCTCGGAGACTCGAGTGGGATGGTTTAAATCCCCGCCTGTAAGAATGCGCGCCAGTTTCTCTCCGATCAATGCATCGTGATCCGAAATATAGCCGCCGCGCTTCATCTGATGAATACCGAGCTTCAGCGTAGCCAACGCGGGCATTCCCAAGGCAAGAATGTCTGTGCGCTGTTGCGGCTGCACGTAACCGGTGGCTGCGAGGGCGAGGACTTCCTGCTTCGCATCGGCAATAAGGCGATCACTATTCATGGAAATGGCATCGTCAACTCCGAGGAAGCCGTAAGTGCGAGCTTCTTGCGCCGAAGTTGCAACTTTAGCGAGCGCGATTGTCTCAAACGCCCGCTTCACAAACGGGAATGGATCCGCATCGTCCACATTTTTCGGAATCGAGTCGAGAACTCTTACCAGCATCTCTTTCGTCCCACCGCCCGCCGGAATGATTCCGACCCCAACTTCCACCAATCCAATGTAAGTTTCTGCCGCGGCCCGCACCCGGTCCGCATGTAGCACCATCTCGCAGCCCCCGCCAAAGACGAGGTTGAAAGGCGCCACTACCACCGGCTTCGGCGAATACCGCAAACTCATGGTCGAGCTCTGGAAGACGCGTCCCATCATGTCCAACTCTTCCCAGTTCTCTTCCTGCGCTTCCATCAGCATCAGCATCAGGTTTGCGCCCACGCAGAAGTTCGCGCCCTGATTGCCCACCACCAGCCCGACGAAATTCTTTTCCACTTCCGCGAGGGACTGTTTGACCATCTGCAGCGTGTCGCCGCCAATGGCGTTCATCTTCGAATGAAACTCGAGACAGGCGACGCCGTCGCCGATATCAATCAATGAAGCGCCCGAATTCTTCTTAATAACCGCACTGCGTTCTTTTAGAGACTTCAAAATGATCGCGCCCGGCGGATCAGCGAGGGGCAAGTAATGCTTTGAGGCAAAGTCGAAATAGGATTGCTGGCCGTTCTCTTCCTTGTAAAACGAACTGGCGCCGGCGGCGATCATAGACTCAACGTTCGCCGGTACGGCCTGACCCTCGGCCTTCATTCGCGCGGTGGACTTCTCCAGTCCGATCGCGTCCCAAACTTCAAACGGCCCCAGCTCCCAGTTGAAACCCCATCGCATCCCTCGATCGACTTCAACAACCGTGTCGGCGATCTCCGGAATGCGTGCGGCTGCGTAGCGCAACGTTCCAGACAGTGTCTTCCACAGAAATGCGCCAGCGCGATCCTTACTCCAAACAAGGGTCTTGATCCGCTCCCGCGTCTCCTCGATGTTCTTCGTCATCTCCAACGCCGGGAGTTTGACCTTCTGCGATGGCCGGTACTCGAGCGAAGCGGTTTCCAAAGTCCATATTTCCTGTTTGTCGCCTTCGCCTTTCTGCTTCTTGTAAAAGCCGCCCTTGGTCTTATTGCCGAGAATCCCGCGCGCCAGCATGTGGTTTAAAAACTCCGGCGCCACAAACATCTCGCGTTGGTCATCATCAGGAAGGGCTTCGTAAAGGTTCTTGATGACGTGAGAAAAGACGTCGAGGCCGACGAGATCAAAAGTTCGAAAAGTCGCCGTCTTGGGACGCCCCACGGCGGGTCCGGTCAACTTGTCGACTTCCTCAATCGAGTAGCCATCCTCGAGCATCGTCTTGATGGTGAGCAAAGCCCCGAAGGTGCCGATGCGATTGGCGATGAAATTAGGACGGTCCTTCGCCGGCACTACGCCTTTGCCCAGACGTTGATCGAGAAAGCCAAACAGAAAGCACGAGATTTCCGGTTTGGTCCATTCGGTCCTAATCAGTTCGACTAGATGCAGGTAACGCGGCGGGTTGAAAAAGTGAACGCCGAGAAAGTGGGCGCGGAAATCGTCCGTACAGCCTTCGGCAAGGAGGCGGATGGGAATACCGCTGGTATTTGAAGCAACGATTGAACCCGGCCGTCTGTGTTGTTCAACTCGCTGGTAGAGCTGACGCTTAATGTCCAGGTTTTCGACGACTGCTTCGATAATAAGGTCGCGGTCTTTCAGTTTGGCCAGGTCGTCGTCGAAATTCCCGACCGTCACGAGCGTGGCGTTGTCAGAGGTAAAGAAGGCGGCGGGCTTGGCCTTTTTAGCAGCTTCCAATCCGGCGCGGGCGATGCGGTCGCGCACTTCTTTTGATTCGAGCGTCAGGTTCTTTTTCTGTTCTTCGGGCGTCAGTTCGCCCGGCACAATATCCAGGAGCAACGTGGGCACGCCGGCGTTTGCCAGGTGCGCAGCAATTTGCGCCCCCATGGTTCCCGCACCGAGAACTGCCGCTTTCTCAATTCGCATATTCCACCGTCTACCTCTTTCCTCGGAGTGTCAGGACGAACCAGTCGCTACCGCAGGCACTGGTGACAAGCGGCTCTCACGCAGGTTTGGGCAGGACATAATACTGAATGAGCATTCATTCAGCAACCTCAAAAGCCACTGGAGAAGCGTTCCGCCGGTGTGGGTTCGATCATAAAATGAATTTCCTGGGTCATTAATGAAGTCCGGTCGACCATAACTTGACGTTGCGTTCGATCTTGCTATGAAGAACTTTTTTTTCATAACGACCCTACAAATTTACTTTGGCTTGATAAATTTACAGCAACAAATTTCTAATGAAGTGGTTATGGTTTCAACTGCCTTCGCCGCTCTAGGGAATCAGCAATACTTTTCCGATAGCCGCGCGGCTTTCCAGGAATTCGTGCGCCGCTTTGCCTTCGGCGAGAGG
>Ga0136617_10001790_pt1 | contig 19125 bp, 15 predicted proteins | sample AntDrymUQ3222106_2_FD_129672 | JGI IMG/M metagenome (GOLD analysis project Ga0136617, IMG submission 129672) | Polar desert sand microbial communities from Dry Valleys, Antarctica - metaG UQ322 (21.06) | ecosystem: Environmental > Terrestrial > Soil > Desert | place: Antarctica: Dry Valley... | reverse complement strand
CGCTCTAAGCGGGATCGCGCAATCGGCCGCGAAGCTGGCTGGTGACCTCCGACTGCTGCAGCACGAGGGGGAGCTGCTCGAGCCGTTCGAGTCCGAGCAGATCGGGTCGAGCGCCATGGCATACAAGCGCAATCCGATGCGCGCCGAGCGAATCAGCGGGCTGGCACGGTTCGTCATCTCACTGCAAGCCAACACCGCAAACACAGCAGCGAGTCAGTGGCTCGAACGAACTCTGGACGATAGTGCCAATCGCCGGCTCACTCTCCCTGAAGCGTTCCTCGGCACCGACGCCATCCTGGTGCTCGCAACCAACATCGCGGCTGGGCTCGAGGTCCGCGAAGACGTGATCCGCCGGCATGTGGCTGAGCAGATGCCCTTCATGGCAACCGAGCGGTGGTTGATGCTTGGCACCGCGGCCGGAGGAGACCGGCAGGCGTTGCACGAGGTGGTCCGCCGGCACAGTTTGACGGTGGCGGAGGCGGTAAGCCGGGGCGAGCCCAACGCTCTGCTCGAACGACTCGCCGCTGATCCGGCTTTCCGTGGAGTGCCTGTGGCGGCCCTGGGTGCCGAGCTCGATCCGGCCAACTATATCGGTCGCGCCCCTCAGCAGGTCGCTGAGTTCGTAGAGGAGTACCTGAGGCCTTTGCTGTCCCGAGCCCGCCCTCTCGCATCGGAAGCCGAAGCCGCCGAGGTACGAGTATGAGCCCCTCGCTGCGCTCAGGGCCGGCTGTCACCGAGAGCCGGCTCCCACTCCCGCTGCTTCGTCAGGGTAAGGTCCGTGAGGTTTATGAGGTGGACCAGAGTCACCTGCTGATCGTGGCGAGCGACCGGGTCAGCGCCTTTGACGTCGTCATGCGGGAGCCCATTCCCCGTAAAGGCGCGGTGCTCACCCAGATGAGCGCGTTCTGGTTTCAGCTGCTGGCCGACGTGTTCCCTTCTCATTACGTCACCGCGAGCACCAGTGAAATCCTGGAGCGGGTGCCGCAGCTGAGCGGCTTAGAGGAGCAGATTGCCGGGCGGGCAATGCTCGTCCTCAGGGCGGTACCCGTGCCCTTCGAGTGTGTCGTACGCGGGTTCATTTCTGGATCAGCGTGGGCCGAGTATCGGAACCGGGGAACTCTTGCCGGGGAGCCGCTGGATCAAGGTCTGACCGAGAGCGCACGACTCGACCCCCCTCTCTTCTCGCCGGCCACCAAGGCTGAGACCGGGCACGATATCAACGTCCCATTCGCTGCCGTGGCCGAGGCACTGGGGCCGGCGCTGGCCGCCCGTTTGAAGGAGGCAAGCTTTGCGCTCTACCAGGCAGGCCGGGACCATGCCGCGGCGCGCGGAATCATCATTGCCGATACCAAATTCGAGTTCGGCGCCGATGCTCAGGGTACCCTCCGTCTCATCGATGAAGTTCTGACGCCGGATTCGTCGCGCTTCTGGCCGGTCGACCGATATCTTCCCGGTCGGGTTCAACCCAGCTTCGACAAGCAGCCACTTCGGGACTATCTCGCCTCGATCAGGGCAGCGGGCGGCTGGGATGGCGAAGCCCCCCCACCGGCGCTTCCTCCGGAGGTGGTAGAGGCAACGAGCCGCCGATATTTGGAAGCCTTCCGGCTCCTCACCGAACGGAATCTGGAGCAGAATCTGTGATCCGTACCGCGCCCGAAGGACGGTGGTTCATCATCGCAGCCTGGGTTATCGCCCTGGCTTTGGTTCTCGCCGCCCTCAGGTCGGGATCTCCAGTCTGGTGGAGCGTAGCCTTCATCTGGGTCCTGGTGGCAGTATGGGTTGTGGCCTTCTTCCGCGATCCCTTGCGTAGCGGTAAGCGGGGTGATCGCTACATCCTGGCTCCAGCCGATGGCAAGGTCGTCAGCGTGCTCGAGACCGACGAGCCGGCGTTCTTCGGCGGTAGAGCCGAGCGGGTTTCGATCTTCATGAACGTGTTCGACTGCCACGTCAACCGTTACCCGACCGATGGCACGGTGGCCTATCGTCACTACAACGCGGGCAAGTTCGGCCACGCAGCCGCAGAGAAATCCAGCCTCGACAATGAGCAATCTTCGGTCGGGCTCACCACGTCCCGTGGTAAAGTGCTGGTCCGGCAGATCGCTGGGCTGATCGCCCGGCGGATCGTAACGGATCACGAAGTCGGCAAGTCGGTGCAGCAGGCGGATCGGCTGGGAATGATCCGCTTTGGGTCCCGGGTGGACATTTTCCTTCCGCCTGGCGGTACCCGGGTTCTGGTAAAGGTCGGGGACACTACTGTGGCGGGGGTGACCGTGGTAGCAGAATGGATCTGAGGCAGCGCCGGGAGGGGTTAAAGCGACCCTCCATACGCCAGGTGGTAGTGGTGATGCCCAGCACCTTTACGCTGGGAAATCTTTTTTTCGGCTTCTGGGCCATCGTCTCAGCCTTCAACGGAAACTTCCGGTGGGCCGGCTGGTTCATCGTCTTCGCCGGTATTCTCGACATGCTGGACGGCAGAGTGGCGCGATTGTCAGGCACGGGAACCCGGTTCGGCGCCGAGCTCGACTCCCTGGTGGACGTGATCTCGTTCGGGGTAGCCCCGGCGTTACTCATGTACTTCCTTGACTTCTCCAACGCCGGTCGATTCGCCTGGATCCTTTGCTACATCTACGTGGTAGCTGTGGCTCTGCGGCTGGCTCGTTTCAACGTACTGTCGGCCGGCAAGCCCCCCGGTGCGTGGTTCACGGGACTACCATCCCCGGCGGCCGGTATGACACTCGCCGTTTACTACCCTTTCAGCCAGACCATCTGGTACCGAGCTACGCCGGCGTATCTCGACCTTCAGCATGAAGGCCTGGTGGTCCTGATGCTTCTCCTGGCGGTGCTGATGGTGAGCAACGTCAAGTATCCAAAGTTCCCGCCTATCGGACTTCGCAGCAGAAAGGGGATATTCGGCCTGACGGTTCACCTGGTGATTCTGCTGGGCGGCCTGATCGTGCCCGAGTACTTCCTGTTCCCCTTGGGTTTGTTCTACGTCGGATACGGCATCGTGCGCGCCACCATTCTTGGTCTCATGGAGCGCCCTGAGCCGGTCCCCATGGGGGAGCAGCGGCTGGCCGAGGACAACGATCCGACGTTGCCACCCCCTCTGTCCCACGAACGGCGGAATCGCTGGGGCGATCGCCGCCAGGAGGCGGAGGAATGACCTTCAGAGTGCACGTCCGGGTGATGCCGCGCGAGGGGCTGCTCGACCCCCAGGGGCAGGCGGTGGAGCACGCGCTCAGCGCCCTGGGCTTCGAGGAAGCTGGTGCTGTCCGGATCGGCCGTGCCATAGAGCTCGACGTGGCGGCCGCCTCGCGGGACGAAGCCGAGACCCGGGCCCGGCAGATGTGCGACAAGCTCCTGGCCAACCCGGTGACGGAGGACTACCTGCTCGAGGTAGAGGAGGACTGATGCCGCGAGTAGCGGTGGTGCGGTTCCCCGGCAGCAATTGCGATCTCGACACGCTGCGTGCGGCAGAAGGTGTTGGGGCCGACGCCTACCTCGTCTGGCACCGAGACACCGACCTGCGCGATGCCGACGTGGTGATTCTCCCCGGCGGGTTCAGTTACGGTGACTACCTCCGCTCCGGTGCCATCGCCCGCTTCAGCCCCATAATGCAGGCGGTGCAGCGTCACGCTGCCGCCGGGGGGCCCGTGCTCGGCATCTGCAACGGATTCCAGATTCTTTGTGAGGCCGACCTGTTGCCGGGCGCCCTCCTGCGAAACGCGGGGCTCAGCTTCGTGTCGAAGCCGGTCGATGTAGTCGTCGAGCGGCCCGACACCGCCTTTACCTGCGACTACGATTCCGATTGCCGGCTTCGATTACCGGTGGCACACGGCGATGGCCGTTTTGTGGCCGCGCCCGATACTCTGCGGATGCTCGAGGCTGAAGGCCGGGTGGTGTTGCGCTACGTGGCCGCCACCGAGCGCTCGCCCTTCCAACCCAATCCGAACGGTTCGGCCAATCATATCGCGGGCATTTGCAACGCTGACGGAAACGTGGTCGGTATCATGCCGCATCCGGAGCGGGCCGCGGACCGGCTGCTAGGCCTTACCGGAGGCAGCGGATTCTTCACATCAATGGTCACCTTGCATCAGGACAGCTAATTCAGGGGTTAGAGCCTATGAAGCCGGAAAAGCCAAGTCGCAACGAAGATGAGTACTTCGCTCGGGAGGACGCCGAGCTGCTCCGGAAACAGCGGGAGCGGGCCAGCGTCGCCAGCGCCGAGGCCGAGCGTAGGACCCATTACATGAAGTGCCCCAAGGATGGCTACGACCTTGTGAGCAGCCAACACCACGGCGTGACGATCGAGACCTGCGCCCACTGCGGCGGCATGTGGCTCGACGCCGGCGAGCTCGAGACGGTAGCGAAAGACGATTCGCCCAACGTGATCACCCGGGTGTTCTCGGACGCCCTGTCCAGCTTCCGTCGCTCACCGCGTGGCGCCGACAAGCATTCGTCTGGCCCCGGCCACTCCCGTTGAGAAGCCGCCGTTGACCGGCTCCATGGTCGCCGGTGCGGTTACGGACGCAGTATCGCTGACCGGCGAGCCTGCCGTCACTCCCGCCCTGGTGCGGGAGCACAGCCTCAACGAGATGGAATACGCCCGCATCGTGGAGCTGCTAGGTCGCACGCCCACCTTTACCGAGCTCGGGGTGTTCTCTGCCCTCTGGTCTGAGCACTGCTCGTACAAGCACTCCAGGCCGGTGCTGAAGACCTTTCCCACCACAGGACCGTACGTGGTGCAGGGGCCGGGTGAGAACGCGGGGGTTCTGAGGCTGCCCGAAGGATGGGCCGTGGCCTTCAAGATCGAGTCCCACAACCATCCCTCCGCCGTAGAACCGTATCAGGGCGCGGCGACTGGGGTCGGCGGCATCCTTCGCGACGTGTTTACCATGGGCGCCCGGCCCGTGGCCCTGCTCAACAGTCTGCGCTTTGGGCCGCTCGAGGAGCCTCGTAACCGATACCTCTTTGCCGGCGTGGTCCGGGGAGTGGGCGACTACGGCAACTGCGTTGGGGTCCCCACCCTGGGAGGCGAGGTGAACTTCGCTCCGGGCTACTCGGGGAATCCCCTGGTCAATGCCATGTGTGTGGGGTTGCTCAGAGAGAACGAGCTTATCCGCGCTGCCGCCCAGGGCGTGGGAAACGTCCTGCTCGTCGTGGGAGCCCGCACCGGCCGTGACGGAATCCATGGTGCCAGCTTCGCTTCAGAGGAGCTTTCGGAAAAGAGCGAAGCGCGCCGCCCGCAGGTGCAGGTTGGCGATCCGTTCACCGAGAAGCTCCTGCTGGAGGCCAGTCTGGAGCTGATCACTTCGGGTTTGATCGTCGCTATCCAGGACATGGGCGCAGCGGGGCTCACCAGCTCCTCGGCCGAAATGGCGGCTCGCGGTGGAGTTGGAGTAGAGATCGATACCAGCCTGGTGCCCACCCGCGAGCCGGACATGACCCCTTACGAAATCCTGTTGTCCGAGTCGCAGGAGCGGATGCTCATCGTTGCCGAGCCACACCGATTGCCGGAGATCCAGTCAGTCTGCATTCGCTGGGAGCTTACGGCTACTCCGATAGGTCATGTAACCGACGATGGGGTCTTCAGGGTGCGGCACGACGGTCAAACCGTGGTCGCCATACCGGGCCAGCGTTTGGTGGATGACTGCCCGGTATACCTCCCCGAAGCCAAAGAGGGCGAGGAAGCCCGTTCCCGGCGGGCGACGGTTGACCCGGGTGCTCCGGTGGTGGATCTCGAGGGCGCCCTAGAGATGCTGCTCGATCACCCCAACATCGCCAGCAAACGCTGGGTCTACGAGCAGTACGACTCGACCGTCCAGGCGTCCACGGTGCTTCCGCCCGGCTCCGATGCCGGCGTGATCCGAGTCCCGGGCGCACGGTTCGGTCTGGCTATGACGATCGACTGCAACAGCCGGCTCGTCTCACTGGATCCCTACGAAGGGGGCAAGGCGGCAGTGGCCGAAGCCGCCCGCAACCTGGCCTGCACCGGCGCCCGGCCGCTCGGCCTCACCGACTGCCTCAACTTCGGCAACCCCGAGAGACCGGAGGTCTTTTTCCAGTTTCGTGAATCGGCCCGGGGAATATCCGACGCGTGCAGGGTGTTCGGCACACCCGTGACCGGAGGCAATGTCTCTTTCTACAATGAGAGCCCGCGTGGCGCCATCGATCCTACCCCGACAATCGGAATGGTGGGGCTGCTCTCAAGGGTCGAAGATCGAGTCGGCAGCCACTTCGACTCGGCCCGGGATGAGGTGTTCATCATCGGCGAGACCAGCGGTATCCTGGGCGGCTCCGCCTACTGGGCCGAAGTTTGTGACTTCGTCGGGGGAGATCCTCCGGCGGTCGATCTCGAGGCCGAGCTGCAGCTGCAGCGCTTTCTAGTGGCCGCCGCGGAGCAGCGAATGCTCCGGTCGGCGCACGACTGCTCGGAAGGCGGCTTGGCGGTGACACTGGCCGAAGCGGCAATGGGTGGGCCGTACGTACCTGGTAGTCTGGGGGCCCGCCTCGACCTCACGGGCTACGCCCCTGACGTACCGGTAGACGGCGTCCTGTACGGAGAAGACGGTGCCCGCGCGGTAGTGACCTGCGCTCCTTTGCAGATCAGACGGCTGATTGCCCTGGCAAACGAGCACGGTGTCCCGGTGTTTCACGCGGGTCGGGTGGAGAGCGCCGGTACCCTGGAACTTCAGGTAGGGGCCCACCTATTCTCCTGGAGCACCGATGCACTGCGGCGGATCTACTCGGAAGCTATCCCGCGGAGGATGCAGCACACCGCAGTGGATCGTATGGCAGGAGAATAAGAATGTGCGGCATCATTGGCGTTTCCGGTGTTCCCGACGCGGCCCGACTGGCCTACCTCGGGCTCTACGCCCTCCAGCACAGAGGGCAGGAGAGCGCGGGCATAGTAGCGGTTGACCAGGAGGGAATGGCTCGGTCCCATCGCGGAATGGGACTGGTCGCCGAGAACTTCGACGATCAGAATCTGGCGGAGCTTCCCGGGGACGTAGCGGTGGGCCATACCCGGTATTCCACAACCGGGAGCACCGTCCTCGCCAATGCCCAACCCTGCAGCGTGAATACCCGCTGCGGCCCGCTCTCAATCGCACACAACGGCAACCTCATCAACGCCGGAACCATCAAGCACGAGCTGGTTGCGCGGGGAGCGATCTTTACCGGATCCAGCGACACCGAGGTCCTGGTGCACTTGATTGCGCGCTCCGCGGGCGCCACCGTGGAAGACCAGATCCGCGACGCGCTGGAGCAGGTGGATGGCGCCTACAGTCTGGTGATAACCGTTGGGCGCACGATGTACGCCGTCATCGACAGCCGTGGCTTTCGTCCGCTGGTGATCGGCCGGCTGAGTAGCGGGATCGTGGTGGCGTCGGAAACATGCGCCCTGGATCTGATCGGCGCTTCGATAACATGTGAGCTGCGCCCGGGCGATTTCGTCCGGATCGAGGATGGCCAGGTTACTCACCTGCCCCGCCTTGCCCCCCGACCTGTCAGCCGCTGTGTCTTCGAGCTGGTGTACTTCGCCCGCCCGGACAGCACCATCTTTGGCAAGTCGGTCGACGGTGTCCGGCGGGAGCTCGGACGGCAGCTGGCCCGGGAGAAACCGGCGCCCGCAGGTGAGGTGGTTTTCAGCGTCCCCGACAGCTCCAACGCCATGGCGCTCGGCTTTTCCGAGGCGTCGGGCATCAAGCTGGAGCACGGGCTGATCAGAAATCACTACGTCGGCCGCACGTTCATCAATCCAACGCAGGCGCTCCGGGTTGCCAAGGTAAAGATCAAGTTCAATCCGGTGCGCGAGGTGATACAGGGCAAATCCGTGGTGGTGGTAGACGACAGCCTGGTTCGCGGCAACACCAGCAAGGAGCTGGTGCAAATGATTCGCGCCGCGGGCGCCCGCGAGGTCCACCTGCGACTGGGCTCCCCGCCGATCACCGGACCGTGCCACTACGGCATCGACACTCCGACCCGGGAGGAGCTGATCGGTGCAACCCATTCCATCGAAGAGATCCGTGAGTTTCTTGCCGTCGACAGTCTTGGCTACCTCTCCCTCGAGGGGATGGTCACGGCGGCGGGCAAGGATACTGGCTTCTGCCACGCCTGCTTCTCAGGCAAATACCCCACCACCACGCCGGACGATCTCGTGCAGCTGCGGCACACCAAACCGCTTATTGCCACGCTCGCATGAGCGGGCCCTATACTCAGCCGCTGGTCTATTTTTTCGGGCAGGGCCGCGCCGACGGCACCGCCGCCATGAAGGATGTCCTTGGGGGCAAAGGTGCGGGTCTGGCCGAGATGACTACGATCGGCATCCCGGTCCCTCCCGGCTTTACCATCGCCAGTAATCTCTGCCTCCACTATCTCGAGAGCCGCCAGTTTCCCAAAAGACTGCAGGCGCAGGTTGAGAACGCGCTGCAGCGGCTGGAGAGTGGCACCGGCAAGCACCTGGGCGACGGAGACAACCCGCTGCTGGTATCGGTGCGCTCCGGGGCCGCTGTGTCGATGCCGGGCATGATGGAAACCATCCTCAACCTGGGCCTGAACGACGTGACCGTGGAGGGTCTCACCCGGCAAAGCGGAAACCCGCGCTTCGCGTGGGATTCCTACCGCCGCTTCGTGCAGATGTACGGCAGCGTGGTGTTCGATCTTTCCAAGAAGCCGTTCGAGCAGATCCTGGAAGAACACAAGCAGCGCTGCAACATCGAGCGCGACATCGACCTGCCGGTCGAGGAGATGCAGGCGGTAGTACGCCGCTTCAAGCAGCGCGTCCGCGAGGATGCTGGTAAGGAGTTTCCCGAGGAACCGCTCGCTCAGCTCTGGGGCGCTATTGCCGCGGTGTTCGAGAGCTGGAATACCCGCCGCGCTATCGACTACCGCAAACTCCACGACATCCCCGACTCGATGGGCACGGCGGTCAACATCGTCGCCATGGTCTTCGGGAATCTGGGGGAGGACTCGGGAACGGGGGTCACATTCAGCCGCGACCCGTCTACCGGTGAACAGACGCTTTACGGCGAGTACCTCCTCAATGCCCAGGGCGAAGACGTTGTGTCGGGGAGCAGAGACCCGTTGCCGATCGGTACCATGAAGGAGCGTCTGCCCCACGCCTATCAGGAGCTCGAGCGGGTTGCCCGGACCCTGGAGCGCCATTTCCGCGACGTGCAGGACATGGAGTTCACCATCGAGCGTGGCAATCTGTACATGCTGCAGACCCGGCGGGCCCAGCGCTCGGGCCACGCAGCCGTGCGCATCGCGTGCGACATGGTGGATGAAGGCCTCATCTCCGAGCAGGAGGCCGTGGCCCGCATTCCGCCCAACGACCTGAATCAGCTGCTCCATCCCACGATCGATCCGCACAGCAAGCTGGATCTGCTCACTACCGGCCTGCCCGCCTCACCCGGAGCCGCTTGTGGTACAGTGGTGTTCGACGCCGATCAGGCCGAGCGCCTGGGGCGCGCGGGCCAGGCGGTGATTCTGGTGCGCCGTGAGACCTCACCAGAGGACTTCCACGGGATGGTTATGGCCAAGGCGATCCTGACGGCACGCGGGGGTATGACATCGCACGCCGCCGTGGTCGCGCGCGGCATGGGAAAGCCATGCGTTGCCGCCGCCCAGGGCCTGATGGTGGACGAGAAGGCGAATCGCTTCTCGGTGAACGGCCGAAGCATTACCGAAGGCGACTGGATCACCGTCGACGGCAGCACCGGCAAGGTGTTCGCGGGGCAGGCCGCGCTCATCGCGCCGGAGCTCAGCGGCAACTTCAACCGCGTCATGAAATGGGCTGACCGGATCATGCAGCTCCGGGTGCGAGTCAACGCCGATACCCCGGGCGACGCCCACCGGGGGCGGGACTTTGGCGCTGAGGGGATCGGGCTCTGCCGCACCGAGCACATGTTCTTTACCGGAGACCGCCTGGTGGCCATGCGCGAGATGATCGTGGCCCAGGATGTTGCCGGCCGCCAGCGCGCGCTGGCCAAACTGCTGCCCATGCAGCGAGGCGATTTCGAGGCCATCTTCCGGGCCATGGAGGGATACGCCGTCACCATACGCCTGCTGGACCCTCCGCTGCACGAGTTTCTTCCCAAGGAACCCCACGAGATCGCAGCGCTGGCCCGGGAGCTGGGGATGGAGACCGCAACGCTCACCGGCATCATCGAGCGGCTGCACGAGGTGAATCCGATGCTGGGCCTCAGGGGCTGCCGGCTCGGTATCATCTATCCCGAGATCACCGCGATGCAGGTGCGCGCCATTTTCGAGGCGGCTTGCACCGTCGCCGCCCGAAAGGGCCGGGTCATGCCGGAGGTGATGATCCCGCTCACCGCCACCGTGGTGGAATTCCGGAAGCAGGCCCTGATCGTGCGGCAGGTGGCCGAGGAGGTGTTCCAGGAGCGACAGATCACCGTGCCTTATCTCCTCGGAACTATGATCGAGCTACCCCGGGCAGCCCTGACGGCGGATGAGATCGCCCGGGAGGCACAGTTCTTTTCCTTCGGCACCAATGATCTCACCCAGACCACGTGGGGACTCTCCCGCGACGATGCCGGCCGTTTCCTCCCCTACTACCTCGAGCACGGCGTCATCGAGGACGACCCGTTCCAGGTCCTCGATCAGGCCGGCGTCGGCAAGCTCATTGCAATGGCCTGCGACCTCGGCCGGCGCACCCGGCCCGATCTCAAGCTCGGCATGTGTGGCGAGCACGGCGGCGACCCGAGCGCGGTGGCCTTCTGCGACCGCCTGGGCATGAACTACGTCTCTTGTTCCCCGTTCCGCGTGCCCATCGCGCGGCTTGCGGCCGCGCAGGCGGCCCTGGCAGCCCGTGGGACCATGGACCGCACCCGCGCTACCGTCTGACCACCCGCGGGGCCACGAGGAAGGCACATGACGGAACCCCTGGTGGGAATCGTGATGGGGAGCGACTCCGACTGGGAGGTTATGCAGCACGCGGCCAAACGGCTGGTCGAGTTCAGCGTGCCCCACGAAGCTCGGGTCGTATCAGCCCATCGCACTCCCGACCTGCTGTACCGGTACGCCGAGGGCGCCTCCGGCAGGGGACTGCGCTGCATTATCGCGGGAGCGGGAGGGGCAGCTCACCTTCCGGGCATGCTGGCGGCCAAGACGACATTGCCAGTGCTCGGCGTTCCGGTGCCAACCAGGCACCTTCAGGGCCTGGATTCCCTGCTCTCGATCGTTCAGATGCCGGCGGGGATACCGGTGGCAACCTTCGCCATTGGGAGCGCCGGGGCGGGAAACGCAGGGCTGTATGCGGTGGCTATCCTGGCTCTCAATAACCCCGACCTCAGTGAGCGGCTGGAGGAGTTCCGGCGGGCCCAGGAGCGGCGGGCGCTGGACACCCGATTGCCGGAGCCTTCGTGATCCTGCCCGGCGCCACAGTCGGCGTCGTCGGAGGCGGACAGCTGGGCAGAATGCTCGCGCTGCAGGCCCGCACCATGGGTTACCGGGTGGTGGTGCTCGATCCCGATCCGCAGAGCCCGGCGGGTGCGCTGGCGGACCATCACATCCAAGCAGGCTACGACGATCAGCTCGCCCTGGCCGAGCTAGCCGACAGATGCGCAGCCGTCACCACCGAGTTCGAGAACGTCCCCGCCACCACTCTCGCTACGCTTGCCCGTTCGGTTATGGTCCGCCCGTCCGCCGAGGCGGTATCCATTACGCAGGACCGGATCGCCGAGAAGTGCTTTCTTCAGAGTCACGGATTCGCCACGGCCCCGTTCCGTCCCGTGCGAACGGTGAGCGAGCTCCTCGAGGGGCTCGGTGCGCTGCCCTTCCCTTCTCTCCTCAAGACCAGCCGCCTGGGATACGATGGCAAGGGGCAGGCAACGATCGGGAGCGAGGACGATGCAGTCCTCGCTTTCGAGCGTTTCGGCGGGGTGCCCTGCGTCCTCGAATCTCGACTCCATCTCGATTGCGAGCTGTCGGTGATAGTGGCCAGAGGAGCCGATGGAGACATGGCCACATTTCCGGTGGCCGAGAACCGGCACCATGACGGGATACTCGAGACCTCGGTGGTGCCGGCGCGGATACCGGCGGCCCTGGCCGGCCAGGCTGCCCAGGCCGCCACGGCGATCGCAGAGGCGATGGCTTATGTAGGAGTGCTTGCGGTGGAGCTGTTTGTCGCGAAGGGCGGGCTCATCGTGAACGAGATGGCGCCCCGGCCACACAACAGCGGTCATTATACCTTGGACGCGTGTTCCGCAAATCAGTTCGAGCAACAGCTTCGGACGTTATGCGGACTTCCCCTCGCGCGTCCCTGGCTCCTGTCGCCGGTGGCCATGATCAACCTGCTGGGCGACCTCTGGTCTGAGGGCGAGCCCCGGTGGGAGGAGGCATTGAGACGAACCGGGGTCCGGCTGCATCTTTATGGCAAGTCGGAAGCACGCCCAGGTCGCAAGATGGGTCACCTCAACTGCCTTGCCCCGGATCCGGACCGGGCGTTGGCCATCGCTCTGGAAAGCAGAGACGCCCTTCGCGCCCGTCGGCGCTGACCCTTACTGAAAGACATACTTATGTACCTCACTTCAGTTCTTGCTCTTATTGCTATGATCGGGGGACCGGCACCTGCCGTTCTGATCACTCACCCCGATACCGCGTGCCAATCCAGGAACGTTCCGATGGAAGGTCGCAAGAGCCCGCTGGATTCGTTGACCTTTGACATTGCCGACAAGCCGGTCAAAGTGTGCTATGGTCGCCCTTCGGCCCGCGGACGGACGATGCTTGGCGGGCAGATCGCATACGGAAAGCTGTGGCGAACCGGTGCCAACGAGCCCACCATCCTCTACGCGCCGGTTCCCTTGCGCGTGGCCGGACTGGCTGTGCCGCCGGGAGTCTATTCGCTGTATACCGTGCCGGGAGCAGGAGAGTGGGAGATCATCGTGAATCGGTCCACCTCCCAGTGGGGCGAGGAGGGGAACTACACTAAAGAGGTGAAAGCCCAGGAGCTGGGCCGGGCCAAGCTGAAGAGTGAGAGGCTCACGAAATCGGTCGAGACCTTTGCTATACGGGCCGAGCCGGCCGGTAACAAGGCTGCATCGCTGTTGCTGGAGTGGGAGAAGACCCGGGTGCGGATTCCGGTGCAGGCGGGAAAGTAGATGTCGGCTCGGTCGCTTCGCTCTATCAGGATGACATGCTTCTGACACCCTCTATCAACCGATCCACCTCCTCCTGGGTCGTATAGCAGGCGCAGCCGGCGCGAACCAGCCCGTCCTTCAGTTTAAGCCGTTCGACCACGGTGCTGGCATAGAAGTCTCCGCTGGAGACGAAAACGCCGCGATCGGCCAGGTGACGAGCTACCGCAACGGCTGGCCTGCCCTTCACCGTAAATGCCACCGTGGGTGTTCGAGGTGAGCCGGGCTTCGGGCCGTAAAGCGTGACACCATCAATGTCAGAGAGTCCATCCCACATGCGTTGCAGCAGGCTGTGACCCCGGCTGTGCAAGGCGGCAAAGCTGCTCGCGAGGCGGGCCCGCCGGGTTTCTCCGGTCCCCAGGGCAGCGAGCCAATTAACCGCCGCGGCGGCTCCAACGATGCCCTCGTGATTTTGAGTACCGGTCTCCAGCCGCTCGGGCGCGTAGTCAGGTGCGGGAGCGAGCTTGGGCACGTCTACGCTCTGAAACATTGCTTCACGACCGAACAGTATGCCGACGTGAGGTCCGTAGAACTTGTAGGCCGAGCAGGCCAGGAAGTCGCAGCCGATCTTCGCCACATCCACCAGCTCATGCGGTGCGTAGTGGACCGCGTCCACGAAGGTAAGCGCTCCGCCGGCGCGCGCCATCGCCGCCGCGCGCCCCACGTCGGTGATCGTGCCCAGTGCGTTCGACGCGGCGCCGATGGCAAGGAGCCGAGGTTTCTCCGCGAGCCGCTCCTCCAGCCGATTCCAGTCGAGCGAGCCGGTGCCGACGTTCAGAGGCACCGACACCACCGTTATCCCCCGGTCACGCTCGAGGGCGCGCCATGGAGCTACGTTGGCGTGATGATCCAGCTCAGTGATTACCACCTTGTCGCCCGGGCTCCAGCCTCGCCCCAGCCCGCGAGCCAGGTGAAAAGTGAGGCTGGTCATGTTGGCACCAAAGGCGATCTCCGTGGGGGTGGCACCGAGAAAGTCCGCCATCGCCGAGCGCGCCGCGGCCAGGAGGACATCGGTCTCCTCGCTGGTGGGGTAAGGCCAGTGGGTGTTGGCGTTGTGGTGGTAGAGATAGTTCTCCATGGCATTCACCACATCCCGCGGGACCTGAGTGCCCCCAGGCCCATCGAAATGTGCCACAGGGTGTCCCCGGTGCCTCCGCTCCAGGGCTGGGAAGTGGGAGCGGACGCTTGCCAGGTGGGCGGCACCGGAGGGGGCCGGTATTGAAATGGTCATGAGCTGCAACCGGTTGGAGAAGACCAATTTTGTATTAAGGAATTAGTTAACCCTGGAGAGCCAATGCGGAAAGCTACGACACCTCGCAAGTGCTCCCTCTGGCGCCGGTCCAGCGATCGTCATAGGTTTTTCGCTTTAGCTCACTTCGTCGATCCGGTTCTCTGCTGTGGCGCTAACTCACCCCTCCGACTCCGGGGCTTTCGGATGCCGCTCGCAGGACGAGTAGTGGCAGGACGCCGCGTGCATGCGGGTCTTTTCACTCAACAACTGATAATTCTGGCGGGCTGGGTAGCGGTCCTTGGCTCGCTTGGTTCATGTGGCGGCACCGAGCCCCGCATTCCCACCGCACTGACCTTGAGCACGAGCACCGTGTCGTTCACCGCTCTAGGACAGGAACAGCAGCTCTCTCCATCCATCACCGATCAGGACGGCAGTTCTCTGCCCGACGAGACGGCGAGTTGGAGCAGCAGCGATCCTGCAGTTGCCAGCGTCAGCCAGAGCGGCCTCGTCACCGCCCGCGGCGGAGGTTCAGCTCAAATCACCGCGACCGCCGGTTCGGCCAGCGCCAGCGCGCAGGTAACCGTGTCTCAAACCCCTGCCCAGCTTCAGAAGGTCTCCGGAGATGGCCAGAGCGGCCCCGCGGGTACGACCTTGTCCGCGCCGCTGGTGGTGCAGGTCAACGATTCGCGAGGCAACCCGATTCCAAACGCCGCCGTGATCTTCACGGTGTCAGAGGGAGACGGAAGCATCAGCACCTCCACGGCGACGACCGGCCCGGATGGAAGGGCGTCTACCAGCTTTACCACCGGGACGATCTCGGGCTCAGCCCAGGTCATCTCAGCAGCCATCGCTGCCACGGCGCTCTCGGTTTCGTTCACCGCTACTGCCGCTTCCGACCCTGCGTCGTTCAATATCGGCTTACGATTTCTGAGCTCCGCCACGCCCACCCAGCGACAGGCGTTCACCGACGCGCGGCTCCGCTGGGAAGCTGCGATTACGCAGGACATCGAAGACGGGCTGCTGGATGCCCCAGCGGGAACCTGCGGCACGACCTCGCCAGCCGTCAATCAGAACATCGACGATGTGCTGATCCTGGTGAGCCTGGTGCCGATCGATGGCGCGGGCAAGGTTTTGGGTGGCGCGGGCCCCTGCTGGATTCGGGATCCCAGTGGTCTCACTATCATGGGGGCCATGCAGTTTGATACCGCCGATTTGGAGACCGTCGAGGCCGACGGTTTCCTCTCCAGCGTAATTCTGCACGAGATGGGTCATGTGCTCGGCTTTGGGACTCTCTGGGGGTTCCAGGGCTTGCTGGCGGATCCTTCGATCCCTCAGGATCCTGCACTCCCACCGGATAGCACCGCTGACCCACACTTCACTGGTTCCCAGGGCGTAGCGGCGTTCGACGACGTAGGAGGAGTGACCTACATCGAGGGTGCCAAGGTCCCGGTCGAGAACATGGGCGGCGTGGGCACCGCGGATGGCCACTGGCGCGAATCCGTGTTCGGCAGCGAGCTCATGACGGGCTTCATTGGAGCCGGACAGAGCCCCCTGAGCATTGTGACCCTGGCCTCGCTGGCCGATCAGGGCTACGGAGTGGATCTCGCCACTGCGGATCCGTACAGCCTGCTGCTCTCCCTGCGCGCCTTCGGCACCCAGCCGAAATTGCGGCTCATGAACGACATTTTGCGAGGCCCCATCAGGAAGGTGGACTCACGCGGACGGGTGACCGGCGTGATCCGTCGATGATGCTGCCGAGGTTCAGTGAAGACGACGGGGCTCCTTAGCTGAGGAGCCCCGTCGGCTGACTGTCCATCCGTCACCTGTCCATCACATGGAGGCGCAGGGAATCGAACCCTGGTCCGAGTGAGCTTCCAGAACTGCGTCTACGTGTGTAGGCTCGACTTTTTGCCGTCACCTCGGAGTGGTATCGAGCCGACCACTCCCAAGCCTATCTCCTGAAGATCTCGCCGGACGCATCGGAGCGACACGACCAGCCAGCCCAGATTTGCGATTCGATGGGCAGCGCCCCGGGCGGGCTCCATCCATCGAAGGAGCATAAGCGAGCGTTAGCTCAGCTTACGCAGCCATTGCCAGTTCAGAGTTGGCAGTTGAATCGTTCCAGACGGTTTTACCAGGAACCTGGACCTGGACACGCTGCAATTCCTTCATCAAACCCGTCGAAGCCAAGTCGCCCCCGGGTTCCAGAATCATAGTGGATTTCGGGTCAGTTGAAAAGGCGGTACGTCGGTACGGCGGTAAGGCGGTAACAGAGCGGCGGCGTACATATGAGCCATATTCAAGGAGTTAAGGAATCGATCTCAAGCTGCCTACTAACAGGTGGATGTACCGCCAACCACCGTACCCCGTACCCCCCCGTACCCCCCCCGTACCCCCATACCGCCGTACCGCCGACCGCCCTTCATCTCCCCGCCTTCTCCACTCGATTCCTGCCGCTGCGTTTGGCCACGTACAGTGCCGAGTCGGCTTGGGTCGGCAGGTTATCCAGGCTCCGGCTGGTTTCGGGGCACGCAGCTACCCCGAACGACGCGCTCAACGGCCATTGCCGGCCCCGCCAGTCCCACGCCGTGGTGCCAAGCTTGAGCCTGATACGCTCCGCTATCCGGGCGCCGAGATCCAGGCCGGTCTCGGGCAGCCAGACGGCGAATTCCTCGCCCCCTATGCGTCCAGGAACGTCGCCACTGCGAATCTGTTCGCGAATGATCCGGGCAAAGTGTACCAGCGCAGCGTCGCCGGCAGGATGGCCGAGCGTATCGTTCAGGTTCTTGAATCGGTCGAGATCGGCGTAGACCAGCGCACCTTCCTTGGTCGAGATTAGACGGAACGCTTCGTCGAACCCGCGGCGGTTATGCAGTCCGGTCAGCGGATCGATCGTAGCGGCGCGTTTCTGCTGGTCTGCCAGCAGGGCGCGATAGATACGAGGCGCGGCGTTGTCCAGCGTCTCGTTCAGCTCCGCCCGCGCGGCGCCCACCGGTTCACGTCCACCGGTCAGCCATATGGCCACTGCACCGATCGCCTGGTGCTCTCGTTTCATAGGGAGCAGAAGTATCGATCCAGGGCGGCTTCGCCGGTCCGGCACCACTCCTCCGAGTGGCTCACCGCTGGACACAAACGGTTCGAGACTTCCCTGTGCTACCCGGGCCAGGTCGCTCTCCGGGGGAAGAAAGCTGTCCAGTAGCCGCCGGTCGCCCCGACCCGAAACTCCGATAACCCGCACGCCGCTGGTGTCGAGCGCCGCGACCACTACCTGAGCATCGAGATTACGTTCGAGCTGATATGCCAGCCGGAGTCCTACGCTGCCGACCGATTCAAGGGAAGTCTCCTGGGCTTGGGCCTGAGTGAGCGCCACGATCTGCGGCTTGCGCCGCACGCCCTCCAGCAGGCGGCGCAGGTCATCCTCCACCACGGGAAGCTTGACCGGCTCCGCCCCGTCGGAGAGCAGCAGACCCACCGCAGCACCGGCCTGGGCGTGAAAGACCAACATGCCGCTCTCCATCCGCTCCACTCCGCTTTGCTCCTGATCCCGGGCGCGTTCCAGCCGGCGGTCCACTGCAACGATCTGGGCCACTGATAGGCGCTCAGGCTCCAGGATCCGCTCAGCTTTGGGACCCTCTTCTGCCGGGTCCAGCTCGGTGATCCAGACGCCGATTGCGTGGTGAGCCCGGCGGAGCCATTCGAGCGCGGGGTCGGGTAGGAGATGGGGAGCCACGCCGGCATGCAGCCCGCTCCGGCGCTGGCGGCGGCCCAGGAGCCATCCAGCGAGGCCGGCGGCGGCGAAGAGAGCCAGGGTCAGCACCTCGGTCATCCCCGCAACCAGCCTCGGCGACGGAACCATAGGTAGATGGACAGGGTGACGAGGCCCATGGCAGCCAGCACGGCCGGGTAGCCCCAACGCTCGCGAAGCTCGGGCATGAAGTCGAAGTTCATCCCGTAGATCCCCACGATGAACGTGAGCGGGAGAAAGAAGACCGAGAACACGGTAAGCACGCGCACCACCTCGTTGGTGCGGTGCGAGGCCAGCGCGAGCTGGATACTGAGCAGGCTGTTGACCTCTTCCAGCAGCTCGTCGGCATAGGAATGCATGCTGGCGGCGTTCTCGCGAATGTCCTGGTATAGCGGTGCGGTCGGCTCGGATGCCGGCACCAGCTTCTGCACCGCGTCCAGGGTATGGGAAAGCATTCGTCGCATCTGGGTCACCCGGCGTTTCTCCGCGTAGATGCCCTGCAGGGTTCCGCTGAACTCCTGGTCTCCGAAAACAGTCGCCTCAAACGCGTCCACGGCTGCTTCCGACCGTTCCAGGGGTTTCTCGTAGGTCTCGATTGCCCCGTTGATGAGCTCGATCAGAAGACGAGGCATGTAGCTCTTTCTTCTCTCCTGTGAGCCGATCGGTATGGCACCGCTCTCATACCGCTCTTTGAGCGTGGCAAGGAACGGTTGCTCGGTGCGATGGATGGTGATGAGGAAGTCGGGACCGTAGAAGATGGCTACCTTGCGAGTCATCTCGTGCACGGTGGCGCAGTCCGCCGGCGCATCCACATCTATCGCACGAACAATGATGAAGGTGGTCGAGCCGATCCGCTCGTACTTGGGGAGGTGCTCGGGCTCGAGTGAGTCCTCCACCGACATCTGGTGCAGGCCGTAGCCCCGCGCGATGTCGGTCAGCTCCGCCCGGGTGGGTTGTACCACATCGAGCCAGGCGAACGGAGGGTCGGAGCT
>Ga0136617_10001789_pt1 | contig 19130 bp, 16 predicted proteins | sample AntDrymUQ3222106_2_FD_129672 | JGI IMG/M metagenome (GOLD analysis project Ga0136617, IMG submission 129672) | Polar desert sand microbial communities from Dry Valleys, Antarctica - metaG UQ322 (21.06) | ecosystem: Environmental > Terrestrial > Soil > Desert | place: Antarctica: Dry Valley... | reverse complement strand
GGCCGACTCCGACCCGGTGGCCGAGTGGAACGAGACGGAGGCTAAGGCGAGGGCGGTGCTGCTGGCGCTTGCATTGGCGGGTAGGCGGGTAAGCGGGTAGACATCAGCACTCGCGTGATCCCGAGCGAGTTCCCGGATGCTAAGTACTTACATTTCTAACAGTAAGACCACCACGCGAACGTGGTGAAACTCCCTCGCCTTTCTGGCTGGGGCCCCGTTTGTTTTGTAGCAGCTAGGACGCGCTGGGCTTGGGTAGTCGAGTGAGATCCATCAGCCGCCACGCCATGATCACGGCATTGGGGCCGGTCGGGGCTCCGCCCCCCACCTACCCGCTTACCCGCTTACCTGCTTACCCGCTTTCCCGCATCTTTCCCGCCATGCCCTATCGCCTCGTCAGCTTCTCCGGCGACCAGACCTTCGAGTTGCCCCATGGCCGCAGTCTGGTGGTCGGCCGGGGGGTAACCAGCGACATCGCCATCTACGATCCGACCATTTCCCGCCGACACGCCGAGCTGATCGTGGGGGCCGAGGGAGTCCAGGTCAAAGACCTGGGCAGCTCCAATGGGACGTGCATCAACGGCGCCCGCGTGACCGCTGGACGGCTGAACACCAACGACTCCATCACGTTCGGGAAGGTGGTGTTTCAGCTCAAGGATGTGAAGAGCGGGGCGAGCCGATCAGGGGACGGGGTGGCCCTGCCGGGAAACCTCATGCCCGGAGACACCATCGTCCGGCAGCTCATAGTGAGCAGCGGGGGACCACCGGGCATCACCACCCGCGACCGTACTTCGGGATTCGGCCACCTCCGGGTAGCGGCGGCCTCGGCGGAGGAGCGCCAAGCCAAGAAGCTCTCGCTCCTGCTGGATATATCCCAGAAGCTCTCCGCCGAGTTCGACCTCGACAAGCTTCTCCGCAACGTGGTGGACATGATGTTCGAGGTGATGAACGTGGACCGGGTGTCGATCGTACTTCGCAACGAGACCACCGGGGAGCTGGCGCCGACGATGTCGAGAAGCCGGCTCGGCGACGTCCAGGTGCAACAGGTGCCCCGATCGATCGCGGACAAAGTGGTGCAAGAGCGGGTGGCGGTGGTGTCGGACAATGCCGCGGCCGACAGCCGGTTCAAGGGACAGTCCATCCTCATGCAGAGCGTGCGCAGCGCCATGTGCTCGCCGCTGATGGCCGCCGGCGACCGGGTGCTGGGCCTGCTTTACGTGGACAGCGTGACCGCGGCGAACACGTTCAGCGACGAGGACCTCCAGTTTCTGGTGGCGTTTAGCGGGCTGGTGGCGATCGGTATCCGGAACAGCTCGTATGCAGATCAGGTCAAACGAGAGGCGCTGGTAAGGTCCAACTTCGAGCGCTACTTCGCTCCTAACGTCGCCGCTGAGATCGCCCAGCAGGACACCGTGGTACCTGTCGGTGGCGATCGCCGTCCGATAACGATTCTCTTCAGCGATATCCGCGGCTTTACTTCCATGGCGGAGACTATGCGCCCGGACGCCATCGCGCAGCTCCTGACCGAGTACTTCAGCGAGATGGTCGAGATCATCTTCGAGCACGGCGGGACACTCGACAAGTTCGTGGGTGACTCGGTCATGGCGCTCTGGGGCGCCCCCATCGCCCACGCGGGCGACCCGGATCGAGCCCTCAGCGCCGCGGTGGCGATGCAGCACGGCATCCGCCGCCTCAACGAGCGATGGGTGGCTGCCGGGCGCCCTGAGATTGGCGTCGGAATCGGGATAAACCACGGCGAGGTTTTCGCGGGGAACATCGGGAGCCACCGGCGGCTGGAGTACACCGTGATCGGCGACGCGGTGAACGTGGCCAACCGGCTCTGTTCCGAGGCGGGTCCGGGTGAGATCCTAGTAAGCGAGGCGCTATGTCAAGTGGTGAAGGAACGCGCGGAGTACGAATACCTGCCGGAGATGACACTCAGGGGCCGCACAAGGTCGGTGCAGGTCTATAGGGTGAAGGGAGTCGGGAGCTAGGAGTCGGGAGCTAGGAGTCGGGAGTCGTGAGTCGGGAGGAGTCGAGGCGTCCTAGCTCCTGACTCCCAGCTCCCGACCACTTCCCGAAACGATACTCCACCCCCGCCTCCCCCAGCAGGTTCAACACCAGTCGCACCGGGAGTCCCATCACGCTGAAGAAATCTCCCTCGATCCGCTCCACCAACGCCGCGCCATAGCCCTGAATGCCATAGGCCCCGGCCTTGTCCATCGGCTCGCCGGTGGCCACATAAGCTTCCAGGAACGAGTCATCCAGCCGGCGGAACGTCACGTTGGTCACGTCGGTGGCCTGATGAACCACCTCTCTGGCCACGAGTGCCACTGATGTCACCACCTGGTGGGTGCGGCCCTGGAGCTGCTGCAGCATTCGCAGGGCGTCAGTCGAGTCGGTGGGTTTCTCCAGCACCGCGTCCCTCACTACCACCGTCGTATCAGCCCCCAGCACGAGGTCACCGGGTACGCTGAGCGCCTTCTCCCGGGCCAGCCGCTCGACATAGTCCATCGGCGTCTCCAGCGAGCGCCGTACCTCGGGGATGTTCGACGGCACCACCCGCAGCGGTATGCCCAGCATCTCGAGCAGCTGGCGGCGGCGGGGGGAGGAGGACGCAAGCGTGAGCGGCGCTGCGGTCATGGTGCGCGTTCCAGAATGAGTGTGACGGGTCCGTCGTTGTGGATCTCGACCCGCATGTCGGCGCCGAACTCGCCCGCGGCCACGGTGAGCCCCCGCTGCCGCAGCGAGGCGAGGAGCCGTTCGTAGAGCGGAATGGCGATCTCAGGAGGAGCCGCGCCGAGGAAAGACGGGCGGCGCCCCTTAGCTGCCTCGCCATAAAGGGTAAACTGCGAAACGATCAGGAGCGCACCACCGACCTCTTCCAGCCCCAGATTCATCTTGCCGGCCGAGTCGGTGAAGAGGCGAAGTCCGGCCACCTTCTCGGCCATCCAATCTACCTGTACCGGGGTATCGCCGTGAGTGAATCCCACCAGCAAACAGAAACCTCGGCCGATCGCCCCTACCAGCCGGCCGTCAACCGTAACTGAAGATCTCGAGACCCGCTGCAGAACGACTCTCATGGTCCGTTTATCTTGAACTCTGTGGAGACTCTGTGGGGTAAGCGCAGTAGACGATCAGGAGAGACAGAGTAATGCCATCGATTCCGTTCGAGAACCACCTTCGGTTTGCCCGATCGTACGTTCGCAGGGCCTGGGAGGACCGTCGGTTGAACCCGCCGCCTCCTATCGCCCCCGCGCCTCATCGGCCGAACCCTGCCGCGTGGCCGGCCGACGGCTTGACGGTTTCGTGGCTCGGGCATGCAACGGTACTACTCAACTTTCATGGCACCATAGTCCTGACGGACCCAGCTCTGGAACCGCGAATCGGAATTGGCCGGGGACTCGCCAAGGTCGGGCCCAGGCGGCTGGTTGAGCCGGCGCTTCATCCCCGTGAGTTACCGCCACTCGATTTAATCCTGCTCTCTCACGCCCACATGGATCACACCGACCTCGGCACCTTGGGAAAGTTGAGAGTCGAGACACCGGTGATCGTGCAACCCGGCAATCGGGATCTGGTCCGACGTTTCCGCACAGTGCAGGATCTCGCCTGGGGCGAGAACACCGAAATCCGTGGCCTGCGGATCGAGTCGACCGAAGCGCGTCACTGGGGGGCTCGTATGATCACCGACCGGCACCGCGGCTACGGCGGCTATCTGCTGCACAAAGCCGGAAGCACGGTGCTGTTTGCGGGAGACACTGCGCACACCGATGCACTGACGCCCCTGGGGCGACGAGGACCCATAGATCTCGCTATTCTCCCGATTGGCGCGTACGACCCGTGGATCGCGAACCATGCCTCGCCGGAACAGGCGTGGGCGATGTTCAAGGCTCTGGGCGCGGAGCATGTTCTGCCGGTTCACCACTCCACCTTTCGGTTAAGCCGCGAGCCCGCGGGAGAGCCGATCAGCCGCTTCCTCGCCGCCGCGGGGGACGAACGCTGGCGGGTCGTTGCCTCCGAGATCGGGTCAACCTCCACCATCCCAGCTGCAGGCCGCTGATCGCGCTTGCCCGACAAAATCATTCGGCCTTTGTAATCTGAATCGATAGACTTGTGACTCGAGGCTTGCGGGGAGTGCAGGCAATGTCACCCTGCTGTTGCTCCGATGCGTCGGAAGTGCGTTGCCCCCACGATTCGATTGGCTCTGGCACCCCGCTTACCCGCAAGAATAGCAAACTTCCATCTGGCCTCCCTCTTGCAATCCGCGACGGAAACCCATTCCAATCAGTCTTCGCGCATTCCAGGCCGCCATCTGCGGTGGGTGCGCCCCACCGTCGAGGCTACGCATGCGTGGTTGCTGGCGTCCACTGGTCATTACCCTGTTGCTGGGACCCGCACCAATTTGGGCCCAGGCGCCGATTATCACGCCGGCCGGCGACCCGTCGGTGCGAAGCGATACGCTCTACCGGCTGGCGGTCAACCCCGCGGAGTATCCGGATGAATCCGTCATCCTCTTACTCGATGACGGCGTGGTACGCTATGAGTCGAACGGCACCGGGGTGAAGACCTATCGCCAGATTGCGCAGATACTCTCCACCGATGCGGTCGAGGACTACGCGGAGCACGCATTCACTTACGCACCCGGACATCAACGCCTGACCATCAACTGGCTCCGGGTGGTGCGTCCGGACGGCACTCTGGTGAGCGACGCACCAACCCACGCCCAGGATGCCGACGTGCCGGCCACGCTGGGAGATCCGGTGTACAGCGACACAAAGGTACGGCGATACTCCCTGAGCGGAGTGGCGCCTGGCACTATCGTCGATTGGAGCTACACGGTCGAGGAGCTGAAACCATTCCTGCCCGGCGACTTCTCCGCCAGCTGGAGCGTCCACACCGGCCGCGTTACCCGCCGGTCGCGCTACCTGCTCGATTTACCGTCGGAAATGAAGCCGCACATGATCGAACGGAACTTGACCTTCTCGCGCCAGGAATCGGTGGCGCGCGGTCGACGGGTCTATATCTGGGCCACCGAGGATGTGCCCCGGCTGAAGTCCGAAGAGTTCATGGCGGACTCGAACGGGGTCTTCATGAGCATAGGGCTCACGGCTCCAATGGAATGGGAGTCGATCGGCCGCTGGTACGCGGAGCTGGCCCGAGAGCGATATGTCCTCGACAGCACCGTGGAGGCGAAGCTGCCCGCGCTTCTCAGGGGCGCCCGATCCGCCGACGACACGCTCCGCGCCGTTCAGCGCTGGGTTGCCCAGGACGTGCGCTATGTGTCGATCGCCCTGGGGCTCGGCGGCTACCAGCCGCGGATGCCAGCCCAGGTGGTGGCCACCGGCTATGGCGACTGCAAAGACAAGGCGACTCTGTTCATTGCGGTAGTCAATCAGCTCGGTTTTCGCGCCTTCCCGGTACTCCTGAACAGCGGAGGAGAGGTAGAACGCGCGCTTCCGTCCATAGGTCAGTTCGACCACGCCATCGCCGTGGTAGAGCGTCCCGGCGGGCGGGTGTACGTCGACCTCACCGCCGATCTGGCCCCCTTCGGCGAGCTCCCGCCGGCGGTCCACGGTCAGTTCGCGCTGGTGGTGCACCCGGACGGCACCTCTGAGCAGGTCACCCTGCCCGCGGCGGCACCGGGAGATAATCTTCACGAGACTCGTATCGTTGGCGCCCTCACGCCCGAGGGTTATCTGACCGCCTCCTATGAGGAGCGAAGCCTCGGCACGCGCCAGTACAGCCTCCGCAATCTCTTCCTGGGTCCCATCGATTCCACCCGGCGGGCCGACTTTGCCCGGACTATTGCAACCAAGCTCTATCCCGGCGCGGAGGCGGACAGCCTGCAGATCTTCGACGGGCGTGACCTTACCGCGGATCCTCGGGTGGCACTCCGGATCGTCAATGGTCGGGCCGCGCGCCGGACCGGCGCAGGCCGCACGGTCATCCTGACCCTGCCGTTCGCCAGTATGCGCGGTATGGCAGATGCCGCCACCGCCCTGGAGGCCAATGGCCCCCGCCGTTTTCCCATCGATGCCGCGAAGATCATCGGCCCGGTGGCAGGTAGGACCCAGTTCAGCCTCACCCTTCCGCAGGGCTGGCAAGTTCAGCTGCCGCCGGCAGTGACGGTTACGGGCAAGTGGGGGAGCTACACGGCTCGGTATGCTCAAGAGGGCACCACCCTGAGGGTGGAGCGGCGACTTGAAGGAGCGCGAGGTGTCTACCCGCCCGAGGCGTTAGCCGATCTGGCCGCCTGGCTCCGCGCCGTGGGCCAGGACGACGTACCTTATCTCGTGATCGAGGCCGGTCCCACGCCATAAGGCTTTCAACACGAAGCCCCCGGTATTCACCGGGGGCCTCGGGCAGGTAGCCAAGTACAATGGGGTGTGGCGGCGTTATCAGTTCGCCGGCTACTCCACCGTCACCGACTTGGCCAGGTTCCGCGGCTGGTCCACATTGCAGCTTCGACTCACCGCGACGTAATACGACAGCAACTGAAGCGGGATGCTCGTGAGGATCGGCGTGAGCAGATCGAGCGTCACGGGGATGGTAAAGGTTGCGTCCGCCAGCCGCTCGATCTCAGTATCGCCCTCGTTGATCAGCGCGATCACCTTGCCGCCGCGTGCCTTCACCTCTTCTATGTTGGACACGATCTTTGAGTGGACCGCGTCTCGCGGCGCGATGAACACCACCGGCATGTTCTCGTCGATTAATGCGATCGGTCCGTGCTTCATTTCCGCCGCGGGGTAGCCCTCGGCGTGGATGTAGGAGATTTCCTTCAGCTTGAGCGCGCCTTCGAGCGCCACCGGGAAGTTGACCCCCCGGCCGAGGTACAGGGCGTTTCGGGTGGTCCGGAGAAACCGATCGGCCAGCCGCTCGATCTCAAGAGTGCGCTCGAGGATCTGCGCCACCTGGTCGGGCAGCCGCTGAAGCGCCTCGATGAACTGACGGCCCTGCAGGATGCTTAGGTTCCGGAGCCGGGCGATGCGCAGGGAGATGAGGGCGAGCGCGGCCACCTGGCTGGTGAACGCCTTGGTGCTCGCCACGCCCACTTCAGGGCCCGCGTGCAGGTAGATGCCACCATCCACCTCGCGAGCGATCGTGGAGCCGACCACGTTGACCAGACCAATGGTCCGGGCGCCTCGCCTCTTGGCCTCTCGGATAGCGGCCAGAGTGTCGGCCGTCTCACCCGACTGGGAGATGCCGATGACGAGCGTGCGCTGATCGACAACCGGATTCCGGTAGCGGAATTCAGAGGCGTACTCGACCTCGACTGGAAGCCGGGCCATCTCCTCCAGCATGTATTCGCCGATGATGCCGGAATGCCACGAGGTGCCGCAGGCCGTGATGATGACCCGCTCGAACTGTTTCAGCTCCTCGTCGGTCAGGTTCAGGCCGGTGACGCGAGCCGTGCCCTCCTCTTCGAGCAGGTGGCCCCGGAGCGTGTTCCGGAGGCTCTCCGGCTGCTCGCAGATCTCTTTGAGCATGAAATGGGAGTAGCCGCCCCGTTCCACCTGGGCGAGGTCCCAGTCTATCTGGTTGACCTCTTTGCTGACTCGCGCCGTCACCAGGTTGCGCACCCGGTAGCCCTCGCGGGTCAGGACGGCCATCTCGCCGTCGTCCAGGTAGACCACCGAGCGGGTGTACTGCAGCAGAGGCGACGCATCGGAGGCTACGAACCACTCGTTCTCCCCCACGCCAACCAACAGGGGTGATCCCTTGCGCGCGGCCACCAGCACTCCGGGCTCTTCCGAGGAGATGAAGACGAGACCGTAGGCGCCATCCACCTCCCGAAGCGCGGACGCGACAGCCTCTTCCAGGTTGCCCTGGTACAGCTCCCCGACAAGATGGGCCAGGACCTCCGTGTCAGTTTCCGACTTGAAGGTGTGTCCGCGCTGCTCCAACGCCTTCCGGACTACTCCGGAATTTTCGATGATGCCGTTGTGAATGACCGCGATGCGGCCGGATTGGTCGGTGTGTGGGTGGGCGTTGGTAATGGTCGGCGCGCCGTGGGTGGCCCAGCGAGTATGCCCGATGCCAATGGTACCCAGGGGCATGTTCTCTTTGAGCTCGCCTTCGAGCACGGAGAGCTTGCCGGCAGCCTTCATGATCTTCAAACCGCGACCATTGACCACGGCGATCCCGGCGGAATCGTATCCCCGATACTCGAGTCTACGAAGCCCCTCGATCAGCAGCCCCGCGGCCTGCCGCGGTCCGATATAGCCAACGATGCCGCACATCGCCGTACCTCAGTACAAGAGTTCTCGCCCCGTCGCCACCAGCGCCTCGGCGTCGGCCACTGTCGGTGCCTCCGCTATCAGACGTACGATCGGCTCGGTGCCGGAGGACCTCACATGCAGCCAGCGGTCTCGCCAGGCAAGCCGGAGACCGTCGCGCTCGTCCGCAGTTGCATCAGGGAACCGCTGCAGCAATCTGTCAAATAGTTGGCGGAGTTCTGGCCCCCGCGGTCCCTTGGCCTTGACGATAGCGTACCGGGGAGAGGCGGCCACGAGATGAGAGAGCGTTACCCCAGTCGCCGCAAGGAGATGCAAGATCAAGGCCACCCCCAGGGGAGCATCCCTCCCGATGTGCAGCGCCGGAAGCATAACGCCTCCGTTCCCTTCCCCGCCGATCAGCGCACCCTCCTCGCGTATGGTTCGCGCCACGTTGGCCTCGCCCACCGGAGCACGGACGAAGCGGGCCCCCCGGCTCCGGGCAGCATCCTCAACCACCAGGCTGGTCGACAGATTGACGACCACGGTCGGGATTGTCTCGCCGGTGCTGCGCCCGTCCAACACCGCCGCCACGGCGAACGCCAGAGTGTAATCCTCGCCAATAGGCCGCCCCGTTTCATCCACCAACGCCAGACGGTCTACGTCAGGATCGATGGCGAAGCCAATCTCGGACCCAGTGTCCCGCACCAGACGGCTCAGATCGCCGAGGTTTTCGGGAACCGGCTCAGGTGGACGGGGGAAAAGTCCATCCGTCTCCAGGTTGATGCCGTGTACCTCGCAGCCCAGCCGATCCAGCAGCGGCACGATGGCCGTAGCGCCTGCCCCCCGCACGCAGTCGAGGGCCACCCTGAACCGTCGCTTACGGATGGCGTCCAGGTCGATCACGGACAAGGCCAGGATTGCGTCGAGGTGCCGGGCTATGGCCTCTGGGTCCTGCCGGACCTCGCCGATGCCGGCCCAGTTGGCCCGGGGCGTACCCCGCTCCGCAAGCTCCCGCACTACCCGGCCCGACTCGGCATCCAGGAAGATGCCGTCCGGGCCGACGAACTTGAGCGCGTTCCACTCGATGGGGTTGTGACTTGCCGTCAGGATGAGTCCCGCCCCCGCTCGGTGATGCTCGACGGCCAGCTGCACCGTGGGGGTTGGAACGATCCCGAGATCGATCACGTCCACCCCGACCGACATGAAACCGGCTGAGGCCGCGCGCGCGAACATTGGACCGCTGGTGCGAGCATCACGACCGAGGACCACGGCCGGACGGACGGACTGGACGGACTGGGCGGACTGGGCGGACTGGGCGGACCGCGACCACGCGCCCAAAGCGGCCGCGTAGCGCGCGACGAGCTCAGGGGTGAGGTCCGTGCCCACATGGCCGCGGATCCCGGATACGCTGATCATCAGGGTGTCAGACATGGGATCAGGCCGCGGGGCGCTCAGGTGGGCGCAGGAACAGCGGGTCCGTCGCCGTACGCCCGAAGGAAAGCATCGATCACCGCACCGTCGAAGTGCGATCCGGCGCACCGGCGCAGCTCCTGGATGGCTTGATCCGGGCTACGCGGCTGCCGGTAGGCTCGATTCGTGGTCATGGCATCGAACGCGTCTACCACCGCCACAATGCGGGCTTCCAGCGGAATGTTGTCGCCCTGGAGGGCGTCAGGGAAACCGCTACCGTCCATCCGCTCGTGGTGCGACCGTACGATCCGGAGCACAATGGGGGAGCCGCCGAGGAAGGGCGTGAGGATTCGCTCGCCGAGCGGGGCGTGCCCCTTGATGTGCTGGAATTCGTCCTGCGTCAGCGGCCCCGGCTTGTTGAGGATGTCCTCCCGGGTGCCGATCTTGCCGATGTCGTGCAGCTCGCCACCGAGCCGGACGTGCTCCAGGGCGTCGCCGGTGAACCCCAGCAGCACGGCAGCCTTCATGGCATAGCGGCTGACCCGGCTGGAGTGGCCGCTGGTGTAGGCATCCTTTGCCTCCAGAGCATGCACCAGCATCTGCACGCCGTTGATGACCGACAGCTTATTGGTTCGATCGAGGTCCCGGACTCGGGTCTCCAGACTTTGCTGATAGAATCGATTCTGAAGGATCAAGTCCCGTTTTTCGAGCGCCTTATCGAGCCGGGCCCGGACCTCCTCAACCATCACCGGCTTGGAGATATAGTCCAGGGCCCCCAGCTTCAGGCACTCGACGGCGGTATTCACCTCGGTAACGCCGGTGAGCATGATCACGGCCATGTCCGGGTAGCGACTGAGCGCCTGGCGGAGGAAGGTGACCCCGTCCATCCCGGGCATGTAGATGTCGGAAATACAGAGCGGAACCTCCCCCTCCCGGTCCAGCACGGCCAGCGCGTCTTCCCCGGAGCAGGCCTCCACAGCGGACAGTCCATGCGTCTGAATGACGCGCGCGAGCACGTGGCGCACCTGGGCATCGTCGTCCACAATGAGGCAACGCGCCGTCGGGCGGCTGGAGGAACCGGAGGTCACGGTGCGAAACTAAATAAGGCTGTGGGCTATTGGCTATTGGCTATTGGCTATTGGCTTTGGGGTGGCGTGACTCGAAGCCACCGAATGGCCTCGCACGGAAGCACACCGAGTGACGAGAATAGCCAACAGCCAATAGCCAATAGCCCATGGCCCTCATTACGCTTCACCCATCTTCTCCTCGCAGACGGCAATGACACAAATTCTTCCGCACGACCACGATCACGGCTTTGCCACCCGCTCGGTGCATGCCGGACAGATCGTCGAGCCCCTCGCCGGGGCCGTCATGACCCCCATCTATCAGACGTCGACCTACGTCCAGGACGGGTTGGGCAAGCACCGCGGCTACGAGTACGGGCGCACTCAAAACCCCACCCGAGAGGCGCTGGAGCGGAACGTGGCCAGCCTCGAAGGCGCCACTCACGGGTTCGCCTTCGGCTCGGGGCTGGCCGGGCTGGATGCCGTGCTCAAGCTGCTCAAGTCCGGAGACCACATCGTTTGCGGGGAGAATGTATACGGCGGCAGCCACCGGCTGATGGAACGGATCTACGGTAGTTTCGGCATCCGGGTCAGCTTCGTGGACATGCGGAATATCGGGAATATCGAGGCGTCCCTGACACCGGCGACCCGTCTCGTCTATTGCGAGACGCCGACCAACCCGATGATGAACCTCACCGACCTGGCCGCCGTTGGCGATCTGACGCAGGCCCACGGATATCTGTACGTGGTGGACAACACCTTTGCCACGCCCTACTTCCAGCGTCCGCTCGAGCACGGAGCCGACATCGTGCTCCACTCGACCACCAAGTATCTGAACGGCCACAGCGACATGGTTGGCGGACTGCTGGTCACCGGACGAGATGACCTGGCCGAGCGCCTGGCGTTTATCCAGAACGCGGCCGGCGCGGTGCCGGGCCCGATGGACAGCTGGCTGGCGCTGCGGGGAATCAAGACGCTTCCGCTGCGGATGCGCCAGCACGACGTGAGTGGCCGCCGGATAGCGGAATGGCTGACGCACCAGCCCACAGTCACGAAGGTCTACTATCCGGGCCTGCCGTCGCATCCGCAGCACGAGCTCGCCTGCCGGCAGATGACCGGCTTCGGAGGCATGATCTCCCTGGACCTGGGAAGTCCCGAGCGTGCCCGCGTGTTCGTGGAGAAGACCCGGATCTTCGTCCTGGCAGAGTCTCTGGGAGGCGTCGAGAGTCTGATCGGCCACCCTGCTTCCATGACTCACGCTTCGGTGCCGCCGGCCATGCGCCAGGCGATGGGCCTCACCGATAGCCTGATTCGTTTGAGCTGCGGCGTCGAGGACACGGAAGACCTGATCGCCGACCTGGACCAGGCGTTCGAGGGGAGCGAGAAGGCGTGAACGTCCTTTATGCCGCGTCCCACTATGAAACCATAGCTGCCCAGACCCGTACGGTTCCGCGTCTCCAACTTTCGAGTCCGCAATGAGCACCACCCTTCCAGCGCCCCGGCCTCGACAGGCCTTCCCTCAGATAGCGGCGGTGAGCTGGGAGCATCCGGCCGACCGGGCGGCCCTCCAAACGCTGCGGGCCGTGCCAGGGGTCGATGACCTGATCCGCAAAGTGCTGGCGATGCTGGGCGGAGAGCGGGGGATTCGTCTCCTGTTTCAGGGAAACGCCGTTCGAGCGGGGGTATCGCAGTTTCCCCGGCTCTGGCAGCTGCACAGCGAGGCCGCTACGACCTTCGACTGGCCCACGGTCCCCGAGCTTTACGTTTCGCAGACGCCGTTCTTCAACGCCGGCGCCTACGGCGTCGATACCCCGTTCATCGTGGTACATTCGGCGGCGATAGAGCTGCTCGATGAGGAGGAGCTCCGCGTGCTCCTCGCTCATGAAATAGGACACGTCATCAGCGGGCATGCCCTGTATCACACCATCGCCGCGATTCTGGCCATGATGAGCCTGGGCGCCCTTCCGCTACTCGCCGGTCTTGCGGTACTCCCGATCCGGCTCGCCTTTCTGGAGTGGTCCCGGAAGTCGGAGCTCTCCGCCGACCGTGCGGGATTGCTGGGGGGACAGGACCTCGTCGCGTCGCACCGGCTTGATATGAAGATGGCGGGCGGGGGCAGAGGCCCCGGCTTTGCGGGCCAGCTCGACGTGGAGGCCTTCATGCGGCAGGCGCATGAGTATACCAGCAGCGCCGAGGGACTCGACGTGATCTACAAGCTCCTGAGCACCCTGGCGCTGACCCATCCGATGCACACGGTGCGTGCCGCCGAGCTCCAGCGGTGGGTGGCCACCGGCGAATACGAACGCATCCTGCGGGGTGAGTACACTCGCCGTGGCGCCGAGGCCAGGGAACGGCCGATTAAGGACGATGTGGCCGCAGCGGGCGCCTACTATGCGGGCGAGGCGCGGGAGCTGGCCACCCAGGTGGCCGATGTGGCCCGGCGCGCCGCGTCTTCCGCCCGCGAAGCATTCCGGAACGCCCAGAAACCCTCGTGAGGCTGCTCGTGGTCGGAGGTGGAGGGCGGGAGCATGCGCTCTGTTGGGCGCTCCGCCGCGAGAACCCGGATGCTCACTTGTACTGCGCGCCCGGTAACCCGGGCACGGCCGAGATCGCCAACAACCTTTCGATGGCCGCCGACGACCTCGACCGGATCGCCGATGCAGCCGACATGCATGGCGTTGACCTCACCATTATCGGCCCTGAAGCGCCGCTGGCCCGCGGCCTGGCCGACCGGCTCCGGGCGGAGGGGCGGCTCGTGTTCGGTCCGAGCGCCGCCGCCGCCCAGCTCGAGTCTTCCAAGGCGTTCGCCAAAGAAGTCATGGTGGCCGCCGGCATCCCAACGGCCGCCAGCCGGACCTTTACCGATCTCAGCGCCGCTCTCGGGTACGTCGACCGCCATCTCGAGCCGCTGGTCGTGAAGGCATCGGGACTCGCGGGAGGCAAGGGCGCTGTGGTATGCCCCACCCGCACCGAGGCCAGGAAAGCGGTGCGCGCAATGCTGGAGCGCGATCAGTTCGGCGCGGCCGGCCGCACTGTGGTCATCGAGGCCTTCCTCGAGGGCGAAGAGATTTCGGTGCTGGGCCTTACCAACGGGCGCGAGGTAGAGGCCCTCCCGGTGGCCCAGGATCACAAGCGCCTGCTCGAGGGAGACCGCGGGCCCAATACCGGCGGCATGGGGGCATACAGCCCCGTAGCACTGGCCACCCCCACGCTACTCGAGCGCGTCAAGCGTGAGGTGCTACTCCCCACGCTCGAACAGATGCAGAGGCAGGGAACGCCATTCTCTGGAGTCCTCTACGCCGGGCTTATGATCGACTCCGCCGGCGCGCCCTGGGTAGTTGAGTTCAACTCTCGTTTTGGCGATCCGGAAGCGCAGGTGGTTCTGCCTCTGGTCTCGGCTGGACTCACTGATTCGCTTATGCGCGTGGCACAGGGAAAGGCACCTTCGTCTCTGGACATCAGCCACAAGGCAGCTGTCACAACGGTGCTCGCGTCGCATGGATATCCCGATGCACCCGAACAGGGAGCCGCAATCATGCTTCCTGAACGGCTACCCGAGGGAGTGATCATTTTTCATGGTGGAACGAGCCGCGGTATGGATGGCGTACTCAGAACCAATGGTGGAAGAGTGTTGACGGTGACGGCGGCGGCAACAACCTTCCCGGAAGCCCAGCAGCTCAGCCGGGAGGCGGCGGCGGCGGTTTCCTTTGAGGGCAAGATCTTCCGGCGTGACATAGGCTGGCGAGAAGCGGGAAGGCTTGACCAGCGGAGCGCGGCCTCGGCCCGTTGAGTTTCGCCGGGCACCCACGATTATCATTGCAGCATTCGCCCAACAATGAAGGGAATGGTCACGGTCACGCCTTGACGGACTTTAATGCCCGAGCTTCCCGAAGTCGAAACCATCGTTCGCGATCTACGCCCTTCACTTGTCGGCCGCCGTATTGGGCGGGTCACCCTCAGCCACGATGACGTATTGCGTGGAGTGACCCGCCGCCGGCTGGTCCGGCAACTCACCGGCGCGACCATCCGGAGCGTGTCCCGCCGGGCCAAGCACGCCGTCATCGAGCTCGACACTGCACGCCTGATCATTCAGCCCGGCATGACCGGCTCCCTGATGATCCACCGCCGGGCCTTGAAGCCGGACCAGACTAAGTATGCGGTCCTGCGAGCCGAGCTGGGCGGCGGCAGGGAGCTGGTGTACCGCGACGTCCGCCGGCTCGGAACGTTGCTGCTCCTCAATGAGAAGGCATGGGCGCGGTATACGGCGGCGATCGGTCCGGAGCCCCTGGAAGATGACTTCACCGTGGATCGCTTCGCCGCCAGCCTCCGCGGTAGCCGGCAAGCAATCAAGAAAGTGATCATGGATCAGCGACACATTGCCGGAGTGGGAAACATCTATGCCAATGAGGCACTCTTCGCGGCGGGGATCGACCCCTCCAAGGCGGCCCGGCTGCTCACATCCGAGGATCAGATCCACCTCCACGAGGAGATTCGCCGAATCCTGGCCGCGGCGATTTCCTCCAAGGGAACAACCTTTCGGGACTATCGGACGGGTACGGGAGAGGCGGGCAATTTCCAACTCGAGCTCCTGGTTTACGGCCGTCAGGGAGAGCCTTGCCGCATGTGCGGGACCCGGCTGACAGGGACCCACACCATCGACGCCCGTACCACCGTCTTCTGTCACCGCTGCCAGCGATGAGCCGAACCGGTCGGGCCCAGCGGGTTGCTCCACTCCCATCCACGGACCTCGACCAGCTGCACCGCCGGGTGCGGGCACTCGCCGAAAATCGTCCCGCCGTGTACCAGATGTTCGACGGGACCGGGCGGGTCCTCTACGTGGGCAAGGCCAAGCGGCTCCGCACCAGGCTGCTCACCTACTTCAGGGCGAGCTACCCCGACGACAAGGCGGCACGAATCCTCTACGCGGCCAGCGAGATCCGCTGGGACTATACCCCCAGTGAGTTCGCCGCCTACCTCGGCGAACTACGGCAAATCCGGAGATACCGCCCGTACTTCAACCACAAGTGCAATCACACCCGGCGGTCGGTGCTGATTAAAGTCGCGGGCGGGCCGGCACCCCGCGTCTACGGGGGCGGCACGCTGGCGCGGGAAGACGTGCGTTGCTATGGACCGTTCCGATCCATGTCGCGCACCCTGGAAGCGGTGCGCACTCTGAACGATCTCCTCGGACTTCGTGACTGCGCCGCGTCGATGCCAGTAGTCTTTGCCGGGCAGGGAGATCTCTTTGCTGAGCCGCGCCAGGCGGCCTGCATGCGGCACGACTTTGGATTCTGTACCGGACCCTGCGCCGGCTTTGTCGCGGAGCGAGACTACCGGCGCCGGGTGGAGACCGCCATGGCATTTCTGGAGGGTCGGACCCTGCGCCCTATGGACCAGGTCGTGGCAGCGATGCAGGAAGCCGCCAGCAATGCCGAGTTCGAATTGGCTGCGCGATGGCGCACGAAGTTCGAGCAACTCGAATGGCTGCTGGCCGCCACCAGCAGGGCGCGAACCGCCATAGATCTGCTCACGTTCGTATACCGTGATACGGGCGACTTCGGCGACGACCGGGTGTACATCGTGAGACATGGGGTAGTCCGGGCATCGTTCCCCTACCCCGCGACCCCGATCGAGCATGCTGCGTTCCGAGCCGTCATGGCCGAGGAGATGAGGCAGCCGGCAGCGCCGGCCGGCCCCTTGCCGCTCGACTCAATTGACGAGGTGCTGCTGCTGACGTCTTGGTTCCGGGCTCATCCTGAGGCGCTCCGACGAACAACGCCGTATGAGCAGTGGATGGAGGGCAGCGGGTAAGCGGGTAAGCGGGACAGAAACAAACCAGTGTCATTCTGATCTAACGAAAGGGCCTAAGCTCAGGTCGGCTTCAGTTCTTCGGTCATTCATCAACCCTTACCCGCCTACCCGCCTACCCGCCTTCAATCGAGGAGCGGCAGCAGTCGGCCACGCGGCGGAATCCCGGGCTCCAGCTCCAGTATCCCCACCGATGGCGGAAGATTGAACCGCCGGGCCCCGGCACCACCGGGATTCATGACTGTGACGACTACGTCGACTAGAGTCAGCAGGGGCTTATGCGTGTGGCCATACACGATGATCTGGGCTTCGGGGAAGGCGGCATTCAGCGCCTGGGGCGTCGGGGTGCCAAGCTGGTCGCCATGGGTTACCACGATATCGAAGCCGTCGAGCTGCAACGTGGCAACCCTGGGTAGCGAGCTGCGCAGCTCCGATCCGTCGGTATTGCCATACACCGCGGTTACCGGCGCCAGAGCTCGCAACTCGTCCAGCAGCCCGATCCGGCCCACATCACCCGCGTGGAGGATGTGGTCCACCTCCGCAAAGGCGCCGAAAACCTCAGGGCGCAGGAGTCCATGCGTGTCGGAGATTACGCCAAGCCGCATGACGACTGGGGCCGGCTATCGATTCGTCACGGCGACTGGACCCCTCACCCTCCCTATCAGACTCGAGAACGCACCGATCAGCTCGTTCGCCTCGAAGTTGCAGTGACCATAGCGCTCCACCGCGTTCTGGGTCAGGCTGGATGTCGCCCCGGCTCGGGTTACCTTTGCGGTGTACAGAGACTGCTGCTCGAACGGGACGATGGGATCACCGGTCGTGTGCAAGGTAACCACCGGCACCTGCAGGTTGCCGGTGGTCTCGAACTCATTCATGGCGACCAGGGCGGCTGGATCAGCCGTGAACCGCGCCACGCCTGCATTCAGCCCCGCATCATCCTGAGAGCCCGCATACACTCGAGTGGAGTTGTCGAACGGCTGCCCGCCCAGCCGCTGCCGGGCATCGGCGGTGCCTTTTACGTTGTACCAGAGAATCCCGACCGCGGTTACGGCGATGGCAATTGCGTCGTCGCGCTCTACCGGAACTTCCGTGATGCTCACCAGCTCCCGGGCTTTCGCCAGGCTCGTCGCCAGGGCCAGGACAACTGCCGGCACATAGGTCGTCTCCCAGCGAGCGTTTACGTCTGCCGGAATGTCGACGGCGGTTCCCGGAATCACGCCCGGAAACAGATAGTCGAAAACCACCCGGAAGTCGACGAAGTAATCAAGCTGCCCGCGAAGGCTGCCAACCGGTCCGCACGCCGCTAGCGCGCCGTCAAACAGAGCCGGATGCCGTTCCGCCGCCAGCCCCGCAACCATTCCACCCTCGGAGACGCCGACCAGTACGCTGCGCCCCGGATCAGGTCGGTATACTCGCCGCACGGTGGCCTCGAGCTCGACCATATCTTCGGCGCCCTCGGGCCCAAGCAAGCCGTTGCGCCGGTAGCTCGTCGTGGAGTAGGCGTAGCCGAGGCCGTTGACGGTGGCTGCCAGGCTTTGCCCGCCGACCTGATCGTCCGGCAGGGCGAGAGGCCGGCCAGCCGGCACGCCGTCAGCGCAGCCAGCGCTGGGTGTTACCCCCTCATCGGCGGGGAGCTCCGGCTCGGGTCCAGGCAGACCATCGCCATCGCCGCCGCAGGCCGCGGGAACGGCGCACGCAAGGACCAGAACGAAGCCCGACTTCAGGCGCCGAATGTGCTCTCGAGTTTTACTCACTTTTCTCTCCTCCCCATCGGCGCGCAATCTCGATGTCCAGGCCCAGCTGGTCGAGTATTCGCTGGACAATGAAGTCTACCAGCTCACTGACCTTGGTAGGCCGATGATAGAACCCCGGCGCAGCCGGGATCACCACGGCGCCGGCCTCGGTCACGGCCAGCAGGTTTCTCAAGTGCACCAGCGATAAGGGAGTTTCGCGCGGCACCAGGATGAGCTTACGGCGCTCCTTGAGCGTGACGTCCGCGGCGCGCTCCACCAGAGACCGGCTGGTGCCCCCCGCAATGGCCGCCACGGTGCCCATGGAACACGGACAAACGACCATCCCGCTGGTGCGTTGGGAGCCAGACGCCGGCTTGGCACCGCGATCATCGTCCGGAAAAAGTGCCACGGAGGACCAGTTACCCCCCGTCGCCTCCTTGAGACCGTCCAGCGACTTGATGTTGCACTCCTCGCGCAGCAGCCGCATGCCGTGCTCGGAGGCAATGAGCCACACCGGAACCCCCCGACTCGCAAGGACCTCCAGCAGACGCACGCCATAGGGGGCGCCCGACGCACCGGTGACAGCCAGGACGACGGGGTGGGCGGTCATCGGACGGGTGGACAGGCGGACAGGCGGACGGACGGACGGGGAAACGACGCAGAGACTAGCTTGGGACCCGTCATATCATCCTATCTAGAAGCGCAAACCCAAACACCCCCACCGACATTACTCCGTTCATGGTGAAGAAGGCGGAGTCGAGCTTCGATAGATCGCCGGGGCGCACCAGCTGGTGCTCGTAGACGAGAATGCCGGCGGCGACCACGAGCCCAGCATAGTACCACATTCCGAATCCCGCGGCGTAGCCAAACGCCGCGAGCGCGGGAATAGTGATTCCGTGCAG
>Ga0136617_10001788_pt1 | contig 19134 bp, 10 predicted proteins | sample AntDrymUQ3222106_2_FD_129672 | JGI IMG/M metagenome (GOLD analysis project Ga0136617, IMG submission 129672) | Polar desert sand microbial communities from Dry Valleys, Antarctica - metaG UQ322 (21.06) | ecosystem: Environmental > Terrestrial > Soil > Desert | place: Antarctica: Dry Valley... | reverse complement strand
GGCGATGCACAGCCGCTGCTGCTGTCCGCCCGACAGGCGCAGGGCGGGGTGGTCGAGCATGTCCTGCACCTCTGTCCAGAGGCCGGCCCTCTCGAGGGCGTCAGACACCCGCGGCATCAGCACCTCCTTGGACGGGCGCCCGGAACCCTGCTCGCGCAACGCATAGGCCACGTTGTCGAACACGCTCATCGGGAACGGGTTGGGCTGCTGGAAGACCATGCTCACCCGCCGGCGCAGGCCCGTGACCTCGATCGTGTCGATGTCCTCGCCGTCGATCGAGATGATGCCGGTGCGGGTGGCGGTGGGCGTCAGCTCCACGAGCCGGTTGAAGGAGCGCAGCATCGTGGTCTTGCCACATCCGGAAGGACCGATCAGGGCGAGCACCTCGCCCTGGCGCACGGCAAGCGAGACGGACTTCACGGCCTCCTTCTCGTTGTAGGCGATCGTGACCGCCTCCGCCCGCATGCGCTCAACCTTCGGGCCAGTGCTGGGTTCCGCTCGTGAGATCGCAGAAGTGGCCGCAGGCCCCGTGCCGTCGCCGTCGGCCGACCCGCCGTTGCGGGCCGGGCGATCCACCACGGTGGGCTCGGCGTCCACCATGATGCGCCGCACGGGCGGGACCGTCCTGGGCTCGAGGTCATCCGTGGTCACGTCAGACTGCACCGGAGAGTCCTCCCTCCCGACCGCGCGCGATGCGGCTGATCGAGTAGTTCAGCGCGATCACGATCATCAACAGGACGAACGCGGCGGCGTAGGCCTTCTCGGGCGCGTTGCCCTCGCCCGCCGGCGAGTTGAGATAGACGTAGCTGGTAAGCGTGCTGCCCGTGCCCCTGAGATCCCCGACCAGCGGGGTCCCGCCGACCCCTTGGAGCTGTAGCGAGGCGCCGAGAAGCAGGATCACGATCGCGGTGTCCCCGGCGATCCGTCCCATGCCGAGCGCGGCACCGGTGCCGATGCCCGGGCGAACGGCGGGGAGCAGCACGCGTCGGATCGTGGCGGCCTTGGTCTTCCCAAGCGCGTAGGAGGCTTCGCGCACGTGTCCCGGCACGGCCTGCAGCGCCTCCCGGGTGGCGCCCACCACGAGTGGCAGGGCGATCAGCGACATCATCGCGGCCGCGGCGAAGAACGACCGTCCGAAGACCGCGCCACCGGTGTCGGTGAACGAGAGAAAGCTGAAAATGCCCTGCGAGAAGATCAGGAGCCCGAAGATGGCGAGCACGATGCTCGGCGTGCCGGCCACGACCTCCACACCCGATTCCACGGCTCGCGCCAGGCGAGTGGGCCGCCCGTACTCGGTGAGCCACAGTGCCGTGGCCACACCGATCGGTATGGCCAGCAGGGTGCCGATGATCGTGAGCAGCACCGTGCCGATCAGGGGGTCGCGGAAGCCGCCGCTCTTGCTCTGGTCGATGTCGGCGATCGGGCGGTCGGCCAGCAGGTCGAAGGTGATGAACTGGATCCCCTTCACGGCGAGGAAGAGCACCACCGATGCGGCGATCAGGCACAGAGCGATCCCCGCGGCCCAGGCGAGGCGGTAGCCGACTCGGTCGACCAGGGGCCAGCTCTCGATCGTGCCCGCGGGGTCGGTGGGCCGCCACCCGGGTGTCGTGGCCATCAGGGGCGGACTCCGTACTTGCGCATCGGCTGCTTGGCCAGGTAGCCGCCGATCGAAAGCGCCACCGTGGATATGAGGATGATCGCCGCGAAGGCGTAGAGGGTCTGCCCCACCGGCTCGAGGTTGCTCGACTCCTGGTACTCGACGATCGTCGCTGCCAACGGGCGCGTGGGCTCCAGAAAGAACGTGAAGCCGTCGAAGGGGTTGGGCGCAAAGCCCTTCGACCCCGCCACCATGGAGAGCATGATCGCCTCGCCCAGAGCGCGGGCGGTTGCGAGCACGGCCGCGGCGATGATCGCGGGCCGGGCGGTTCGCACGGCGATCGTCCACATGACCCGCCATCGGTTCACGCCTAGCGCCGCTGCCCCCTCGGTCCATGAGCGCGGCACCGCCCGCAGAGCGTCGACGATGATCGCGATCATGATCGGCGTGATCATCACCGTGAGGATCACCACCGCGACGAGCAGGCTTTCGCCGGTGAGCTGCACCACGAAGTTCACCGAGTCCTTGCGGTCCGCGGTCACCAGGTTCTCCCGCACCAGATTGGCGATGACCAGCACGCCGATCAGCCCGTAGACCACCGATGGCACCGCGGCCAGCAGCCGCACCACCGGCTCCAGGATGCGGTTCAGGCGCGGGGGGGCGAACTCCACGATGAAGATGGCAGCGAAGAGGGCGAAGCCCAGGCCGATCACCACGGCGCCGAGGGTGGTGAGCGCGGTGCCCCACAGCAGATTGAAGGCGCCGATCTCGTAGATGAAGCCGGACTCGGTGGCCGGCCCGTTGATGATGTCCTCGAGCTGACGGTCAACGTCGCCGCCGCCGAACCAACCCAGGCCGTTGTTGGCAAACGACGGCCAGGCCTTGGCGAACACGAAGATCACCATGCTCGCGATCAGCACGAGCACCGTGCACGCCACCGCGCCGAGCATGCGCTCCACGCGCCGGTCAGACCACGTGCGCTGTCCTGTGCCCGGCGCCGCGCGGCGCGCCGAACCCGGCAGGCGCCCGCCCGACCGGGCTACTGCTGGTCCGGCGGTAGCCATCTACTTAGCGGAGCGGGACCCAGTTGGTGGCGGTGATCGCCTTGGCCCGGCTGCTGCGGCGGACGTAGCGGATGAAGGCCTTCGTGGCCCCGCGGGCAGCCCCGCGCGTGACGAAGAAGAAGTTACGAGCCCCGCCGTAGACACCGGACTTGGCATTACGCAGCGTGCAGCGGTTACCGGCGTAGGGAATCGAGTGCAGCCCGCTGGTGAAGTTGAACGACGCGTAGCCGATCGCGTTGGGGTTGGACTTGATCGACTGCGCTTGGAGGCCGTTCGAGGCCCGCGCCGTGGCGCTGCCCGCCACGCGCAGGTTCTGCCCCATGAAGATGTTCTGGAACGCATCCTGGGTACCGGAGGCGGGCGTCCTCACGATGAGATCGATGGTGCCGCTCACGCGTGCGCCCGGCACCCGGTTCCAGCTGCGGATCCGGCCAGAGAAGATGTCCTGGATCTGGCCCTGCGACAGGTTGGGCAGCGGGTTGCGCGAGTTGCTCACCACGCACACCGCGTCGCGGGCGATCTTGTTGAAGACCACGCCCTTGCCGGCATCGGCGGACTTCGGATCGCGCGAGGACATGCCGATCGAGACCCGCCCGCGCGAGGCGTCGGTGATCCCCACGTCCGAGCCCCCCTGGAGCACGCGGAAGCTCACGCGACGGCCCACCGAAGTCTTCTTGAAGGCGCCCGCGAGCTTCACGGCCAGCGGGAACACGGAGGTGGAGCCGCTCATCGTGACCGTGCTGCGCTGGGCGCTCGCCACTGAGGCGGTGGTCATCCCGCAGAGCGCGGCGATGGCCGTGAGCGCGGCAAGGAGGCGGATTCGATTCATGGAGAGATGCTCCGTAGGTCGGAAGTGAGGGCGGGCCGACTGCTAGCCGGTGCGCCAGTGTGCGGGCGATGGCGGGGGTGTACGTGAACGCCGCGTGATGGGTTGGAGAAAGCTTGGAGACGTTCTGGTGAACACCGGCCTACCGCTTTCACCAACTGGTTGCACGCTGGTCACAAGCTCCGAGGCGGTCGGCCTCAGCCTGAGCCGTTCATGCGAATTCGCGCCGTGGCCTCAGCAGCCGGGGCACTGCTCCTGCTCGTCCTCCCCCCGCGCGCGGAGGCGGTGATCTCCGACGTCCAACCGATCGACGGCCCCAGCGCCGACATCATCGATCTCGGCGGCTCGGCGATGTCCGAGGACGGCTCGGGCGGCGTCGTCTACCTCAAGCGCGAGGGCGGCCGCGCCCACGTATTCGCCGCGCAGTTCGTCGACGGCACGTGGCAGCGCCCCCAGCGCGTGGACCTCGGCCAGAACTTCGACTCCTCGTGGCCGCGCATCGGCGCCGGGGATGGCGGACGGCTCGTGGTCACCTGGGTGCAGGAGTTCGGGGCGGGCACGGACCGGATGTTCTCCGCGGCGCTGGACCCGGGGGCCCGGCGCTTCCAGCGGCCGATCCCGATCGACTTCAACGTGGGCGAGGCAACCGCCACCTTTCCCGCGCTCGCGATGGCGCGCGGTGGCCAGGCGTATCTGACCTACCGCGTCGTCACCGACACCAGCTCATCCAACCCGCCCGGCTACATCGGAGCGGACGTGCGCATCGCTCGGTATGGAGGCTCGGGGCTCTGGTCCCTCAACGGCGCGGTGGCCGACCGCAATCCGTCGATACCCGTCCGGACACCGAACGAGGGCAACTCGCCCAAGGTGGGCATCGACATCCAGGGCCAGGGCGTGGTGGCCTTCCACGAGCCCGGCGACGACTTCGTCGACCGGGTCTACGCGCGCCGCCTGTTCGGCTCGAGCACCGGCTTTCCCCTGCTGGTGAGTCCGTCCACCTATGAGGGAGCCCCCCTCCGCGGGCCCGCCGACGCCTTCTCGCTCGACGTCTCGGGCTTCGGGCAGGGCGCCGTGGCCTTCCGCCAGCAGCCCGGAGAGGGAGGAAGGCTCGGCGCCACTCGAACCTTCGTGAACGAGCTGCCCGACGTGTTCGCCGAGAAGTCGGGCGAGTTCATCGGCGCGCGGATAATCGACGGCTCGCCGCGCGCTCAGGTCGGCCCCCCCAGCGTGGCGGTCAGCCCGAGGACCGACTACCTCACCTCCTTCGCGTCTGGCACCGCGACGCTGGGTGGCACGGGCACCGACGAGACCGTGGACCCCGTGGAGCGCCTGGATGGGGGCGGCAGCTCCACGGCAGGCGACCCCGTCGTGGATCTGGCGGAGACCGGTGCGGGGGTCGCGGCCTGGAAGGACCTCCGCTCGGGCCGCGGCGGCGTGACGATCCAGGAGCGGCGCGCCGACGGTGTACCGGAGATCACCACCCTTAGTGCGCCGCGCGGTGGCGCAGTGCAGACACTGCGGATGGGCGGCAGCGGACGTGGCGACGCGATCGTGGGCTTCAAGCAGGGAGGCGGGAGCTTTGGCCAGATCGCGGCGACGGTGGTCGATGCCCCGCCGAGCGAGTTCTTCATCCTCGTGCCCGACGGCTGGCGCCGGGCCAAGAAGATCCCGATCTCCTGGGATCCATCGGAGAGTGGCGTGACCGGCGTGACCTATTCGGTCTCAGTCGATGACGAACCCGTCCGGGAGCGCCTGCGTTCGCGCAAGGTCAGACTGGGCCCGCAGGCGCTCGAGAACGGCCGCCACGACGTGCAGATATTCGCGGTGGATCGCGCCGGCCAGGAGACCGGCAGCCAGGTGGGCGAGGTGCTCGTGGACCGACGCCGGCCCCGGGTGTCTATCCGCAGGCGCGGCCGTGTGATGAGCGTGAGAGTGACCGACGGACGTCGCGGGCAGGCTTCCCTGCTGCGCCGCTCAGCCACCCGGGTCTCGTTCGGAGACAGGCGCAAGGGCTCCCGCAAGCCGCGGGTTCGCCGGCGCTACCGGCGGGGCGGCGTCTACCGCGTGGTGGTGCGCGCGCGGGATCGGGCGGGCAACAAGGTAACCGTCAAGCGGAAGGTGAGAGTGCGATGAGGATCGGCTGGGCGGTCGGGATTGTGGCGTTCATGGCGGGGATGGCCCTGCCGGGCACTGCGGGCGCCTACTACGGCAACGGGGCGCAGATCATCTCGGCCGACTTCGGGCGCCTGGAGCAGGGAGACGACAACACCCTCTTCGCAGCGATCTCGGGAGACGGCCGCTACGTGGCCTTTCAGACGCGTGCGCGCAATCTCTTTCCGGATGGGGATGCCGATCCGCCTGGGCAGTACCGGGAGGGCGGAATCTTTCGCTCCGACGTCGACTCCCGGGCACTCGAGCTCGTCGCTGACGGTGACTTTCGAGACGAAGAGAGCAATGCCGTGGAGACCCGCGGCGCACAGAACCCGTCGATCAGCCGCGACGGTCGCTTCGTGGCCTTCTCGACCGCGCAGCGCCTCGTGTCGCAGGACCTCAACGACAACATCGACGCGTATGTCCGCGACATGGCGGTGCCAATCCGTGCTCCCGGGGCATTTGACCTCGTCTCCGCGAGGGATGGGGGCGACGTCCCCGCCGCATACGCACCCGAGGCATCTCCTCCTCCAGGCGGCGCACTGGGCGCGGAGGTCACGCGCGGCGCGGCGATCAGCAGCGACGGGTCGCGCGTCGCTTTCCGCGTTACCCAACCGGCTTCGGACCTCCCGGACCGGCTCGCTCCGGACACGCCACCCGAGCAGGTCTTCGTCCGTGATCGGGATGCCAACACCACAACCCTGGTCACACGCAGAAGCGACGATGGCGCTCCTGCCGGCGGAGCCCTCGGCCCCGCCGGGATCAGCGGCGATGGCTCAACGGTCGTGTGGACAGGCGCCAATGCGTCGTCCCAGACGCGCTTCATCGACGGTGAGAACACGGATCCAAACGCCTTCTACTACCTGTGGCAGCGGGTGGCAGACGGCCCATCGGCACCCACGCGGCGGATCACTGGAATCGCCGACCCAGACGATCCCGCGTGCCCCCTCAACGCCCAGGTCGCCTTCGACCAGACCTCGACCGGCCCTTGCTTCGGTCCTCTGGCCGAGCAGGAGGCGGTGCGCGCCAGCATCTCGTCGCAGCTTCCCAGCATCAGCTCGGATGGACGCCGCCTCGTTTTCCTGACGGGCACGGGTCCGCGGCCGAATGCCAGCACGGGGCCGGGTCTGGACGCCTACCTGACAGACATGTCCGAGGGGGTCTCGCGAAAGCAGGGCACCAGCGAGCTGACCCGGGAGGCATCGATCGGCGACACGGCCAGTGGATCTCCTGTGGGCGGCGTCTCGAGCGCCAACGGGGGTCGTTTCCTGGCCCTCACGACCGCGAGGACGCGCTTCGTGTTCCCGGCGCTCAGATTCACGGGAACCGAACGCTCCGTGGCGGGCGTGCGGGAGTTGTACGTCGTCGATCTCGCGGCGCGAACCATCGAGCGCGCCACCCGTGGGGTGAGCGGGGGTGACACCGACTCTGATGTGGCCAACGGTGCCACCATCTCGGCCGACGGCTCACGTGTGGCCTTCACCTCCTTGGCGGGCAACCTCTTCTTCGGCGACGGCAATCAGCGTGCCGACGCCTTCGTGGTCAACCGTCAAGCCGAGCCGGGCGAGAGCCCGCCGCCACCGCCCGAAACCGGAAGTGGCATCAGCCTCGTCGAGGATCTGCCCGGCGGCGCGGGAGGTCCGGTGGTTACGGCGCGCGCGCGCAGCCTCCGCAACGGCGGCGTGGAAGTTCTCGTCCGCGTCCCGGGAGCCGGCGGGATTAAGGCCGAGGCAAAGTCGCGCGTCGGCAAGCCTCGCAGGCGCCGGTCACTGGCGGTGCGGACCGCCAGGGCACGGAGAGCAGGCCGGCTGCGCATCGTCCTTAGCCCCGTGCGTCGGTACCGCCGTGAGATCAAGCGCCGCAAGCGAATTCTTTCCCGTGTCTCCATTGGCTACGTAGCCTCGCGCGGAGGCCGGCGGCTCCGGACCAGCGTCCGCGCGACATTCCGCCGTCCGGCGCCCCGAAAGAAGCCCAGGAGCAGGAACTCCCCGCGCACGCGAGGGAACCGGTGAAGCCCTGGAGAACGTCTGGAGACGTTCTGGAGATCGCCTGGTGTTCGGCCAGTTGGAGTTCGGTGAACGCGTCTTGACGCCCCTGCCGTTCGCCTCCACCCTCGCGCGGTCCAGCTACGACCGAAGCGAAAGGAATCCCCGTTCCATGAGCCACCCCCTTCCCCTTCCGGGCCGAGCTTTGCGCCTCGCAGCATGCGCAGCTCTGGCTCTCGGAGCGGCACTTCTAGTCGCTCTCACTTTTTCACCACGATCGGACGCCGCGTTCACAACCCAGCAGTGTCAGGGCTCTGACATCACGGGCCGAGGGGCGTCCTTCGCCCGTGACGCTCACGGTGTCTTCCAGCTGCACTTCCGAAACTTCTTCTGTGGCGGTACCGCTCCGAACGTTGAGTACGAGGCCTTGGGCAGCGGCGCCGGCCGCGCAGTCATGGGCGCCCGGCGGACAGAGAACCCCACCGGCACCAGGGACGGTGCGCCGCGATTCGGAATGACCGATGAGCCGCCCTCCACGGGCGAGGTGCAGGACATGAACCGTGGCGTCGATGCACCCGGCGACGAAGGCTCGATCCACGTCATTCCGGCAGCGGTCGGCGCGGTCGCGCCCGTCGTGAACTTCCCGAACGACTGTGACGTCAACCGGCTCGATGCGGCTGACAAGACGGCCGAGCAGAACCGCGACGGCGATGGAATACCGGACGACGTCGTTCGCGTGAGGTTCTCGAAGACCAAGTTCGAGAAGGCGTGGGCCAAGGACGACGACGCCGACAAATGGACTGAGCTCTTTGAGGAGCTCCGCAACACCACGGCCTTCCCGGTCGAGGCTGATGACCCCTGCGCCAAGCCGATCATCCGCGTGGTGCGATTCGATGACTCGGGAACGACGTTCACCCTGAAGAACTACCTCGACCGTCTCAACGGCGGCCGCGACTGGGTGCCCGGGTTCACCGGCACGGATTCGACGGCCAAGACGCGCAGGTGGCCCAACGCCACGTTCGGCGCACGGGCGGACTGCCCGCCCACCGGCAATCCTCCCGCGCCGCCAAGCGGACCGGGCTCTGAGCCGGACAACGTCGACCAGTTGACGAGTGGCTGCTCCAACGGCAACGGCTCGCTCGTGAGCAAGGTGATCTCGACCGACGGATCGATCGGCTACTCCGACATCTCGACGGCCCGTACCGCAAGTCCGAGCCTCGCGATCACACCGGAGAACAACGACAACGACACCTACTGGACCCAGGTCCAGAACGGCAGCGACGCGTTCACTGAGCCCACGGCGGACACGAGCTTCGGCTTCCGCACCGACGGCGCGAGCGGGTCCAACTGCCAGAACACCTCGTTCACGGGCGTACCGGCCTCGACCTTGGGGGACTGGTCGAACGCCAGCGGAGTGAACTCGCCTCAGGGATACGGGGTCTGCACACTCACCTACGGGCTGGTCTTCGACGACTACGCCCTGCCTTACGCCACCCAGACGAGCGGTGCCGTGGCGGAAGAGCAGAAGGCGCGCACGGTGAAGGACTACTGGACGGACATCGTTTCGGACGGGGGTCAGGCCGTGCTGTTCGGTAAGGACTACGCCCCGCTCCCCGGTGGCGCCAACCCGAGCGGCATCCTCGGGATCGCACGCGCCGGCGTCAACGCTGTGGGCTGGGACAAGAGCGCCAGCGGCGGCGGCGGCGGCACGCCTGGCGGTGGCACACCCGGGGGCGGCACACCCGGGGGCGGCAACAGCACTACTCCGCCTCCGCCGGCGGCCACGCCGAGCAACCGCTTCTCGATCACCCGAACGACGATCAACAGCCGTCGAGGGACGGCCACGATCAGCGTCCGGGTACCGGGCCGCGGCACGATCCAGGCGCTGAGCACCGCCCGTAACCGCGGTAAGCGGTTCCGAGTGGGCGGCAGCCGCGTCGGTGTCAGCCGGGCTGGTACGTACCGCCTGACCATCCGCCCCGGCCGTACGGCCAAGCGGATCCTCAAGAAGAAGCGCAAGCTCCGGACGAGCGTGCGGATGTCGTACCGCCCCACCGGCGGCACGACGCGAAACGCCGCACCCCGCACGGTCACGCTCAAGCTGCGCAAGCGCGCCAGGAGGCGTTAGCGGGCAAACGCAGACAGACAGATGCCGGTAATGCGGCGCTCGGGTCCCCATGGCCCGGGCGCCGCTTCCCGGTGAAGGACCCAAAAACCGAGGCAGTAGGAGGGACATGGCAGACCGCAAGGCAATGGTCACGGGCAGGGAGGTCGCTGGCGCGGTCGGTGAGCGCTTGGGCGCCATTGGGCGCTGGCTGCTCAAGGACCCGCTGTCCACATTCCTGCTGATCGCGTCGATCGTGCTCACGATCGTCTTCTTCGTGTTCCTCGGCGATATCGGGCCGAGCTCGCCCGGCGAGCAAACGCCGCTGAGCACCGTCACACGCCTGGCCGAGGTCGACGCGATCGAGAGCGCCACGCTGCTCGACCACGACTCCCGCGTGGTGGCCGTGACCGCGCTCGACAAGGAGCTGTGGGCCGCCTACCCGGGCTCGGATGCCCAGACCTCTCAGCTCCTGCGCACGCTCACCGAGGGCGGCGCCACCGTGGAGGTCGATCAGCAGGCGAGCAAACCTGCGAAGCAGATCCTGGTTCAGTTCCTTCTGCCGATCCTGCTGCTCGTCTGCCTGTTCGCGCTCTTCACGCGCATCGGGCAGGACGGAGGGGCTTCCGCCTTCGCCGGGTTCTCCAAGTTCACCGGGAAGGGCCGCAAGCGGGGGGCTGAGGCCCCGGACCGGACCACATTCGCGAGCGTGGCCGGCGCCGGCGAGGCGGTGGCCGAGTTGCGCGAGATCCGCGACTACCTGGCAGATCCGTCGAAGTACGAGCACGTTGGCGCGCGGGCCCCCAAGGGCGTCCTGCTCGTGGGACCTCCGGGCACCGGCAAGACGCTGCTGGCCCGAGCGACGGCGGGCGAGGCCGACGCCCACTTCTTCTCGATCTCGGGCTCGGACTTCGTGGAGTCACTAGTGGGGGTCGGCGCGGCACGCGTGCGGGACCTCTTCGCGAAGGCGCGCAAGATGGCACCGGCGCTGATCTTCATCGACGAGCTGGACGCCGCCGGGCGCAAGCGCGGCGCCGGCGTCGGCCAGGGCAACGATGAGCGCGAGCAGACGCTGAACGCGCTCCTGGTGGAGATGGACGGCTTCGGCGGTGACTCGGGCATCGTGGTGCTCGCCGCCACCAACCGCCCGGACATCCTCGACCCCGCGCTGCTGCGGCCTGGTCGCTTCGACCGCCAGGTGACCGTGGACGTGCCCGACGTGCACGGTCGGCTGGAGATTTTGCGCCTGCACACCGGCCAGCGACCACTCGCGCCCGACACCTCGCTCGAGCAGATCGCCCGGCTCACCTCTGGCTTCAACGGCGCCGAACTGGCCAACGTGATCAACGAGGCCGCCCTGCTCACGGTGCGCCACGGCGAGAGCGAGATGGACCAGCACACGCTCGAGGAGGCGATCGATCGCGTGGTGGCCGGCCCCGCACGGCGCAGCCATCCCCTCACCGAGGACGAGCGGTGGGTGATCGCCGTGCACGAGGCATCGCACGCGGTCGTCACCCGCTCGATCGGCCAGACCACCGCAACTCAGAAGCTCTCGATCGTCGCGCGCGGGCGCCAGCTGGGCACGGCCGCGCACATGCTCACCGACCGCGACGCGACGGTGATGCAGGAGCCCGACCTGCGCCGCCAGCTGATCGCCATCGTGGCCGGTGGCGCGGGCGAGCAGGTGGAGTTCGGCTTCTACTCCACGGGCGTCTCCGACGACCTTCACGCCGCCACGCAGCTCGCCCGCCGGATGGTCACCTCCTTCGGCATGTCCCCCGAGCTGGGTCCGGTCACGATCGGCGAGCCCGGCGGCGAGGTCTTCCTCGGTGCATCGCTGCAGGACCTCGGGTCCGTGGGTCCGGCCACGCTCGAGCTGATCGACCGCGAGGTCGAGCGGCTGGTGGCCGAGGCCGAAGAGAAGGCCGAGAACGTGCTAAGGCGCAGCTGGTCCGCCGTCGAGGAGACCGCCCACGCGCTGGTCGAGCAGGAGACCCTGTCCGGGGTGGCCCTCGACGCGGTACTGGCCACGGTCAAGCCCACGCCGATCACCTACGTGGAGGGCGAGATGCGCGAGGCCCCGGCACCCGAGCACCAGCAGCGCGACGGTGACTAGGACCTCGCGGAACCTTGCCTCCCCGGCCGCCGTCGTGGCCGGCGCGGTGGCCGTCGTGGCATTGCTCTTCCCTTCCTCCGCTTCGGCGGAGGCGACCTGGCGGCTGCAGCAGCCCCCACCGCCGCCGGGCGCTCCGTTCACGGTGCCGCTGGGAGCGCCCGGGGACCTGGAGTTCTACTCGCCCAACCGAGGTTTGCTCGGAGTGGAGGGCAACGACACGATTCCCCGCGGCCTATACAACTGGGACGGGGTGCAGTGGCGTCAGCTCTCCACCGTCTGTGGCGGGCCGGGCGACACGATGCGCATCACGTTCGCCGGCCCGCGGGAGTTCTGGACCGTCACTGAGCCCAGCAGGCCGCGAACCGGCTCGGGCCTTGCCCTCTGCCGCTTCAAGGACGGCGAAGTCGTGGGCTCCTACAGCACGGCGCCGGAGGCTGCCGACCCGTTCCGCCAGATGTTCTCGGCGGCCTGCAACGGCCCGGACGACTGCTGGTTCGGCGGGGTCGGATCCCAGGACGCGTTGGGCGACCGTGTGGGCGCCTTCCATCTGCACTGGAACGGCTCCGTGCTCGAGACCGTTTACGGGCCCCAGGGGCGGGGGGTGAGCGACATCGAGGCTCATCAGGGCAAGTTCTACGAGAGTGCGTTCGTCGGCCGCGGCCCCGAGAATCGCGCGGATCCGGTTGACCTCGCAGAGCCGGAGCCGACTCCCAAGCTCATCCACACGATCGTGGGCAACTCCTTCGCCAACGATCCGTTCGAGCCGATACCCCGGCCGGGGGTGCCGGCTGACGGCACCGAGCTACTCGCACTCGACAGTGACGGGTCCCAGCTGTGGGCGTCCGGCGGCGGGGCGGCCTCGGGCCCCTCCGCGCCGGAGAACGGCTCCGTAGCTCGTGCCCCGCTCGCCGCCCGCTTGGTGGGCGGGGCGTTCCAGGAGCTCCCGCTAACTGGATCCCCTCTGGATGAGGACGAGCGCTTCGCCGACATCGCGGCCATCCCCGGCACCACCTCGGCGTACGCAGCATCGGTGCCGTTCGGTCAGCGCCGCAGCACGAACGCGAGGGCGCGCGTGGTGCGCATCGAGGCGGATGGCACGACGTCTCTCACCCAGCTCCCACTGAGCGGGGCCGGCCGGGGAAGCGCCGCGCGCATCGCGTGCACCGGGCCCAACGACTGCTGGCTGGCCACCTACGCGGGCTGGCTCTTCCACTACACCGACGGCGCTGCGCAGGCCCAGGACACCGATCCGGCCTTCCAGCGAACAATCACGTTCCGGCCCAACGAGTCGGCTGAGCAGTTCACGCCGGACAGGCCACCCGAGGATGACTCACGGCTCTTCGCGCCGCCGCCGATCGAACTTCAACCGACCACGCAGGAGCCCACCAGGCGCGTGCGACGGCTGCCCGCGCTCATCACCAAGGTCCGCAGTCGCGTGCGGGGGCTGAGACTCACGGTGACATTCACCCTGCGGCGCCGCGCCCGTGTCCAGCTGCTCGCCAAGCGCGGTCGCCGGACGGTGGCCAAGACGCGTAAACGCACGCTTCGACCCGGCCGGCGCAGGCTCCAGTTGCGCCTGAACCGGAAGCGCTACCCCACCCGCCTGGCGTTCTCAGCGCGCGAGCTCAAGGGCCGCTCGCGGTGATCCGGGCAGCACGCGGGGACAGGGCGCGCGCCGGCGCGCTCGCGGTCGCGCTGCTCGGCGCCATGCTCCTCGCGGCCACGCTCCCGCAGGCCGGCTCAGGGCAGGCCGGTGGCTCGGTGGGGCCACTTCCCATCCTCGGCGCGGCCGATTCGCAGATGACGCTGATGGGGTCGGGGCGGCAGGCGGGCGAGACCTGGGGATATCGCCGGTTGCCGCTCTCCATCGGCGCGGTCGTCTTCGGCGGACGCAACCTGGAGTTCGGGGTTCCGCCGCCCAGCGCGGGGAACCCCGACCCGCAGCTGGCGTTCCTGCGCCATACGGGTGGCTCGGGCTGGCAGGTCGCGGAGTTCCCCCGTGACGAGCAGGGCCGTCCGTACCGCGGCCCGTTCCCCAACCGGATGTCCGCGCGGATCACGCCACAGGGGGGTGGAGTCCTCGTGGGACGCGACACCGCGCGTCCGGTGGGTTCGCAGCTCGTGGTGCTGCGCCGAGATCCTGGGAGCACGTTTCGGGCGGTCCCCGCCCCACCGCCGACGGTGCTGCTGCCCGGCGAAGCGCTCGCTGAGGACAACGGCTCGGGTGCCATCGCTGTTGCGGCCGTCGATGAGGGTCCGCGGACAGGGCTGTTCTTTGGTCCGGTCGGGCTTCCTGCCGAGGACGCCGTGATTCATTACGACGGGGAGACCTGGACGCGCGAGCCGGTCGAGGTTCCCGCCGGCTCGGAGACGGACTTTCGCATCACCGCGCTGGCCGCAAGCGGCCCCGGCGAAGCGTGGGCGCTGGCGCGCACCGACGAAGACCTCGGCCGGGGCATCGTCCTCTTCCAACGGACCACCGGGCCCGGCGGTCCGCGCTGGGTGGAGCGGTCCCTGGGGTCGTCGCCGTTCGCCACCGAGCAGAACGCGGGAACCGACAAGGTGGCCGCTCTGACGGGCAGTGCCGAGCCGCTGACAGTGACGCCCGACGGGGTCTGGGCCGACGGGACGGTGGACACCGAGGGCGCCACGCGCGACTTCACTCTCTACTTCGACTCGGGCTCTCGATCGGTAACCGGCACGTGGTGCGACGCCTCCGCCTGCGGCCAGCGCCTGAACTCAAAGCTGGCCCGTACCACCGGCTACCGCAGCTTCGCCTGGGCGGGCCCGGGATACGGCACGCGAGTCATCACCAACGCCCTCGACATAGGCGGCGACGACCAGACCAACCGCGGCACCTACCTGCGCCTCAGCGGCCAGACCTTCGAGCGCCTGCCGGGCGGCGGCGGCAACTTCCGGCCCAGCGGGGCCTTTGCGGGCGCCGACGACGGCTGGCTCGAGGGCCCCGTGCAGATCTCCGGTGCGCAGCGGCCGAGCCGGCTGCGTTCCTATCCGGCGGCCCTGCGCGCACCGCTGGCCGACGTGGCCCCGCAGCCGGGCGCCGCACGGGGCGCGCTGGGGTCGCGCGCGCTGGCAGCCGGCCTCGACGGCGGCATCTCCCGCTACATCCCCGGGCGAGGATGGACCCGCGAGTTCCTGCTCAGCTCGAGCGGCAGCGTGAGCAAGGCCTCACTGCGGGGGGTGGCCTGGCCCGAGCCCAGCCGCGCTCACGCCGTGGGCGATCTCGGAGCCATGTGGCAGTGGAACGCTGACAACGACCTGTGGGAGCCAGACCCGGGCGCTCCGGTGGGCTTCGAGGGGAACCTCATGGACGTGGCTTTCCAGCCCGGCGATCCCGACCGCGGATACGCCGTCGGAAAGGGCGGGGTCCTGCTGCGCTACGACAAGAGCTGGGAGCAGGATGCGCTGCCCCCGGGATACGAGGGACGCGATCTCACCCAGGTCGCGTTCGCGGGATCTCAGGCGGTCGTGGCGGCGGGGGGCGATCTGCTTGTGAACGACGGCGGGGGTTGGCGGGTGGACGGGTCGGCGAAGGCGCTCCTCGACGGCGTCCGGGTAGGCAATCCCCGCCTCTTCGCAGTCGCCGGCCTTCCGGACGGCGGCGCGGTGGCTGCCGGGCGCGACATCGTGTTGATTCGAGACAGCGCTGGCAGCGCCTGGCGGTTCTCCCATCAGCCGCTTCCGGGGTCGACCGTGATCGCCGCAGCAGGCGTGCGATCAGGCGCGGCCGTCCGCGCGGTCGTCTCGGTGGTCCCACAGCTCGACTATCCGCCGGCTGACGAGATCCCCGAGCAGGACCCCAACGTGCCGACGCCGCTCATCCCCCCCTTCCAGCTACCAGGCGATGGGTATGTGCTCCGAGAGACCGACGGCGGCTGGGTAGACGAACAGCGCACCTCCTTCAGCGGTTCTGGCAATGACCGCCCGATCAAGTCCGACCCGATCCTCTCCTTCGTACTCGACGACAACGGGAACGGCTGGGCCGTGGGCGGCTGGAGCGGCGATGCCGACTCCGCCGGCCGCGGATCGTCCGCACGCAACGCGGCAGGGCGCGCCAACCGCACGCGGGTGCGTACCGCCGGCCTGTACCGCTACGGCGCGGACGCCGGAGCACCACCACCCGCGTCGGGCTCCGCCGCTGTGCCCGTGCCCACGGGCCCCGTGCGCCTGGCCGTTGCCGGACATGCGCAGTGCGACCTGCCCTGCGCAGATCTTGCTCCCCAGGCCCTCGGCCCCGACCAGACGCTCCTCGGCGCGCTCGGCCGCGTGGCCGGAGCTCGCGGGGGGGCCGGACCGCGCGCGCTTCTCTACACCGGCGGTCGCGCCCGGGCCGGGCTCACCCCCCGCGAGGCGGATCGCTACGCCGGCCTGCTCTCATCGCAGCCGTCGCTCCCGGTCTTCCCGGCGGTCGGCTCCGGGGACTCGGCGGGTGAGGGCGCCGCCGCGTTCAAGGCCGCCTTCGGCGCCTTCAACGGCCCGTTCGGAGCCGGTGGAACGCCCTCGGGGGTGAGCTCGGCGGGCATCCCCGGCGCCGCGCCCGGGCCGGGCGCACGCACCCACTACGCCTTCGACACCGACGGGGCCGGCGGTCGTGTGCGCGTGATCGTGATCGACAACTCGGCCGGCTCACTGAGTGCGAGCGATCCCCACCAGAACCCGGCGGAGCCGCAGCGGCCGTGGCTCGCCTCGGTCCTGGACGACGCGCGCGGGAAGGGCATCCCCGTAGTGGTCATGGGCAGCCGAGACCTGAACACCCGCTTCAGTCCGCGGCTGAACGTGGCCTCCGACGGCGACGACGTGGCGCTCCTGCTCGTGGCCGGAGGCGCCTCGGCCTACGTGTTCGACCGCCCCGAGGAGCAGCGCAGCTACCGGATCCCTTCAGGCGGAGGGGAGACGATCCCGACCTTCGGCACTGGCACACTGGGCTACCGCTCGCCCATCTCCGGGGTGTTCAACGGCACGACCCCGGACGCGCTCTTCGGCGACGCCGGCTACGTGATGCTCGAGATCGACGCGGGACGGCGCAATCCAGGGACCAATCGCGCACCCGTCTCCGCACGGCTGATCCCCGTGGTGGACGACCTGTCCCTGGAGGCCACCGACGGAGTTCTCCTGCGCCGCTCCCGTCCTGCCCTTTTCCGCGGCCTGGGGCGCCGGCCGCGCGGCGGCGATCGCTGGGGCCGCGCCGCCGCCGGCGACGGCAACCCCAACCCGCCGGGCGGCGACCCGTACACCTCGTTTCCGCCCGATCCGTGCGTGATCGCGGGTTGCTCGGCGCGGATCGCGCCGGAGTACGAGTTCAGCTCGTCGGACCCCGACATCGCCGACTTCGTGCGCCAGGACCCCAACTCGGCCAACCTGCGCAAACCGTTCCTCGACGGCCGCGACCGGGTGGTCAGCGACAGCCGTTCCAGCCTGCTCTGCACCTTCAACGCCGGCACGAGCACGATCACCGTCAAGGCTGGCGGCTTCTCGTTCTCCCAGCAGATCCGCGTGCTCAACGGCAGCGTGCTGCGGCCGTGTGGCACGCGCCCATTGAACCCGAGCCGGTTCCGCCGGCAGCAATCCGAAACGGCGCCCGTTCCGCCGCCGCCGCCCGGCCCTGCGCCCCCGGGGGATCCGGCTCCTACGTTTCCACCACCCCCGCCGGCACCCGCCGCGGCAGTGGTCGGACCACCAGCCGCACTGCCGCCCACTCTCCGTGCGCCCGCCAACCCGCCACCACCACCGCTGGATCCCCTCGACCCGCCTCCGCCGCCTCCGACGCCAGACCTGGGCAGCGTGCCCGCGATCCCGCCTCCGCCTCCGCCTCCCGCCATCCGGCCGCTGCCCCCGGGCGGCGCCCCAGCGCGCGTCTACCAGGTCGAAGAGAAGCGCGAAGAGGAGGCGGCCCCGGAGTCGTCGCAGGCCTTCTCGCGCTACGAACCCGACGATGGCGGCAGCCCGGTCCCATGGCTTCTCGGCCTGGTGCTGATCGCAGCGCTCGCGGGCGCCAGCGTTCGCGGGTCAGCCGGCCCCCGGTCGCGCTCGCGGATCACCGCCGCCCCGGCGCGGGCGGGGTCGCCCCCATACGACTTCACCGCTGATTCGGACCCCAACCGCAGACACCGCAGACCACCACCAGGAGGCCCACGGCCATGACCCAGAAGACCACAGCCCTGATCGCCTCGGCAGCACTTCTGCTGGCGCTTACCGCCCTCGTGATGAGCACCGTGGAGGACTCGCAGGCCCAGAAGAGGCGGGGGCTTCCCGGCGCGAGCCTCAAGCCGAAGAAGCTCGGCCTGCTGCGGCTCAATCGCAAGAAGCAGTTCCCGTCCAGCGTCATTCCCAAGGTGCGCCGGGCGCGCAACTCCGACCGCCTGGCCGGCCGGCGCGTGCGAGGCTTGCTCGACCGCTGCAGCGCCGAGACGGTGGACCTGCAGACCTTCTGCCTGCTCTCCAGCCCCTACCCCGTCGACAAGAAGGACATCGGCAAGAACAACTACTTCTTTGCCACCCAGACGTGCGTCGAGCTGGGCGGCTACCTGCCGACGGCGGCGCAGCTGATCGGCGCCGCCTCGCGCGTGAAGCTGGCCTCGGTAGTCAACGACGACGAGGTGACCGCCTCGACGGACATCGATCCCACCGACGGCCTCAAGGACCGGCGCGAGATGAGCGCCACTCTGACCACCACGGCGTCTGGCTCCCGTGCGGCGGGCTCTCAGGGCGTGAGCGAGGAGTCCCGCGGCGACCCGCGCGCGGGCGAGCCCGATCCGGCGCCCCAGCCAGCCAACCCCTCACCCGAGACCCTTCAGTACGTGACCGTCTACGACAACCGCGAGCGCGGCGGCTTCGCGGGCTCCAAGCCGGTCGGGCAGCCGGAAAACTTCCGCTGCGCCTTCAACAAGGCTCAGGGGAACGCGGGGACGCTGGAGGAGTAGGTCCGCGCACCAGCTGGTAGCCGAGCCCACCCAGCGGCGCGCCGAGGAAGGGGCCGGCGAAATAGATCCACAGGTCTTCGAGCTCACCGGCCGCCAGCGCGGGTCCGAGCGAGCGCGCGGGGTTCATCGAGGCCCCGGTCACGGGCCCGCCGAACAGCGCGTCGAGGCCTACCGCCCCGCCGATCGCGATCGCCGCTCCGGTGCCCACCGCCCGGGTGTCGGTGGCCACGGCCATGATCACGAACATCAGGATGGCGGTGAGCACCACCTCGTATACGAGCGCGCTGCCGCTCCCGACGCTGGGAAGCGTGGCCCCCAGGCTCGCCGGCTGGTCCGGCCACACCGCGAGC